>Ga0193730_1000005_pt1 | contig 101285 bp, 86 predicted proteins | sample U1a1metaG_FD_144919 | JGI IMG/M metagenome (GOLD analysis project Ga0193730, IMG submission 144919) | Soil microbial communities from a riparian zone of the East river system, Colorado, United States - U1a1 | ecosystem: Environmental > Terrestrial > Soil > Riparian zone | place: USA: East...
GGGTTTGTTCAGACGCACATTCACCTGTGCCAGACTCTCTTTCGCGGCGCGGCTGATGATCTTTCACTGATCGACTGGCTGAAGAAACGCGTCTGGCCGATGGAAGCAGCGCACACGCCGGCGTCGATTCGCGCGTCAGCCCAACTTGGCATTGCTGAACTTATCAAAGGCGGCACGACCTGCGCATTGACCATGGAAACCGTGCGGCACACGGAAGAAGTTTTGCGCGTGGCCGAAGAAAGCGGCTTTCGAGCCACGATCGGCAAGTGCATGATGGACAAAGGTGATGATGTGCCGTCGCCGCTGCACGAAAATGCGCGGGCATCGATTGATGAATCGCTCGCCCTGATCGAAAAGTGGCACGGGCGGGGAAATGGCCGCGTTCGTTGCTGCTTTGCGCCGCGCTTTGCAATCAGTTGCACGCGCGAATTGCTCGCAGAAGTCTCTCAGCTCGCAAAGAAGCATGACGTGATGATTCACACGCACGCGTCTGAGAACAAAAGCGAATGCGAAATCGTCGAGCGTGAAACCGGGAAACGCAACGTTGCCTATCTCGACAGCCTGGGGATCTCAGGTGCGCATGTGGTGCTGGCTCATTGTGTTCATCTGGCCACCGAAGAAATGGAAATTCTGGCGCGGACGAAGACTAATGTCGCGCATTGTCCGTCGTCGAATTTGAAGCTCGGATCGGGGCTGGCCCGCGTTGCCGAGATGCTTGCGCGAAAAATTCCGGTGTCGCTCGGGGCCGACGGTGCTGCGTGTAACAATCGCCTGGACATGTTTACGGAAATGCGCGCCGCGGCCTTGCTGCAAAAGCTTGCGCATGGGCCGGAGGTTTTGCCGGCTGCCCAAGTCCTGCGGATGGCGACGATTGATGGCGCGCGGGCGCTGGGGCTCGATCAGGAAATTGGCTCAATCGAAACAGAAAAGCGCGCGGATGTAATCGTCGTGGATCTCAATCGAATTCATTCAAGTCCGCCGCGTGACGTGGTGTCGACTCTCGTTTACTCAGCGCAACCGGCGGATGTGCGGACCGCGATCATCGACGGGCACGTGGTGATGCGCGCCGGCGAGTTAACGAGACTGGATGAATTGAGCGTGATTCAAGATGCGAATCGCGAAGCCGCCTTGCTCATCGAGCGAGCCGGAATTTGAAATCAATGGTTCTTACGTTTAGACGCGGCACTTGTGCTGCGCCCAATGCTCGCAATCAGGCGGACAAGTCCGCCTTCTAAACGATAACATTGTCGATCTCAGCGCTAACCCTTCCAGCCTTCGCGAAAATCAATCTCACTCTGCGCGTGTTAGACAAGGGTGCTGATGGTTATCACGATCTCGACACTATTTTTCAGACGGTTAGTTTGCACGACACGATCCAAATGTCGCCGATGGACCAGCCACACATCATCTTGTCCTGCAGCGATCGATCGCTATCACTCGGCGAGGATAATTTAGTGATTCGTGCTGCGCGGGCGTTGCAGGACGGGCGCGCATCGAACAAAGGCGCGCGCATTCATTTGGAGAAGCGAATTCCTCTTCAGGCAGGATTGGGCGGCGGCTCATCAGACGCAGCCGTGACATTGCTCGGGTTGATTAGATTGTGGGAGCTCAGTCCCACGAAAGAAGATCTGTTGGAGATTGCTTCACAGCTTGGCGCCGACGTTCCCCTCTTTTTGCTTGGCGGCACGGCCCGGGGGACCGGCATTGGAGACAAGCTTGAACCGCTCGCGGATGGGGCGGAAAAGTTTCTGCTCATCGTCAAACCAAACGCGAACGTCAAGACGTCGGATGCTTATAAAGCTCTGGATGAACGTTCCTTGACATCCCACAACTCGAAAACTATTCTTTCAACTTCGCGACGCTCACAGGTTTTTGATAAGGCAGACCTTGCATCTCTAATAAATGATTTCGAGGTTGTGGCGTTTGACCTCGCCCCGGAGATTCGCAGAGCGAAGGCAGCATTACTAAAAGCAGGCGCGAACGCGGCATTACTTGCGGGCAGCGGTTCCGCGGTGTTTGGAATTCTTGACAGCGAGGATGCGCAACGACGCGCCATTCAGGCGATCGAACTCGAAGCTGGTTGGCGCGTCTTTCCGTGTAGAATGATAGGGCGCAGTACCTATCGCAATGAGATGGGCCCGGCGGGAGAAAACTTCGCACTGTTGTTTGGCCGATAACGTGGGCCGATATGTTGGGGCGTCGCCAAGTGGTAAGGCACCGGTCTTTGGATCCGGCATTCGTAGGTTCGAATCCTTCCGCCCCAGCCAATTTGTTTGTCCGACAAACTTCAGTTTGTCGAATTGCGCTTAACGACAAGCTCAAGCTTGTCGGACACTGAATGGGAACCACCGGCGGCATAAAAATTTTCTCTGGCACCGCGCACCGCAGTTTGGCTGAAGAGATTTGTCGTGAGTTGTCCTGCGATCTGGGCAAAGCGACCACCGCGCGGTTTTCAGACGGCGAGTTTAATTTTCAGATTGAAGAGAACGTGCGCGGCGCGGACTGCTTTATCGTCCAACCCACATGTCCGCCGACTGACTCGTATTTAATGGAGTTGCTGGTAATGCTCGATGCGTTCCGTCGTTCATCGTCGGCGCGGATCACGGCGGTGCTCCCGTATTACGGTTACGGCCGCGCGGACAAAAAGGACCGGCCGCGCGTGCCGATCTCGGCCAAGCTGGTCGCGAATTTGGTGACGACTGCGGGCGCCGATCGAATCCTGACGATGGATTTGCATGCGCCGCAGATTCAGGGTTTTTTTGATATTCCGGTGGATCACTTATACGCGGCGCCGGTCTTCATAAAGTATTACCAGGAAGCGCCGCTGCCGAATCTGACTGTGGTTGCGCCTGACACTGGTGGTGCTGAACGTGCGCGCGCATATGCGAAGCGGCTGGACGCGGAACTCGCGCTCTGCGACAAGCGTCGCGACAAGCCGAACGTGGCTGAAGTGATGAACGTCGTCGGTGATGTCCAGGGACGAAATTGTCTGATTGTTGACGATATGTGCGATACCGGCGGCTCTTTGACGAAGGTTTCGCAGGCGTTAAAGGCTGCGGGCGCCGCGCGAGTTGACGCCTGCTTTACGCATCCGGTACTCTCAGGACGTGCCGCACAGCATCTGGCGAACTCAGGTATCGAGCAGATTGTAGTGACGAACACCGTGCCGCTGAACTCGAAAGCAGCGGAGTTGAAAAACATAAAAGTCTTGAGCATTGCGCCTATCCTGGCGAAAGCGATCAAGTCGATCCACGAAGAGACCAGCGTCTCTTCGCTCTTCGTATAGCGAAGGGCAAAAACTGAAAGCAAGTAGCCGTCGATCTACGGCCGGCAGCAATCAGCTGTCAGCTTTCAGCAGAAAAAATTTGCGGTTGTGGACAACGAAATGTTGTCCTCCCTCTCCCTTTGGGAGAGGGCCGGGGTGAGGGACGAAGTTAGGCGCAGTCTAAACCCTTACCCTAACCCTCTCCCAAAGGGAGAGGGGACAAATAGGAGAGCAATCATGGCAGAGAAGAAGGAAATCGTTGTCCGCGCAGTTCGCCGCGAAGGTCGCGGAAAGAATGATGCGCGTCGCGCGCGTCGCGAAGGTCAGGTCCCGGTGACGATATATGGCGGCGGCACCGAGGCGGTGGCCGCGCTGGCGCCGCTCAGGGAATTGGCGGCGATTCTCAGATCAGACACGGGTCGCAACACAATCTTTACCGTTGATATTGAGGGCGTCGAAGCAACTGAAGTTATGTTTATCGATCGCCAAATCGATCCGGTGCGCTCGCGTCTGGTCCACGCCGACTTCAAGCGTTTGGTCAAAGGCGAGAAGATTGAAGCAACCGTGCCGTTGCGTCTCGTCGGAGAACCGATTGGCGTGCGGGAAGAAGCGGGTATCCTTGAACAGATCATTCGCGAGGTTGAGATTCGTTGCGAGCCGCGCGACATTCCTGAGCACCTCGATGTGGATGTGACGAACCTTGGTGTTCACGATGTGCTGCACGTCTCCGACATTCCGACCAGCGAAGGCGTTGAAATCCTCACCGGTGCCGACACCGTTATCGCCACCGTTGGTGTAGTGAAGGAAGAGCCGGTCGAGGTGGCCGCACCGGTTGAAGGCGAAACTCCGGCCGAACCTGAAGTTATTGGCAAGGGCAAGAAGGAAGAGGACGAAGCCGCCGAAGAGAAGTAATCCATTGCCAATTGCTGATTTGCGATTGCCGATTGGATCTTCGTCGAGCGTTGTTTGATCACTTGGATCGGGCAAGTGCGTGATTCTTCAATTGGCAATTGGCAATCGGAAATTGAAAATGTTTCTGATCGTTGGCCTTGGAAATCCCGGAACGGAATACGCGCGCACGCGTCACAATCTGGGATTCATGCTCGTGGATAAGTTAGCTGCTGATGCTGCCGCGAATGTTCGGCGCAGTGAATGCCAATCGTTTGTCGGCAGCGGATTGATTGAAAATCAGCGTGTGAAGTTGGCCAAGCCGCAAACGTTCATGAACCTGAGCGGCGATGCCGTTAGTTGTTTGATTTCAAAGTCTGAGCTGGATGCTGCCGAGCTAATCGTCATCAGCGATGATCTGGCTTTGCCGTTTGGTTCGATTCGTTTACGGCAACGTGGCAGCGCGGGTGGGCACAACGGTCTGAAGTCGATCATCGGCGCGCTGGGGACCAACGAATTCATTCGGTTGCGAATTGGGATCCAACCCGATCACCCAATCAATGAAGCTAAGAATTTCGTTTTGAACGAATTCACGAAGACCGAAAAAGAATCGTTGGCGGAAATCTTAGAGCACGCAGCAGAGGCAGTGCGCTCGGTGTTACGAGACGGCGTTGCGAAGGCGATGTCGCTGCATAATGAGCAACGTGCCAGGGGCAAAGAGCAAGGCAAGGAATGAATGTTTAGTTGGCGGACTTGTCCGCCGGACGAGTCCGGTTTCCAAACCGAAGGAGTTGAATTTTGGCGGAAAAAAGAACCTACGAAGTGATTTTCATCGTCGATCCCGACGCGGCGGACGATGAAGTGATGCAATTGAGCGAAGGTGTGCAGAAAATCATCACCAGTCAGGGTGGCAGCATTACGAAGACTGAGATGATGGGCAAGCGGCAACTCGCTTACGAGATCAACCACAAGAGAAACGGCACCTATGTGTTGCTGGAAGTAGAAGGCTCGGGTGCGGAGATTGCCGAAGTCGAGCGGCGCATGCGCGTCAACGATCGAGTCCTGCGTTACATGACAATTCGCGTGGATGAAATGCGTCGCCGCGCGGATAAACTGAAGGACCGGCGGGCGCGCAAGGCTGCCAAGAAACCGGCAAGCGGCAAAGCCAACAAAGCTGTGGCGCAAACTGAACCGGAGGAAGAAGAGTCGGCCGTCTAGATTTTCGGTCGGTAAGAGAAGGGAAAGCTTATGTCATCAAATTATGAGGACCGCGATCGCGATTTCGGTTTCGAGCGCGAATATGATCGAACAATGCCCCGCGGCCCGCGACGCATGATGCGCCGGAAGATTTGCCGCTTCTGCATCGAGAAAGTTGATCTGATCGACTATAAAGATGTGAAGTTTCTGCAATCATACGTGCCAGAGCGCGGAAAAATTTTACCACGCCGTATCTCAGGCGTGTGCGCCGCTCACCAGCGAATGCTCGCCGAAGCGATCAAGCGCGCGCGCAACATCGCGCTATTGCCTTATGCAGCAGATTGATTTTTGCTGCCGGAATTGGCCACTGAGGCGCAGAGACACAGAGATGAATGAAAATGAGTTTATTGGTCTGGTTCGTTCTCTATGACTCCGTGTCTCTGCGGCAAAATTTGAGGAATCATCAACATGCCACATACACAAGTTCTTTTACGTGAAGACATTGATAATCTGGGCGCGCGCGGCGAAATCGTGCGCGTTAAGTCCGGCTACGCGCGCAACTACCTGCTGCCGCGCAAGCTGGCCGTCGAAGCCACTACGAACAACGTTCGTCAAATTGAAGGCGAAAAAGCGGCCCTGGCAAAGCGTGAAGCGAAAGAGCGCGGCACGGCTCAATTGCAAGCCGATCAATTGCGCAAACTGACTCTGAAGTTTGAGCGAAAAGTTGGCGAAGCCGGAGTGCTCTACGGATCGGTCACGTCCATGGACATCGCGCACGAGCTGAAGGAGCAGGGCTACGAAATCGATCGACGCAAGATCGTCCTGCGCGAACCTATCAAGCGCTTTGGCACTTATAACGTTCCACTGCGTTTGCATCGCGAAGTGACCGTCGAGCTCCCGATCAGCGTGCTCGGTGAAGGTGGTGTTGAGGTCAATGTGGAAGCGTTGCCGGCCGAAGGTGAAAGCGCCCCGGCATCTGCGGAACCACCAGTAAACGAAGCGGAACAGTGAGCGCTGACCTGCTTTGCCCAGCATGTCGACGAGACGAACACGGTACGGAACCGGTCGCGCCAGCGACCGGGTAGTTTTGTTGAGATACCCGCTTGCTAGCGCAAGCGGTTCTGTACCAGATTGAAAGGGCAAGCTAAAGCTTGAACTCTAGACTGACCCACCACACAAACTCTCAGTCTTTCCACATCCGATTTCCCTTGATAGACTCTGCGGGCACCTATGTGGAAGGTTGTCTGCAGTTGTGTTGCCGTGGCGTTGTTCGGCGCAGCGACGCCGGCCCAACAGCCCAGCGCTCCCGATATTCTTGCCAAGGTCGCCTCAGCATATGCCAACTGCCGGACCTATTCCGACGAAGGCTCAATAGAAGTCGGATACGGCGGCTTTCGACCGACCGAGATGCATTTTCGTACGGCATTCGCCAGGCCCGCCAAGTTCCGTTTCGAACTGTCAGTTAATCCCCGCGCTAACGTTACCCAGGATTTCTATCTTGTCTGGAAAGACGGCGAGCTCACTAACAGCTGGGTTCCGTTCGGGGGCGGCCAAAATGACGTGCGGTTCGATGCAGCGCTGATCCGAATGGCCCCATTCTCTGCCGGCAGCTCGATCCTGATCCCACAACTGCTGCTCCCCGATCTCTTTCGCACCGAGGAGTTGATTCATCTGATATCCGATTTACAGGTTGCCGGGGAAGAGAAGGTCGGGGACTATCGCGCGTGGCGAATCGAGGGCACGGTCTTAGGGCAACAAATAACATTGTGGATTGATAAGAACCAATACGCGATCGTAAAGGTTTTTCGGCAAGTCGTCATTGGCTCGCACACACAAAAATCAACTGCCAAATACAAGCCGCTTTTCAACGGGAATATTCCCCAGCAGAATCTCGCCTTTCTCCCGCCGATGCCGGTAAAGGAGGATCCGGCGGCGGTCCGTGTTAGCCCATCATCGGTGCCGGCGCTGCCGAAACTGCAGGAATTCGGGCCGACGCTTTCGCGAAGTGCCGGCGTCCCAATATCACGTGCCGGCAAATCCGCAACCAGCGATGACGACGTCATTCGCGTTGACACTGATCTGGTGACGTCGGCAGTTTTAGTGGTCGACAAGCAGGGAAGAATCGTAACCGGCCTGACGAAGGAAGACTTCATCGTCAAGGAAGACGACAAGCTTCAGGAAGTGCAGAGCTTTTCACTCGGCGATAGCAAAGACGTTCCGCGCTCGATTGTCCTCATCATCGATTATAGCGGAAGTCAATTGCCGTATATTCGCACCAGCATCGAAGCCGCCAGGACGCTCGTTGACAAGCTGAATCCAAAAGACAGAATGGCGATTGTCACAGATGACGTGCAGCTGCTCGTCGACTTTACCAGCGATAAGCAGTTGCTAAAGGACCAACTGCAGAGTTTGAAGGACCGCGCGATTTCGGGAAAGCCGGGGGCCAGCGAGCAATATGACGCGTTGATGGCCACCTTTAATGAGTTGTTGAGTAACGAAGACATCCGTCCCATCATCATCTTCCAAACTGACGGGGACCAGCTTGAGGCGCTCAAGGGTCAAGTTAATCCCAGTGCTTACGTGCCGCCGCGAAAGTACGGTCTCGAAGATATTTTCACTGCGGCTGAGAAGACACGGACCACCATCTACTCAATCATTCCGGGTGTGCAATTCGCCGGCGTGCCGCAGGAAGACATGCGGCGGCGCGCCAGGCTTGATTGGTCCAACCGGCAGGCCGCAACTCTCGAACTGATGAAAGCAAAGGGCGAGGCGGTGCCGCCACCAACGTTGACTACTCCTCCCGAAGATTTCTTCGCGCATTACTCCGACCAGTGGCTGCAGCGGCAAATCGCCTTAGTGGCCATCGCGAAGCACGCGGGCGCCTGGGCAGAGTTCTTGGAACAACCGGATCAGGCTGACGAGATCTACACGCGCGTGCTGACCGACATCGATCGGCGTTACGTGGTCGGTTACTATCCGACCAACCGCGCGCGCGATGGGAAGCGCCGCAAGGTCAGCATTGAAGTTCGCGGTCATCCCGAATACCTTGTCTGGGGACAAAAGACTTACTTCGCGAAGTTGGAACAGTGACTCAACCAGTCGGGTAGCGACGGCAGAATTTAGCCCAGGGTAAGCGAGCGAAGCGAGCGCAGCCCTGGGATCAGTCAGACAAATATTCCGTAGCCCGCGAAGCGGGCGAAATACAGAACCGCTCGCGATAGCGAGTGGGTAGTCAACGCAAGTTACCCGCTTGCTGGCGCAAGCGGTTCCGTATCAAATCTGTCGCCCGCTTCGCGGGCTCGGTGTCTCATAAAGTGCCTAATCCACCGGCCTACGCGCCTGTGGCTACCCTCTGCCGCTTGCTTCGCAAGCTCATTGAACCCCTTGAACTCGTCGGAAGTTAATTCAAAAAAGAAGCGTTTCACATTACTAAGCTCTCGCGCTCTTGTGATATTTTCCAACCTTAAATCAATTACCAACGGACTCGCTCCTCTGCGACGATGTTTTCTGTTCTCAAACAATGGCGACACCTGAACCGATTCGTGACCCAATTCTCGAGCGAGCACTTCCGAGCAGCCCCGACACTGAACGCGCGATCCTCGGCGCAGTCATTTTAGACAACACGCTGATTGCCCAGGCAGTCGAGCTGCTGAAGCCTCCGGATTTTTACGTGCCGTCGCATCGCCGCATCTTCGTCGCGATGATCGCTCTGTTCGAACGCGGCTCAGAGATCAATCCAATTTTAGTCGCCGAAGAATTGCGGCGCGACAACTCGCTTGATTCGTCAGGCGGTGTTTTGTTTCTTACCAATCTCACCAACGGTCTGCCGCATGTCACCAGCATCGTGCAATTTGCTAAGGTCGTTCGTGGCAAATCTCTGCTGCGACAACTCGTCAAAGTCGCCAACAAGATCAGCGCTGAAGCTCTGGAAGAAGAAGATGAGCCGCAGAACATTCTAGATCATGCGGAGCACGCGATCTTTGCTTTGGCTGATGAACGCATTCGCCAGGGGTTTGAGCACATCAAGCATCCGGCCGAGCGGGTCCTGGAAAAGGCCGAAGCCGTCGAGCATCGCGACCTGGTCGTAACTGGCGTGCCTACGGGGTTTCGCGGGTTGGATTCGTTGACTTCAGGCTTGCAAAAACAGGACCTGGTTGTCATCGCCGCGCGACCTTCGATGGGCAAAACGAGTTTGGCTTTGACGCTCGCGCAACATGCAGCGATCGAGAGCAACGCGGTCGTCGGCATCTTCTCTCTGGAAATGTCGGCAGAGGCCCTGGCGATGCGCATGCTTTGTTCAGAGGCGAGTGTCGACGCGCAAAAGTTTCGCAGCGGTTATCTTTCAAACGAAGAATGGTCGCGTTTGGGCAAGGCGCTGGGCCGGCTGGCCGACGCCCGCATTTTCATCGATGACACGGCGGCGATTTCCGTTCTGGAGATGCGTGCGAAAGCGCGCCGACTGGCGACTGAGCAGAAGCAACTCGATCTAATCGTCGTCGATTACCTGCAGTTGATGTCGGGCTCTTCAGGTCGATTCGAATCGCGGCAACAGGAAGTCTCGCAAATCTCACGCGAGTTGAAAGCCCTCGCGAAAGAACTTGATATTCCGATGGTGGCGCTGTCGCAGTTGTCGCGCGCGCCTGAGAATCGCACAGACCATCGTCCGCAACTTGCAGACCTCCGCGAGTCAGGCGCCATCGAACAGGACGCTGATGTGGTCGCGTTTATCTATCGCGAAGAGCAATACAATAAGCAGGAAGAGAACAAGAACATCGCGGAGCTAATTGTCGCCAAGCAACGTAACGGTCCTACCGACACAGTCTATCTCGCCTTCGTAAATCAATTTGCCAAGTTTGCCGATCTCGATCGAGATGCGCTGGGCGCTTACCTGGCCCGCTTCGATCGTTCCAAGGGCTCGCCGCGAATCAATCGCGGTGATGATGGTTTCTAAAGAAAAGTGAGCCATTGATTCATTTACACATTGACTCATTGATTCAACGATTGAATTGAATAATGAATCAATGGAACAATGCGTCAATGAGTCAATCGCCTCCTGGCCGCCCGACCTGGGCCGAGATCAATCTCGATGCGCTCGCGCATAATTTGCGCGTGATTCGCGGGCGCGCCGGCGCGGACGTGCAAGTCATGGCCGCGGTCAAAGCCAATGCGTACGGCCACGGCGCGACCGAGTGTGCGCGACGTTTGGAGTCTGAAGGCGTGGACTGGTTTGGGGTGGCATTGCCTGAAGAGGGAATCGAGCTAAGAAAGGCTGGAATCGACCGGCCGATTTTGTGTCTGGGCGGATTTTGGAAAGGCCAGGAAGTCGCTTGCCTGCAACAGCGATTGACGCCGGTCGTCTACCGGCTCGACATGCTTGAGTCACTCGATCTTGCGGCGCGTGAGGCAAACTCAACTGCGGATGTTCATGTGAAGATTGATACGGGGATGGGGCGTCTGGGTGTGCGCGCCGATCAAGTCTCCGAATTCGTGCAGGCTGCCAAACGGTTCACGAACATTCGTATCGATGGATTGATGACGCATCTGGCCGCGGCTGACGATGAAACGAAAGCGGACTTTACCAATGCTCAACTTCTCAGCTTTCAAAACGCCGTGCAATTCTTCCGCGCCAACGGCTTCGCTCCACAGTTTATTCACGCGGCAAATTCGGCCGCGACATTCGCGCATGCGCGAGACGCCGAAAACATGGTGAGACCAGGAGGAACGCTCTACGGATTCAAGCGTGACGTGTTGCCGGCGAGTATCGACACTCCGCCACTCCGACCGGTCATGTCGCTTCATTCGCAGATAATGCTGCTGAAGAAAGTTCCGCCAGGTGAGAAGCTGGGCTACGGATGTACCTTCGAGACGAAGCGCGATTCGCTGATCGCAACGCTGCCGATTGGTTACGATGATGGTTATCGCCGTGCTTTTTCAAACAGTGGCCGAGTGATCGTCCGCGGAGAATTTGCGCCGGTGGTCGGGCGGGTCTCGATGGATCTGACGTTGGTGGACGTAACTGAGGTTGCGGGCGTGTCGCTCAATGATGAGGTTGTTCTCCTGGGTGAGGCCCGCAAGTTGTCCATATCTGCGGAAGAAATTGGCGCTATGATTAGCACCATTTCGTATGAGATCACTTGCGGGATTAGTTCCCGCGTTCCGCGGATATATACGAGCGATTAGGAAGGAGCCAGGTGAAGACGCTAGGGAACGAAACCGATCGAACAGAACTCTTGCATAGGCTGGGTGCGGTGACGCCGGAAAGTCAGCGCCGCTGGGGCAAAATGACGCCGCACCAGATGATTTGCCATCTCAATGATTCGTTCAAGAGTGTGATTGGTGAAAGAGAAGTCCAGGGCGACAAGAGCAGTCTGCTGACGCGCTCCGTGGTTAGGTGGATCGCTTTGTATGCTCCGCTTAAGTGGCCGCATGGCGTACGCACCATGCCCGAGAATGATCAGGAGCGAGGCGGAACGCCGCCGGAAGATTTCAACCGTGATCTGGATGCGCTCGTGTCGATGATTGAGCGGGTAACTCACCCGCATAGAACTTTCGAATGGCAGCGCCATCCGTTGTTCGCTGAAATGTCTGAGCGGGATTGGATGCGTTGGGGTTATCTGCACGTCGATCACCATCTGCGGCAGTTTGGGATTTGAATTCGTAGTTGAGTGATTCTGTGGACATAGGCGCAATGGCCAAACGGGGCATTAGCCCGACCGTAAGGGAGGGCTCCAAGTGCGCGACTTAATGAGCCCTCCCTTACGGTCGGGCTAGTGCCCCGAAATCAGCACGATATTTGACTGAAGTTATGGCTGAAGCAGGAAAATTGATCGTCCGGGTGAACGACTCGGAATCGGTAACGGCGTTGCTGTATCCAGCGGCAAAGAACGATCGTGCCGGGTTGACCATCGTGCTGGGCCATGGCGCGGGCGCGGATCAAATGAGCGCCTTTATGCGGATGGCCGCAACGGGACTGGCCGCGCGCGGATTTGATGCGATGACATTCAACTTTCTGTACAAAGAGAAGGGCAAGAGCGTTCCTGATCCGAAAGCGAAGCTGGAATCGTGTTATCAGGCGGTGATCGACGCCGCACTTAAGAACAAGAAGCTGAAGGGCAACAAGCTGGTGATCGGCGGCAAATCGATGGGTGGCCGCATCGCTTCGCAGGTCGCGGCTGAACATTCTGAGGGCATCGACGGTTTGGTTTTTCTTGGTTATCCGCTGCATCCACCGGGCCGGCCGGATAAGTTACGCGACGAACATTTATCAGCGATCAAGGCGCCGATGCTCTTTGTGCAAGGTTCGCGCGATGCCTTTGGAAACGAAGATGAAATCCGCGCCATTATCAAAAAGCATCGCCTGCGGGCGACGCTCTGGGCAATTGAAAGGGGAGATCACTCTTTCAAAGTTCCGAAGAGCGTCGCACCGCAGCAGCAGGTCTACGAAGACGTGATGGATGAGGTCGCGCGCTGGTGTCGTGAGCTGTGACACAGCTTTGTTTTTCTCCTTCTCCCTTTGGGAGAAGGGAGCGGGGATGAGGGGTTAGGGTTGGCGCTCCAAACCCTCACCCCGGCCCTCTCCCAAAGGGAGAGGGAGACGAGGAGACAACTTGCCCAAATACAATTTCGTTCAACTCGATGTCTTCACTGATAGCGCTTTTGCGGGTAACCCACTCGCCGTGTTTCCCGAAGCCGAAGGACTGACTGACGAGCAGATGCAACAGATTGCCCGCGAGATGAATTTATCTGAAACCGTTTTTGTGCTGCCGTCTGACAAGGAAGGCGTGCTGCGGCGTCTGCGAATCTTCACGCCGGGCACCGAGCTTCCGTTTGCGGGTCATCCGATCGTTGGCACATGGAATTGTTTGGCGCGCGAAGGCGTAGTGCCGCTTCCCGAAGGCGGCAACGGCCGCGTGCAATTGAAACACGAGGTCGGCATCGGCGTGCTGCCGATCGACATTGATTTCAAGGACGGCGCGCCCGTGAGCGTGACCATGACGCAAGGTAAATTCGAAATTCGCGGCGAGGTCGACGATTCGCAGGAACAGGCGGACATCGCCCGCGCTCTCGGGTTGGCGCGTGAAGATTTGGACGAGACTCTTCCGATTCAGGCAGTCTCAACCGGCAATACGATGTTGCTGGTGCCGGTTCGATCGCTCCGGGACCTGGGAAACTGTCGCCCGAATCAGAATCTGCTCGACGAGATTTTTGAGCGGAGTGATGCGTTTCGGGGCGGGACCGGTTGTTATGCCTTTACCCGCGAAACGATGGAGATTGGTGAAGCGCGCGCGCATGCGAGATTCTTTGTCGGCATGGGCATCGGTGAAGACCCGGCGACGGGCAGCGCGGCCGGTCCGCTCGGCGGTTACCTGGTCCATTATGACGCGACGCGCGTTGAGCCGAGCGACGGGGTTTACAAGTTTGTGATAGAGCAGGGCGATTTCATTAATCGACCCAGCCGGATTGGTTTAGAAGTGAAAGGCGGACCCGGCAAGATTGAAGAAGTGCGCGTCAGCGGAACATCGGTGGTGGTGGCGCGGGGAACGTTGGAGTTTTGAGATCGAGAGGTGTGACATGAAGATCGGCATTCTTTTGATTGCGGGTTTGTTAGTCATAGCCGGGGCACGAACTTACCTGTCGGCGCAAACGGCGAATGATCAAGCTCACCAACAATGGCTTGAAGAAAGATACAAGGAAGCTACGTCGATCAAGCCGGGAATGAGTCGCGCTGATTTGCTTAAGCTCTTTGATGAAGACGGTGGATTTCAAGGAATTCCGGCCAGCCGTTATGTTTTGAAGAGTTGCCAACTTATTCAGATCGAAGTGAAATTCGACACGAAGTATGGTGTTAACTACAAGCCAGTGCCTGATGAGAATTTGAAGATCGTCGAAGTATCCAAACCCTATTTAGAACGCATGGCTGAAGATTGAGAGCACACAATTTCCCTGGCTCCGTTAGGAGCCGCATATTTATAGAACCTGAGTTTATTTAGAATTAGTTAGCGCAATCGAGCAGCCTGTGCCGCTCGATTGCGCCCAATATTGAAGGTAGCCTTCGTGCTATGAACATCCGGCTCCCTCGGAGCCGTCGATCGTCGTCTTACATATGACCGATCAACTCGATCTCTTAATCATTGGCGCGGGGCCGGCTGGTCTGTCGGCGGCAGATGCGGCGGCAAAAGAAGGCCTGACTTATCTCGTGATTGAGAGAGGAACGATCGCCAACACGATCCGTCAATATCCCGTCGGCCGCACCCTGTTCTCGACGCCGAATGAATTGGAGATGCGCGAAGGCTCGCTGCATCCGGTGCGCGACAAACCCACGCGCGAAGAATTGCTATCGCACTACATTCATTTCGTGCTCGATCACGAATTACGCATCAACACGGGTGAAGAAGTGACAGACATCACGGCCGGCGATGCTGATGGCTTTATAGTCCATACGCGCTGCCGAGGTTTTCAGGAGCAGGCGAAGAGCTATCACGCGCGAAATGTTTTGTTTGCGTTTGGCGCAATGGAGCATCCGCGGCTTCTGAACATTCCCGGCGAGGGCTTATCGAAAGTTCATCATCGCTTTGTTGAGCCTTATCCCTACGTTCGCAAAGAAGCGCTGGTGGTTGGCGGCGGCAACAGTGCGGCTGAAGCAGCGTTATTTTTGTCTGAAGAAGGCGCGCGCACGACGATGGCCATCTGGCGTGAAGATTGGGAGAACCGCGATCCCAAGGCCGGCGCAATGAAACATTGGGTGCGCTCGCCATTGGAACGCGAAATCGCCGAAGGTCGCTTGCGCGTCATTCTCTACAAGGATATCGACGAGATTACGCACGACTCTGTCAGACTCACAACTGAAGCCGGCGAATCAATGACGATCGCCAACGACGTCGTGTTCGTGCTGATTGGCAGCGATGCCGATCTGACGATGCTGAAAGACCTTGGCGTCCGTACAGCGCCTGGCAAACTCACGGAGGTCCCGGTGTATAATCCGGAAACTTTCGAGACGGACGTGCCTGGAATTTACGTCGCCGGTCATTTCACCAACGCGCGTCATATCAAAGCGGCGATCGATGTGCCGCGAACGATCGTGCCCCTGATCGCAAAGAAACTGAGAGCCGCGACAGTTGCTCGTACAACACACGATGCGTAAATCCTCCGCGCTCATTCCGGCATTCGCAGCTTGCATGGTTTTCTCTTTAACCAGCGCGAATGCTCAGCAGCCGGCTCCAACCGGTGTCGCTCCGGCGCCGGCGTGTTCGCTCGAAAATGCACTGGACAATATCCGGCGACAGATCGACCTTAGCAAGACTATTGACGATGACGCGAAACGTATCGGCGTACTGCTGCGCGCCGCAGACTTGACCTGGCCTTATGAACAGAGCCAGGCGCGCGCGACTTTTACCGACGCCTTTGACCTCGCGACCCGCTCCTTCAAAGAGAAGGGTGAGAAGGACACCAACCAGGGACGTCTCATAGTCGGGGGAGTTGATTATCGATACAGAGTTATCACGGCAATTGCCAAACGCGATCCTGTCTGGGGCCGCAAAGTTTCCAAACAGATTCTGGACGAGGAAGCGCAGGAGGCTGCTGACAAGACGAAAGACTCGTCAGATGGCGTGCGAACAGCAAACAAACTTTTGAGTACCGCGACATCGCTGGCCGGAACAGATCCAACAACGGCACTCGCATTTGCGCGCAGCAGTCTCGAATACCCCGCATCGGTCTACTTGCCGTCTTTTCTCTTCAAGTTGTCAGAGACCGATCGGCGGCTATCCGATCAGTTCTATTTAGAAGCGATCACAGCCTATGCCCACGCTCCGATGGATCAGTTTCTTTACCTGTCTTCGTATCCGTTGGCAGCCCACCGCGAAATCGGCGAGATGCAGATTAGGGCTTACTACCAGGTGCCGGCGGCATTGACACCGAACATGTTGCTCGAAAGAACTTTTGTGCTGACATTGCTGGGTCGCGCGCGCGAGTTGATCCAGAATCCGGCCGCGGCTGCACCGGGAAGCCAGTTCTCTGAAGCCAGCCAAATCTTCATGGGACTGAGTAGGCTCGAGCGGACATCAGTGGCGCAGTGGCAGAAGCCAAGGGAAATATTTACTCCCTCCTGAACCAACCAGAACAACAGCGCACGGGTGAGAAGCTTACGGATCCGCCGAAAAGATCGTTTGACGAAACGATCGAGGAAGCCGACAAACTCGCAGATGCCGACATACGCGAGGGCCAGATCGCTTTGGCCATTCTTAATGCGGCGGAAACCGGAAGCGAAAGCGTCGAGAAGCTCGAAGCGGCATCGCTAAAACTCGATGATGTGAAATTGCGTTCTCAGGTAATGAGCCTGGCATATTTCTATCGCTCGCAGAAATTACTAAAGGAAAAGAAGATCGGTGAATCGCGAAGGTTGGCGGCCAAAGTCGAAGAACCGGATCAACGTGCGTATCTCTATGCTCAAATTGCGACAGAGTCGCTTAAGCAAACCAAAAACGACACTGAAGTGCGCGAGATGCTGGAAGACGTGCTGCAGGCGGTAGCGAAGGCGCCGAACTCAGAAGTGAAGGCGCGAGCCATGCTCGTGGTCGTTCATCTTTACATTGCCATCGATCCAAATCGAGCGGTGGCCCTGCTCGGCGAGGTAGTCAAGACGATCAATTCACTTGAGTCCATCGATCTTTCCGGCGATCACATCCGAAAGCAAATCGAAGCCAAAGGCTTTGGCACCTATCGAGTATTACAAACGCCCGGCTTCAGTCCGGAAATCGTTTTTCGCGAGATGGGAAAGTTGGATTTTGACGGAACGCTCTATGTCGCCAGCAACCTAAGCGATAAATCTCTGCGCGCGCTGACGTCGCTGTCCCTGGCTGAGCAGTGCATAAAAGATTTACCGCCACCGAAGGCGAAGTCAAACAAACCTGCGGCTCTGAAGCCTTAGCCATTTTACGCTGCGATCCGAATGGAAACTCCGCTTACCCCCATCGAATTTGCCCGCCGTGCGCGCAAGCTCTATGGAGATCGCGAAGCAGTCGTCGATGGCGACCTGCGGCTGACTTACGAACAATTTCTGAATCGTTGCGATTGCTGGTCGGCGACGCTCCAGCAACTCGGTGTCCGAAAAGGCGATCGCGTGGCCTACATCTCGCCGAACACTCACGCTCAGCTCGAATCGTTTTACGCAGTGCCGCAGATGGGCGCGGTGCTGGTGCCGATTAATTACCGGCTGACGCCGGATGATTTCGTTTACCTCATCAATCACAGCGGCGCGAAAGTTATCTGCGCGCATTCGGACTACCTCGAAGCTATCGACCGCATTCGGCCCCAATTACAATCGGTTGAGCATTTTATTTCGCTGGACGATGGCCGAGCCGACTGGCTTGATTATGAAAGTCTGCTGGCCGCGGGCACGAGCGAGTTTGAGCGGCCGTTGATCGAGGAAACCGATCTGCTGACGATCAACTACACCAGCGGCACGACGTCGCGGCCCAAGGGTGTGATGATTACGCATCGCAATGCGTATATGAACTCCGTCGGCACGCTGGTGCATGAACACATGTCATGCGCGGACAGGTATCTCTGGACGCTGCCGATGTTTCATGCTAACGGCTGGACTTTCGTCTGGACCGTGACGGCAGCCGGCGCTGCCCACATCTGCTTGCCGAAAGTAGATCCGCGGCGAGTGTTTGAAATGATCGAGAAAGAACAGATCACGATGCTGTGCGCCGCGCCCACGGTTCTGATTAGTCTCGCCAACGCGGAAGCAGAAGTGCGGTGCAATGCAAGGCGCGGAGTTCGCGTGTTGACTGCCGGCGCTCCGCCCGCCGCGTCGACGATCGAGCGTTTGGAAGGCGAGTTAGGGTGGACGGTGACACAGGTCTATGGATTGACTGAGACGACTCCCTTCATTACTGTCTGCGAGCCGCGGGCGGAGCATGAACTGCTTTCGATCTCAGAGCGCGCAATCATTAAAGCCCGTCAGGGTATTGAGCTGATCACCTCGGGTGAGACAACTGTGGTGGACGATGCAGGTGCAGAGGTTCCGCCCGACGGCGAGACTGTCGGCGAGATCGTGGTGCGTGGCAACGTGGTGATGCGTGGTTATTACAACGACCCGGATGCGACTGCCGAGGCAATGCGTGATGGTTGGTTTCACACGGGTGATGCCGCGGTCATTCATCCGGACGGCTACATCGAAATTCGCGATCGTCTGAAGGACGTAATCATCAGCGGCGGCGAAAATATTTCCTCGGTCGAGGTCGAGGGAGTTCTGCTACGACATCCGGCGGTGCAAGAGGTGGCGATCGTTGGTCTTCCGGACAAGCGTTGGGGCGAGGCCCCGCATGCTTTTGTGGTTCTCAAATCCGGTGCAACTGCGGCGGAAGATGAGCTACGCGAGTTTGCTCGTGAGCATCTGGCCCACTTTAAGGCCCCGCATCGCGTGAACTTTGTTTCGGAGTTGCCGAAGACGGCGACCGGTAAGATTCAAAAGTACGTCTTGCGTGGCGGCCGCAGCGCGATTGCAAAGCAGTGATGGAGTCAGTGCCCTGGGCGGCCTACCACTCTCGATACTGGGTAGTGGTGCAGTTTGAAAAAGTGGCACGGGCGTCCCGCCCGTGGAACCACGCGCAAGATGCGCGTGCCACCTCAAACTTGCACGACTACCCGATACTGACCTCGTTTGCCGCGCGTCAGTAAGTGTGATAAATGCGTGCGGATTCGCAGACTGAAAAGGGAGAGACCTAAATGGCAAAAGGAATCATCGGCGTAATCGTCGGTTACATAGTCATGTTCATTCTGAACTTTCTCGGGTTCGTCACCCTATATGCGGTGATAGGGCCCCATCAAGCTTTTAAGCCGGGTCTGTATCTCGCCTCGAATAGATGGATTGCGATCAGCTTTGTGATCATATTCATCACGGCGATTATCGCCGGCCTAATTTGTGCGGCAATCGCTAAAGGTGGAAAGGGGCCGTTGGCGTTGGCAATCGTCGTCATCGCATTGGGATTACTGCTGGCGATTCCGGGAACGATGAAAGGTCAGGCGAATGCGAAGCTGGTTCGTGCCGGGGACGTTCCACAAATGGAAGCCGCCCAAAAAGCTTATTGGCCCATCTGGACCCCGTTCACTTTCCCGTTTATCAGCGCGATTGGCGTTCTTATCGGCGGAAAATTGAAGCGGCGTTCTTAATCAACACCGAGTTCTCGAGCCGCGCGTCGAGCGCGCGTAGCGGATTGTTTGGCTGACAGGATGTTTTCTCGCAGCATACGCTGCTGACCGGGCGTCAACGTTTCCCACCGTTGGCGCGCGATCGGATTCTTCTTGATCAGCATGGCGAGTTCTGCCGGCAACTCTTCCGAGCCAATCGTCAGGACTAGTTCCACGCGGTCTCCGGTTTCGATATCAGCTTTACGGCAAACTTCGTTTGACAGATCCATCCACCAGCAATTCCGATCGTCCCAACGCTTTAAGCTGCGCCGCCCCACGTCCACTCCATTGATCGATAATTCCACTGTGGTGGTGCCGGCTAATTTCCAGGGCTCAATGTACTTCATCGGAATGCAAACAAAGCGCGGCAAGCCCTCGTGTTTGTGTTCGATGGTTGAGATGACGCGAAGGGGTTTCATTGCGCGACGTAGAAGTCAGTACCACCTGCGTGAGCAGGTGGATCAGATCGTCAAGCGTGATCGAATCCTTAACCCACCCCCTGACGCGAGTACTGACAAGAAAGGCGAGCCGCATGACTCGCCTTTAACACTTTGGTGGGGATGAGAGGACTTGAACCTCCACGATGTCACCATCACAGGCTTCTGAGACCTGCGCGTCTGCCAGTTCCGCCACATCCCCGCGGAAACTGACTATACGAACCGTAGTTCGAAAGTGTCAAACCGTGCGGAAGCGTTTTAGCTTGACTTGCGGCGTCAGAGTATCTACTCAAGTAATGATGTCAGTACCGGGAGCGGTAGCGACCGGGTAAAAGTTCCTACAATCCCGATTCTTGCAATACGACCCGGTCGCTACCGCTCTCGGTACTGACTCCATCGCTCGTGGGAGCGTAATCTAAACCCTACCTTATCTGTATCGCCAGCTTCCACTGCGATAGCGCCAGCGATTATTTAAATATGTCGTTCGATTCATCACGTGGCGGCGGCGCCAATAGTCACCCATGTCATAGCGATTCCGGTATCCGACTCGGTTGCCGCGCGCGACAAAGACGCCATTACGCCAAACACCCACCGTACGATTCGGCCCTCGTCCATCCCATCGGCCGTCGCGGGCGTCATGGCCGTTAACGAAGACGCTGGATTTTCTTTGCAAGCCTCTTCCTCGGCCACGTCCCTGCGCGAACACAGACGTTGATAACAGACATAACATCAGAATGCCGAATGCAATTCTTAAAGCAGTTCTTTTCATGAATATTTCTCCTCCCGACAAAAAGTGGGGAGAGTAATCCCGGCTACCTCAACCAGATGCCGACCCGAACTCGACTCCGTCTATAGCGCGGTCGATACTCGCGGTAACCATAACCATACGTCGGGTAAGCCGATGAATACGCGTAGCGATTCGCGTAGTAGGGTTGCGAATATCCGTACGAGTAGTAACGCGTGTTGTAGTAAGGCTGCTGATAGCTATAGTACTGGCGCGCATAATACGGCCGTTGATAGATCACGTACGGCCTTGTTTGATAAACGACGACTCGACTGCGCTGCGGTCGAACGACGACCCATCGTCTCTGCGCGAACACGCTCACCGGCAGTAACGTCAGCAGAAACACAGCGACCAGTAGGGCTCGCGTCACAGGTGAAAATCTTTTCCTTTGCATAAGACCTCCCAATTGAATTCAAAGGTATGAGGAGAGCACGTGTTTCAGGCCTATTATAGGTCGCCATGTTAGCCTTAGCCTTGCGGCATTGTTATAGTTGGATTTCAGCGAGTTATTGTTAATCGGAATGACGCAAACGCCGCAAGGGACATCGTTATTCGAGCGTATTGAAGGCGTGCGGGCCCGGATAAGAGATGCCGCGTTGCGCTCAGGTCGATCGCCGGACGAGATAACCCTCGTCGCGGTCAGCAAGACCCATCCCACTGAAGCGATTGAGGGTGCTTTATCAGAGGGCTTGACGGATTTTGGGGAGAACCGGGTCCAGGAAGCGGAAGCCAAGATCCCGATGATTGGCCGCCAAGTAGCGAAATGGCATTTGATAGGCCACCTGCAATCGAACAAAGCACGACGCGCCGTCGAATTGTTTGATGTAATTCATTCGCTGGATTCCGCAACGCTGGCGCTTCGTTTGGATCGAATGTGTGAAGAAACAAATCGCGCGACCATGCCGGTGCTGATCCAAGTTGATCTCGGTCAGGAAGCGACTAAGACCGGGGTCGATGAAGGAGAACTTCCGGAAGTGGTTACCGCAGTTCAGGGATGTAGCAGATTGCAGTTGATCGGTTTAATGACGCTGCCGCCTTTCTTCGAGAGGTCGGAGCGCGTGCGCCCATATTTTCGCCGGTTGCGTGAGTTGCGAGATGAGTTGCGAACCAGCGGCGTGTTTGGCGATCGGCGTGGTGAATTGTCGATGGGTATGACTCACGATTTCGAAATCGCGATCGCAGAAGGCGCCACGATGGTGCGCGTAGGGACGGCCATTTTCGGAAATAGAGGGCAGTAGCCCGACCGTGAGGGAGGGCGTTCGTTCGTCGTCGCTACGCCCTCCCTCACGGTCGGGCTACTGCCCCGAATCAAACAATGCTGGTACTAGCCTTAATCTACTTTTTCCTTCGTTGGGCCATCACGGCGATGGTGGCCGCCGGGACTCTGCTGATCATTCTCCGCGCGCTGTTCGATTACACCGACGTGAATCCGTTTACCTGGCATTCGCGCAATGTGCGACGCGCAACCGATCCTGTCCTCGCCCCGGCGCGGGCGATACTGCGCGGGTTCAGGCTCGATCCAAAAGCGGCCCCTTTCATAGTTGTCATTCTCATGATCATTGCGGGTGTTCTGATTGTCCAGATTGCCGGGACCCTTCTTAACACGATCGCAGGTGTCCTTAATGCCGTGACCAGCCATCGCGGCGATGCGCCCGTCGGAATCATCGGCTATTTGCTGTTTGGTTTCCTGGGGCTCTACACGCTGGCAATTTTTGTGCGAATCATCTTCTCGTGGGTGGGGATGAGCTATGCCAACCGTTTAATGCGGTTTCTAGTGCACTTAACGGACCCGTTGCTGCGACCACTGAGTCGCATGATTCCCCGGGTGGGAATGTTCGATATTTCTCCGCTGATCGCATTTCTCATCATTTGGGTATGTCAGTCAGCGGTGGCCGCAACGTTGCTGCGTTCCTGGCAGGTGCAGTTTTTCTGACAATGGCGTTGCCCTGGCGCGGATCACGCGCCGCCTGTTTACGATTTCCGATTTAACAACTAATATTAGCTGCCGCGTGGGCCAGCAACCTGAAGATGAGAAGGGTATTACTCTGACGGTACGCGTCGTGCCCCGCGCCTCGCGCAGCGGAATCGCCGGTTACCATGATGGCGCGCTGCGAATTCGAGTTGCCGCGTCGCCCGTCGAAGGCGCCGCCAATCGCGAACTTATGAGGTTTTTGTCGAAAACCTTCAAGGTTCCGCAAAATGCGGTAACAATAATCTCGGGAAGCAGTTCCAGGAATAAGATCATTCGGATCACAAATCCGAGCGCAGCGAGTCTCGAAGAGTTGAGCAAGTTGAAATAGAGATCGAGTCCCCTGGATGGATCTGGACACCATTTCTCGTTATCGAATTTTGGAGAAGCTCGGCTCGGGCGGGATGGGCGAAGTCTATCTTGCTGAGGATACGCGACTGGGCCGCAAGATCGCATTGAAACTTCTTGCCGAAGAACTCACCCAGAATCGCGATCGCCTGAATCGTTTTGATCAGGAAGCGTACGCCGCATCGGCGCTGAATCACCCGAACATTCTCACGATTTACGAAATGGGGGACGAGGGCGGTCGTCACTTCATCGCGACGGAATTCGTCGATGGCCAGACGCTCCGTACTCGGCTGTCGGGCGTACCGATGGAAATGGCGGAAGTGCTGGACGTGGCGATCCAAATTGCCGGCGCGCTGGAAGAGGCCCATGGCGCCGGCATCATTCATCGCGACATTAAACCGGAGAACGTGATGCTCCGGCGTAATGGTCACGTTAAAGTTCTGGATTTCGGTTTAGCAAAACTAATCGAGCGGCCCGCTGTCGACGAGGCGGACACCGAAGCGGTCACGCGCGCTCTCGTGCAGACCGACGCTGGCATGGTCCTGGGAACCTCGCAGTACATGTCGCCTGAGCAGGCCCGCGGAAAGCCGGTCGATGCTCGCACTGACATTTGGAGTCTCGGTGTCGTGCTCTACGAAATGGCGGCGGGTCGCGTGCCTTTTGCGGGAGAGACCAAGACCGACATCATTGTGGCGATCGCCAAGAATGATCCACCACCGCTCGCTCGCTTTGCTCCGAATGCTCCGGCAGAGTTCGAGTGGATTGTCCTGAAGGCACTGCGTAAGGACGTTGAAGAGCGGTATCAAACCATCAAGGAATTTGAGTCGGATCTGAAAAAGCTCAAGCAGCGAATTGAATTTCAAAGCGAGCTGGAGCGGTCGATGGGTCCCGAGCAATACTCCGCGGCGTTTAGCGGGCTCGCCGATACCGAGATTCACCGGTCCATCCCGCGCCTGAGCACCCAATCAGTTGCACGGCCCGCACTGTCAACGTCGGGGGTTGCTGACGTTTCCCAGACACGAGCGTCGAGCGCCGAATACATCGTTAGTGAGATCAAACGTCATAAAGCCGTCGCCGCTGTCGTGGTGCTTGCGGTAGTGGTGGTGGTTGCCGCGATTTTCTGTGCTTACGGACAAGGACACTATCCTGCTGGCGGACTTTACGAACACGACTGGTGATGTGGTTTTCGATGGCACCTTGAAGCAAGCACTGGCGGTACAGCTCGGCCAATCGCCATTTCTTAATATCTTTTCAGAGGATCGAGTTCGCGACACGCTGAAATACATGAACATGTCGGCTGATGCGCGGATTACGCGCGACATCGGCAAGGACATCTGCGCGCGTAACGGAATCAAGGCGATGCTGCTGGGCTCGATTTCGCGCGTGGGATCGCAGTACATAGTCTTGCTGGATGCGGTGAACTCGCAGACCGGCGACACAATTGCGAATGAACAGGTGGCGGTCGATAGCAAAGAAGAAGTGTTGAAGTCATTGGGACCCGCCGCTTCGCGTCTACGTCAAAAGCTGGGAGAGAACCTCGGCTCGATCCAAAAATTCGACGCCCCGATCGAGCAGGTGACTACTTCGAAGTTAGAGGCGCTGCGACAATACTCGCTGGGTGTGCAGGCCCATTCAAAAGCTGATTACGCGGGTGCGATTCCGTTTTACCAACATGCGATCGAAATCGATCCGAACTTCGCGATTGCCCATGCGCGTCTCGCTTACTGCTACAACAACCAAAGAAAGTTGCAGTCGTCTCGTGACGAATCGACCAAGGCGTATAAACTTAGAGACCGCGTCAGCGAGCGCGAACGGTTCATTATTACCTCGAGCTATTACGGCGGGGTCACCGGCGAATGGGACGAGCAGATACGCGAATTGCAAACGTGGAAAGCGACCTACCCGCGCGATTGGGAACCGTTGAATTTGCTCGCCAACAGATATACGGCCGTTGGTCCTTTTGAACTGGCCGTGGCTGAGGGCAACAAAGCGATCGAACTGAACGGGAAGGACGCTCGTCCTTACGTTAACGTGGGCGTCGCGCTTATCGAGCTAAACAGGTTCGACGATGCGAAAAGTATTCTGCGTAAGGCCGAAGAACTGAAGCCGGAGAGTACGAACATGCATGCGCGACTTTATCAGCTGGGGTTCCTCCAGGGCGATGACTCGCTGATGAAAGAACAGCTGGATTGGGCCAACGCGAACCGCAACTCCGAAGCCGCTTTGAATTGGCAAGCGCAAGTCGTCGCGTTCCAGGGACAGTTGTCCCAGGCCGATCAGCTGAACGATCGCGCAGCGGAAATGATGCGCAGCGCCGATACTAAAGAAGCGACGGCCCAGGTGATGTTGATCGAAGCGACGCGTGACGCTACTTTGGGTGATTGTGGACGCGCGACCCGTCTGGCGAAACAAGCTTTGGATCTTTCGCGTGAGCAGGCGAATCTCGTCAGTGCTGCCAATGCGCACGCGGCCTGTGGACAAACGGCGGCGGCCCAAAGTTTGATCGATGAGCTAACCAGGGGATTTCCTGACGACACGTTGCTGAATGCTAACTGGTTGCCGATTATTCGCGCCCAGAACGAACTGAATAAAGGCAGCGCGGCGCAAGCAATTCAAATGCTCGAATCAGCGCGCAAGTTTGAAGTGTTCGGTGATTTTTGGCCGCAGTATCTTCGCGGCCAGGCCTGGTTGAAACAGAAGAACGGCACCCAGGCCGCGACTGAGTTTAAGACAATTCTCGATCATCGTGGCTGGTATCCGACGTCGCCTCTGTACCCGTTGGCCCAGCTTGGACTCGCGCGGGCAGCTACCCTAAGCGGTGACAACGCGACCGCGCGAAAAGCCTATCAGGATTTCTTTGCACTTTGGAAAGCCGCTGATGCGAATTTGACGGCGGCGGTTGCTGCTCGCGCCGAATACGAAAAGCTAAACTAGTTCTCGTGCTCGCACCGCGCGGTACTGATGCGGTTTGATGCGGCACGCGCATCTTGCGCGTGTCTTCACGGGCGGGACGCCCGTGCCACTCTCAAACGGCGCCACTGCCGCGCGGCGCGAAGGCCTCAGGCAGGTTGGATGTGATATAGTCTGCGGTCAAAATCAACTCAATAGTAAGGATCAATTTTTCAAATGTCCGGACATTCGAAGTGGCATTCGATTAAGCATAAGAAAGGCGCGCTCGATGCCAAGCGCGGCAAACTTTTTACCAAGTTCATCAAAGAATTGACGGTCGCGGCGCGTACCGGCGGCGGTGACCCCGACGCTAACGCCCGCTTGCGCAAGGCGATTTCTGACGCCAAGGCCGGCAACATGCCGAACGAGACTATCGATCGCGCGGTCCGCCGCGGCACCGGCGAAGAAGAAGGCGTCAACTATGAAGAGATCACGTACGAAGGTTATGGACCAGGCGGCGTCGCGCTATTGATTGAGTCGGTTACGGACAATCGCAATCGCACGGTCGCGGAGATTCGTCACATCTTTTCCAAGAACGGCGGCAATCTTGGTGAGGCGGGCTCAGTCGGCTGGATGTTTGATAAGAAAGGTTACCTGGTCGTCGATAAAGCGGCGAAGGCGGAAGATGAACTTTTCGATCTGGCGATCGATGCCGGCGCGGAAGATATCCGCGACGACGACGAAAACTGGGAAATTATCACCGCGCCGGATAGTTTTGAAACAGTGCAAAATGCGATCAAGTCAGCCGGAATAACTCCGCAAGTCGCCGAAGTCGAAATGGTCCCGCAGAACTATATTAAGCTGGAAGGCTCGCAGGCTAACCAGATGGTGAAGCTGATGGAAGCGCTCGAAGATCACGACGATGTGCAAAAAGTTTCCGCTAACTTTGATATGAGCGAAGCGGACATGGCGGCCGTGTAAGATCGCTAAACTCGACGCAAATTTTTTGCATCAAACTTGGTTGACTAACGTGTTAGCATCAAAATTAGTGTCTGAGTCGAACGACAACCTGATTGGCTTTATCGCCAGCACCGTCGAGACGTTGCGTGATGACGTCGCTAAAATGCGCGAGCAGATGGCGACGAAGGAAGATCTCGCACGACTCGAAGGTCGTTTCACCGAGAAACTGGCCGTGTCAACAACCAGCGTTCGCGGCGACATCGAACAAGTTCAGTTGCGTTTGGATAGCATCGAGCATGGTGTGTCTTCAAGGTTCGAGCACGTCGAAGGTGAATTAAGCCGCCTGCGCAGCGCCGTCTATCTCCTCGGGAAGGATCGTCCCGAGGTTTTGCGTCTGCTCGGGCAAGCCGGCACGTAACAACTTGCTGAACAATTCCTCATTCCCCAATCGCTATTTTGGTTTGGGTGCAACTTGAATCAAACTTGCAAAGTACGCTAACCCTCCTGCTGATCGGAAGACTCAAACATTCCCGCACCAGGCTTGCACAATGCTGTACACTCTGAACCATTGTGCGCGTTCTGGGAATCGATCCTGGTAGTGAAACCACTGGTTGGGGCGTCGTCGAAGGCGACAGCAACGGCCAGTGCTATCGCTTGATCGAATTTGGTGCTGTTAAGTCACCGTCGTCGGCAACCTTCTCTGCCAGACTCTTACGCATCTGCCGCGCGCTTGAAGAAGTGATCGAGCGACTTCAACCCGACGCGTGCGCTATCGAAGAGGCTTTCTACTCGGTCAATCCCAAAGTCACCATAAAGTTGGGCCAGGTTCGCGGCGTAGCGCTGCTGGTAGCAGAAAAAGCGGCGCTTCAAATCGGAGAGTATTCGCCGCGGCGCGTAAAGCAAACCGTAGCCGGGTACGGCAATGCTGACAAGCAGCAAGTTCAGCAGATGGTGCGCGTGCTGTTGTCGTTGAGCGCCGTGCCGGAACCGCACGATGCGGCGGATGCGCTCGCGGTCGCGATTTGTCATTTTCATCACGCGGGCATGAGTGAGCGATTAATCGCTGCTGACACTCGCACAAAACTCAATCCCACGGTTGCATCTGCTACTCGCCGTCGCGCGTAACGGAGCGCGGGCATCCTGCCCGCAATTTCTTCGAACCTCCTCGTGTCGCGCTTCCGCAAGTTTGCTGACTCTTGCAACCTCACCGGGTGAAGGAGACAGACAGACATGACGACTATAATTTCGCGTCGACACCTCACAAGCTTTCTCTTCATTATCGCAGCTGGTTTTGTGTGCAATAGTTTCGCGCAGAGGCCGCGCGTTCCTCCGGGTGGACATCTGGCGATCGTTGCTGATGAGAGACTCGCCGCCTTGCGAGGTTCACCCGATCCGGCGGCGCGTCTTATTCGCCGGTTGAGTCGTGGGCGCTTTGTTTCGATCAGAGGCTCCAGTCGCACGCGCGACGGCTTGACGTTTTATCAGGTCGCGCTCAATCGCAGGACCTCTGGCTGGCTGCAAAGCGAAGCGGTCATTTCATCATGGCGCGCGGGCGACGATGAGCGTCTCACGCGGCTCCTGGACGGCGCCGATGAATTCGAGCGCGTGGCGCGCGCCAGGATCTTTCTCGGAGCGTTCCCGCGCTCACCGATCCGGCCGAAAGTATTATTGATTTATGGCGACGCCGCTGAAGAGGCCGCGGCAAAGTTGACGCGCGAAGCAGAACGACGATTTGAAAGACGTGAACTGCCGCCCGGCGGCGCGCCTGAGTTTAGTTACTACCTGAATTACAGCGGCCTCGATCGCTATAACCGGCAGGGCATCATCTTCACTTTCGATCGCGCCAGGAAACAGTTTCATTACGAAGGTTGGGCCTGGCGGGAGATCTTGCGAAGACATCCAAACAGTGTCGAAGCCGCGGACGCGCGCACGCGAATCGATTCACTCGCGAAGAAAACTTCAAACTAGGCTTGTTCCTATCTAGCTGCTAGAATACCGGCGCGTAACCCAGGGCGTTACCTCCGCTAATCTGGAAGTGCCTCACGGGGGCAGTCCGCAGGCAATTGGCGTTTACGGCTCGCTTCCCGTCGGCCAGCAAGGCATTTCCCAAAATTTGTAGTCACTATAAGTTTTCATGATTTTCGATCATCGCCGCTTATTAACTCTGGGCGTGCTGGCTGCTCTTATCGTAGGCACCGCCGTCGCTTCACGACGCATTCCTTCACCACCGCCAACCCGACAGATTTCCGCAGAGGCCCTGCTCGAAAGAGCTCAAGGCAAACGTGGTAAAGACTCAACAGGTTTACTTGCTCAATCAACTTCCGCTGAGTTTGCTCCGCAGGATCCTGATGGAGCGAAGTCAAATCGGCGTCACTTTACGATCTATAGAAACGAGGCGGGAGAGATCGCCTGCCGGTCAGCGACCGCCGATGAGATAAGAGAGCGGGAAGGCGCCAATCCTGAAAAGTCGGGACTGCGACGAATCAACCACTTCGAACTGGACAAATCGACTGGCGGTCAATCGCCGGCCGCGACAAATCTCGTAATCGTTCTGCGCGCCACGCAACAGTTGCAACAGAATGCGGCTGCGACCGCGGCATTCAATCGCGCGGCGCAGAATTGGGAGAACGTGATCATGTCGCCGATCACCATCTACCTGGATGTTGATTTTGGCGCGACGAATTTTGGCCAGACCTGGCCGTCCGGCGTGTTGGGTGCGACGCGAGCGCCCGGCAGTTCCTATCTTTATCAATCGGTCCGGGTGAACCTTATTGCCGAGGCAAACGGCGAAGGCAATGCTGCAAAGCAGGGGATCTTTAATGTTCTGCCGTCCACCGCTGTGCCGACCGACCTGGGTGATGGCGCCGCTGTAAGTGTTTCAAATTCCATCGCGCGGGCGATCGGGTTATTGCCCGCGACCGCGCAGTCGACCGACGAAGCGGCCCGGATCGCATTCAACTCGAATTTCACCTTCGATTTTGATCCGAGCGACGGCATCGCCGGAAACGCCATCGACTTTGACGCGGTTGCCACACACGAGATTGGCCACGCACTAGGATTTGAGTCGGAAGCTGGGTTAAATATTCCGAAGCCGTCGGTGTGGGACCTCTATCGCTTCCGCACGGGAACGACCGCGTCGACGTTCACGACGGCGCAACGAATCGTCACGATTGGCGGCTCGCCCAATGCGCTGCAGTTCTTTTTCGTTCCCGGAAATTCTGAGCTCGGATTATCGACAGGTGGACCTACTGGTTCAGTCTTCAATGGTGGTGATGGCTGGCAGTCGAGTCACTGGAAACACGTCAGTGGATGCGCGGTGCCGATTGGCATTATGGACCCTGCGATTCCCTCAGGTTGCCGGCGAACAATCAGTGCGAACGATCAACTCGCGCTCTCGTCGTTTGGGTACAATCTGACAAATAACAACGCGCCACCACCCCCGCCGCCTCCACCTCCGCCACCGGCTAATGACAATTTTGCCAACGCACAGGCAATAACAGGTTGTTTCGGCAGCACCACCGGCACGAGTTTCGGCGCAACGAGTGAGCCTGGGGAGCCGAGTCACGACCCGGCCGACAGTAGTTCATTGAGTCCGAGTAACACCGTCTGGTTTCAATGGCAAGCACCATCCTCTGGCGTTGCTAAGATTACGACTGACGGCAGCGATTTTGATTCCGTCGTCGCGGTATACACCGGCAACAGTCTTAGCTCGCTGACGCAGGTGGCATTCAATGACGACTCACAGGCCGGTGTCATTACCAGCTCCGTTACTTTCAACGCCTCTGCCGGCACCACGTACAGCATTGCCGTGGATGGTTGGGGCGGTGACCAGGGAAGTATCAAGCTAAGTTGGACGGGTTGCGTTGTTGTAGGAGCGACGGCAACTCCTATTCCCACCCCAATTCCCACCTCAGTTCCAACTGGGATTCGCCAGGTTTCATTGCCGACGAACGACATCGTTTACGATCCGGTAAGTCAGCGAATCTTTGCGAGCGTACCGAGCCGCGCGCGAAGTATCGGCAACAGCATTACCGAGATCAATCCCTTTAGCGCCACCATTGGTCCTTCGGTTTTTGTTGGTAACGAACCCAACAAGCTCGCAATCGGGAATACTTTCCACTACATCTATGCGGGGCTGGACGGCGCCGCGGCAGTTCGACGCTTCGATTTAGCTTCGCGCACTCCGGATTTTCAGTTCACGGTGGGCTTCGATCCGACTTTCGGCCCGATGTATGTTCGCGACATGGAGGTCATGCCGTTCACTCCCGGCGCCGTCGCCATCTCTCGGAGATTCATTGGCGTCAGCCCTGAGCGCGCGGGCGTTGCGGTTTATGACGATGGCATCCAGCGTCCGACCGCGACGACCGCGGGAAACGGAAGTAACGTCATCGAGTTTTCAGGATCGAGCAATACGCTGTACGGCTATTACTCTGAGACCACCGAGTTCGGTTTTCGCAAGATGGCGATTGATGACTCAGGAGTGTCGGTAGTTTCAGTGAATTCAAGCCTAATATCCGGGTTTGGCGTGAATATTCGTTTTGATAACGGCCGAATTTATACTGCCAACGGTCGAGTGATCGATCCGGAGGCCCAGACGCAGGTTGGATCGTTTCCCAACATTACGTTTAGTTATATAGTCCTGCCCGATCCAACCACTAACCGTGTCTATTTTCTCAGCACTGACTCCTCGCCCGCTGTACTTATTGGTTTCGATAAGACGACCTTCAAGCAAACAGGAACATTAACTATTCCCGGAGTCTCTGGTAGTCCAACTAGTCTTATCAAATGGGGCGCGGATGGGTTGGCATTCAGAACGACCGGCAATCAAGTATTTCTGCTATCAACCGCTGACGTCGTGCCGTCGCCGAGTCCTACGTCCACACCCACGCCCACACCGACGCCCACGCCCACATCGACGCCGACGCCAACACCCACACCGACGCCCGGGTCGAAGCCGCCGTGCGCTGACGACATGTGGATTGCTACGAGCCTGACTAATGTGCCAGCCGCGCGACGACTTCATACCGCGGTGTGGACTGGCAGCGAAATGGTCATCTGGGGCGGCCAGGACGCAAACTTCAACGGCAGAAACACCGGCGCTCGTTACAATCCAGTAAATGATACTTGGGCAGCCATCAGCACGGTCAACGCGCCCAGTGCACGGTATGGTCAAACGGCCGTATGGACTGGAAGTGAAATGATTATTTGGGGTGGATACACTGGCACAAGCGCCAACACCTACTTTTCCGATGGCGCCAGATACAATCCGAGCACCGACAGTTGGACACCGCTCCCCACATTGAATGCACCCGCTCCGCGTACAGGCCACGTGGCCGTCTGGACCGGCAGCGAGATGATTGTATGGGGTGGCAGTAACAATTTGGGCATCATGAATACCGGCGCCCGATACAATCCGAACACGAATAGTTGGACGGCTATGAGCACCACCAATGCGCCAGTGCCCCGTTTCACCAACGCCGTTGTTTGGACTGGCAGCGAGATGATTATCTGGGGTGGCAATGGTAACAGCTTTACGAACACGGGCGGAAGATATAACCCGAGCACTGACACCTGGACCCCGACCAGCACGGTGAACGCGCCTTCTGCGCGACTGGGGCACACCGCTGTCTGGACCGGTACCCAAATGATCGTCTGGGGTGGACAGGAACTTGGTGGCGTCACTATCTCGAGCGGGGGGAAATACAATCCAGTCACCGACAGTTGGAGTCCCATGACGAACGCGACGGTCCCCCGGATCGGTCACACGGCGGTTTGGAATGGCCAGGAGATGATGATTTGGGGAGGTTCCTTGTCCGCTTCCAATGCCAATTTCACGGTCGGTAGCCGTTATAACCCTGCAACTGATACCTGGATTGCGACGTGCGATACAAATGCGCCAGCTGCTCGTGTATCTCACACTGCGGTGTGGACTGGCGGTGAGATGATTGTCTGGGGCGGCGCCGACTTCAACTCCAACCTGTTCAATACAGGCGGTCGCTATTCGATTCCGGCAAACCCGATTGACGCCGCGAACTTCTTTGTACGTCGTCACTACCTGGATTTCCTGAATCGTGAACCTGATGTTTCGGGCTGGGATTTTTGGGCTAATGAAATTCTGTCATGCGGCGCGAATGCGCAATGCGCGGAAGTTAAGCGCATCAATGTCTCGGCCGCATTCTTCCTTTCGATTGAATTTCAGCAGACCGGAAATCTCGTCTACAAAATGTACAAGGCCGGCTTTGGTAATCTCCCTGGGAAACCCGTTGCAGTCGATCGTGCGCCGTTTTTGGCTGACACCCGGCAAATTCAGAGCACGCCGGCGCAGGTGATCGTCGGACAAGGCAATTGGCAGGCACAGCTCGAGACCAACAAGCAGGCGTTCGCGCTCGCCTTCGTGCAACGGCCGGCTTTCCAAACGGTGCATGTAAGTCAGACGGCAAACCAATATGTCAGTTCACTGTTTGCAAACGCGGGCGTGACTCCGACCAGCGCCGAGACCAACGCCGCAATTACCGCCTTTGGCAGCGGCGGCGACGCTGGCCGCGCCGCTGCTCTACGGAGTGTCGCCGAGAGCAACTCAGTCTCTAACAAACTCTTCAACGAAGCTTTCGTGCTGATGCAATATTTCGGTTACCTGCAGAGAAATCCTTACGACCCACCTGAGCCGACGCTCGATTACCAGGGCTACAACTTCTGGCTGAACAAACTGAATCAGTTCAACGGTAACTACATCGACGCTGAGATGGTCAAGGCCTTCCTCTCCTCGACCGAATACAGACAACGGTTCGGCCCATGAGGAAGAATCTTCCAAATTGTTGCGGCGCCGGCGGCGCGAAAGCGATTGGATTCTCTCAACCAGAACATGCTGAAGTAGTCTTTAGCAGATGGTCTTGTTAATGGAATTTATGATAATACTGGCAACGGTCTCGGGGTATTGAGTCTCTAAGACTTGTTTGTGTCAGATGCCGCCCGCGGCCTCAGCGGATCCGGCTTAATTCGCCTCAGACTTTCCCGACCGTTAGTCTCAGTAATTTCATGATTCCTTACGATCGCCGAAGGCTCTGCCTCGTTACACTCGGAGCGCTTGCCATATTTGTGGGCGGGACCGCGCTCGCCGAGCGACGGACTCTACTACCTACGGCCCGTGTTTCTGCGGCGCGCCTGAATGAAAAGGCGCGACGGATTCTCGCCAAAAGAGTTTCGCAATCGCCCTCGCAGGTTGTGGTGACGCCAGAGTCGCCGCTGCTTCAGGCCACTGAGGATGACAAGCCGGCTCGCCGTCAGTTTACCGTTTATCGAAATCCGGAAGGTGAAACCGTCTGTCGCGAAGCCACTGCGGCGGAGATAGCGCAGCGTGAGCAGGCCGATCCCGAAGGACTTGGGCTCCGCCAGATCAACCACCTGGAAATTCCTGATGACAAGTCGAGCACCAGCCAGAGTCCGGCGGCCACAAATCTGACGATCGTTCTGCGCGCCACCCAGCAGCTGCAACAGAACCAGGCGGCGACCGCGGCATTCACTCGCGCGGCACAGAACTGGGAATCGCTAATCATGTCGCCGGTCACGATCTATATTGACGTTGATTACGGCACTACGAACTTTGGTCAAGCCTGGCCCAATGGAGTACTTGGCAGTACCAGTGCGCCCGGCAGCTCGTATCCTTACCAGTCAGTGCGCGCGAACCTGATCGCGGAGGCGACGGGCGAGGGCAACGCCACGAAGCAGGCAATTTTCAACGCGCTGCCTTCGACGACGGTGCCAACTGATCTGGGCGATGCCAGCGCCACCGACGTATCAGACTCAACTGCCCGGGCGATTGGATTATTACCGGCGACGGCCCAGCCGACAGATACGGCCGCGAGAATCGCGTTTAATTCAAACTTCACATTTGATTTCGATCCGAGTGACGGCATCACTGCGAGCGCAATAGATTTCGATGCAGTTGCCACGCACGAAATTGGACACGCGTTAGGATTCGATTCAGACGCCGGTCTGAACGTTCCCAGGCCTTCGGTTTGGGATCTTTATCGCTTTCGCACCGGCACAACCGCATCGACATTTTCAACTGCGCAACGAATTCTTACGATTGGCGGTGCACCTGATCCACTGCAATTCGATTTTGTACCCGGCAATTCTGAGTTGGGCCTGTCGACTGGCGGCCCGGCCGGTTCCAGTGCGAACGGTGGCGATGGTTGGCAATCGAGCCACTGGAAACATGTTTCCACCTGTCTCGGCGACATAGGCATTATGGATCCTGCGATTGCTAACGGTTGCCGGAGAACGATCAGCAGCAACGATCTGCTGGCGTTGACGTCCTTTGGCTACAATCTGACGAACAGCAATCCACCACCGCCGCCACCGCCGGGTCCGACCCCTCCAGGTAACGATAATTTCGCTAATGCGCAGCCGATTGGTGGCTGTTCAGGTAGCGTGAGCGGAAGCACTTTCGGCGCAACGAGCGAAGCAGGTGAGCCTAGCCACGATCCTCCGGATACCAGCTCGCTCAGTCCCAGTCACACGGTGTGGTATCAGTGGCAAGCGCCTTCGTCCGGCAGTACCACGATTACGACTAGCGGCAGCGATTTTGACACGATACTCGCCGTCTATACCGGCAGCAGCGTCGGCTCATTAACGAGACTCGTCTTCAATGACGACGTCCAGAATGGTGTGATAACAACGAGCACCGTCACCTTCAACACGACGGCCGGCACAACCTACAGAATTGTGGTTGATGGGTGGGGAGGAGATGAGGGAACAGTAAAACTGAACTGGACGGGTTGCGCTGCGCCAAGCCCAACCCCCACTCCAACACCCACGCCAACACCTACTCCGACACCCACGCCAACACCTGTTGTCTGTCCAGGTAGCTTTATCGTTAATAATCCTGGCGACGAGGCCGACGCGAGTCCGGGAGACGGCGTGTGCGCTACCAGCGGCGCCAATTGCACTCTGCGCGCTGCGATTCAAGAAGCTAATGCGCTCACCTCGTGTGGAACAATCGGTATAAATCTGAGCATTCCCGCAGCCGGAGCGATTACTCTAGGTAGTGCTCTGCCCGATATTAATCACAATGTGAATCTTAACGGACCAAACGGCGGTCAGCAGGTCGTGCAAAGAAGTTCGTTGGCAGGCACGCCGAACTTCCGGATTTTTGCCATCAATTCCGGAAGGACCGTTACCATGTCACAGCTGACAATCGCGAACGGTTCATTCCCGGCGCAGAACGGCGGTGGCGTGCTTAACAACGGAACACTCACGCTGACGAACTGTAATGTCTACGGGAATAGCGTGGGCAATGCAGATGGTTTCGGCCAGGGCGGAGGAATTTCCAATACCGGATCGTTGACATTGAATGGCTGCCAGATCGGCGGCTCGGCGGCGGGCCAGGGTAATGTCAGTGGCGCGAATGGCGGCGGCATAAGTTCTACCGGCACTCTCCTAATGACCGGCGGCGCTGTAGTCGGAAATTCGGTCAGCGGCATCTTTGTCGGCGGCGGCTCAGCAGCGCTCAACCAGGTTTCGGTGACCGGCAACGTCGCGACGCAATCGGGCGGAGGAATTATGATCGTCGGCACGACGAGTATTCTTAGTGTCAACGAATCTCTGGTGGCGAACAACTCGGCTAGCACGGGCGGCGGCATTTATAACAGTGGAGCGCAGGTTACGGTGATTAATAGCACCATTTCAAGTAACACAAGCACCAGCTCCGCCGGTGGAATCAATAGTGCCAATGCAAACAGTACGACCCTTATTAACACCACCGTAACCAATAACCGTTCGAACAGCGGAACCGGCGGCATGGTTAACTCTGGTCAGGTGATTGTTAAGAACAGTATCGTTTCCGGAAACTTCAGCGGTAGCAGTCCCAGCACCACTGCCGGCGACGTCCAGGATCAGCTTAATTCGTCGAGTTCATTCAATCTCATCGGTTCGTGCAACAACTGTGGCCTGGTTAATGGGGCTTCCGGCAACCAGGTCGGCGTGACTAATCCCGGCTTAGCAAGTCTGGCAAGTAACGGTGGCCCGACGTTGACCCATGCGCTGCTGGTAGGTAGCCCGGCGATCAACGCCGGCAGCAATCCGCTTGCGTTAAATCAAAGTGGCGCGCCACTGATGGTCGATCAGCGCGGCGTCGGATTTCCCAGAATCGTGAGTGGCACGATTGACCTGGGCGCCTACGAAGCAGGCAATCCAATTGATGAAGCCACCTTCTTCGTAAAGCAGCAGTATCTTGATTTTCTCAATCGTCAACCGGATCAATCCGGTTGGGATTTTTGGACGCAACAAATTACGTCCTGTGGCAGTGACGCGCAATGCATCCAGGTACAGCGCGTCAATACGTCCGGCGCGTTCTTCCTTTCGATTGAATTTCAGCAAACGGGTAACCTGGTCTACAAGATGAACAAAGCCGGATTTGGAAACCTCCCTGGTAAACCGGTTGCTGTCGATCGCACTCCGTTTATCACCGACACGCGACAGATTCAGTCGACGCCGGCGCAAGTTATCGTCGGACAGGGCAATTGGCAAACACAGTTGGAAACGAACAAGCAGGCCTTTGCGTTGGCGTTTGTGCAGCGGCAGGCGTTTCAATCAGCTCACGGTGGCCAGGATGCTGCGACTTACGTCGGTTCGCTCTTTGCGAACGCCGGGGTCACTCCGACCGGTACTGAGACATCTGCGGCAATCAATGCCTTCAAGAGCGCGGGGGGCGGCGATGCCGGCCGCGCGAGCGCTTTGCGGAATGTGGCCGATAGCAACTCAGTCTCTAACAAACTTTTCAACGAAGCTTTCGTGCTGATGCAGTACTTCGGCTACCTGCAAAGAAATCCTTACGACCCCCCGGAACCGACGCTTGATTATCAGGGTTACAATTTTTGGCTAAACAAGCTCAATCAGTTCAACGGGAACTACATAGACGCGGAAATGGTCAAGGCCTTCCTCGCATCGAGCGAATATCGGCAACGCTTTGGACCGTGATATTGGTTTCTGGTTTGTTCTTGAGAAAAAGCCTGCATCTTCTTACTGCTTAGCTTTCTTCGCTTCCTGCCAGAGCTCTTCCAGATCGATAATCGTCGTGTTTTCAAACTTCCGATCCTGTTCGCGCAGACGCTTCTCAATAAAGCCAAATCGCTTGCGGAACTTGCGGTTGCTCAACTTCAATGCGGCTTCGGGCTCGACGTTCAATCGGCGCGCGATATTTGTAATCACAAAAAGCAGATCCCCGATTTCTTCCCGGACGTGCGCATGATCGGCCTCGTCATTCGTCTCCGCGTGAGTTTTGATAGCCGCGCGCAATTCATCCAACTCTTCGTCCAGCTTGCCGAAGATCTCCTCCACGTTTTTCCAGTCGAACCCCACGCGCGCTACCTTGGTGGATATCTGGTGCGCCTCCATTAACGCGGGCGCCTTCGTCGAAACGCCATCGAGTATCGACGCGTCCATTTCATCCGAGAGTTTGCCGGCCGCTCGTTTCTCTTCGGCTTTGATCGCTTCCCAGTTGCGCAGCACCTCTGCTGAGTCGCCCGCCGTCGTGTCGCCGAAGACATGCGGATGACGCCGCACCATCTTCTCATGTACCTGATTGATGACATCGTCGATGGTGAACTCTCCGCGCTCCTTTGCCACGCGCGCGAAGAACGTAATCTGAAAAAGCAGATCACCCAACTCTTCACGCAAATCGTCCGGGCGTCCGAGCCGCGCCTCTTCCAACGCGTCAAACGCTTCGTAAGCTTCCTCCAGGAGCATCGGCGCCAGGGTCGCATACGTCTGTTCGCGGTCCCACGGGCAACCACCGGGTGAACGCAAGCGATCCATCAACTCGACCAGGTCAGCGAAAGTTTTCGACATGGAAAGTAGTTTCAGGTTTCGGGTTTCAACTTTCAAGTTGGGAGACCTCGCAAACTGCTTTTGCGATCAAACGAAACGCGGTGCTAACATCGACCTCGTCCTGATTTCAATTTGTCAGATACGCCGGACGGTTTGAGACCGCCTGTTTCAAAAACCATGAGTGAAGAGCAACCCACATTCAAAGTAGTTGACCGTCGTCCGTTCAACCCTGACGGATCGCCGCGCGAACTGTCCGCGCAGGAAAAAGAAGAGGCCGAGCGGTCCGCGCAAGCCGCGGCGGTTGAGAATGCCGCCGCGCAGGCAATGTCGTCACAGGCAGCGCCGAAAGCCGAGCCGCGGCGCAGACCCACTGTGCCTCGCGAGGAGCCGCCTCACACACGTACGCATGAGGGCGACCCCCTCGACGATCCGGCGAGCTTTCTCAGCCTGATTATGTCGCTGGCGTCGAACGCCGCGTCGAGTTTGGGCATGATGCCGCATCCGGTGACCGGCGAGAGCGGCGTCGATCTAAAAACCGCCAAGCATTGGATCGATGTGCTGGGAATGTTGGAACAAAAAACGCGCGGGAATCTCGATCCTCAGGAAGCGCAGACGCTCGAGAGTCTGTTAGCGGATCTGCGCATGCAATACGTCTCGTTCACGAGCGCACCCACGCCTCCTCCCGCGAAATTCAGCGCGAGCGATATCACCGGCGGTAAGTAGAAGTCGGCATTCGACGGCGAGAGAAAACTATTTTCCATTTGTCATTTGAGATTTTCCATTTGTTCATTTGAATCACGCGTGTACCAGGCTTGAATTTGCGGGCGACTTCAATAGCCAAATCACAAATGGCAAATCTCAAAATGGAAAATAGTTTTTTGATCTTGGAATGAAACTAACTTTCCTGGGCACCGGCACCTCAACAGGCGTTCCTTCGATCGCTTGCGATTGTGACACCTGCACGTCTGACGATCCGCGCGACAATCGTCTGCGCGTTTCTGTTCTTATCGAGCATGCCGGGCAAACGTTGATCGTAGATACCTCGAGTGATTTCCGTCAGCAGGCCCTGAAAATAAAGCTCAAACACCTCGACGCAGTGCTTATCACGCATTGTCATGCCGATCACATTTTCGGACTTGATGACATTCGCCCACTGAACTTTCGTCATGGAGCGCTCGGCCTGTACGCAAACGAACGCGCCTGGAAAGACATCCGCCGAATTTTTCAGTATGTTTTTGAGCCGACGCATTTCGGCGGCGGCTTGCCCCAGATCGTTCCGCATACAGTTGTAAACGGCGCCCCCTTTTGCATCGGCCGGGATCTCGAAATAACCCCACTTGAAGTTATTCACGGCCGCCTGCCCGTGATTGCGTATCGCTTCAACGATTTTGCCTACGCAACGGATCTGAGTGAAATTCCGCCGGCAACCATTGAAGGCCTGCGCGATCTGAAAGTGCTGGTGCTCGACTGTTTGCGCATTCGTCCGCATCAGACGCACCTTTGGCTGGAACGCGCGCTCGAATATGTTGAAAAGTTAAAGCCGCAACGCACTTATCTCACCCACATTACGCATGAAATAAAGCACGCCCGGGATTCCAAGCTGCTGCCGGAAAATGTTGAGTGGGCGTATGACGGGCTGGTGGTGAGTGATGAGTAAGTCTCAAAAGAACTATCTACCATTGGACATTTACCATTTGTCATATGTTATTTGAGTGGTGATACCAAGCTGTGGTTCAGTTCAACCACGCCCTTTTGAGATAGCAAATGACAAATATCAAATGACAAATATCAAATGACAAATGGAAAATGGAGAAAAGGCGCGAGCCGTGTGTAAATATCGCTCTCGATGAAATTATTCCGCGGAACAGAAGACGCCGCTATTTCCCGGCCAACGGTCGTCACGCTCGGTGTCTTTGATGGCCTGCACATCGGTCATCAACTCATCATGAAAACTGTTGTCGAACGCGCCCGCGCTGCCGGCACGGTGCCGACCGTGATCACTTTCGAGCCACATCCGCGCGCCGTGTTGCATCCCGAATCCGCGCCACCCCTGCTGCAAACATTCGATCAGAAAATTGAGGCGCTCGGCGTGCTGGGCATCGCACAAACGATCGTCATTCATTTCGACAAAGCGTTTTCACAGATTCGCGCGGAAGATTTTCTGCGCGAGGTGGTCGTCGATCGGTTGCAGGCGAAAGAGGTTTATCTCGGTCGCGGCTTTGCCTTCGGACATAATCGCGAAGGTCATATCGATTTGTTGAGGAGGGTGAGCGGTCAACTTGGTTTCATTGCTGACGAAGTTCCGGAAGTGCAAATTCGCGGCGCACGCGTCAGCTCGAGCTGCATTCGCGAACTAATTCTCCTGGGGCAACTAAATCTTGCGCGACGGATGTTGGGCCGGCCGTATGGCGTGCAAGGTAGCGTGGTTCGCGGCGACGCGCGCGGGCAGACACTCGGTTTCCCAACAGCGAACATCGATCCGCAAAATCGCGTGATTCCAAAAAGCGGCGTTTACGTTACTGCGATCTTGATCGATGGGCGGTGGCGACAGAGTGTGACGAACGTGGGGGTGCGGCCCACCTTCGGCGACGCGACTCAATCGTCGATCGAAACTCATGTCCTGCGTTGGTCCGGAGATCTTTACGAGCGCACAGTGCGCGTGCGTTTTCTGCATCGACTGCGCAGCGAAAGGAAGTTTGGCTCGATTGATGAATTGAAGACGCAGATCGAAAGAGATGTAGCGCGGGCGGGAGATTACTTTGAGCGTAAAAGTGTGAAGCGATCTTTGGCGATTACATAGCAGGAGCGCGGGCCGCGATAATGAAGTCAGTACCACCTGCGTGAGCAGGTGGGTTAAGGACTCGATGCTGAAACGCGAGTTGACTTACTGACCCATCCGCTCACGCGGATGGTACTGACCCCACGCGCCGGGTCCGTGCTCCAAGCATTAGCGCGCACTGATCGCATTGAAGAACAGCGGATAAGTCGCCAGCGATTGGCCGCGATACTGCGGGCGAAAACCAAAGAGAATGATGCGTCCTTTGCCGAGCGTGACTTCGACCAGTGCGGCTTTGCCTTTGATGCGATCACCGCCGAGGAGCCAGCCGGAAAGCAATGGATCTTTGTCTTTCGGATACCAGGCGATGACCTTTACTTGTGGCACGGGCATCCTGCCCGTGGCGACTTGCGCTTCAGCGTTCACGGGCGAGACGTCCGTGCCACCAACTTCAAACACAGGTGAGTTCTCAGCCCAGGCGATCGAATCTTTCGGCATTCCTTTCGCAATTGGATCGTTCGTGTCGAGTTCGATTCGCAGGATCGACCCCGGCACGTAGAAATCTGTGCGCGGTAAACCGTCAACTACATCGCGCACCGGCAACTTGAATTGCTCGATCCCAAAATCCGAAGCGCGATTGAGACAGACGAGCGTGCCCCCGGCTTCGACAAACTCGCGCAGGGCCTTTACGCCTTCTGCTCCCAGACCGCCCGTGTATTCGTCGGGCATGGTTCCTTTGCGATGGCCGTTGAGAGTTGCGGCGCGAGGTTGGTCGGGAATGATGATGGCGTCGTATTTACTCGCGAGCCCTGAGGCGCGAATCTCTTTATCTTCAATCTCGGAGTAACGAAGACGAAGATAAAACGGATGGCCATTGTCCAGTATCCAGTGGGTCCAGCCCTCGTCGATGGCTGGTAGGTGAGACTTGTAGAGCCCGATCCTGCGCTCGACCGGTCCGCCTCCCATGCAACCGGTGGATCCCCCTTCGCGCGGCACCGTGTACTGGAATGGTTTATAGACAAACACCGGCTCTACGTTCATTAACAACGACAACGAATGAGCCGTAACGTCGTATGGTGGAATCGGACGTCCCGAAGGGTCTCTTAAGTCCGGGTAATGCTGCGACTCAAGAATCGCTTTTGCAAAGGCTGCGGATGGCTGGTTCATCTTGATCACAGCGGTGTTGTCAGGATATTTGACTCCGTCGGCCGTGAAAGAAAGCGGATCATCCACTTGCACACCCGCCCGATTGAGAATCAACAAAACATCGGTCCGATGAGTCGCTTTGGGGATAATGATCGCAAACAACTCGCCCGGCTTCCGCGGCCTTACCGCCTCTTTCTCAATCTCATAAGATCTCTGCAACCAGTGCTCGCGATTTTGCGCGGCGTGCTTCAACAAAAGGAACGCGACGGTCGTCATCGTGTTGGTGATGTCACGGATGTGCCACTCGCCGCCTTGCCAGACAGGCCCGAAGTTCGGCGCTTCCCTGCGCGGATCGTAGCCTTCGCCGGGACGCAGCTGATCGAAGCGGACGGTGATCGGAGTCGCCAGCCGGCATGACGCGGTCTCCTGCAAGATGCGCACGCCGCCGTGATAATGTGAATACGCGCGCGAAGGCGACCACGCGTCGTAAGTCGAATCAGTCGTGATGCCTTTATAGCCGGTGGCGCGCATTTCTTTCGCGAGATAATTGCCGAGTTCGGTGTAACCCTCGACGATTTGCTTTGGAACATTTGGTTCGACCGGCTGCATGTAAGGCGGCAGAAACAGACGCGAGCCGAACGCGCCCTGCTGATGAATGTCGTGGACGATCTGCGGATGCCAGACGTTGAGAATTTTGTCGACGACGAGTTGCGTCTCGACCTGCGTGAACGCGTACCAGTCGCGATTGTCATCGTGGCCGGTGTACTTGTGATAAAGCTCCGGCGGGTCGGTGCCTTCGTACGGCGTGCCCAAAGTCTTCTGGTACCAGTTGTTAACGATGTCGACGCCGTCGGGATTCGTTGAGGGCACCAGCAGAATGATCGTGTTCTGCAGAATCTCCTGAACTTCGGGATCGTTCGAGGATGCCAATCGATATGCGATCAGCATGCTCGAAAGATACGAGCCTACTTCGGTTGAGTGAATGCCGCAGGTGATAGCGACAATGGTCTTGCCGCGCTTGATCAACTCAGCCGACTTGCGGTCGGCGCTGTACAGACTTGAGTTCGTCGGAGTAAGCGTGCGCGGGTCGGCAAGCTGGCGCTGAATCTCTTTGAATTCGTTGAGTCGTTTTAGATTCTCAGGCGCACTGATCGTCGCGTAGACAAACGGCGCACCCATGGTTGTCTTGCCAATCTCTTCAAACTTCACCCGGTCGCTGGCCGCCGCGAGTTTTTGAAAGTACTCGACAACTTTGGCCCAGCTGGCGAGCTTGCGATCATCGCCGGGAGTGAACCCAAGGACGTCTGCCGGAGCGGGGATGGTTTTGCTTTGCGCAACGACGCGAGGAAGTATCGCGTTTGATTGGATCGAGAGCGCTATGAATAGAGAAAATCCGAGGGTTAACGAGAGACGTTTGCGCATGTAATTCTCCGCAGGCAAAGAGGTCAGTACCACCCGCGTGAGCGGGTGGGATCAAAACTCAACGCGGCAAATCGAAGGCTGATAATGATTCGTTTCAAATCGGGGTGCCATCTTAACCCACCCGCTCACGCGGGTGGTACTGACTTCGCGGCAAAGATTGAATCAAACTCCATGAATCCGCAAGCGAAACTCGTCATTGAAAGAAACGATCTCAGGTAAGCGATTTGAGAAAGCGCGCGCTTCGCGCAGCAACAAGGGCAAGCCGCCAGTCACGAGGCGCAAGCCGTAAGCGGGACTGGCAAAGACTGCAGCTGTGCGAGGATTCAGACGCTGCTGCACGCCGAAGCGAATACTCTTTAACGCTTGCGGCGCAAAGCCGGCGCTGCGCCGTGGATTCACTACCTCGGCTGCCCGATCAAAAATATGCAGTCGCGTGGTGACGTCGCGCACGACTAAATCGCGATGAATAAGCGCGTTCGCAACTGCTTCGCAGATAACGGCCCGATGATAATTCGCGCGCGCGACGACTGGCGAATTGTCTGCATTGCTTGTCGGCCGCGCCGGCCGCGCGTCCCATAGGTCGCAGTAACGATTCACGAATCGCAAAGCTGCTTCGTATAGTGTGGCTAGATTACCCTGCAACTCAACCCGCTCGATGATCGGAGCTTTCACGTTGTCCCCGCCAAAACGGGTAGCGATGATCGACGTTCGCGGCAGTAGCCTGGTGACTGATTCATCCTTACCAAAAAGAAGCACGCCCGCGACAGTGGGAGCTATGTCGTCCTGACTCTTGACCCCTAACATCAAATAGCGTTCAAGGATCTCGGACGTGGGATAATCCTTTACCGTTGATTCGTCGAACGCGGCGCCTTCGAACCCGCGCATGAAAGTCCACAGGTGGGCTTCATCAATATCGCTAATCGTTGACTGGGTGACCGGGATGTCTTCGTAAAGCAACGGACGCGCGTCATCCAGCAGCGTCGACAGCTCTTCCGGCGACGTCTCTCGTTTGTTCTCGCCGACTCGAATGAAGAAGCGGCCATCGCGCGTGCGATAAGGCCGGCGCTTACCCTGCACATCGAGCGCGACGATGCGTCGGCCATTGTCGAAAGCGACGCGATCGATAAAGGGAATGAGCGGCGGAATAATGTCTTCGCGGCAGATGCGCACGAGTTCTTCCTGGACCTGTTCGGGATGATCGATGCCTTCGACGCGCATTTGATCATTGACGCCAAAGACGATCGTGCCGCCGCCGGTATTTGCCAGCGCGACGATGCCCTGAGCGATGCGCTCGGGATTCGAAAGCTTCACTTTCAGTTCGAGATAGGTATCTTCGCCGCCGCGCACCAGTCGCATCAACTCGGTGCGAGTCGTCAGCGGCGCTGCCGTCTGATAGAGGTATTCCTGGAAAGAACGGTCGGTGACCGGTTCGTTGCGTTGGGTACTGCGGAAACGTTTGCGAGCCATTTGTGTAATGGCGGGGCCGGCGAGCCCGCCCGGACGCGATCAAACGCGCGTCGCTGGATTTTCAAGTTAGTGCTTCACGGGGATGCGATGTCAGTGTAGCATAGCGCGGCTGGGAGCGGGTCTGGCTTGTGCGGCTCTGCCGAACAGCAATAATTAGTACCTAACGGAAAGGCAGAGCCTTTCCGCAGATCAGGCGGCGAAGCCGCGTCCACCTCGCCGACTGAGTACGCTGACTCCATGTTCTCGCATCGTAATCATGCCAGCAAAGCCTACGTCGCGCTCGGTTCCAACATGGGCGATCGCGCCGGCAACCTCCTGCTCGCCGTGCGCGGCATGATGGAGGCGGCGATGTGCGTTTGTCGCGTCTCGTCAATCTATGAGACTCAGCCGATCAGCGAAGTTGAGCAGCCACCGTTTCTTAACATGGTCGCTGAAGTTGGCAATCCTTTACCGGCGCCTGAACAAGTGATGGCGCGGCTGCTGCGGATCGAATTTCTCCTCGGCCGCACGCGCGGCCGAAAGGATGGCCCACGCACGATCGATCTGGATCTATTGCTGTACGGCGAGGTCGAGAGCAATACAGAGTTTTTGATATTGCCGCATCCACGCCTGCACCAACGGCGCTTTGTACTGGAGCCTTTGGTGGAAGTCGCGCCGCACCTCGTCCATCCAACCTTGAATTGCACGGCGGCCGAGCTGTTGGAAAAAGTGGAAGACAAATCGTCGGTGCGGCGTTGGGCGCCGTGATTATTTGGAGTGCGGCGACTGGTCGCCGCTTTCGAAAGCGCTGACAAGTCAGCGCACTCCAAATCACCCCAGCTTTGCAGTCGACAAAAACTGTGGAGCGCGCCGCGCCTTGGTTGCCTGCTCGTAGGCGTAAGCAAACTTGATCAGCGTCGGTTCGCTCCACGCCCGGCCAAAGAACGAAAGTCCCACCGGCAATCCAGACACAAAACCTGCGGGCACAGTCACGTGCGGATAACCTGCCACCGCTGATGTCGTTGAGTACCCTCCCGTGAAATGATCGCCGTTGACCCAGTCCGTGGGCCACGCCGGACCACCCGTCGGCGCGATCAGCGCATCGAGCTTGTTCTTGTCCATCACAAAATCGATGCCTTCCTTGCGTGACATCCGTTGGTTCTTAGCGAGCGCATCACGATAAGCCTTTTCGGTGAGCGGTCCTTTCGCCTGGGCCTTGGTCATGATGTCCTGACCAAACCAGGGCATCTCCCGATCGCGATATTGCTCGTTGAAATCGATAATCTCTTTTAGCGATTTCACGGGCGCGCGTGGGCCGAGCGACGTGAGATAAGAATTCAAACCGGTTTTGAACTCATAAAGCAGAACTTCCAGTTCAGAATCGTCGAACTTGCCTGCGGTCGGAATATCAGCCGGATCGATCACGGTCGCGCCGCGTCGTTTGATAATGTCGATGCAATCGTTCATCGACTTGTCGACGGCATCGTTGAAGCCGAAGCCCTTGCGGTGCACGCCGATGCGCGCGCCCTTCAAACCATTTGAATCAAGTGACTTTGTATAGTCGACGAGAAACTTGCCGCCGCTCGCTTTCGTGGCGTCGTCGCGCGAGTCGATGCCGGTGAGCGCGCCGAGTAGAATCGCGGCGTCGGTGACGGTGCGACACATTGGCCCGGCCGTGTCCTGGCTGTGCGAGATCGGAACTATTCCGGCGCGGCTGATCAGGCCGACCGTCGGCTTAATTCCCACCAATGAATTCGCGTTCGAGGGGCAGACGACGGAGCCGTCAGTCTCAGTGCCGACACCGATTGTGGCCAGGTTCGCAGCCACCGCGGCGCCAGTCCCGGAACTCGAGCCGCACGGATTGCGATCGAGCACATAAGGATTTCGGGTTTGCCCGCCGCGCCCGCTCCAGCCGCTGGTCGAGTGGCTCGAACGAAAGTTGGCCCACTCGCTCAAATTCGTCTTGCCAATGATCACGGCGCCCGCTTCGCGCAGTCTCCTGGCGACGAATGAATCCTGCAAAGGGATCGATCCGCCCAGCGCGAGAGACCCGGCCGTTGTCGTCATCCGATCGTGAGTATCGATGTTGTCTTTGATGAGCACCGGAATGCCGTGCAATCGTCCGCGCACGCGGCCGGCTTTGCGCTCTTTGTCGAGGTCCGCAGCGATCGAGAGCGCGTCAGGATTCAACTCAATGACCGCATTGATCGTCGGGCCGTGTTTGTCTATATCATCGATGCGATCCAGATACTTCTTTGTGATGGAATGCGCGCTGTACTTTCCGGAAGTCATGCCGCTTTGTAACTCATCGACAGTCAACTCATCGAGTTCGAACGCTGCGGGCGCGGTCGGTGAGGTGACCTTGTCAGTAGAGCCTTCTGCGACGCTGTGAACGGTTGCGAGCGCGACGCTGCTGAGCAGGCCATTGCGGACAAAGTTTCTGCGATTCATACAGGACCCCGTCAATCTAAGATAGATAAGCGAGGCAACTTCTAATTTGTGGCTAAGGAAAAGTCAAATGGAAGTAGCTCTTGGATTCGTTTAGAGGCGGGCTACTGCCCGCCATTAACCCTGATTTGGGCCGCCTCTAAACAAACTTATCTGGAAGTAGAATCAGATGAGAATTTCGTCGGGCTCTTCCATGGCGGGAAAACTCGGGAGCCTGAATGGCCGGATCATTTTCAAGTTGGAGCTGACGGGCGTGCCATTGCGAACACTTTCAGCGAGCCGCTTGGCGTCGGGCAGCACATTGATCGCGCGCAGCGCTTGCGGATCACTTTCCAATAACACTCGTTGGCCGGCTTCGGCACCGAATGCGGCCGTTACGAGTTCTTCATGAAGACGCAGCCTGACGAAATCCAGGTCGGCATCGATCTGCGCGATTTGCAGGCGCGGCTGTTCCTTGCGCACATAATTTCGAAACGCGTCGAGCAGTCGATCCGTAATCGCGGAATCGGTGGGTTTAGGCGAACGCGCGTAATCAACTTTGTCGACGCGATACGATTCCAGTCCGGCGATCTTGCCCGCTGTCAACTGACGATTGAAATAGAAAGCCGCTTCAATGATGCGGCCACGCGCGGGGGTCGCGGTCAGCGGGCGCGCTTCGATGTCCGGGGTGATACCTCCGCCGCCGTAAAAGACGCGGCCGGCTGCAGTTCGGTAGGCCGGCGAGTTTGAACCACGCGACTGCGGTATTTGTTCGTTAGGCGAAGGTTGGCCGGGCTGCGTCGGCTGCTGATTATCATTCTGCTCGTGTCGCACGTAATAGTCATAGAGCGAGCCGCTCGAATAATCGCGTTGCAGCGAGCGGCCATACGGCGTGTAGTAGCGCGCGGTCGTCAGCGTCAAGCCCGTGTTGTACGGCAATTGAAATACGTGTTGGACCAAACCTTTTCCAAAGCTGGTTTCGCCCACCACCAGGCCGCGTCCATGATCCTGAATTGCGCCGGCGACAATCTCTGAAGCAGAGGCGGTGTTGCGATTAATCAAGACGACCAGCGGCAGATCCTCGGGGTCGCTGCCGTTGGATTTGTAAATGGCGGGCTCATGATACTCACTACGACCCTTTACGGAAACGATCGCGTTGTCGCGGGGCAGGAACTCGCTGGCGACATCGATTGCCTGATCCAGCAGCCCACCCGGATTGTTTCGCAAATCCAAAACCAGCTGGCGCATTCCCTCTTTCTTCAGGGTGGCTATCGCATCGCGCAGCTCATCATCTGAAGTGTGTTGAAATCCACCGACGAGCCCGATATACCCGGTCCCGGGTGTGATCATGAATGCAACTCGAATCGAAGGGAGCGGCACTGCATCGCGAATGATCTTAACGTCGGTCGGCACTTCTTCGCCGACGCGCTCGACCTTTAACACTACGGGCTTGAGACGATCGCCGCGCACGTTTTTCGAAACTTCTTCGCTGGACCAATCGCGCGCGTCCTTGCCGTCGACCTCCAGAATTCGATCGCCATAGCGCAAGCCGGCGCGCGATGCGGGCGTGCCGTCAACTACCGACTGAATATAGACGCCATCGTCATGGCGCAAAATCTGGACGCCGATGCCATAGAAACTAGACGACTGATCTTCTTTTAGTTTCTTAAACTCAACCGAGGGAAAATAAACCGAATGCGGATCGAGCGTGAACAGCATTCCCTGGATTGCTGCCTGGGTGGCCTTTTCGTAATCGATCTCGCCGGCGTAACGGTCTTCGACGGTCGATATCGCTTCTCGATAATCAGCTTCGACACGATCGGCCTCGTACTTGTCTTCGACTGTCTGATTGGAATTGACTATGGTCACATGACGACGGGACGAGCGCGAGCGCACGCCGCCCGCGACGCTGGCCGCGATGATTACAAAAATGGCAACGATGGTGAACTTTCTGGTCATCGACAGGACTACTGGTGACGAGTCTGACGAAAATATAGCACAACGCGCCCAGTGCCTGAAGCCTGAGGTGGCGGCTTGTGCGGGCACGGCGATTCATTGAGAATGTGAAAGTGCCGCCCAAACTCTCGATTGTGGTCCCCGCATTCAATGAAGCTGCGCGCCTGGGCGATTCGCTAAAACAAATTCTAAGTTATTTGAAAGAGCGGCGCGAGCCCACCGAACTAATCGTGGTTGATGACGGATCGACTGATAAAACTGCGGCCGTCGCCGGGGAAGCCCTTCAGGATTCAGGCGCCGTCGCGACGCAGGTGATTCGTTACGAAGAAAATCGCGGCAAAGGATATGCGGTGCGAGTGGGGCTCCTGGCAGCGCAGGCAAATATCGCGCTTTTCTCAGACGCAGACCTTTCAACGCCGATTACGGAAACACCGAAACTCGTCGATCCAATTCGCAACAATGAATGTGATCTTACTTTTGGATCTCGCGCTCTCGATCGACGTTTGATTGGTGTACATCAACCGTGGCGGCGCGAGCAAGGCGGCCGCGTATTTAATCTGATTGTGCGGGTGGCAACAGGGTTGCCGTTCTGGGACACTCAGTGCGGCTTCAAAGCTTTTCGCATGAACGTCTGCCGGCCCTTGATCGAGGCGGCACAAATCGATCGCTTCGGTTTTGACGTTGAATTAATCTACCTGGCCCATTTGGCCCAACTGCGTCTGCGTGAGGTTGCGGTTCGATGGGATCACAGCGCGGGTGGCCCTTTGGACGCGTCCGGAAACTACAGCCGTGACAGTTTGCGAATGACGAATGAAGTGCGTCGCATTCGCGCTTCCGCCGCGGCCGGCGATTACAGCGAAGCGATCAGCGCGGCCAGGACCGCGATGATGGTTGAAGCGAAGCATGGTCTTTCGGCGCGCTCGTTCTCGTGAAGAATATTTACCACAGAGGACACAGAGGAAGAAAAATGCAAAGAGCAAAGGGCTAAGAGTTTGCAAGTACCTCGAAGACCATCGATCCAGCGAAGAATCTCCTCCTTGGCACTTAGCCCTTTGCTCCTTGCAGGTTATCGTCTTCTCCGTGTCCTCTGTGGTTAATCTTCGTTTGGAGTAAAAGATGACAGCACGACTTAACGTCAACATCGATCATGTCGCCACGGTGCGACAGGCGCGCCGCGCGCCCGAGCCGAGCCTTGTGGCCGCCGCCATGATCGCAGAGCAAGCCGGCGCGGACGGCATCACCGTTCACTTGCGCGGCGATCGACGCCATATCCAGGACGCCGATCTTTTTGTGCTGCGCCAGGCGGTGACGACTTATCTGAATGTCGAGATGGCCGCGACCGAAGAGATGATGAAGGTCGCGATCGATGTTAAGCCCGACGCGGTGTCTCTGGTCCCCGAGAACCCAAAAGAGATAACCACCGAAGGCGGCTTGAATGTGCGCACGAATATTGCGATCGTGCGCGCCGCCGTGAGTCGTCTGCGTGAGATGGGTGTCCTGGCGAGCCTCTTCATCGATCCCGATCCGTTTCAAATCGAAGCCGCGCGCGAAGTGAACGCGCAGCAAGTTGAGTTATGCACCGCCGCCTATGCTGAAGCGACGCTGGGGGCGAGCGGAATTCATGGCGAAGGAGCCGTGCGCGCAAATCAGGAGCTGAGACGTTTGCGCGAGGGCGCGGCGCTGGCGGCACAATACGGGTTACATGTGGCCGCCGGTCACGGACTTACTGTGCGCAACGTCGGCGCAGTCGCGGAGATTTCCGAAGTTGAAGAATTCAACATCGGTCACAGCATCATTTCGCAAGCGGTGTTTGTGGGATTGGAAAAGTCAGTGCGGGCGATGCGCGAGGCGATAGCCAAAGCTTGAGGAGCGGCTGCGTTGGCTTCGTGAGTTTGGTGTGATTTAGTGGATATGCCTGGTCGACTGAGAAAATATTCAATCCACGAAGTTACACGAAAAGAGCCACGAAACTCAGCCAAACTATTTATGCGAGACTGAAGCCAGTCGTAATCTCACCATCGATCGCTCGAGTTTGGCCTGCGCCTTCTCAAAATCTTCTTCCGATCCACTCCAGGCGCTCAATTGCTTTTCGGTGTGTTCGCGCGCGAGCCGAGCCCGGGCCGCGTCGATCTCTTCGGGGCGTTCGGCGATTTCGGCGAGCACCGAAACCCGATCGTCGTTTACTTCGAGGAATCCGCCAGAGACGTGCAACTGAAAGTTTGTCCCGTCCTGATTGTAGGTAAGCACGCCGGTTTTCAATTCTGATATGAGTGCGGCGTGACCGGGAAGCAGCTGCATCTCGCCATTGCTGCCGGGCACAGTGACAGCGTTCACCGATTCCGACAGCACGCGCCGTTCAGGAGTTACCACGTCGAGTTGAAGTTGATTAGCCATATGTCAGAACCACCTGCGGTAGCGGGTGGTTAGTCTTAATTCACAAAGTTCTCTCGATTAAACGATCAACCGCCCGCTACCGCAGGCGGTTCTGACAAATTATTCCTGGTATTGCTTGCCGGCCTCGACCGCTTCTTCGATCGTACCCACCATATAGAAAGCCTGCTCGGGAAGATCGTCGTGCTTGCCGTCAATGATCTCTTTGAAACCCTTAATCGTGTCTTCGAGCTTCACGTACTTGCCTTCGCGCCCGGTGAACTGCGATGCGACGTGAAACGGCTGTGAGAAGAACCGCTGGATCTTGCGCGCGCGCGAAACAACCAGCTTATCTTCGTCCGACAATTCGTCCAGACCGAGAATCGCGATGATGTCCTGAAGGTCTTTGTAGCGTTGCAGAATCTGTTTCACATTCTGCGTAGTGCTGTAATGATCCTCGCCGACGATACGCGGATCAAGGATGCGCGACGACGAGGCGAGCGGATCGACCGCCGGATAAATTCCGAGTTCGACGATCTGACGCGACAGCGCGGTGACCGCGTCGAGGTGCGCGAAGGTCGTGGCCGGCGCCGGATCGGTGTAATCGTCCGCCGGAACGTAAACAGCCTGAATCGAAGTGATCGATCCGGTCTTGGTCGAAGTAATGCGCTCCTGCATCTCGCCCATCTCAGTCGCCAGATTCGGCTGATAACCTACTGCCGAAGGCATGCGGCCCAACAGCGCGGACACTTCCGAGCCTGCCTGGGTAAATCTGAAAATGTTATCGATGAACAGCAGCACGTCCAGACCCTGATCGCGGAAGTATTCAGCGACCGTCAGGCCTGAGAGCGCTACCCGCAAACGCGCGCCCGGCGGTTCAGTCATCTGTCCATAGATTAAGGCGACCTTTGATTTCTCGATCGCTTTCATGTCGACCTTGGTCATGTCGAAAGCGCCGGTCTCTTCCATGTTGTGATAGAAGGACTCGCCAAAGTCGATGACCTTCGACTCGACCATTTCGCGTAGCAAGTCATTGCCTTCGCGCGTGCGCTCGCCGACGCCGGCGAATACTGAGAAGCCGGAACGCGCCTTCGCGATGTTGTTGATGAGCTCCATCACAATGACGGTCTTGCCGACGCCCGCGCCGCCAAACAAACCAATTTTGCCGCCGCGCAGAAACGGTTGAATCAGGTCGATGACCTTGATTCCGGTTTCGAACATCTGGAGTTCAGTTGATTGTTCATCAAACGATGGCGCGTGGCGATGAATCGGATAGCGCTGCTCGTGCGGAATCTCTCCCAGATTGTCCACCGGCTGGCCGATGACATTCATCACGCGGCCCAGCGTGCCTTCACCGACCGGCACGGTGATCGGTCCACCAGTGTCGGTGGCGTTCATGCCGCGCACCATGCCGTCGGTCGGCAACATCGAAACCGCGCGCACGCGGCCTTCGCCCAGGTGCTGTTGCACTTCGGCAATGACATCGATCGGATCCGGGACTTCGAACCCGTCTGAGGTGATCCGCAGTGCCTGATAAATCGGCGGCAGATACTTCTCGCCAAATTCGACGTCAACAACCGGGCCAATGATCTGCACGACTTTTCCTACATGTCCGTTCGTGCCATTTCCGTTAGGCGTAGCCATAGCTATTCAATCAACTCCTCTGATATTGAAGGCCGAATCCCGATACTTCGGGAGAAAATTCGGAAGGATTTAAAGACCGAGAAGATAACATAAGCGCTTTCTGCTAAGCAAAAGCCGCGGCGTCGCTCGTAACCAGGGATATGAATCGATCTATAATCACCGGCAAGAGCAAAAGGGACTCTCGCAAATCTTATTATGAATAAAACCTGCACTTTGTCATTAGTCGTAATTTCGTTCTTCATAAATGTTAGTGGTGTCGGCGCGCAACAGATTCAACCGTCACCCTCTCCGCCCGCTCAATCCTCGCCGGCGCAGCCGCAAAAACCCTCTACTGAAGAGACGGAGGTAGTGCGAATCAACACCAACCTCGTGCAGATCGACGTGTCGGTTGTCGACAAGAACGGTGTCCAGGTGACCGATCTGCAACCGGACGATTTCGAAATCAGGGAAGACGATCACGTACGCAAGATCACCAACTTATCGTATGTCTCTTCGGCCAGCCGGCCCGATACCACAGCGTCAGGCGCGACCGTGAAGGCAGCGTCGCCGGCGCCGGCCGCCGCGCCATTAACAGCGTCTCAAGTGAAACGCACGATGGCCTTAGTGGTTGACGACATCAGTCTCTCGCTGGAGAGTCTGAGCCCGGTTCGACAGGCTTTGCGGAAATTTGTCGATGAGCAGATGCAGCCGGGTGACCTGGTCGCGATTCTTCGTACCTCGGGCGGCACCGGCATTCTTCAGCAGTTCACCTCCGACAAGCGACTGTTGTACGCGGCGATTAACGATATTCGTTGGACTCCGACCGGTCGGGCCGCGGCCACCGCCGTTGAACCGATCCAGAGCCGCTATGCGACCACCGATGAGATGAAGGAACTCGAGGAGTTTCGTAGTGAGAGCCTCTCAGTCGGGACGTTCGGCGCGCTCAGCTATATCGTCCGCGGCTTGAAGGACCTGCCGGGACGCAAATCCATAGTCTTTTTTTCAGAGTCGCTTCGCATAACCAGCGCCAAGGGCAGAAACGATCGTTTGCTCGACGCGTTGCAGAGGGTCACTGAGCAAGCCAATCGAGCTTCGGTAGTTTTTTATACGCAGGACGCCAGCGGGCTCCAGCCGCTTAACTATTCGGCAGCTTATTCGTCGATGACAGGGTCGAATGACATTAGTCAGTCAAGTATGGGAAACATGGCGCCAATCCGCCAAACAGCCGAGACATCGCTGGCCGCTCTTAACGCGCTCTCTGATCGAAAGAACGTGGAGTATGAAACCCACTCGGTCCTTGACTACATGGCCCAGCAAACAGGCGGAACATTCACGCGTTTCAATAATGATCTGAATGCTTCGATCAGAAGCGCCGTGGCGGACCAACAGGGCTATTACCTGATCGGTTACCGGCCTGATGAGAGCACGTTCGATCCGGCAACCGGGGCCAGGAAGTTTCACAAGTTGGACATCAAAGTGAAGCGGCCCGGGTTGAAAGTCCGTTACCGTGGTGGTTTCGTAGGCGTGCCGGACCAGGCTCGCGCAACTCCTTCGACCAATCCGGCCGATGTGCTGGCCAGGGCGCTCGTGTCGCCTTTCGAGGCGGGCGACATTCACGTTCGCTTGACGTCGTTGTTTCGCGGCGACGCCACGAATGGCTCCTCAGTAACCTCGCTCATCCACATTGACGGGCACGATCTCAATCTCAGGGAGACGGCCGACGGCGGGCGCGAGGGTTCAATCGATCTGCTGGCAATGACCTTTAGCGATAATGGCAGCATCGTCGATCAGATCGGCCGCACTCAGGTCATCCGTATACGCGGCGATGCTTACCAAAGATTTCTCAACAACGGTCTGACCTACAACTTAAGTGTGCCCATCAAAAAAGCCGGCGACTATCAACTTCGCGTTGCCGTTCGCGACGGAGGCAGTTCAAGTCTTGGTTCAGCGGGGCAGTTTATTGAGGTGCCAAATCTCAGCAGTGGGCATCTGGCGGTTTCGAGCATCGTCGTTACCGCGAGCGATCCAAATGCCAAGCCTGCTCCTGAGGCCGTCGTCGCCAGCGATGATCAATTCGAGCAGCAAATGGCATCAGCCGTGCGCCAGCTGCATTACGGAATGTTCCTGGATTACGGTTACATGATCTACAACGCGCATATCGATAAGACAAACAAAACGCAGCTGCAGACTCAGCTTCGATTGTTGCGGGATGGACAGGAAGTGTTTGCCGGCCGCGTGAACCCATTTGATCCCACTGGCCAAAAAGACGTGAAGGAATTGACGGCCGGCGGCCGTTTGCAAATTGGGACGATGTTAGCTCCGGGACAGTATCTGTTGGAGGTGATCGTCACCGACCAACTTGAGAAAGAGAAATTCCGGACCGTCACTCAATGGATTGATTTCGAAGTCGTGAAATAAACCCGTTCAATTGACTGCCGTGATTAGCACCACGTCGCTGTTCTCGTACCCGCGAGTAACCGCCAGGCGGCCATCGCGCGCCAGCGCGAAGTTAAAGATGGATTGAGAATCAAAATTGGTCAACTGTCGTGATGGGCCGTTTAGTGGCTGCAACCAGATGTTCGAAACACCCGCGATCGTTTTGATAAAGGCGATTGCCTTTCCGTCGGTGGTCCATTGAAGCAGAGCTCTTCGCGGCGCTTCTTTTGAATCAACAATCGTCAAAGTTCCCGAGCCATCGACCGGCGTCAGGGCGATTCTTACAGGTCCCAACGCCGGCTGTCTAAAGGTAAACGCTACGGTCTTTCCGTCGGGTGAAAGCGCCGGCGAACCCGAGAGTCCCTTTTCCGTCAACGGCACAGAAGGACCACCATTAATCGAGACCTTATAGATGTGGGCCGGACCAAAAACAGCTGATCGGTATATCACCCACTGGCCGTCCGGCGTGAACGACGGCCAATTGTCTCGCAGGCCATCAGTCAAGAGCTGCGCATGACTTCCGTCCGCGTCCATCTTCCAAAGACGTTCTTTGCCGTCGCGCGATGACATGAAAACAATCGTGCGTCCGTCAGGCGAAATCGCCGGCCAACTGTTTTGACCTGCATCGTGTGTCAGTTGACTCTTTTCCTTACCGGCCGCGTCGGTGATCCACAGATCCTGCGAACCGTTTCTCATCGCCGAATAAATTAGCCGTCCGTCCGGGGCCCAGCACAGTCCGGCAAAGCCGTCATAATTTGTATTGGTCACCTGTTGGCTGTTGGTCCCGTCCTTCGACGCTGAGACCCACACGTTGGTTCGCTGATCAGACTGGACGACCGCGATCACCTGTGAATCGGCGGACACTGTCAGCGTGCGATAGTCACTGAGATCGTTGGTAACGCGCCGGGTTTCACCCGATGGATAGTCGATGTGCCAGACCTGCGAGATTGCACTGTCGGGATCGCTCGCTGTGGTCAGCAATCCCTTGCCATCGTTGGTCCAGCCGACTCGCAAAACGCGCAGCCACTTCCCATTAGTGAGGGGCTTGAATTCACCAGTACTGACGCCGGCAACATAGATCTCCTGATGTTGACCTGCTTCATCGGTAACGGTGACTGAGCAGGCAATCCGCTCGCCGTCAGGTGACCAACTTGGGCCGGGCCCGAGATTCAACTGACCGGCGGGCGCTTTTAATGAAGTGAGCTTCGTCTCTGCGCGCCCATCGCTGCCGGCGATGAACAAAGCGGTTTCCGACTTGTCCGGATAACCTCGCAAGTACGCCATTTTCTTTCCGTCCGGCGAAAAAGTGGGGGGAGTATCGACATCTTCGATCAACCGTTCAGGTTTTCCGCCGAGTGCAGGCACCCGATACAAAGCCGTGGGCGAATTAATTACGCCGCCCGAGTAATAGATGTAATCGTTGTCCGGCGAGAATGTCAGCCCCACGAACCCCAGGTTTCCGGGACCAATAATCATCACCCCCGGATTCGAAGTGGCGATTTGTCGAATCCAGAGACTGAACTGGCCCCGCCCGCCAAGGACGTAGGCGACGTGCTTACCGTTTGGCGAGATGGCCGCGACGTCAACCGTGCCGTCCGTCGTGAACCTGGTGAGTTTGACTTTCGCGAACGTTGGTGTGACGGGGCCACGAAGCAGCTTGAAAACAATAAACAAGACTGATGTTCCCAGCACGATCGCCAGAAGCAGCAAGAGGCCCACGCGTTTTGTGGAAGAGCGACGCGTAGTCGCGGGCAAGAGTCTCTGCGTAACCTGAATACTGTCGATGGCGGGCGCTGTCAGGCCCTCATCGGCCCCGGTTATGGTGACGCGAGATCTGATTCGCTCCTGCACCGTCACGACCGCATCATCGTCCCAACTTCTCAATGGGGCGACAAAGCGATATCCGCGGCCGGGCACGGTCAGGATGTAGCGCTGCTGCGCTGCATCCTGCCCGAGCTTTTTGCGCAGAGTCGATACCTGCTGAGTGAGATTTGATTCCTCAACAAAACTGTCGGGCCAAATCTTTTCCATCAACTCTTTCTTCTCGACGACTCGCCCGCCGCTTCGGACCAGCTCAAGCAGCACGTCAAAAACTTTCGGCGTCAGATCCAGCGGCTCGCCATCGCGAAATAGCAGCCGCTGCTGCGAATCCAGCAGGAAATTATCGAATTCAAAAAAGCGCTGCGGGTGGCTCATTCTTCGCCGTTTGGGAATTTTTGAGAATTCTTTAGGTCAATTTTAGGACTCTTTGGAAGCGCTTGAGCGATGCTTGGCCCGAATGAAACCGACCGGCTGTGCCACGAGCAGCGAAGCAAGCGGCGCTCATTCTAATCAATCCCAGGGGCGCGAACAAACGCAATCCGGATTGAATTCGAAAGACTGAAAGGAGAATCATTTAATGCAACGCATTTGGTTAGTTCTAGCTGTCCTGCTGGTGTCCTCACCAGCAATTCTGGCCCAGGGGGCAAACGATTATCACCGCTTCGAAATTGCGGGCACGTTTGTTTACGCCAAACAGGAAGCGAACTCTGGTGAGCAGTTCACAACCGAGGGGACGGACCAATTCAATTTCTTTCCCTGCACGCCTGATGGCCGCGATACTTTGGGCCCAAACCTACAGAAGATTTATTGCCTGCGACGCGGCTTCAAAGGCTTCGATGCTTCGGCGACTTTCAATTTTAGAAAGCGCCTCGGATTGATGGCCGACTTTACCGGTTTGTTCAAGGGCGACACGACTGTTGACGATTTCGGCCACATTGATACGAACAAATTCAGGGATCGTACCTGGGAAGTCCTGGGTGGTTTGCAAATCAAGAACAACAGCAAGACGGCCCGTTTCAAACCGTCCGTTCACGCGCTCGCGGGGTTTGCGCGTCAGACTTCAAACGACGTGCAGACGTCGACCGGCCCTTTTAACTTCACGCTGAACGACCGCGTCACCAGCTTTGCAATGAAGATTGGCGCCGCCGCAGACGTCCGCGTTGGTAAACGCTTCGACTTGCGGGTGTTCGAGATCAACTACAATCCGATCTTCGCCAGCGGCAAGCGTCACGTGCCGGGCAATGCGGATTTCGATTTGTCAGTTGCCGGCAAACGAGCCGATAACATCACCCTGGGGGTCGGTCTGGTTATTCACTGAACCCGTAACTCTTGAAGAGGTCATATTCTGTCCCGGCAGAAGGGTCGCACTCCATCGTGTCGGAAACCAAAGAGATCACAGTTGAGACTGAGCGCCTCCTGGTTATCAGGAGGCGCTATCAGGCGATCGAGGAATGGTGCCACGATTGTCGTAAGCTGGCGGTGATGATTAGGCCCGACCAGGCCGCGGCCGTAACCGGTCGTACCCTGCGCGCCATCTTCGCTGACATTGAAGGCGGCGCGTTGCACTTTCGCGAATCACCCGACGGAATGATTCTGATTTGTTTGAATAGTCTGTTGGGAACTCCATGAAAGTCAGTACCCGTGGCGGATCGGGGTCCCCGCGCGGGCAGCCCGCGTGGGGTGGTGGATGCGACGGGGTCCAAATCAGCCAACCTCAATTCAGTCAACCTCAATTCAGTATGCTGAGACCCCGTCGCTATCGCTCCGGGTACTGACCTCATCATGATCGTCCCGCTAATAACCCCGCCAATCTCCCCGAAACTTTACTTGTTCCATTGTCGTAGTACAATGGTGAAACGATGTTCCAAGTAGACGCCAAGCATCCAACGCCGCTTTATCACCAGCTCGATCGGTCGATTCGGTTTGCGATTGCGACCGGCAAGCTCGGGATCGGCGATCAACTACCGACGGTGCGGCAGTTGGCGGTGGACTTGCGCATAAATGCGAACACGGTCGCGAAAGTTTATGCGGAGCTGGAACGCAGCGGCGTAGTTGAGACGCGGCGCGGGGTGGGCACTTTTGTCACCGCCCGGCCAAACGAAGCGGCGAGCCGGCGCGATCGCGACCGCGACCTGCGTGAGTTAGCAGATCATTTCATTGCGCAGTCGCATGAACGCGGTTTCTCGATCGACGACGTGATTGAACATTTGGAAAGAAGGCGAAGGAAGTAACGCAAACTGTTAGTTTACGATCATCGCAAGCCAACAGCTTGCGCTACGACAGCGCGAGAAAGAAGGAGATACATTGATGCCTATGCAAAACATGCAAAACCTGGTTCAGAATCGCAGTAACCTGCCGGCGCCAATTGCGCCCCGAGTCAACTTTGTCGCCGCGCTCGCATTCATCGCGCCGGTTGGTCTGGGCGTGCTGTCGACGCTGATAACATTAAATCCGGTCGGCGCCATCCTGGGAGTTTTACTCGGCTTCCTGCTGGCCCAATCACCAAAGATTGCGCGCCAATGGGAACGCGCGGTCGTGCTCCGCTTAGGCAAATTCATCGGCCTGCGCGGCCCGGGTTTGTTCTGGATCATCCCATTCGTCGACAGCATCTCGACCTGGATCGACCAGCGCGTGATCACGACGGGTTTCGCCGCGGAAGAAACGCTGACCAGCGATACCGTCCCGGTGAATGTTGACGCGGTGCTGTTCTGGGTCGTTTATGATCCTGAGAAAGCCGCGCTCGAAGTGCAGAACTATCCGCAGGCCGTGAGCTGGGCCGCGCAGACCGCTTTGCGCGACATCATCGGCCGGACTTCGTTGAGCGATCTTTTGCGTGGCCGTGAACGCATCGAAGATGAACTGCAAAAGTTGATCGAAAACGTTCGAACCCCGTGGGGTGTGACTGTCCAATCGGTCGAGATGCGCGACGTGATTATTCCGGCGGCGTTGCAGGATGCGATGTCACGCGAAGCGCAAGCCGCGCGTGAGAAGGCCGCGCGCGTGATTTTGGCCGAGGCCGAAGTTGAAATCGCCGCGCGCTTCGACAAAGCTTCAGAGTCTTATCGCAACAATCCTACGGCGATGCACCTGCGCGCGATGAACATGCTGTACGAGGGCCTGAAAGAAAAAGGCGCCCTGATGATTGTGCCCAGCAGCGCGGTTGAAACAATGGGGATGGGCGGTTTGATGGGTGCGGCCGCGCTCAGGCAAAAGGAGATCACGGGCGGCAAGGAGACGCCGGAGTAAGCGTTGCATGGGCGTCTCGCCCATGAACCAGGCGCAGGATGCGTGCGCCACATTATTTGAGCCCGCGAGATCGAAACGAACCTTTCGATTTCGCGGGCCATCTATTTTCGAAATTCGGTTCTATGAACATTTCACGCCTGACGGTGCGAAATCCATCTCTGATGTTTCTGATGAGAAGGGAGGAAATGGGGCGCTACTGTTCTTCCGGCTCGATCTTAATCTTCATCGCTCGCAAGATTCGCAAATCTTCATCAGTGAAATCGGCTGCTGCGCTGAGGCCTCCTTCCGCTTCATCGTCTTCACTCTGCGGCCGCAATCCGATCTCGAGCTTTAGAGTTAATTCCATCTCAAAACCAGCTTCGCGCAAGCGTTCGATCGCCGCAGCTACAGTGGCCGACTGCTGCACTGATTCATTGATGGCGGTGCCGACTTCCTCGGCCAGCCGTTTCGTCTCTTCGTCCATTTCCACAATAGGATGCTAAGACACTCATGCGGCGAGTTCAAGCTCTGCCGTGTCAGGAGCCCGCGCGTCAGCAAGGGCGCACTTTGTTTAGTAGCCCTCCCTCACGGTTGGGCTTCTGACACCTCGGCTAATCTAGTTGAACTCACAACCTTCGCTCTGGTAGCCTCGTGGCGCACACGCGAATGAGCACTAAAACAAAAAACGAACGTCGCGCTCATTTCACCACCTCGTCAGGCATTGATCTGCCCGTTGATTTCAATCCGTCGAACAGCGAGCCGCTTGAATACGATCGCGATCTTGGCGATCCAGCCGAGTTTCCTTACACCCGTGGAATTCAGCGCAACATGTATCGCGGCCGGCTTTGGACCATGCGGCAGTACGCAGGCTATGCCACTGCCGAAGAATCGAACGCGCGCTACAAGTATCTGCTGGCCCAGGGCACAACCGGATTGTCCGTCGCGTTCGATCTGCCGACGCAGATTGGCCTGGACTCGGACGATGCGTTGGCGGCCGGTGAAGTCGGCAGAGTCGGCGTGGCGATCGATTCGCTCGCAGACATGTTGCGACTATTCGAGGGAATTCCGCTCGCCGATGTGTCGACATCGATGACGATTAATGCGACGGCGGCGATTCTTCTATGTCTCTATCTCGCGGTGGCGCGGAAACAAAATGTTAACTTCGACAAAATCAGCGGCACGATCCAGAACGACATTTTGAAAGAGTACATTGCGCGCGGCACATACATTTTTCCGCCGGCGCCATCGCTCCGTTTGATCACCGACACGTTCGCGTTTTGCGCGCACGAAGTTCCCAACTGGAACACCATCTCGATCAGCGGTTATCACATTCGCGAAGCCGGCGCGACTGCGGTCCAGGAATTAGCGTTTACGCTTGCCGACGCGATCGCTTACGTGGAAGCTGCAGTCAAAGCCGGTCTGGAGATTGATGACTTCGCGCCGCGCCTCTCCTTTTTCTTCAATGCGCACAATAACCTGCTGGAAGAGATTGCCAAATTCCGCGCGGCGCGCCGCCTGTGGGCGCGTATCATGCGCGATCGTTTCCACGCGCGCGATCCGCGTTCGCTGATGCTGCGTTTTCACGCACAGACCGCCGGTTCGACGCTGACGGCGCAACAACCGGAAGTCAACGTTGTCCGCACCACGATTCAGGCGCTGGCTGCGGTGCTCGGCGGCACGCAGTCGCTGCACACGAATGCCATGGACGAAGCACTCGCGTTGCCGACCGAAGATGCTGCGCGGATCGCTCTGCGCACTCAGCAAGTGATTGCATTCGAATCAGGAGTCGCCGACACCGTCGATCCGCTGGCAGGTTCGTATGCGATCGAAGAACTCACGAGCGAAGTTGAGCGACGCGTCGTCGATTATCTCGACAAGATTGATGCGCTGGGGGGGACTCTGCACGCGATCGAAACAGGCTATATCCAGCGAGAGATTCAAAACTCAGCTTACGAATATCAGCGTGCCATCGAGACGAATGAAGCAATCATCGTCGGCGTGAATCAGTTTCAAAGCGAAGAAGAATCAAAAGTCAAAACGCTGCGCGTCGATCCGGCAATCGAAAATGAGCAAATCGAGCGCCTGCGCGCGGTGCGCGACGCTCGGGATGCGGGCGCCACTGAATCTGCTTTAGTGAGATTAGAAGAGGCTGCGCGGGGAACGGAAAATGTTCTGCCACCCATCCTTGAGTGCGTCGAATCGTTCGCCACCGTCGGCGAGATCAGCAATCGCTTGCGATCTGTCTGGGGCGAGTATCGCGAAGCCGTGACCCTGTAGTTTACGGCATCGATTAACTTCGTCGTCCGCTCTCGGCGCTTTTCCTCGCGCCCATTCGCGACACGAGTCTGGAAAGAGTTCTATTACCGTTGCTGCGGGTTGCTTGCTGTCGGCATCATGATAGCGGTCCTGCTGATGCTTACCGGCGAAAGAAAGATCTTTTCCTTCGCCCTGGCGGCCGACGGCAAGCGCCTCATCGCCGCGCGTGGCTCACGCAAAGACGACATCGTGCTGATCTGAGCCCGCGGAGCCTTACTCCGATCTCATTGCCCGCCGCAACGACTCCGGAATGCGAGACCTGTCGGCAGCGAAGGGCGGCCGGAATTTGCTGTTGAATCTCAGTGCGACGTAGGGCGTTCCATCGTTTAGATCGATCACCAGAATCGCTTCTTCGATCGTGCACGAGTGGGCCATGCAGCCACGCATCACGATCGTGTCGCCGTCTTTTTCGATCGGCGTCTCAACCTGCATTCGATCGGTAAAGGCTTTGTAATTCGCTCCCAGCAATTGACGCAGCCGCGTCTGCACCGACGGCACTCCGCGGAACAACTCGTTCGGATACTTGCCAACGTAGCGTGCGAGGTTTGACGACCCGGGAGTCGACTGACCGCGTGGCAGAATCTCAACCACGACGGTGAAGTTGCCACGCCAGGCATTGGCCATCGGACTCTCGCCGACGCCAATCTTATAGTCACCGGTCTCATCAATGGTTTCGTCAAAGATCAGCCCACCCGGTTGGCCGTCCTGCTTGCCCGACGGGTATATCACGGTGCCGCGCGTCGCGTCGCGCGTGTTGATGTTGATGCGCATGTGCTGACCCGCGCTGGCCCGCAAAACGAACCACGCCGAATCTCGAATGCCGCGAAGATAGCCCGTCGCGCGCGCGACGGTGGCGCCACGCGCAAAGACGATTCGTTGCGGAGCCCCCTCGCTTTGTGCGGATGCGGTGACAAATGCGACGACAAGTACAAAGAGCAAGGGCAGCAGTCGTTTCGGTTTCATCGAGGATTCCTTTCGAGTAGAAGATCGTGTCAGAAGCGCGACCGTTTGAGAGAGCAGCTAATCCAGGTTGCCCTCGCTTACGCTCGGGCTTCTGACACCGCTTTCTTCACTTGTAACCAATAACCACGCGCTCAATCGTCGGCGGCAGCTCATGCATCTCGCTGCCTGTGAAGCCGGCATTCTGAAACATTTGCTCGAACTCGGCGAAGGTGTACGCGTCGCCACTGGGCGTGCCGCCGAGCATTTGCATACTGAACGCCGCAGCTTGCGGTGGCGTCACGCGATCGTCGTTGGGAACGAATTCAAGCGCGACTGCTCGCCCACCATCCGCTAACGACGCGTGAACTCTTCGCAGCAACGTCTCGCACGTTTCCTTGTCGAAGTGATGCAGGAAATTCGTCAGCAGCACAACATCGTAGCCAGTTCCATAATCAACGTCGAACGCACTGCCGGGTTTCGTGTGATACCGATCGGCGACGCCTGCAGCCTGTGCATTTTCTTTGGCGACGTCGAGCACCTTCGGCCAATCGAGCGCGGTGACTTCAACCTGTGGGTTCTGTTTGGCGAAAGCAATTCCGTAAAGGCCGTGACCCGCGGCAATGTCGAGCACGCGCAGTTTCTTGTCTTTCGTTGGATCGACGAGCTGGGCCATCAACTGCGCGGGCATCGCCATCATCGGCGCCATGGCGCGCGCAAAGTCCTCCCAAATGGGATTCTCAGGTTCGACCGACGAGGTGCCGACAGAGCCACCGTTTCGCACTGCTTCAGTCAGTCGATCAAAGTTGCCCATGACGTTAGGCGACAAGATGAATCCGGTGACTGTGCCCATGTAAGCTGGCGATCGCTTGTCGAGAAACATTGCGGAGTCCGCGGTCAATTCGTAGTTGATCTCCTGCTTGGTTAAGAAACCGATGATGGTGAGAAAGTCGCAGAGGATGCGGGTGCCGCGTTCGGATGCGCCGCAACGTTCGGCGATTGCTTTCGCGGTGGTGTTGCCTTCGCCAATCGCGGTGAACACTTCGAGTTCGATTCCGGTTTTGATTGCCTGAGTTCGTTGATAGGCATTGAAAGTGTCGAACAATAAAGCTGGTGATGGTTGTTTTCCGGGTTGAGCTTCTGGAGCCATGAGTACTTCCTTTCGAGAGTGAATTAAAGTTTTAGGGGAAGCGAAAGCCTACTAGAAGAGATGAGAAAAAGTCTAACGCGCGTGTCAGAAGCCCGCGCGTAAGCAAGGGCTCGCTGGTCCAGATGCCCTCCCTGACGGTCAGGCTTCTGACACTAGTTGAGCTTTAGCGAAACTGGTTGGGCCAAGCCTTCGATGGTGAGCGTGAGGTTTTTTGGCGACGACACTGTATCTTTTTTCGCCGAGAGGAAAATCAACAATCCGTGCCGCTTACCTTCGGCGTGCGTAACCGGGTCCTTCAAATTTAACTCGTAAGCGCGAAATTCCTTCTCGAACGTCTTGCGTGAATTCGGATTGTAAGCAAAGACGCCGTTTGCTTTCAGGATTCGGGAGATTGCCTGCTTCGCAGAGACCAGTCTCCATTCGGTATTTGCTTCGTCGTGCAAGCGGAACTTCAGTTTCCTAATCTCGACCGCATCACCGCTGTTGTGAACAATTTCGAGTCGCACGGGCAGCAGTCCCGCCAATTGCAAATTCGATTCAAACAGCTCTTGGGTCTCTTCGTCGGTCAGCAACGGTGCGGCCCGCAGGGAAAGCGAGCCGACGTCGGCGCTCGCTGCCGAGGCGGGCATCGCGGGCAGTTCGGCAACGGGCTTTACCTTGAAAAGCGAACCGCTGCATGAGGCGGTAAGCAGCGCCAACACACAGAAACCGAAACGAGTTGCGGCTCTCGAAATCGGCAACGTCGTGCGGATCATCTTGATTGAATTAACTGGCGATTTGAATCGGTTCGGCGCCCATGCTCGATCCGAGTTGATGAAGCTGGGTCGCGTCGACCATGTTCAGGCCCTGATCGCGCACCGTTTTGAATCCGGGAAGAATTTCATCGACCGGCGCATGCATCACGCCCTTGCTGCGTTTATATCCGGTGTAATCAAGGTAGAGATGCTTGCGCATAAAGCGATCGGGCACGCCGGCAAATCGGTACAGCGGATACTTGATACCGTTGCCGAAGAGTTTGCGACCGAGCATGTAGTAGTAGATCGGCACGCCAAGAGAGAACTTCATGTTTGCGGTACCTCCGCCGTGCCAGAAGTGCAGGTTGTATTTCCAGCAGGTGTAGAAAAACTCCCACTGCAGGTCGGTCATCTCGATCAGCTTTGCGCTGTCCTTCTGCTGCATGCGCGTGTTCTCGAGCGGGACGAAGAAAGTGGGCACGAAGGTCCCCTTGGCATCGCGCAAATCGTAAAGCAAGTTGAGCGATTCTTTCGTGTCTGCGTCAGTCTCGCCCGGTAAGCCAATGATGAAAGTGCAGAACGGAAACCAATTATGCTTGTTTAGGGTTTCCATCCCTTTCAGCACCACGTCGCGCCATTGGCCGGCCTTGTAAGGATAAGCCTTGCCCTTCATGAAAATGTCGAAGAGGCGTGAGCTGCCCGTCTCTAAACCAATGATCGGATCGGTCATGCGCTGATCGGGATCGGTGGATTCCTTGTGTTGCACGTGCGAGAAGGGAACGATGAGCGGCGTTAATCGTTCGACGATCGACGGATCTTTTACGACCGGCGCCATCGTGATGTGCGACATCTGCAGGGTTTCGATTCCGGGAACGCTCTTCACGCCGCGCAGCATCGTCTCGAGCGCGGTAGTGTTGGTCTCGAAATTCGAAGCCTGCTCATAGAGGAACATGTCCTCAGTCGCGAGCATAATTTCAGTCGCGCCTTCGCGCGCATTGACGTGCACACTCTCCATGATGTGCTCGAGCGGAAACGAGCGGCCAACTTTCGTGGCAGGCCCACAGAACTGGCAGCCGCGACCGCAACCGCGGGTGATCTCAACCACGCCGAAAGTCGAGCGGTGTTTGACGACCGGAATTTCTTCGACCGTCGGCTGCATGTTCTTCGGAACTTTGATAATGCGTTCGAGTGTGGGATCGCCGGCCATCATGCGCTTGAACAGATCGCTGAAGACGCGCTCGATCTCGCCATCGATCAGGTAATCGACGTTGAACTCGTCGAGGCGTTCAGCACGCTCAAGTTGCCACGCGCCCGGACCGCCGATGACGATCTTGGGTCGATACTTTTTGATTACGGGGTGCGTGACGATTTTTAGAAACTCGGCCGCATTCAGTGGTATTAGATTCTTGCCGGCGATCTTTGAATAAACATCCGTCGCATAAGAAATGCCGAGCGGATTGTGAGCGTGAATTGCGACGACCTTCGTTTCCGGGCCGATGAACTTCTCCAGGTTCTCAAGATAGCAAACGACTACGTCTTCTTCCGGATAATCGCGCAACAACAGAGTCTCAACCATGCGCAATCCGTTGGGGACATATTTCGCGCGCCCGTCCGGCCACGATTCGTTTATTAGAGACGTGGGGTTAATCCATTTATGTCCGAATTTGGCGGGAATAGTCGCCGATAGCATCTGTTGCCAAATGCTGTGACGCCATTCACTCGCTTCGCTGGAAGAAGCTGTCAGAACGATCTTTGGTGATCCCAACGAGGGCCTCCCGTAAATCAGGGAATGAAGACAGATACTATAACGGGGCGGATTCTAGCACCTGCCGCGTGCCGTGCCAAGCAGAATGTCAGAAAGTCTGTTGGTCCCAGTCTGGCAGAACGGCAGAGCTCGCCGTTAATGATACGAGTATTGGCGTGTCACGTCTAACTGGGCCAGGCCTAGGGAGATCACCTATGTACGCTGTCGCGCTTGTGTGGTATAGTCCGCAAACTTGAAACCGCGAAGCTCTGGAATCGCATGGCGACTGGCAACCATCCTCCGGCAGTCAGCAAGTTTTCCAATTTCTAGCGAGTCGGCGATAACGCGGCGGGTGAGAGTTCGCAATAAACTATGAAGATTCTTTTGTACAATCCGGACAACGGCGTGACTCGCAATTTCATGCCGCATTTGTGGATGTTTTTGCTGAAAGCGCTCACTCCCCCGGAGCATGAAGTGCTGCTGATCGACGGGAATGCCAAACCGCTAAATGACGAACAGTTAATCCAGTACATCAGGCAGGAGAACATCGGTCTGGTCGGCATCGGCGCGATGACCCGCATGGTTGCCAGGGCCTATCACGTAGCGGATGTGATCCGCGCCGCCGGCATTCCGGTGGTTATGGGTGGACCACACGTAACTGAATTGCCCGACGAAGCGCTGGGCCGTGATGGCGGACCGCGACATTGTGATGCGGTGGCTCTGGGCGAAGCGGATGAGACCTGGCCGCAAATTGTCGAAGACGCCGTGCAGGGTCAACTCAAAGAAATCTATAAACCAGTTGATGAAGCCGGAAAGGAACGGAAGCCGGCGCTGCAGCCGTATCCCGTTATTCCCTGGGAAGACATGGAGCTCGAGCAGTTTGACATGATTCCCAACTTCTTCCGTCCGCTGCTTGAGCGTTATGGCGCCGGCTGGCGTTCGGTCCAGTTGATTCCGATCGAATCCGGACGAGGTTGCCCCTACGGTTGTGAGTTTTGCACAGTCACCGGTTTCTTTGGCGATTCCATTCGCTTTCGAAGTAATGAAAGCATCGTTGAAGAGTTGCTGCGTTTGAAGCGGCGTGCGCGAAAAGCGCGTGGCCAGGTGATGGTGTTCTTCATTGACGACAACTTCGCTATCAACATCAAGCGCACGAAGTCGCTGCTGCGCGATATGATCGCGGCGAATGCGCAATTGCCGTGGCTCGCGCAGATTAGCGCGAATCTCTTGCGCGATGAAGAGCTGGTTGATTTGATGGCCGAGTCCGGATGCCGTTGGGTGTTCATCGGGATGGAATCGATCGATCCGGTGAACCTCGCCGATGTAAACAAAAGCTTCAATAAACCAGTCGAGTATGCGCCGGTGCTGAATCGTTTGGCCCAACGCGGCATCTATGCGGTGACGTCTTTCATTTTTGGTTTGGACAATGACACGGCGGGCGTCGCCGATCGCACCCTCGAACAAATTGAGTCGTGGCCCGCGGGACTTCCCGTCTTTGGTCAGCTCACGCCGTTCCCGTCAACTCCGCTGTACGAGCGTCTGAAGAAAGATGGAAGACTGACGCGACCGAAACACTGGCTTGAGTTTGCGCCTTATCAAATGGCGAACACGCCTTTGAAGATGACCATTCCGCAAACGCAGGAAGAGCTCACTCAGGCATGGCTTGTTTCTTACAGTCCGGAGAGAACCGAGCGCGCGATGGAGACGTTACGTGATAAGCCGATTCACGATCGGGTGATGCACCTGACGATGCGCATCCTCTTTCGCGGCATCTATTTTCCGCAGTTGAACAAACGTGCCTGGTTCAAAGTGATCTTCAATAATCGCCGCCCGATTTTCAAGCTGGTGCGCGAGGGCTTCGGACTTTGGCGCGCGTCGCGCCGACGGGCTTCGGTCATTTCACCCGTAACCGGCTAGATCCGCCGGTCTTCATTTCTTTTGCAAAACAAGCGTTCTCGGGATCTGTTGAAGGTCGTTTCGGATCTCAATCAGTTTCCAAACCTCCCGATCTAACAAATCGCGAATCGTAACATCCTGATTAATCCCGAACTCAAAAATTAAATAACCTTCGCGCTTGAGATAACCCGGCGCATTGAGTAGCAAGCGGCGGATTAGCGCCAGCCCATCGTTGCCGCCGGCGAGCGCCGACCGCGGTTCGCGCTGCACCTCGCGCTGCAGAGTTTTCATCTCGCCTTCAGAAACGTAAGGCGGGTTGGAAACGATTAGATCGAGCGTATCGTTGACAGAGATTGCATCGAACAAATCAGATTGAATCAGGCGCAATCGATCGGCGACGCGATGTCGCTCGGCATTTCGTTGGGCGACCCGCAAGGCCTGCTCCGAAGTGTCGATCGCGATCGCGCGCGCTTTCCGACATTCGTTCAGGATTGAAATCGCGAGACATCCTGATCCTGTGCCTATGTCGGCGAACATGAACGGCGTGTCGATTTGAAAAAGCCTCAGCGCCGATTCGACAATCAATTCGGTTTCGGGGCGGGGAATCAAGACATCCGGGGTGACTTCGAAGTCGAGTTTGAAAAACTCCTGATGACCCGTGATGTATTGGAGCGGTTCGCCCTGGGCCCGCCGGTCAGTGAATTCTTCAAACTGTTTTAGTTGCCGCTCAGTCATCAGAGCTTCGGGATGCGCGACGAGAAAACCACGGTCGCGCCCGATCACGTGACTCATAAGCAGACCTGCATCGAGGCGCGGCTCGCTTATGCCGTTGGCCTCGAGCGTCCGCGCGGCTTCGCTTAGGGCAGTGACGATTAAAGCGGACGTCTCGTGATCTGATTCTGCTTTCGGTTCGTTATTGATCGCGCGCACATTCTATATTAGGCTGAGCGATGAATCATTAGATGAAGCGTTATTGAGCGCGCGATCCCGACTTGTCGGGATTGCTGATCGATTCAACGTGATCCCGATTTATCGGGATTGCGCAGGGGCATTCAGCGGAAGGCATGCGCGATTGCAACTTTACTGTGGATAGCACGAAACGAGTCTCGTTTCTCCCGTACGGACGGCGGAGCCCCGACAAAGTCGGGGTTTCGCAGTTCCCATGGGCAGAGCTGTAAAACTTTTTGAGCGAAAGAGATCACTCTTAAAAAAATGGGTGCCCTGTCAAAAAGCCTCGTTCTATTTGCGCTGAATTGGATCGACGCGCAGTTAACGCTTATTTGGGTTCGCGCGAACATCGCCAGCGAGGGTAACGGATTGATGAGCGAACTGCTCAGGATTGGTGACGCTCCTTTCCTGCTGGTGAAACTCGCCATTGGCGGTTTTGCCGCTTACACCCTCTATAAATGTTCGCATTTGCCGTTGGCGCGGCGCGGTATGCAGCTGGTCCTGACGATCTACGGCGCACTCATGATCGCCCACGTGGCAACGGGACTGTCGGCGCTGGGCTGGCATACTCCGCTCGCATTGGTTACTTACCTTACCAACGTTCCGCATACGCTGCTGACGCTTTTCTCGTAACATCTCTTAACAACCCGCCAACATTTTGGAACTTTTCCGCTGAGTTAGCGGAACTTGAGGGTACCTCCGCGCGTTTTGCAATTGCCCTTTGCGCAACCGTAAACTAGTGACTCGGCATCTCAGTACCGCGTTAGGAGAATTAGAATTATGTACAAATTAACAGCACGTCAAATTTTGGTGATCGCGTTCGCTTCGGCGCTCTTTGCGGCAGTCACCGTGCTCGGTGTTCAGCAATTATCCGGCCATCTTCAACCGTTTAGCTCGGCCGCCGTCGCGCCGGCAGCAACTGTAGCCGATCCGGCACTGGCAACTGACGAGCAGAACAACATCGATGTCTATAAAGCGACAGCGCCCGGCGTCGTTTATATTCAGTCGACAACCACGGTGCGAGATTTCTTCGGCCTGTACGCCGACGCGAGAGAAGGCGCCGGCTCGGGATCGATCATCGATGAGCAGGGCGACATTTTGACTAACTATCACGTAATTGCCGATTCAGAGAAGCTGACCGTAAGTTTCGGCAGTGGCAAAAATTATCCTGCCAAGGTCGTGGGAAAAGATCCGGACACGGATTTGGCGGTGATTCGTTTGCTGGAACCACCGAAGGAGGCAATGACCGTCGTGCCGTTGGGCGACTCAGACAGATTAGCCGTGGGCCAGAAGGTTTTGGCTATTGGTAATCCGTTCGGTCTCGATCGAACCTTGACCACCGGTGTAATCAGCGGATTACAGCGACCGATTCGCGCCGAGAACGGTAGACAAATTGAAGGCGCAATCCAGACCGACGCGTCAATCAATCCAGGAAATTCCGGTGGTCCACTGCTCGATTCACATGGACGGATGATTGGCATCAACTCGCAGATCGAATCTCCCTCGGGGGCATCGGCGGGCGTGGGCTTTGCCATTCCGGTGAACATTGCGAAACGCATCGTTCCACAACTGGTGCGAAACGGTTCGGTGCAGCGGCCAAATCTTGGTATCAATCCGCGTGATGTTGAGGCGCTGGGAAGACAGGTTCAGCTGCCGGTGTCGGATGGCGTATTGATTTGGTCGGTCCGATCCGGCGGACCCGCAGCCAATGCGGGCCTTAAAGGCCTGGCGCGGACTGAAGATGGCGATATCGAACTCGGGGACATTATCGTAGCGGTAGACGGGACAAAGATTGCGAACAGCGATGATTTGTATCGCGTTATGGATAAGCATCAAATCGGCGATACTGTGAACGTAGACGTAATCCGGCGCGGTCGTCACACGACTGTTCCAGTGCGCCTGACCGAAACGGTACCGACGCGTCGTCGCGGCTACGGCGAATAGATTCGCAACTCATTGGAAAAAGAAACGCGCGTCGTTGATTCGGCGCGCGTTTTTTGATTTTCCTACGGCCGCCGAGGTTGTTGGCGTTTGAGGTAAGCTATCCATTTCCTGATCATTGTGCCTAATAGCCGTAGTTGTCGTTCGGTTAGGGGTTCTTGCAAAATCATCAAGTGAAGAGCGCTCTCATCGTAGTTGAATCCCGGTACCACATGCGCACTTGCCTGGGAATGTGCGTAGAGGTGGTTACGTCTCTCTTTGATTAGGTTGTGTAACTGTCGCTCACCCCCGTCCAGCAACACTTTGTCGATTGCATGTGTTAATGAAGAGTGTCCGTCACCCGACAGGTTCTTGTTCTTTCCGAAAGGCCGGCAGTAAGAAATGACCAGCGCGGTTTCAAATGCTGATCGAATCAAGTTCAACTGTCCAGAAGTCGTCTCGTGAAGCTTCCTCCGAAGCATGTACCGAACAAACGATCGCACTCTCGAAAGTCACACCGAAACATTGTGCGGCGATATTTCCGTATCTGTTCCGGATCGCTTCCGCTATTACGTAATTCCACGCGAGTTCACACCGGAGTTGTCACTTGAGCCAGTTCGCGATCTCGAGAGTCTTAATCCGTCGAAAATGCTCTTCATTGTTCGTCACGATTGCAGTTCTGCGTTAAAGCGCAAGCAGCAATGAGAATATCCGCGTCTCCGATCATTTGCCCTCGTTTATACAAGTCTGCGTAGATATCGGCGGCGCGCAATACAACATCATCCGTGATAGCCAGAATCTTGGTTTTCTCGCAGAACAATTCAAATCGAGCCATTTGTTTCTCAGCATCCTTTGCTTTCAGGCCTCGCAGAATCTCGTAGCGAGTGATTATGGAGATTGTGAATTGATCGTGATCTGCGAGATAAGCCTTGGCCCTTGAAAGCACAACACTATTTCCGCGCATCAATGATGAGAGTATGTCTGTATCGAGGATGAATTCCCGCGAAGTCATGAGGGCAGGGAATCATGGAAGAATTTGCTGCGGTTGAGAGCTATGGTTTCTATTTCATCAATATCTTTATCTCTGAGACCATCGTAGACCTGACTCGCGAGTTCAATTAGATCACCATGCGAAATGTTTGGAGTCTCGACAGTCAGTCTTACACGCTGCCCTTCGGAGAAAGGCAGTGAGCCATTCTCAAGGGGCTTAAACTTACCTTCTTCGAAGACTGCTTCAAGTGTTTGGGTCATGACGCAACCACATCGTCTCAAATCTCAAGCTCAGCCTGGCGGCCAGATCATCTCTCGTCCGCCGAGCACGTGCACGTGTATATGAAAGACAGATTGGCCGGCGCCGCTCCCGGTATTTATTACTGTGCGATAGCCGCCGCTCTCCGACAATCTGTGATCGTTGGCCACTCGCGCTGAGATTCTCAAAAGATGGCCCAGCAGCGATTCGTCTTTTTGCGAAGCATCGTCGAGCGAGTCCATATGCTCGCGCGGAATGACTAATAGGTGCGTTGGGGCCTGGGGATTTACGTCGCGAATAACGATGCAACGAGGGTCCTGGTAAACCACGTCAGCGGCGGCAGTTCCCGCCAAAATTTTGCAAAAGAGGCAATCTGTCTCGCTCATATCGGGAATAATAACACAGAGTTCAGCGGTTCAAAGTTCAAGCTTCAGCTGGTTCTGATCCGTAAGAGCGCAACCTGAAGGTCGAACTCTAAACACTTTCGTGCTCCGTCGATAATGGCGCAGTCACCGAATCGCGCACACGTTCGATGTCGGCGCCGACCTCCTTCAACTTCGTTTCGATCTTTTCGTAGCCGCGATCGATGTGATAGACGCGATCGATTACAGTTTCTCCCTCAGCAACCAATCCGGCTAGTACCAATGATGCGGAAGCGCGTAAGTCAGAAGCCTGCACCCGCGCGCCGATCAATTTGGCGGGTCCATCGACGATAGCTTTGTCATGAGTCACCTGAATACGCGCGCCCATGCGCTGCAATTCCGAAGCATGCATGAACCGGTTTTCGAAAATGGTTTCGGTGATCGTCGAGCGGCCATTCGCCTGTGTCATCAGCGTCATGAACTGGGCCTGCATATCAGTCGGAAAAGCGGGATAGGGTTCCGTTATCAAGTCGCCCGCATGCAAGCCACGGGCTGCACAACGCGCGAGCAGCGTGCTCTGATTTACCTCTTCGATCTCGACGCCGACTTCGCGCAGCTTGCCAATGATGCGATTGCAGTGTTCGGGATTACAGTCCCTGATTTCCAATTCGCCTTTCGTGATCGCGGCGGCAACGATGAAAGTGCCGGTCTCGATTCGATCGGGAATGATTGTGTGCTGGGCGCCGCCCAGGCCTTCCACACCTTCGATCTGAATCGTGGGGGTACCCGCGCCTCGCACGCGCGCGCCCATTTTGTTAAGCAATTCCGCGAGATCTCTTACTTCCGGCTCGCGGGCGGCGTTGTGAATGGTAGTGGTTCCGCGCGCCAAGGTTGCCGCCATCATTAGGTTCTCAGTGCCGGTAACGGAAATTTTGTCGAAACTGATTTCCGCACCGACCAATCCATCTTCCGGCGAGCGCGCCACGACGTCTCCTGCTTCGAGAAAAACTTCAGCCCCCATCTTGGTCAGCGCCGCCAAATGTAAATCGATCGGCCGCGCGCCGATCGCGCAACCGCCGGGCAGAGACACTCGGGCTTTGCCGAAGCGCGCCAGCAACGGACCTAGTGCGAGTACTGAGGCACGCATGGTTTTCACTAACTCGTAAGGCGCAGCCATCAACTCGATGTTCGCCGCGGAAATTTTGTGGGTGCGCAACTCAGGCGTCAGCACGTGGGCGCCGATGTCTTCCAGCAAGCGCCGCATCGTGATGATGTCGCGCACGTATGGCAGGTTATGAAGGATGACCGTTTCAGGCGTCAGGATCGCGGCGGCCATGCACGGCAGCGCAGAGTTCTTCGCCCCACTGATCGAGATGCGGCCTTTAATTGGGTTGCCGCCGCGAATGCGAAACTTATCCACGGTTTCAGATTAAAGGAAACTAACTTTTTCGGCCAGCACTAACCATAGGTTGATAGCAGAGCACAATTCCCACCATGAAAGTCAGGGCTCCGATGATGGCGGGAGCGAGATGGATCAAGTCGACATAACCAATTGCCGGATGGACTCCGATCGCCGCTGCGAAGCCGACACCGCCCGCAAAACTTAAAGCTTGCCAAAGACTTCTTGATGGTTTCGCGCACCAAACTGAAAAGAGCACGGTAATTCCGGTCGTGCAGATCGCGCCGCCGAAGCCCGCGCGATCATGAGCAATTAGTGGAAGCAAGCGAGGGCTAATCGCGCGGATATTGTCAGCGGGCAGGCCAATGAAATTCAAATCCTGAGAGACGAAAACTCTGGTCATACCGACGATCATAATTGTGAGCCCACCGGCGATCATGCCGGCGGCCGTAACAAGCAGGAGCGCACGGCCAATACCCAACTGCGAACGCCAGCGAATGTTCGCGGGCGGCTTCATAAGAGCGCCAATATTTGCCGGTGGCTGAATCAGCGCGCGTGACTTGATCAGTCCGCCAATGAAGAACGGGATGAGCAGCACGGTGGCTATTCCATGCCAGGTGTCGAGATAGCCGTAGCCTAGGTAAGACAGGAAGCTGGCAAAACCGGCCGCGCTGCTCACGACAAAGAGCCACCACGCCCAAGCCTGGCCTTCACGCAAAGGAAACTCAGCCAACCAGAGGTATAGCGATCCAATCGCGATCAATGCGCCGCCGAACGAGACCCGATCATGAAACATGAAGTAAGCAACACGACAATTTTGGATGCCGCACAATTGCTCCGCGGTCATGCCGAGAAATTGCACGTCGTGCGGGAGAAATTGTCGGGTAACCGAAAGAAACAGTGCGAATCCGCCTGCCAGCACCAGACACAGTCCGGTAAAAATCAAGAGCGGGCGGCCGTCGCCAATCAAGGCTTCAAGAAAGCCGCGATTGTCATTTCGGGAATTCATGCTCAGATGGATCGCCCCTCTCGCACACGATCATCTCAAACACTCTGCCACGATTGTGGCCACGGAATCCGACGGCTGAATCGGAATTCTTCGCTCGGCCAAAGCATACTCGTCATAACGCGACGCAAATCTCGCTTTCGCCGTTTCGTGATCAGGCGCGAGTGGCCGAACGGCTCTACTATCAATTATTCTTTGCCAGCAAACTTCAAACGACGCGTCGAGCCAGACTGTCAGACAGTCGTGAAGTGCAATCAAAGTGCGATTTGCCGGGATGGTCCAGGTCCCGCCGCCCAGCGCGATCACCTGCGCGTTGCTCTCATTCAACACCTCTGTTAGCGCCAGGGTCTCTATTTGGCGAAATGCCGGTTCGCTATCCTGTTCGATGATTTCGGCGGGTGAACGGCCCTGGCTTTCAGTGATGAATGAATCGAGATCGATAAATTTACACTCAAGTTGACGCGCCAATTCCCTCGCGACGGTTGTTTTGCCGCAACCCATGAAACCCAGAATGACGAGACGACGATTCATTTTCATAATTCCCTCTCCCTCTGGGAGAGGGCTAAGGTGAGGGGATAGCGGCGTACTAAGCCCTCACCCCGGCCCTTTCCCAAAGGAAGAGGGAGATTCAACCACCGAATCAAGCAAATCAAAAAATTCCGGAAACGAAACCGCGACACAATCTGGATTGTCGATTTCACTTTCGCGCTCAGCGATGAGCGCTGCGACTGTGAACGCCATGGCGATCCGATGATCGCCGCGCGGATCAATCTTCGCTCCGCGTAACCTGATTGGCCCATCGACGCGCAACCCATCATCGAATTCCTCTACTTCGCAGCCCATGGATCGCAGACCCGCGACGGTTGCGGCGATACGATCGGATTCTTTCACGCGCAACTCTTTCGCGTCGCGAATCTCGATGCCGCCTTCAATTTGCGAGCCTGCGACTGCGAGCAACGGCAGTTCGTCGATCAACTGGGGAATGATGACGCCGTCTATTCGCAATGGCGTTTTGAGCTGCGGACTCAAAGCACGAACGAAAATGTCACCGCGCGGCTCGTTACTCTTTTCGCGTTCGTGCATTACAGTTATCTCGAATCCCATTGAACGAAATTGATCGAGAAAGGCAATCCGGGTCGGATTAAGGCCTACGTCGCAAATCTCCAACGACGATTCCGGGAGCAACGCTGCGGCGGCGGCGAAGAATGCCGCCGAAGAAATATCACCGGGAATGGAGACATCGCGGCCCTGCAACTGCGCCGGACCTGTAACCGCTGCGAAGCGCGCGCCTGCTGGTTCGCGTTCGGCTTTGCCGGTTTCTATCGGCGCACCGAACGAGGCGAGCATTCGCTCAGTATGATCACGAGTTACCTCGTTCTCAATCACCGTCGTTTTCCCCTCGGCATGCAACCCGGCAAGTAGAATGCATGACTTTACCTGGGCACTGGCCGTTAGTAATTCGTAATCGATGGGATTCAAAGCCGCGCCCCGAATCTGCAATGGCGCGCGGCCATCTTTCGAAGATATCTCCGCTCCCATCATTTCCAGAGGCTCGATGATTCTTTGCATTGGTCGTGAGCGCAATGACTCGTCGCCGGTTAACGTGGAGACAAAACCGTGCGCCGCCAGGATTCCTGTCAGCAGGCGCATCGTCGTTCCGCTATTGCCGCAATCGAGCGGTTCATGAGGAGCAGACAGCCCATCGGGACCTGTCCCATGGATCAAAACATCGGAAGTACATCGCTCAATTCGTACGCCCAGCTTCTCCAAACATGAAAGGGTTGCCGCACAATCCGCGCTGGTTGAATAGTTGTTGAGACGAGAAACCCCGCTCGCGATCGCGGCAATCATCGCCGCGCGATGTGAGATTGATTTATCACCGGGCAATCTAATGCGGCCTTGAATTCGTTTAGCTGGTCGAATGATCACACGCGAATGTTAACCTTGTTTTAGCTTGCAGTGTTAGAGTGCCGGCTCTGGCAAATGCGGTCCGTACCGGGAGCGGTAGCGACCGGGTCGCACTTTTTGCAATCTCGATTCGGGCGATGGACTGCGACCCGGTCGCTACCGCTCCCGGTACTGTCTTCCGTCCTGCGTTTCTTGACACGTGCCCAGCGGGCGTGTTACACGAACGTCTTCGTTCGCTACTATTTAGCAGCAGCCGAACCGCAAATCCCGGCGAGAAAGGCCGCGCCTTTTGTGACCGAACAAACGACTCGACTCGTTTTGCCCAGCCACATTGATGCGGTCGCCGATGCTGCTGCCGCAGTGACTGGCTTCATTCGAAATTGCGGCGCGCCGGACGACGCAGCCTTTGGCATTGAAATGGCTGTGCGCGAAGCGATAACGAACGCGATGGTCCACGGCAATCAGGAGGACGAGGCCAAATCAGTAGAAGTAGTTTTCAACTGCCACGGCAACGAACTCGAAGTGGAAGTCAGAGATCAGGGAGAGGGATTTGATCTTGCGCATGTTCCTGATCCGACTGATCCCGCGAACCTGATGAAGACTTCGGGTCGCGGTATCTTCCTGATGCGGACTTTTATGGATGATGTGCAGTACGTGCATCGACCTGAGGGCGGCACCGCCGTGCGGATGATAAAAAAATTCTAATTGGAGTTAGAGGAGAGATTCCCTTATGGCAGAACTCAACATTCGCGAGCGGCAAGCCGGAGACGTGACTGTCCTGGACATGGACGGCCGCATCACGATCGGCGAAGGCAGTGTCGCTCTGCGCAGCGCCATCCGCCGGCTATTGGAAGAAGGCAAAAAGAAAATCCTGCTGAATCTGGCGGGTGTCGGCTATATCGATTCGAGCGGCATTGGTGAACTCGTCTCGAGTTATACCGCGATTAATAAAGACGGCGGCCAGCTAAAGCTTTTGAGTCTGACCCAGAAGCTTCAGGACCTGCTCACTATTACCAAGCTGTTGACCGTGTTTGATTCTTACGACGAAGAACCTGAAGCGTTAAGCAACTTCAAATAATTCGAACAGAATTCGATTTCTCAGCGTTTACTTGTTTACGCGGAACTGATTGGGAGGATCTCACTAATGGCTCAATTGAATATCAAGCAGCGACAGGCGGGCGATGTCGCGATTCTGGATCTCGATGGCGAAGTTCGCATCGGAGACAGTGCGACGGCGTTGCGCGGCGCAATCCGCGAATTGGTGGCGGCGGGTAATAAAAAGATCCTGCTGAATCTCGCCGGCGTCCGTTATATCGACTCCAGCGGTATTGGTGAATTGATCGCGAACTACACAACGGTGGGGCGCAGCGGCGGTCATCTCAAGCTGTTGAATCTGACCGACAAGGTGCAGGATCTTTTGGTAATCACGAAACTGCTGACAGTGTTCGATGTTTATGAGAGCGAAGCAGAAGGACTAAGCAGTTTCAAATAGGCGTTGCCTCAGTTTTCGTGAGATGGCCCAGCAAAAAATGCTGGGCCGTTTTCATTTCCGTCGCATCGAAGACGCCGGGCAGTAGCCCGACCGTTAGGGAGGGCGCTTAATCAACGAAACAAGCCCTCCCTAACGGTCGGGCTACTGCCCCAAGCTTATGCTAGACTGCGCTTCTAAAAATGAGTCGCGCTAAATTCGACAAAGCCGCGGGTGACGCAATCGGCGTTGCTGTGCGCGAGATTGAAAGTGAGACGAACGCCGAGATCGTTGTGGCCGTGCGCGGCCGCTCGGGCACCTATCGCCATGCTGATTATCTTTTCGGCGCGCTGATCGCGTTCATAGGTCTGCTAATCGTCCTTTTCTCCCGCTTTGAATTTCACACCTTTTGGATTCCTTTCGATGTGATTGCTCTTTTTGTTGCCGGCGCGTTTGTGTCTTCGCGCGGTGACTGGATCCGGCGACGGCTGACAACGAAGGCATTTCGCGCCAGAGCTGCGCGCACCGGCGCCGCGGCGATGTTCTATGAAGCAGGCATCGCCAACACATCAGCGGAAAACGGTCTGCTGATCTATTTGTCGTTACTTGAGCGACGCATGGAAGTAATTGCGGATCGAGGGATTCTGACCGCGGTGCCCGCCTTAAAATGGAATCATGCAGTGTTTGAGTTGAAAGAGATCGGAGCCGATCCCGACCCGGACAAGTTGATCAAGGTCATGCGCGAGTTGGGGCTTTTGCTCGCCGAATACCTGCCGGCAACCGGCGAAAATCCGAATGAATTGCCCGATGGACCAAGCATTGAACTGAGATGACGCATTTTCGATTGCCGATTACAAATTGCCGATTGCCGACGCGCCTGGTTTTTATGTGCTGCGCGCTCGTCGGAATCGTGCTCCTCGCGAGTGAGACGTTCGCGCGCGTCGGCGGTGGACAATCTTATGGGGGCGGCGGTGGCAGTGGCGGAGGAGGCGGCGGCGGTGCGCTCATTTACCTGGTCGTTCGCCTGCTGCTTTGGTTGACGATCGAGCATCCGGTGATCGGAATCCCAGTCGACATCATCGTCATCGCGCTGGTGATCTACTGGTTCGCAAAACCGGCAAAGAACAGCATTTCAATCGCCACATCCGCGGCCGTCGCGGCGCCGGACGCGGTCTCAACTGCGGTTCAACAACAGAATTTCCAAAAAGCCTTCAATCAACTGCGCCGCTTCGATCCTAATTTTTCTGAAATCATCTTCATTGATTTTTGTTACGCCCTCTATGGCAGAGCGCACGAGGCGCGCGGACGCGGCGCGAGGGGCCTTGATGAACTTTCACCATACTTGAGTGAGACCGCGCGCGACTCTCTCATAAAATTAAATCCGCCGAATCTCAAATCAGTCGAAGGCATCATTATCGGCGCGATGCAGGTCATTGACGTTCAGGGGTTGGACACGCCGACCGTAACGATTGGGCTGGGGTTTGAAACGAACTATACCGAAGTCGTAGACGGCAAACAGATGACTTATTACGTGCGTGAACGTTGGTCGCTCGACCGGAAGCGCGACGCGCTTTCACCGACTCCGGAACACGCAACCGCTTTGCACTGTCCGCGTTGCGGCGCTCCTCTGCAAAAGGACACGAATGGAGCCTGCGCCTTTTGCAGTACGAAGATCGAAAGCGGCGAATTCCAATGGTACGTGCGTAGCATCAACACTCTCAGTCGCGAAGCGCGCGGGCCGTTACTGACTTCAGACGTGCCCGAAGTAGGCACGAATTATCCCACCATCACGCAACCGAATTTTCCGGCGGTGCGTGCGGCTTTCGAGCAAAATAATCCGTCGTTCTCGTGGGGCGATTTCCAGGCGCGGGCGAGAATGATCTTCAATGAGCTGCAAACCGCGTGGTCAACTTTGAAATGGGAACGCGCGCGACCGTTCGAAACGGACAATATTTTTCAAATGCATCGTTACTGGATCGAGGCTTACCAGCGACAGGGACTGAGAAACGCGCTTGACCAGTGTCAAATTACCGCGATGCAGCCGACCAAGGTCAAAGTCGATGCATTCTACAACGCGATCACGCTTCGCATTTTCGCCCAAGGGTATGATTACACTGTGAATCAAGGCGGACAGGTGGTCGCGGGCTCGAACAAGAACCTCAGAAAGTGGAGTGAGTATTGGACCTTTGTACGCTACAGCAAAGCGAAGCCGACCGCGGCGCGCGCCGATCTGAATTGCCCGAATTGTGGTGCGCCTTTGAAAGTCAATGCGACCGGCATCTGCGAATTCTGTGGTGGAAAGATAACTTCAGGAGAGTTTGATTGGGTGCTTTCGAAGATCGAGCAGGACGAAAGTTACTCGGGATGAGCAGATTGCGTACCCAGGCAGGCGAATGACTTATTTGCCGTTTGTCGTTAGACATTTGTCATTTGCTCAGCTTCGTTCGATAAACTCGACCAGGATTCGAACGTTGAAGTTGCGATGGAATGAGCAAATGAAAAATGTCAATGACAAATGATAAATAGTGCTTCCTTGGCCCAGCTATTGCTGCAGTTCGCTCTGTACGCTAGAGCCTTGACGCTGCCTTAGCCGCTTGCTAGACTCGACTCAGTTCAAGGTTATTACCCGATCACCAATCTCTCGTTTGTAGGTTTTTCTATCAGCCGCGCAAGATGCGACTAGCCAGGTGCTCGTAAAACTGTCGGAGGTGTTAAGGTGGGCTTCAAGGTCGGCCAGAAAGTCGTTTACCCCAACCACGGTATCGGCACAATCGAACAAATAGAGCAGAAGCAGATCGGCGCGTTAGCGCTCCCGTTTTATACGCTTCGGCTCGCCGCAACGAATTCCCTCGTTCTGGTTCCCGTTTCCAACGCCAATGAAGTGGGCCTTCGCCGGCCCATAACTTCCAGTGAGTGTGACGTGCTCTTCAAGTCTCTGTCGAATGACTTTGCCACGCCGCCGAATGATTGGAAGGACCGCTTCAAAGATTTTTCGGACAAGATGCGTACGGGGAATATCTTTGAAGTTGCCGAGGTGCTGAAACATCTTAGTTATCTTAGCCAGATCAAACCACTCTCATTCCGGGAACAGCGAATGTTTGAGCGCTCCCGCTATCTGGTCGTTTCGGAACTTGCCGCAGTTTGTCGTCAACCCGAATGCAATATCGAACCTCGCGTTGATGATGCGCTGGCAAAAGCATGTACCCGGCACGATCAGCGACCCAACGGTCGGGTGCGCGCGGCGGTTGCCGGCGCGCATTGAAAGTCAACAAGTCCAACAAATTAGTGCGACTCGCCCTGATTGGTCGTCGTGTGTCCGCTCAGGTTCCGCGGCGATCGTGTTAAGATACGGGGCAAATACTCCTGCTTTGTTGATGCGAAATGGATGATCCCGCGAGTTATTCTCTAGCCATTCTGGCTGACGGCGTACAGCATTCCACGACCGTAATTACGATCTTCGCAAAGTTGTTTGCGGTATTGTTTTTTGTCGTCGCGAACGGTTTTTTCGTGGGCGCTGAATTCGCGCTGGTGTCTGTGCGGCGCACGCGTTTGGAAACGCGAGCGGCCGCCGGGAGCCGTCGTGCCCAGGCTGCGCTTCGGCTTATCGACGATCCCACTTTCTTCATTTCAGCCACGCAATTGGGCATTACGATCGCGTCGCTCGCCTTAGGATGGATTGGCGAGCCAACCGTCGCCACGTTGTTGGAACCGATTGCCGCAGCGATCGCTCCGCCGGGCAGGGCAGCGGCCATCGCTCATGTACTCGCGATTGTGCTCGCTTTCGCAAGCATCACCTTCCTGCATATCGTGCTGGGCGAGTTAATGCCAAAAATGTTCGCACTGGAACGCGCTGAAGGTTTGGCGCTGATCGTCGCGCGTCCGTTGGAGTTGTTCGCTAAAGTCTTTCGCCCCTTTATCTTCGTCTTCAACCGCACTGGTCAGAATCTGGCCCGCGTGCTTGGCTTCGAAGCCTCGTTACAGCCTGCGGCTGTCTACAGCGAAACAGAGCTACGACAGTTAATCGATATTTCAAGAGAGAGTGGTCACCTGCGCGCTGAAGAACGACGATTGATCCATCGCGTATTCGAATTCTCAGACACGCTGGTGCGCGAGGCCATGGTGCCGCGACCCGCAATCGCCGCTCTGTCGGCTGACTGTTCACTTGCGGATATCACTGAGGCTTTTCAGCAGCACCGGTATTCACGTCTGCCGTTCTATCGCGATTCGCTGGACAATGTCATCGGCTTTATTCACAGCAAGGATCTGATTCCGTACCTGTTGCGACCGCAGGACTTCAAACTGGAGTACGTCTTACAGCCGCCCATGTACGTTGTGGACACGGCCCGTCTGGAGGACGTGCTGCGGCAAATGCAAAAAGCGAAATCCCATTTCGGATTTGTCGTCGACGAGCATGGAGGCGTCGAAGGCATCATTACGCTGGAAGATTTGCTGGAAGAAATTGTCGGCGATATTTCGGACGAGCATGATGAAGAAGTCAACGAGCAAATCACGCCGGTCAACGATCGGACGTATATCCTGGAGGGCGCGTTGGCGGTACGCGATCTGAATCGGCGGTTAAAGACTTCCTTGCCTGAGTCGGAAGGTTATACAACAATAGGCGGTTTCCTGATGAGCGTCGGCGGTCACGTGCTGCAACCCGGTGAAGAGATTGAACATGAAGGGCTGCGTTTTGTAATTGAGAAAGTCGAGCGGCGCCGTTTACTGCGAGTCCGATTGGAACTGCCGGAAAAGAAAGTTGACACCAACCCGACGGAAGCGGCCAACGCCGCGCGCTGAAGACTCGTAGATAAACCCAAGTCTCTTGCGGAATCTTCAAGATGCCCAGGACTAATGCACGAAAAGCTTTCTTCATCTTCAGTGCAACCGTAATGTGTGTGTTAAGCGCCAGCCGGGTTTGGTGGGCGCAAACTCCTCCAACCAATCGACCTCAATCAAACAAGCGTTCAAGCAGTTCGAACACGGCCTCCTCACAAGCCAACGATGAAACCAGACTCCAGCTTGAAAGTTTGATTGCGCTGGCGCATTCCGCTTCGCCCGAGGTTGAAGCGGATCTGCTGCTCACTACAGTGTCGTTGAACCTAATCCCCGACAAACGGCGGCAAATTGAATTGCTCGACCAGGCATTTCAAACCGCATCTCGGGCGAAAGAGCCAGTCAGGAAAAAGTCGTGGGGACTACTGGTGGATACGCGTTCCGGCTATAAGCAAAGAGAGTTTGACCTGCAATTAGACCACCTTTCGATACAAAGTCAGGCCATATTGAAAACGATTCCGCTCGACTCTCTGCGCGCCAGGACAATGCTCCAGAGTGTCGTCCTACCGAAAACCGAGCCACTGGATTGCAAAGATTCGTTGGTGCCCGACTTCAGCCTCTATTATCAAATGGTTGTGTCAGTCGCCGAGCACTGCTTTACGCCTGATGAGATCAAAGCCCAATCCCATGTCCAACTAATAACTGATCAGCTCGACGGCATTAAGTCAGTTTCCCAGGCTGCTGCAGCTCTGAAGGCGTTGGCGGGTGCAACACTATCAGACGAAGAATTCTCGCGGACACTGGTCAGTCTCGCAAATGCATTTGCACGGGCCTCGGCCGATCCCCGAGCTTTTGCGTTTGCTCTGCAGCGCGATGGACTTATCAGGGTCGCGGCGAACTTTATCGCCACGCTTAAGGAGCGCGGTATTCCAACCGATGAGTTCAGCGTCAAGTTTCGTGATTTCTTAGTAAAGAACATGTCAGGAGAAGTTTGTGCAGATGCGAACTGGATCAAGCAGCAGCGAGTGGTTATGCCGCCCGGACTGGAGGCGATTAACCTGCACTTCAAGTCACCCATTACAACCGACGAGCTAAGTCCGACCCGATTCGGAGAAGAGTCCGTTGACGCTAAGTATTGGATGACCCCAAAGGCCATGAGCCTTCTACAGATGGCTAAGGCCTTGCGCTTTACTCCCGATGGACAGAGTTTGTCGCCGGAGGAGCGCACCACCGAGGAATGGCATCGAAAGCTCCTGGCATTTCTGGATCAACTCGAAGGCTGGAACGCAACATCCGAACTGTCTGAAGACGATTATTTCCAGCAAAGATGCAATATGTACTTGGTCCTGGTCGACCTTTGCCCCGATGATCTCCAGCGGGATGCGGTGCTAAGAGCGTATGGGAAGTATCTCAAAGAAACGAACGACACGTACAAGGGTCGTATTGAGTGGATATCTCACGTCAAGGATTATCTGATGATATTGCGGACAAAAAACGAGAAGATGGTGAAGTCATCATTGGATCCGTGGTTGTCCTCAAGCGACAGCACGCTGAGAATTTATGCCGAGCTGGCAACCCTGAACCTTGGATCCAAACCTTAGTGATCGCCGGCGCGAAACAGGTTACTGCTAAACCGCTTCTGCTTATCCAGCCACGTTTGCTCTAAATCGAAGCCAGTCTCTTTGCCCAAACGTCTGAGGTCCTCCAGATCATATTTGCAGGCACTCTCGACATAGATCCTTTCGCCGGCTTCAAGGTGAATTGACATATTCAATTCACGAATCTCGACAGATTGTGCCAGCAGACTCTCCAGATAAACCTCCACGCGACCCGCCTGTGCGTTGTAAAACGAGCGGAGGCCAAAGGCCCACAGATCAAAATTCGCGTTGAGCTCGCGATTAATACGCCCGAGTTCGTTGACGATAAAAGCGCGCGTTACCCCCAGGGAATCGTTGTAAGCGGCCTCAAGCGTCTGCGGATCCTTTTTCAGGTCGACGCCAAGGAGCAAAACATCTTCAGGGCGCAAAACACGGCGGATGGTCCGCAGGAAATTGCGTGCTTCGTCTGGCTCGAAGTTGCCAATATTCGATCCGAGGAAGAGCACCAACACCGGGTTTGGCCCAAGCGGCGGCAGAGCATCGAGGGCTTGAAAGTAATCCGCGGCGTACGCGTTGATTCGCAACTTTGGATACGAGTCGAGCAGAGCATGTGAACTTTCAGCCAGCGCTGATGCCGAAATGTCGACGGGAATGAAAAGCAATTCCTGCCGTTGTCGCATGAATGCGTCGATGATGGCCCTTGTTTTCTCGGCGCTGCCGCTGCCCAGCTCGATCATTGTGTCGCAGCTGGGAATTCCGGACACGATTTCATCGGCGTGGGTCTTGAGTATTTCGTCTTCCGCGCGGGTCAGATAGTATTCATCAACTTCACAGATCGCCTCGAACAGCCTCGAGCCGAGTTCATCATATAAATATTTTGGGAAGAGATGTTTTGGAGCTGACGAGAGGCCCTCGCGAATGTCCTGTGAGAATTCCGCATGGCCATTGCGCCGCGCCAGATCGTGTATGACCAAACGCGAACGTGGTTCGCCGAGCTTTGCCTGGTTAGTCAAAATCGCTCCGTTTTGCACTACGGAAAAATAGTCAGATGGAGGTTGCGTTGGACGAGGGATTATACGCACGGACTTCCAGGAACAGAAAGGGCAGTCGAGCGATAAACCCGACTGCCCAGTAATGGCTTTGTTTCGCGAAAGTTTGGAGGCGGCACTTGTGTCGCCCCAGCGCCGCACAAGTGAGGCGTCTAAACTGGTCAGATGATGATGGTTCGCACTCGGGGCGGACGCGGCGCTCGCTCGGGGACCGTGACCTCGATTGGTGGAGTGGCGGGAACCGCAATCCGCGGAATGCGAATATTAATCTCTGGCACTGCCGGAATGGCAACTGAGGGGATTACGACGCGGCGCGTTCCCATCGTGCCCGGCCGAATAAGATTTGCATCAGGATTTTTCTCGGGCGTGAGTGTCACCGTGCGAGTGTTATGATCCCGCACGATCGTCAGTGATACGTCGCCGGTTTCTTTCTTACTCAAACCACGGGTGATATCGCCAGGTGATGTGATTTTCTCGCCATCGATGGCCGTGATGACGTCGCCAGCTTTCAATCCAGCTTTCGCGGCCGGGGTGTTGTCGACTACGGAAGTTATCAATACGCCGCCGTCCTTGACGCCGAAGTAATCGGCCAGTTGTTTCGTCAGCACTTGCGTGGTGACGCCGATGCGACGGTTTGCGCCGAGTTGCAAAATGACGGGATTATCGCCGCCGCCAATCGAGGGCGGCCAATTCGATTGCGGGAGGACGCGAAAATCGTCATCGTTGCCGCCACGCATAATTCTCGGCATTGTCGAGCCGAACAGATTGTCCATCTTGTGTTTCGCGAGCGTCGCGCTTAGCTCTTGTTCGGCGCCACCACGGCTGATGGTAATACGCACATTTTGATCGGGCGACGACTCGTTAATGAGACGCGTTAACTTGCGCACGCTCGTTACTGATTCGCCGTCGAACCGGACGATTACGTCGTCTTTGCGCAGGCCGGCCTTCTCTGCCGGACTGTCTTTGGCGACTTCCGTCACGCCGACGCCGCGCACTTCGCGCATGCCATAGTGCGCCATGTTTTCTTTGCTGATGTCTTCGGTACCGACGCCGAGGAAGGCGCCGCCATCGAGGAAGAACGAAAGGCTTCGCGCGCTGGGCTCTTGCGACGCTTGAGCCTCTGCGTCCAGCAAGGCGCGCAGAGTTTCAGTTTGCGGAGTCGACGCTTCCTGCGCGTACACAATTCCGCTCGCGATAGCGCCGGCCGCAACGACCAACGCTAAGATTAAGGCCATTTTCTTACGAGACATGTCCGAATCCTCCGGAAAGATTTATGAGTTTTCACGCGCGGATACGGCCGTGGTTCCAAATTTTCACGATGACACTTTTCAAATCAACCCGGTCGTTTAGAGGCGGCACTTTTGCCGCCCATCCACAGCACGAGGTTTGTCTTCGTAGACCGCGGGACAAGTCCCGCATCCAAACAATTGGATGGTATGACGAAATCCGGGAAGTTGGATCAATCGGCCGAGAGTCGGCGATAGACTTCACGTCCATCGCTGATTTCCAGAGCAATTTTTCCTTCGGAGTGAGCATAGTCGAGATGGGCCACCGCCTCTGAGACGGCCAGGAAACTATGAACGTCGTCGGCATCAGGGAACATAGCGCGCGAGACTTCCCACGCAGTCGCGCCGTTTTTGGGAATTGCAGCGATGACGCCGGCTTGCCGCTCACGAATCAATTTCAGGTAGCGATTGAAGAGTTCTTCAAAGTCGTGAATGGGTTCTCCGTGCCCACCATAGACCAGCGTCGGCGCAAAGCTGCGCACGCGCGCGAGACTTACCATGTACTCTGCGAGCGAGCGAAAGCGTCGCGATGGATCGATCGGATCAACTGCTATCACCGGATTAGGAGTGATGCGCTTCAACACACAGTCACCCGCAATCACCGTGCGATCCGCTTCGCGGACGAATGAACATGATCCCGGCGTGTGGCCGGGAGTGTGGACCACGCGCAACGCGCCGGTGTCAAATTCCAACTCATCGCCGTCGACGAGTTCGCGACAGTGATCTTCGTCCAGCGAATCAGCATACTGGCGCACCTCTTCGTAAAGCCGGCGCATCGATTGAATCTCGTCATCGGGGACGCCGGCGCGTTGCAGCAGGCGCAAGTTCTCTTCATGCTCGAGTCGCGCGGCGCGATGGCCGGTCTCCCAATCATGTACGAACACTTCCGCATCTTGAGCCTCATCGCGCAGAGATCGCGCCAGTCCGCAATGATCTTCGTGCGCGTGCGTAAGCACGATGCGGCGAATGTCGCCGGTGGTTAAGCCATTTGTTCTGAGGCCGGCGCGCAGGGCGTCAATCGCGTCGCGGGTCTTTGGGCCCGTGTCGATTAGCGTGATCGGGTCTTCTTTGATGAGATAGACGTTGACCGCCCCGATATAGAAAGGGGTTGGCAGCGAGATGGGGATGATCTTCATTGAATCATTGATCCATTGATACATTGAATCATTGAGAATGAATCAATGATCCAATGAACCAGTGAGGTAATTCTTAGTACACGTACTTGTTCGCTTCGATCATCGCGTTCGCAATTCGTTGTCGCGCGGCCACCGTATTGATCGGCGTCATTTTGGTGAAGCGGCGCAGCGCGGCGAGCAGCGTACGCAACTCATCGCCATCGGACATTGCCGCCAGAGTATTCTTGGCGTGCGCTTCGATCCGCTCGACTGCATCGTTGCAAAAGACGCGCGTCATGTCGACGAATGGTTCGGCGACTTTCTCACCTTGTGACGCGGCGACCTTTTGCGCGCGCAGAATCGCCGACTCCATCGCAAAACCGTCCATGATGATATCGGCAACGCCGATCAGAATCTGCTGCTGATCACTGAGCCCCATCATGTACTTTTGGGCCGCCGTGCCGAGCGTCATCAGCGCCACCTTCTTGGCATTCTGCGCGAGCTTCATCTCAGTCGCCAAAAGACTCTCGTCCGTGTCGAAAGATGGCATCGATGGCGAAAGAATCTCGTCCATTAATCCCTGCGCGGCGGGCAGCAATGCGAGACGGCCACTCAGCGCCGCCTTCATCAAGCGGCCGGGAATCAGCATGCGGTTGATTTCATTCGTGCCTTCGAAGATGCGATTGATGCGCGTATCGCGATAAGCACGCTCTGCGGGATAGTCGGCCGAATAACCGTAACCGCCGAAAATTTGCACCATCTCGTCCGTGATGTAATTACAGTATTCAGAGAGCGCGACTTTGATGATCGAACATTCCGCGGCGTACTCCTCGATCGCTTTCAACCGCGCGTCCATGTCCTTTGAATCTTTGATCGCGCCCAGGCCTTCCTCGATCATGCCGAGCGTGCGATAGGTCATCGCTTCGCCGACCCAGGTGCGAATTGCCATCTCACCCAGCTTTGATTTGATCGCGCCGAAAGACGAGATCGACTTGCCAAACTGTTTCCGTTCGTTGGCATACTTCACCGACTCAGTCAGCGCGAGCTTCATTCCGCCCAAACACATGGCGCCCAGTTTGAATCGCCCGATGTTGAGAATGTTGAAGGCGATCTTGTGACCTTTGCCGACTTCGCCAAGTAAGTTTTCAATGGGCGCTTTTGCATCTGTGAGAATCAGCGGCGTCGTGCTTGATCCCTTGATGCCCATCTTATGTTCTTCCGCGCCGGGCTGGCAGCCTTCCTGCCGCTCGACGATGAAGGCGGTGAATTTGTCGCCATCGACTTTCGCGAACACGACGTAGATGTCGGCGAAGCCGCCGTTGGTGATGAACATCTTCTCGCCGTTAAGGACATATTCTTTGCCGTCGTCGCTCAGTTTCGCCGTCGCTTTGGCGGCCATCGCGTCTGATCCTGATCCCGCCTCCGTCAAAGCATAAGCCGTGATCAATTCTCCCGTCGCAATCCTGGGAAGATATTTTTGCTTCGCCGCTTCAGTGCCAAAGTAAACAATCGGCATCAGGCCAATGCCGCTTTGCGCGCCGAGCGTAGTTGCGAATGAAGCGGACCGTCCGAGGTTCTCAGCGATCAGCGCGGCGCTGGTTTGATCCAACGCCAGGCCGCCGTATTCTTCCGGGATGCCCGCGCCAACCAGACCGAGATCGGCAGCCTGCTTCACCAGTTCGCGCGCGAGTTTCCAATCTTTGTTTTCCAATTCGTTGATGCGCGGCAGAACTTCCGCGTCCATGAACTGGCGCGTGGTGTCGGCAATCATGCGATGCTCTTCGTTGAAATCTTCAGGCGTGAAAACCTCAGCGGGCGTGCGCTGTTCAATCAGGAAACTCCCGCCTTTGATGATCTCTTTTTTATCGATTACGGCTGCCATAACTAAGCCTTTCTTTGTAGCGCAATCCCGATTTGTCGGGATTGCGAATTAAGCCGAACGCAAATTAACAATTTGCGCTACAGTCTCTCAAATATTCCCGCGGCGCCCATGCCGCCGCCGACGCACATCGTCACCATCCCATAGCGCCCGTTGCGTCTTTCCAATTCGCGCAAGATCGACGCGGTCAGTTTTGCGCCGGTGCATCCGAGTGGATGGCCCAGGGCGATCGCGCCACCGTTAACGTTGACCTTGTCGGGATTAAGCTCGAGCATTTTGATCACCGCGAGCGATTGCGCGGCGAAAGCTTCATTCAATTCGATGACGTCGATTTGATCGAGAGTCAGCCCGGCAAGTTTCAAAGCTTTCGGAATCGCAAACACTGGCCCAATGCCCATCTCTTCCGGCGGACATCCGGCGGTCGCGTAAGCGACGAGTCGCGCCAACGGCTTGGCTCCCAACTGCCTGGCACGATCCGCTGACATCACGATTGCTGCCGCGGCGCCGTCCGACATCTGCGAAGAATTTCCGGCGGTGATGGTTCCTTTCAACTGAAACGCCGGTTTCAATTTTGCCAGGGCTTCCGCCGAACTGTCGCGACGCGGACCTTCATCCTTCTCGAATTGAATCTCCGTGTGGTGCTTCTTGCCTTTCGCATCCAACTCTTCGACGGTTACGGTCAGCGGCACAGTTTCATCTTTGAACTTGTCGGCATCCAACGCCCCAATTGCACGTTCGTGCGAACGCAGTGCGAACTCGTCCTGCTGTTCACGCGTGACTTCGTACTTGCGCGCGACATTCTCAGTCGCCAGGCCCATGCTCAAATAAAAATCGGGATACGTTTCGACCAAGACAGGATTCGGACGAATGATGTGGCCGCCCATCGGAATCATCGACATTGATTCCAAGCCACCAGCCACGATCACCTCTGCACCATTAGTGCGAATGCGATCGCTGGCCATCGCAATCGTCTGCAATCCGGAAGAGCAAAACCGATTGATAGTCATCGCGCTGGTCTCAACGGGCAGCCCCGCGCGAATCGCGGCGGCGCGCGCCACGTTCATGCCCTGTTCGGCTTCGGGCATCGCGCAACCCATGATGACGTCGTCGATCTCCGACGTTTCCAAACCCGGGACGCGCGCGATGGCTTCTTTGATGACGGCCGCGCCCATGTCGTCGGGCCGCGTGTCGCGCAAAGTCCCTTTCGGCGCTTTGCCGACCGCGGTGCGAACTGCTGATACGATTACTGCTTCTTTCATGATTACCCCAAAAATACTATTCGTTTAGAGGCGGGCTACCCGCCAATTCCTGGCCAATCGTAGGCGGGCGGTAGCCCGCCTCTAAACGGTAACTAGGATCTAATTCCTCAGCGGCTTGCCCGTCTTCAACATATGCGCAATGCGATCCTGGGTCTTGCGCGTGCCAATCAAAGAAAGAAAAGCTTCGCGCTCAAGATCGAGCAAATACTGCTCGGAGACTTTCGTCGCGTGATTCAAATCGCCGCCTGTCAGGATGCGAGCCAGCTTCTCGCCAATCAACGCGTCGTGATCCGAAATGTAGCCAGCGCGCTTCATCAGGTGCACGCCCAGTTTCAATGTCGCCAACGCGGGATTTCCTAATGCGAGAATATCTGTCCGTGGTTGCGGTTGTACATAACCGGTCGCGGCCAGTGCGAGCACCTCTTTCTTTGCATCCGCGATCAAGCGATCGCGGTTCATTGAAAATGAATCTTCTGCTCGCAGGAATCCCAGGCCGCGGGCCTCTTCTGCAGACGTTGCGACCTTCGCGAGCGCGATCGTTTCAAAAGCGCGCTTCACAAACGGAAATGGATCGGCGTCTTTCATGTCGCCCGGAATCGAATCCATCGCGCGCACCAGCATCTCCTTCGTGCCGCAGCCGGCGGGGATGATTCCGACGCCAACTTCAACCAGACCAATATAAGTCTCTGCCGAGGCACGGACGCGATCGGCGTGCAGGACCATTTCACAGCCGCCGCCAAAAACCATCTGAAACGGCGCGACTACCACCGGCTTCGCCGAGTAACGAAGACTCATAACTGAAGATTGGAAGAGGCGACCGATCATGTCGAGCTCTTCCCAGTTTTCGTCCTGCGCTTCCATCAGCATCAACATCAGGTTCGCGCCGACTGAGAAGTTCACGCCCTGATTGCCGACAACTAATCCCAAAAAATGCTTTTCCGTTTCACCGATCGCAAATCGCAGCATCTCGAGCGTGTCGCCGCCAATCGAATTCATCTTGGAATGAAATTCCAGGCAAGCGACACCGTCGCCGAGATCGATCAGCGACGCGCCCGAGTTCTTCTTGACGACCCCTGTCCCATCCTTGAGTGACTTCAGAATTATTGTGCCGGGCGGATCGGCGAGCGGCCGGTACTCTTCAGAAGCGAAATCGTAAAAGAACTGCTGGCCCTCTTTATGTTTGTAGAAGGACTTCACGCCGGCGTCGAGCATTGCTTGCACGTTCGCCGGAACCGTCGTGCCTTCCTCTTTTAGTTTCGCGATGGATTTCTCAACGCCAATCGCGTCCCAAACTTCGAATGGTCCCAGTTCCCAATTGAACCCCCAGCGCGTGGCGCGATCGACTTCGACCACCGTGTCGGCGATTTCGGGAATGCGATCCGCCGTGTAACAAAGCGTGCGCGACAGAGTCTTCCACAGAAATGCACCAACACGATCCTTTGACCAAACAAGCGCCTTCAAACGCTCGCGGGTGTCTTCGATATTCTTCGCCATGTCGAGCGCCGGCAGCTTCACTTTTTGTGCTGGCCGATAGTCGAGCGTCGGCGGATCGAGTACAAAAATCTCCCGCTTATCACCCCCGCCTTTTACCCGTTTGTAGAATCCTGCTTTGGTTTTGTTGCCGAGTAAGCCGCGCTCGATCATCTTCGTGACCAGCTCCGGCATCACGAACATTTCACGCTCAGGATCATCGGGAAGATTTTCGTGCAGGTTCCGAACGACGTGAGCAAAGACATCGAGGCCGACGAGATCAAACGTGCGCAGCGTCGCCGTCTTCGGACGCCCCGCAGCCGGGCCGGTGATCTTGTCGACCTCTTCAAACGAATATCCGTCGTCGAGCATCGCGCGCATCGTCACCAGCGCGCCGTAAGTGCCGATGCGGTTCGCAATGAAGTTTGGCCGGTCCTTGGCCACCACGACGCCTTTGCCGAGCCGCTCGTCGAGAAATCCAAACATTGAGCAGGAGACTTCCGGTTTGGTCCATTCAGTGCGAATCAGCTCGACCAGATGCATGTAGCGCGGCGGATTGAAAAAGTGCATGCCGAGGAAGTGCGCGCGAAAGTCTTCTGAGCGTCCTTCGGCGAGTTGCTTCAGCGGAATGCCGCTGGTGTTCGAAGCTATGATGGAGCCCGACCGGCGATGCTGCTCAACTTTTTCGTAGAGGCTGCGTTTGATGTCGAGGTTTTCGACCACGGCTTCGATAATCAGATCGCAGTCTGTAAGCTTCGGCAAATCGTCTTCAAAGTTTCCCACGGCGATGAGCGAAGCACGATCAGCCGCGAAGAATGCCGCGGGTTTCGCTTTCTTTGCAGCCTCGAGGCCGGCGCGAGCGATCTTATTGCGATCAATCGACGGGGGTCCCGATTTCTGATCCGGCTGCGCCTCTTCACGCGGAATGATGTCGAGTAACAGTGTCGGGATTCCGGCGTTCGCAAGATGCGCGGTGATTTGCGCTCCCATTGTTCCCGCGCCCAGAACAGCAGCTTTTTTTACGGTGATCATGGCCGCTAGATAATACTGAATGAGCGTTCATTCAGCAAGCGAAACTACTTAATTGCGGGTTCGGTCATTAAGTGGATTTCGGAGGATAAAATCCGTCGGTCATTAAGTGATGCGCCGTTAGGTCATGACAGGAATTATGGCTACCTCGGCCGCCCTTCTCTTGTGAGTTCCGATGCGTAACTCAATCGCCCGATGGTTTGGGATGTCCAGAGGCAATTCTATTTGACATTGATGAGAACAAGGTCCCAAATCCAGTTGCCGCGCGCGAACGCGAGATTCTGCCCATCGTGGCTGAGCGAGAACCAGACCATGTGCTCAGTGGTGAAGTTAGTCAGACGCTTTGGATGGTCTCCATTAAGCGGTTGCATCCAGAGATTATTATCATCGCCATAAATCAGCCCTTTTCCGTTCCCGGTAAATTGATAGTTGTAACCGCTCATATTATCCCAGGTCCTTTCCACAGGACCCCCGTCAAACGAACGGATCACCGTATTTTCCTTGCCGCTTTTGGGGTCGCGGTATTGATACGCGAATAGTCTGTTGTCAGGCGAGACTGCCAGCATGGCCGTGTCCAGATTGCTTTCCCCGATCGGAGTCGCCGATCCACCGTCAACAGACATTTTCCAAAACACAGTTTTGCCATCCGCAACTGATCGATAAAAGATCCACTTCCCATCGGGCGAGTACACCGGCCATTGCTCGATGCTCCCATTGGTTAACTGTTTCAGTTCCCCTGAAGCCAACTCAAGCCGCCAGATGTTGTACTTGCCGGTGCGCGGCGAAGAGAAAACTACAAACCTACCGTCTGGGGAAACATCCGGGTGGGTGGCGCCGCCGAGACTGAACGTCAGTTGTTTTCGCTCGCTCGCATCGGCGTTCATAATCCAAAGGTCTGCTCCGAGCACGTAGATGAGGCGACCATCAGGCGTCCACGTGGTCCAATTGTATTGACCATCGATCGGCGTGAGCTTCTGTGTGCGAGCCGGATCTGCGACGGGCGAGACCCAAATCGCCATAGGTCGTTCAGACTGCGAGGTAAGAATCCTGTTGCCGTCGGCGGTGATGCTGAGCCCTTCGAAGGTATTCAATTCGTTGGTGAGCCTTTGCGCTTGACCCCCAGGGTAGGAGACTAACCACAACCCCTCGTTGCTGCCGGCACGATCCTTGGCACTCATAAGAAAACCCGTGTTATCCGGCAACCAGACGATCTTGCGAATGTTGTCCCAGTGATCGGCCGTCAACCGCACTTCCACTCCATTGTCGATGCGGAAACCCGTCACCTGGTAACATGGATCGCAACCTGATTCTTTGACCAAATCAATCACCGCCACGATTTTTCCATCAGCAGACCACGCAACCGACCTGAACGGAAAGTGGCGTTCATCCTGGTGTGCGAGTTCGCGAGCGTTTCTGCCGTCGAGATCAGCCGTTAGCAAGTGGCGCACGTCGTCCGAGTCAACTCGCACGAAAGCAACGTGTTTTCCGTCGGGTGAAAACCCTGGACCGCTGCCCACATGGTCGATCATTCTTTCGGTCCGTCCGGGAATAAGCGGTATTCGCTCGAAGAAGCTGTTGTTTTGATCGGCGCGCTCGATATACCAACAAAAGAGATAATTGCCATCAGGGGTGAATTCGCAGCCCCAGTTGGCAAAGCCTGGCCTGGGTGGCACGAGCTGCACTGTGTTCTCGGAAGCGGTTTGTCTGAGCAACAGCGCTCCCGAGTTGTTTACTTGTCCCCTATCTGATACATAGGCAACGTATTTGCCATCCGCGGAAATCGAGCCCGAATCGCTAATGCCCTGGGCCGTGAGTTTCGTAAAGTGCAAGTTGGCGGTAGAGAACAGTACCTTCTGCGATCTCCCCAGAAACAGCTTGTAAAGTCCAAGAGCCAAAGCCACAATCACCAGGAAAGTCATCGCGATCACAAATCCAGGTTTGACTTTGTTCCTGACGCTCTCACCAGCAAAAGGGCCGCTGGAATTTGGGCGTACTGCGCCGGCCCCCATCGCGCCTCTTTTGCCGGACTGAACCGCCGAATGCTTCGTCAGCCCGTCCCTAAGGTCCTCCAGATCGCGCCGCATTTCAGCGACAGTTTGATAACGGTCAGTTGCGTTCTTTCGCAGTGACTTGTCGACAATCTGCTGTAAACGCGCCGGGGAGTTCGGAAGGAATTCAGCAATCGGCCTCGGCTCTTCTCCCGCGATGGATATCAGCATGTCGGCTTTAGTCTTACCTGTAAACGGAACGCTCCCTGTGACCGACTCATACAAGACCACTCCCAGACTGAAAATATCCGTCCGCGCGTCTATGTCGTAGCCGCGCGCCTGTTCCGGGCTCATGTAATTAACAGTGCCCAGGATAAGTCCGGGTGAAGTGGTGAAGTTGGAAGGCTGCGATGAGCGAGATTCATCTCTCCTAAACCCGTCTTCAGTGGGTTTGGCCAAACCAAAGTCAAGCACTTTCACGTATCCATCGCTGCGCGCCATGATGTTCTCAGGCTTAATGTCACGATGGACGATGCCAACGCTGTGGGCTGCCGCTAAGGCCTCAGCCACTTGAGTGATGATCTTCAGAGTGCGATTCAAATCGCGCTCGCCATGCCGGATAATCTCGCGCAGCGTTTCGCCATCAACAAACTCTGTGATGATAAAGCGCAGGCCGTCAGTTTCGCCGATCTCGTGAATCGTGATGATGCAGGGATGATTTAGCGCCGACACGACGCGCGCCTCTTGCTGAAAGCGACGCACGCGCTCGGGATCTTTCGAGAATGTATGCGGAAGCAGTTTCAGCGCCACCGGCCGATCGAGCTTTGAGTCGTGTGCCAAATAAACCTGGCCCATGCCCCCGCGACCCAATTCGCGAATCACTTCATATTGATTGACGGTCTGGCCCGGTTCAAGCGAACCGTTGACGGCGATCAGAAGATCGGCGGCGACTTCCGAGGCGGATGCGTCGATCAAGTTCGACTGTCCATCGGCCCTCAGCATTCCCTCCACCTGAACGCGCAGCTCGACATCGCCGTCACAGACTTCACTGAGGAAGGCCGCGCGCTCCTGGGGACGCCGCTCGAGTGCCGCCAGAAAAATCGCTTCAACTTTTCGCCACCGTTCGGGGGACATATCTAATCAGTCATCAATTGCTTTAACCGCGCGCGCGCCACCCGCCATTCCCGCTCGACTGTGGTATCAGAGATGCTCATCGCTTCGGCTGTTTCGGCAATAGTTAAGCCGCCAAAGAACCGCAGTTCGATGATTAGTGCTTTCTGCGGGTCAACCTCAGCCAGCGCATGCAAGGCCTCGTCCAGGGCGATCAACTCCGATGCCCGGCCGTGAATTCCCGCAGCGACTGACAGCGACACCTGAACGGCGTCTCCCCCGCGTTTTTGCCGGAGATGCGTGCGCGCATGATCGATCAAGATTTGACGCATCATCTTTGCCGCGATGCCAAAGAAGTGCGCCCGGTTTTGCCAGGATATTGTCTGGCCAACCAGTCGCAAATACGCCTCGTTGATCAACGCCGAAGTCTCGAGCGTGTGTCCTTGCCGTTCATTTCGCATGTAGCGTTGCGCGATGCGGTGCAGTTCAGCATGAACGATTGGGGCTAAATGATCGAGCGCGGCTTGATCCCCATTTTGCCAATCGATCAGCAGTTGCGTTACGTCTTGACTTCCGGCCATTTAACTTTCTCAACGAACTTTCCACCGCGCGTGAAGGAATCCCCAATTCTTTGTCGCATTCATAAGTGGACCTTAAATCACCGCGCGATTTTAGCGCAGACCTTATTTGCCGAGAAGGAAACGAACTGTGCCCAAAGATGCAAACCTGTCGACCTTGCTGAAACAAGAGCTGGTTGAAGCGGCATTCAAAGGAAACATCCAGTGCCTGCGCGAGCAACTCGCCGCTGGCGCTGATGCGAATTTGCAAGGTCCCGATGCCTGTCCGTTGTTGCATTACGCCGTGATAGGCGGTCAGGCAAAGATTATCACCGTGTTGCTGGAAGCGGGCGCGGATGTGAACGCTCGGACCAAAGATGGAGTGACGCCGCTAATTAGTGCAGTCGAGTGGGGATATACCGAAGTTGTCGAGCTGCTTGTCGCCAATGACGCGGATCTCAGCGCGCAAGATCACTATGGCCGAACTGCTTTAACAGTCGCTGGCGATTTTAGTCACAGCAAAATCGTGAGCGTGCTGGAAGCAGCCGGAGCCGAGGAGAAGTGCAACGCAAAATACCCGCAAAGGAAAAACCATGAGAATCAAATTTGAAGTTCACCTGTCATCTCGTTTCAGGATCGGCACGCGGTCGGGAATGTTGCTGTTCGCGCTGATGCTTGCCACCGCATCTTCCGCGCGCGCCGCGAGTTTCACCGTCAACACTAACTACGACGCCACTGATGCCAGTTCGATTGACATCAATCCTGGGGACGGACTGTGCGTGGAATCACACGATGGTTTGTGCTCATTACGGGCAGCGATTATGGAAGTTAACGCGCTTGGTGGATCGAACACGATCGACTTCAACGTTCCGTTCAGTCTCTTAACGTTGAAAGCGCCGCTGCCGGCAATCACCGGCGATCTGACGATTGTTGGTCCGGGCGCGGCAAACCTGACGCTGGACGGCGGCGCGGCGGTCAGACACTTTTTGGTAAATTCCGGCGCCCAGCTCACAGTTTCTGATTTGAAGCTATCAGGCGGCGTGAGTGATTCGGGCGGATCAATCTATAACGACGGCGGAACAGTATTGGTTACAAACGTGGTCTTTGTCGGCAACAATACCACGACGATGGTCGGAATATTTCACTTTGGCGGCGCCATTTATAACAACGGGAAGCTTACCGTGAGCAGTAGCAGCTTTTCGAATAGCGTCGCCTCTGTTTCGGTTTGCGGTTTCATCTGTTCGGCCGATGGCGGTGCCATTTATGTTACCGATCCCGCATCCGCAGAAGTCAGCAATACTACATTCAACAACAACCTGCCTGATGCGATTTCGAATGCCGGTTCCGTGACGGTGACCACCAGCATCTTTACGAATCACACGAACGGCGCTATCGGCAATGCAAAGACCTTGTCTGTGAGCGACAGTACTTTCAGTGGTAACGCCAGCGGCATTGGAACTGCCTCAGCCAGCGCGAGGACGACCGTGAACCGGAGCTTGTTCACTCAGGGAGTCGTGGCCCTACATATCACAGATGGAGAGCTGATCGTCGCTAACAGCACCTTCGTCAACAACTCAGACAACACAGACTCAGGGATAATCGGTGGTGACGTCCTTAACTTTTCTAAATCACCTAAGGTCTCCATCACGAACAGCACCCTCGCCAACAATACGGGCTACGGCATTATGGGCGGAGGTCAGTGGACCGTTCGCAATACCATTATCGCCGG
>Ga0193730_1000006_pt1 | contig 91225 bp, 89 predicted proteins | sample U1a1metaG_FD_144919 | JGI IMG/M metagenome (GOLD analysis project Ga0193730, IMG submission 144919) | Soil microbial communities from a riparian zone of the East river system, Colorado, United States - U1a1 | ecosystem: Environmental > Terrestrial > Soil > Riparian zone | place: USA: East River...
CGAACTACACACTATTTGAAAATGGCCCCTTTGGCGCCAGGGCGGAGTCTTGTCTTAAAACCTCTTGACTTCGATCAGCGCTTCATAGATGACCTCATCGCCAGAACCTGAATTGGCTCAATCAAGCGCGAGCGATTATAATGCGAGTCTTTCAAATGATCTAAAACGTAACGCAATCCCGGCACAGCTGGATTGCGGGTCAGCTCAGGCAACCCCGATCTTTCGGGATTGCGCTACATCAGAGAGGAATCGTCGAAAATTGGCTAACGAACAATTCGATGTAACAGTTATCGGCAGTGGCCCCGGCGGTTATGTGGCCGCGATTCGCGCGGGCCAATTGGGCTTGAAAGTCGCTATCGTCGAGAAAGACAAACGGCTGGGCGGCACCTGTACGCTACGCGGCTGCATCCCGACGAAACAGCTGCTCCAGTCCGCACATATTTACGAACAGATGCAGCACGCCGCGGATTTCGGCGTCCAGGCCAGCGGTATTCAACTCGCTTTCGCGGACGTGCAAAAGCGTAAAGAGAAAGTGGTGATGAAGAACTCGAAAGGCATCGAGTTCCTGATGAAGAAAAACAAGGCCACCGTTTTCAAAGGCACCGCCAAACTCGCACTGCCCGGCAAAGTCGAAGTCACCGCTGATGATGGCAGCAAGCAAACGATTCAGACCAAGAACATTATTATCGCGACCGGTTCGGTCGTACGTCCGATTCCCGGATTCGACACCGACGGCAAGCACGTCGTTAACAGCGATCACATTCTCGAATTAACTGACATACCCAAATCGCTAATCGTCATGGGCGCCGGCGCGGTCGGCGTTGAATTCGCGTCGGTCTATTCGCGCTTCGGCGCCGAGACAACGATTGTTGAGCTCTTACCAAGATTGGTTCCGCTCGAAGATGAAGAGGTCTCCGCAGAACTCGCCAAATCATTTCGCAAGCGCGGCATCAAATCTCAGGTCGACACCAAACTTGAAAAGCTCGAGAAGACTGAGACAGGTGTAATCGTCACCGGCAAGACTTCGAAAGGCGAAGACGTGAAGTTGGAAGCCGAGATGCTGCTGGTCGCCGTCGGCCGCATGCCATTCACTGAAGGCCTCGGTCTTGAAGGCACAAAGATCAAGGTTGAAAAAGGCTTTATCAAGGTTGACGAATTCCAACAGACGGATGAGAAAGGCGTGTATGCAATCGGCGACGTCGTGCCGACGCCGCTGCTCGCCCACCTGGCTTCGAAGGAAGGGATAGTCGCCGTCGAACATCTCGCCGGGAAAAATCCGCGACCGATTAACTTGCGTCTGGTTCCCAATTGCACTTACTGCGATCCCGAAGTCGCTTCAGTTGGTCTGACTGAAGCGAAAGCAAAGGAAGCAGGCTATGACGTGAAGGTCGGCAAGTTTCCTTTTTCCGCATCGGGCAAGGCGCGCATCCTTGGTGAAGAAGAGGGTTTCGTAAAAGTCGTCAGCGAGAAAAAGTACGATGAGATTCTCGGGGTGCACATCATTGGGCCGCACGCGACCGAACTAATCGCCGAAGCATGCGTCGCGATGCAACTGGAATCAACCGCGGAAGAGTTGGGCAACACCATGCACGCGCACCCGACGGTTTCCGAAGCCGTCATGGAAGCAGCCGAAGGCGTGCACGACAAGACGATTCATATTTAGGATCATGGTCGCGTGAGCGACCATTGAGTTTAGCCCGGCCTTTTAAGGCCGGGTCTGGAAAATAATCTGCTAACTTCGTCGCGTAGCGACGAATGAACGCCATCCTGAGAAAAAAGGCTCAACCGTCGCTACGCGACGGCAGGTTTTAGACCGACGTTGTGCCGGCCTTGAAAGGCCGGCCTAAATTCAGATCGCCGCAACGCGGCGCTGAACCGGACAATGGCAGACAACGACAAATCAAAACAACAAAATCGGAAGGGCGGCCCGCGTCGCCGCCGTCCCGCCTTTGAGATGCGCATCAGCACCAAGTATGCGCCGCGCAAGGTGGCGGAGGGACAACCACTTTCGTGCATCAGTGATACCTCACTCAGGCACGAGCAAATGCTCGAGCTTTATCGCTATCTGAAACTGACGCGGCTCGTCGAAGAGCGCATCGTCAATCTCTATCGACAAACAAAAGTAGTCGGCGGGGTCTACAGATCGTTGGGCCAGGAAGCGACCGCTGTCGGATCGGCTTACGCGTTGCGCCCGGATGATTTCATTACTCCGATCATCCGCGATCTCGGGGCCGTGTTCGTCAAGGGAATTCGACCGCGCGAAATTTTTGCGCAGTACATGGCCAAAGCCTGGGGGCCATCCGGCGGAAAAGATCTCAACGTGCACTTCGGCTATATGGACAAAGGTTTCATTGGCCCAATCTCACATCTCGGCGACATGATTCCGGTGATGACGGGAATCCTTCTTGGCGCGCGCATGCAAAAGAAAGACATCGTCGGCCTCGCTTATATCGGTGATGGCGGAGCGAGCACCGGAGCGTTTTATGAGGGGATGAACTTTGCCGCGGTGCAGCGTCTGCCGCTGATCGTGATCGTCGAATCCAATCATTACGCGTATTCGACACCGACCAGCATGCAAACAGCCGTGCGCAACCTGGCAGAGAAAGCCGCAGCGTTCGGAATTCCCGGCTACATCGTCGACGGCAATGACGTCATCGCCTGTTATGAAGTCACGAATCAGGCAATCAAGCATGCACGCGCAGGTCATGGCACGGTTTTGATCGAAGCCAAGACCTATCGCCGCAAGGGTCACGCCGAGCACGACGATCAGCGTTATGTTCCCGAAGGCGAGATCGAGTACTGGGAAAAGCAGAACGACCCGATCGATCGCTTTGAAAGATTCTTGCTCGATCAGAAAGTTGCGACCAAAGAAAAGCTGGATGAGATTACGGCCGATGTGATGCGCGAGATCAATGAAGACTCAGACTGGGCGGAAAGCTCACCGATGCCTGAGCCGGAAACAGCTGTGTACGGAGTCTTTGATAACTCGATCGTGCCGCCGGCGTTTCGGCCGAAGATTTTGGAAAGCTAGAAGAACATTACAAAATATCCGTAGTCCCAAGAACTTGCCAAAGAGACCTTTAGGATGAGGAACTCAACGAGCCAGCGTAGCTGGCGGCAGAATTTAGCCCAGGGTGAAGCGAGCGCAGCGAGCGGAGCCCTGGGTAGGGATCCCATCTTTCATCAAGCCCGCTTTAGCGGGCGCAAGAATCTATCGCCCGCTAAAGCGGGCTTACGAATCACTCTTTGGCGTGTACCCAGGGCGGCGTTTCGCTTCACTTCGTTTCGCTTCACTTGCCCTGGGCTAAATTCTGCCGCCGGCTATGCCGGCTCGTTGAGTCTGATTTTGTTATCACTCACTATTGCTTGCGCTAAAAAGGAACCACAGAACAAAACAGCAGGTGCGCCAACACCATCAGCGCCGTCAGAAAATTATCCTAACCTGACGACGCAGGCGAAAGAGGTCAGCGACGCTTTTGCTCGCAAAGACTACGAGCGATTCGCAGATCTGACCTATCCGAAAGTGATCGAGATGGTCGGTGGTCGCGAGAAAATGCTGTCCGAGTTGAACCGCCAATTGAAAGAGATGGAGTCCGAGGGAGTCGTCGTGATTTCGTCAACGTCCGGAGCGCCGACCCAATTCCTGCACGACTCTGGATCGATTTATGCGGTCCTGCCAATGACTTTGAAAGCGAAGGCACGTGATGGGATTTTCCAGGCAGATAGCACCATGATTGGAATTTCGTCAGACGGGGGCGCGAGTTGGACCTTTATTGATGCCGGCGGAAAAGATCAAAGCGAATTGAAGAAACTGTTGCCTAATGTCGCGGACCGGCTGAACCTTCCGCTTGAGAAGAAGCCGGTGAAGATTGAGAATAGCTAACTAAAGAGCATGTCAACCGCACTTAAAAAAGAACGCAAACCCGAACGGCCACCGCGTGGCGGGACTGCGACCATGGTCGAAGCAATCCGCGCTGGGATTTGGGAAGAGATGGAGCGCGACCCGACTGTCTTTCTGATCGGCGAAGACGTCGGTGTCTATGGCGGCGCATTCAAAGTCACTGAAGGCATCATCGATCACTTTGGCAAAGAGCGCGTGGTAGATACGCCGATCTCGGAAGCTGCAATCGTGGGTGCGGCTTGCGGCGCGGCCTTGATGGGAATGAAGCCGGTCGCTGAATTTCAATTCATCGATTTCATCTCGTGCGGATTCGATCTGCTGACTAACTATGCCGCGAAATGTCGTTATCGCTGGGGCGCCAACATACCGGCAGTCTTTCGCGGGCCCTGCGGCTCAGGCGTGCGCTCAGGACCGTTCCATTCTTTGAATGCCGAATCTTTTTTTCTTAACACTGCGGGTTTGAAAATTGTCGAACCTGCGACGGCCTACGATGCCAAAGGATTAATCAAGGCGGCGATTCGCGATCCTGATCCGGTCCTTTATTTCGAGCACAAAAAACTTTATCGCTTACCGCGACTGCGCGAAGAACTTCCGGCAGACGATTACATTGTAGAGATCGGAAAAGCTCGAGTCGCCCGAGAAGGCCGCGACGTTTCGGTCATTACTTTCGGCGCTCAGGTTCTGACGGCACTCGATGCGGCGGAAGAACTTGAGAAAGAAGGCCTGGATGTCGAAGTCATCGATCTGCGCACACTGGCGCCGCTCGACAAAGAATCCATTCTCGCGAGCGTTAAGAAAACGGGCCGGGCGCTGATCCTGCATGAAGCATCTTTAACTGGCGGCATCGGAGGCGAGATTTCTGCGATCATTTCACAGGAAGCTTTTGAATGGCTTGATGCGCCCGTGGTGCGCGTTGCTTCGATCGATACGCCGGTTCCCTATTCGCCCCCGCTCGAAGATTATTACTTACCCCAAGTGAAGGACGTGGTTGAGGCCGCGCGAAAGCTGGCGGCTTATTAAAGATTAATCGTGATTTGTTTAGACGGCGGACTTGTCCGCCGCAATCGCCGCACAAGTGCAGCGTCTAAACGAAATCAATTGGAGAAGCACAATGCCTAAATACGTAATCGAACGCGAGCTTCCGGGAGCTGGAAGCATGTCGGCGCAAGACCTGCACGGAGTTTCACAAAAATCATGCAGTGTCTTGCAGAATCTCGGGCCACAGATTCAGTGGGTGCAAAGCTATGTCACCGCCGACAAAATTTACTGTATCTACATCGCGCCGAGTGAAGACATGATCCGCTCGCATGCCCAACAGGGTGGCTTTCCGGCGAATCGCATTTCCGAAATCAAGACTGTTATTGATCCAACGACTGCGGAGTAAAGAAGCGCTCGTTTAGAAGGCGCACTTGTGCGCTTCAAGCGTGGAATGCCGGACAAGTCCGGCATCTAAACACCACGATTAAATCTTGAATTGGAGTAATCATGCCTACTGAAGTTGTAATGCCGCAGATGGGCGAATCCATCGCGGAAGGAACGATCACCAAGTGGTTGAAGAACGTCGGCGATCACGTCGATCGCGATGAACCGCTATTCGAGATTTCGACGGACAAGGTCGATGCGGAAATTCCCTCGCCGGCGGCGGGGATTCTGACTGACATCAAATTCAAAGAAGGCGACACGGTTGAAATTAATACTGTCGTGGCGGTACTCGACGGCGAAGGTGCCCAACCTGCCGCCGATACAACCTCAGCAACAGATCAGGAGACGCCTTCTCAAACTGAAACAGCACCAGCTGAACCTCCGGAAGCGGAAGCAAAGCCTGCGGAAGCAGTTCCCGAGCCACCCGCGCCCGCCGCGGAAACGCCAAAGCCTGCCGCGCCTCCTGCCACCTCTGCGCCGGTCGCTTCGTCTCACAAGACCGAAGTGAAACCGCTGGTGCGAAAGAGCGATGCCGGCAGCGCGAAAACGGCAACGAGCGATAACGGCGGTGCAACCGCGGAAGAATTGCGCCGCACAAAATCGAGTCCGCTGGTGCGCAAGATTGCCGAAGAACACGGCATCGACATCAAGCAACTCGAAGGCACCGGCATGAGCGGCCGGGTCACCAAGAACGACATCCTCAGCTTCATCGAATCCGGCACCACGCCGCAACGCGCGGCTGCGCCTCAATCATCCTCAACTCCGCAACCAAAGCCTGCGCCGCCAATCAGCGCGCCCGAACCGCAACCCTTGCCGTCGACAAAACCTGCCACCGGCGATCGGGTCGAGCAGATGAGCGTCATGCGCAAAAAGATCGCGGAGCATATGGTGCTTTCGCGCCGCACCTCCGCGCACGTGACCACGGTTTATGAAATCGACATGAGCAAGATCGCCAGGATGCGTGACGAAAATCGGGCTGCTTTCGAAGAACGCACCGGCACTAAGCTTACTTACATGCCTTTCATCTTTAAGGCCGTGACGGATGCAATTCGCAAGTTTCCTGTGTTTAATTCCCAAGTCAGCGGCGATCAGATCATCTACAAGCGAGACATCAATCTCGGTATGGCGGTCGCACTTGATTGGGGCTTGATCGTTCCGGTCGTTAAGCGTGCCGACGACCTTTCGATCTCAGGCCTGGCCCGCGCCGCGAACGATCTCGCCGATCGTGCGCGCACAAAGCAATTGAAACCTGACGACGTCGCGGGCGGCACTTTCACGATCACCAACCCTGGCGTATTCGGAGGATTATTCGGCACGCCCATCATCAATCAGCCGCAAGTCGCCATTCTCGGCGTAGGCAAGATCGAAAAGCGCACTAAGGTCCTTACCTCAGCTGATGGTGAAGACTATGTCGCCATTCGCAGCATGGCTTATTTCGCGCTGAGCTTCGATCACCGCATCATTGATGGCTCAGATGCAGAGAAATTCCTGGCTTATATCAAAGAGCGATTAGAGTCAGGACAATTTGCGGTCTAAGGCTGAGGTCAGTACCGTCCGCGGTAGCGGATGGGTCTCTTTGTTTCTAGAAATCCACCCACCTGCTACCGCAGGTGGTACTGACCTCATGGCCCAACGCAGAATCCTCACACCGCTTGTTTCTTGCAATCCGGTAGCGAAGAAATAATGAATCGCTGTTAACTGCTCTCAATTGCGTGTTTCGCGAATTATGCTCTTGACAGACAAATCTCCTTCTATACTATTCGTCATCTTAAGTTGATGAGTACCAGCCTTGAAGCTCATTAACCCGACGTTCTTCTTGCAGACAACGTAAATCCAGAGTTCATCGTCTGAACTCACAACTTCGCCGATGCGGTCAGGGCTTTGCGCGTGGGCAACTAAAACAAAGGAGTTGAATTTATGAACGTGAAAATGTTTCGATCAATAGCGCTCGCTTTCGGGCTGGCGCTGGCTCTTTCCCCATTAGCTTTCGGACAGACCTCGACTCAAACACAAACCGCGCCGACTGATGCGTCAAGAGCCCGCTCTGTAGCCAGCGGCGAAAAGATGAAGCTCAAAGGCGTGGTCGTGCGCCGGGATGCGGACACGTTTACGGTTCGCGATATTAATGGAGTCGATACCGTGGTGCGTCTTAGCGACAGGACTTCGGTCAAGAGCAACGCCGCCAGCTTCCTTTCCCGCGGCACCAACTATGGACAGACAAATATTCTTCGTGGCCTTAACCTTGAAGTCGAAGGCCGTGGCGGATCCAACGGTGAATTGAATGCGGATAGAATTCGCTTCAATGAATCCGACTTGCGCACGGCCCGCGCAGTTGAATCGCGTGCCACGCCGCTCGAAGAACGTGCCAACGCAACCGAAGGCCGTTTGAGCGAAGTCGAGCAGAACGCCCAGAAGCTTTCCGGTCAACTCGATGAACTCGCTGCAGTTTCGAACGCGGCGCGGGGCGGAGCCAAGGCCGCACAGGAAACAGCGGACGCCGCAGTTGCGGGCGTGAATGCCACCAACGATCGCATCTCAGCTCTGGACGACTATGTGCCGCAGGATTCGATCGCGGTGAATTTCCGCGTTGGCAGCTCAATCCTGAGCCCTGATGCGAAAACCAAACTCGACGCCATCGCGACTAAAGCGCTTAATGCAAAGGGTTATGTGCTTGAAGTTACCGGCTATGCTGATTCAACCGGCAACACCGATCGCAATCGCGCTTTGAGCCAACGCCGCGCTGATGCCGTCATTCGTTACATGGTTGAGAGTCACCAGATCCCACTGCGTCGCATCGTGACGCCGTACGGTTTTGGCGAGTCGAATCCAATTGCCGATAACAAAACTCGCGACGGCCGTGCAGAGAATCGACGCGTCGAAGTGAAGGTCCTGGTCAACAAGGGCCTGACGTCACCCGGCCCAACTATTAACCCGGGCAGCGGCAGTGGCAGCGGCCAGTAACGTAGTGCAAACCGTTAGTTTTGCGATGTGAATACATTGCCAACGATCATGCCGTCAGTGAGCGTCTAACAATTGGAATAGCCAGCAGCACGCAAACTGGCGGCATGAGGAGTTGGTGAATGCATCTAAACAGAAAGAACATTTCATGGCCGGCGCTGACGATAGCAGCGCTGGCTTTATTTTTTCTCGGTGCTTCGCTGCTTACACCTGACACGGCCGCGCAAAAGATCAAGCAGATGCCGCCACCCCCACCGGTTCCGCGTTACAAGCCGAAGCCAACGCCAACCCCGGCACCGATCGAATACGATGTCGTGCGCGTCACTTCGAATCTCGTGGGTGTTCCTGTATCGGTGACCGATGCGCAAGGGCAGCCCGTGCACGATCTGAAGCAGGGCGATTTTCGGATCGAAGAAGACGGCCAGCCCCAGGAGATTGCACAGCTCGGTGATCCTCAACAAGTGCCGCTCGACATCGCACTTTTGATCGACGTTTCGAGCAGCGTCGTCGCCCGTTTCGATTTTGAGCAGGAGGCCGCCTCGCGTTTTCTCGAGCAGGTGCTAAAGCCCGAGGATCGCGCCACGGTTTTTGCTATCGACGAAACGCCGCGTTTGGTGCAGGCGCTGACTAACGCAGGCGCCGCGTCGCGCAGTGTGATGTCGATCAAGCCCTCGAACAGTTACACGGCATTCTTTGATTCGCTGGTCGCCGCCACAAATTATCTCGATCGCAATTCGTCCAACGGCCGCCGCCGCATCATCGTCGTGATTTCTGATGGAGATGACACCGCACGCATTCTGACCGTATCCAGAGGGAAATCGGATCTGATCGGCGTGGATGCGCAGCTGCAACTGATTCAAAAAGCTCAACTGGATATTGTTCATGACATTCAGCGCGCGGAAATCACATTCTATTCAATTAATCCCAGCGGTCAGACGATGCGCCTGAACGTAAGGACCGCGCGCTCAGAAACAGGGATGGAGCGTTTCGCGACCGCGACTGGCGGCGCGGCCTTTGTTCCCGCCCACCAAAGCGACCTTACCAACATCTTCAATCGCATCGCGTCAGAAATACGATCACAGTATCTCCTGCAGTATTACTCGAACAATAAGTCCGGCAGCCGGGCGTTTCGTCGCATCGCGGTCACCGCTCCGGCGCATTCCGAATTGCGAGTCCGCGCACGCGAAGGCTATTATCCCAAAGCGAAATAGTGTGGCACGGGCGTCCCGCCCGTGAAGTCATGCGCGAGCTGCGCATGCCACGTGGCGAGTGTTCTGTGATCCAAAACAGTGACAAATCTGATCGTGTACGTGTTGGCCTGGCGCTTTCAGGTGGCGCCGCGCGTGGCATCGCGCACGTTGGCGTTCTGCGGGCGCTGGTTGAAAACGACATTCCAATCGATGCCATAGCCGGCGCCTCAGCCGGCGCTTTGATCGGTGGGTGCTACGCCGCCGGGCTCTCGATTGAACGGCTCGGCCAAATGGCCAGTACGTTTCGCTGGCGACACACGCAACGGCCCTCGTTTTCACGGCTCGGCCTGCAATCCAACGCGCGCATGGAAAAGTTTCTGCGCGCGAATCTTCCCGTCACGCGTTTTGAAGATCTGAAAATTCCTTTCGCCGCCATGGTCACCGACTTACGCAAGGGTGAGCTCATCGTCTTTCGTGACAATGGCGACCTGCCGTTTGCGATTCGGGCCAGTTGCTGTATCCCGTTCTTCATGGCTCCAATTGAAGATGACAAAGGCAGATTGCTAATCGATGGCGGCATAGTGCAAAACCTTCCCGTCAGCCAAACCCGTGATCTCGGCGCTGACATCTGTATCGCGGTAGACGTGAATTTCGACGGCATAAAGTTTTTCGATCGGCCGCACACAGCGCTGGGCGTGCTCGCCTACACTTTCATCGCCGTCGAGCGCATTGTTTCGAATCAACAGCGCCCTGACGCAGACGTGCTGATCGTGCCCAAGGTAGGACATATCCGTTGGGATCAGACTCATCGCGCGGATGAGTTAGTGAAGGCGGGCTACGAAGCAGGACTGGAATCGATCGATGAAATCAGGAAACTAATTGCCGAACGAGCGAAGCCTTATGCGGAGTCAAGAGAAACGGTCATCGTTTAGACGGCGCACTTGTGCGCTGCCTCGATCAAAAATATGCCGGACAAGTCCGGCATCTAAACGATCACATATCGCCCTTCAAGAATTTCAACTTCATTCGCACTTTAAGTAGAGTAACGGATTGAACTGAAGGATCGCTCTACGCTTTTCTCAACCCCCGGGTTGAGAAACAGCTCGGAATTATCAAGCCTCCCTTACACGGAGGCTTTGGATTTTTTGCCAACGTATTAATGAGCCCCATAAATGGGACTAAAGAAAACATTTCGCGCTCTTAACCCAGCCGTAAAGCACTGGACTAAGAGAAAAGTAAAGCGACTGTTCCGGATCACCGCCACAGTAATCGCGGTCGCGTTAATTTCGCTCACGATTTTCTTAATTCACTCGTATCGCACTTACGCAAAGCTGGTCGACGATCGACTCGACCAGGGATATCTTACGAGCCGCGCGGGGATCTACGCGGCGCCACGCACTCTGCGCCCCGGCCAAAAATATTCGCCTGAACATCTTGTTGAGGTCCTGCGTCGCGTGGGTTATATCGAAAGCGAAGCGGCGAGCGAAGTTTGGAACGGCAGCTTCTCAGTAAAAGCCGGCGGAATTGATATTCGTCCGAACACAAACGCTGAATTCATTTCAGTCGTGCATGTCTCGTTCACTTCTGATGACCGCATTTCCAGCGTCACTGGCGACGATGTCGCCCTCGATTCGTTCACGCTCGCTCCGGAATCAGTGACGTCCAGCGCGACTACCAAAGACGGCGCCCACGATCGCCTTTCGTTCCGAGATATTCCGCCGGTACTGGTCCATGCAATCACTTCAATCGAAGATCGTCGCTTCTTTGATCATCATGGATTGGACATCTTCGGCGTCGCTCGGGCTTTAATTCGGAACGCCGGCGACGAAAGGATGGCCCAGGGCGGCTCAACGATCACGCAGCAACTGGTTAAGAACACGTACCTCACACCTGAGCGAACGCTACGACGTAAGTACGCCGAAGCAATGCTGGCATTTACAATCGAACGGCGAGTGTCGAAAGAAGATATATTCGCGCTGTACTGCAACGAAATTTACCTCGGCCAACGCGGCCCACTGGCGGTGCGCGGCGTCGATCAGGCAGCCCGAGTTTACTTCGGCAAAGAATTGAAAGACCTGACCCTGGGTGAAGCCGCGACGATCGCCGGCATGATTCAGAGTCCGACGCGCTATTCGCCGGTTCGACAAAATGATGGAGCCCGCGCGCGACGGAATACCGTGCTGGGAACGATGGTGCGGGACGGGTTTATTAATCTGGACCAGGCCTCAGCCGCGGCCAGCGAGCCGCTCGCGATCGCTGAGTTCGATCCCGCGCGCGAATCCGTTGCCCCTTACTTTATCGATTACGTGAATCGAACTGTCGAGCGTGGCACCGGCGTCCCGCCCGTGGATCATGCGCAGGATGCGCATGCCACGGTGACCACTCTCGATCTCGATCTGCAACGCCTGGCTGCGGACGCAATCGCGCATCAACTCGAGCGTCTCGACAAGATTTACGCGTCCCGTGGGCAGGCGCCGCAGGTTGCGCTGATAGCTCTTGATCCAAAGACCGGAAATATCCTGGCAATGATTGGTGGCAGAGACTATGCGACTTCGCAGTTGAACCGCGCGACCGACGCCGAGCGACAGCCGGGTTCAGTCTTCAAGCCCTTTGTTTATGCGGCCGCGCTGGAGAGCGGCATGTCGCCGCTGCGCATGTTCAAGGACGCGCCCCAGGAATTTACTTATGCGCGCTCACAAAAATATCGCCCGTCGAACTACGGCGGCGGATTCTCAATGCGCGACCTGCCGATGCGCGACGGCCTCATCAAATCTTTGAACGTAGTGACCGTCGATGTCGCGATGCAAACAGGTTTGGCGCGCGTGGCGAACACAGCGTTGAAGTTTGGATTGCCGCGCCCAACACCTTATCCGGCGCTGGCGTTGGGGACGACCGAGGCTACGCCGCTGCAAATTGCCTCTGCTTATGCTTCGTTCGCGAACGGCGGACGGAAGATCGAGCCGCGCATGACGGCGACGGAAGACGGCAGCGCGAACAATCAAGTGATCGAGCCGACTACTGCGTACATGATTACCGATATGCTGGAAGGCGTGATCGATCACGGCACCGCGCGCGCCGCTCGCGGCTTAATCCCTGGCACGGCGGTGGCCGGCAAGACGGGAACGTCACGTGATGGCTGGTTTGTCGGCTACACGCCCAACCTGGTGTGCGCCGTGTGGATCGGCTTCGACGATAACAAGCAATTGGGATTGACCGGAGCAGAAGCTGCGTTACCGGCGTGGATTGATTTCATGAAGAGTGCAATCGATTTCCGGCCTGAGCTGGGCGGCAAGTCATTCGCTCAACCCGGAGGAATTACTGTCGCTGAAATCGATCCTGAGACGGACGAACTGGCAACTGGAAAGTGCCCGATGCACGAACGGGTCGCGATGCTGACGACGCAGTTACCGGCGTCAGAATGTTTCCGCCACAACATCTATTTTGATTTTGGAATTGAACAGGCACCCGCGCAGACGGCTGTTTTCCAAACTACTCAATCTCAACCGTCGCGTAAGCAGCAAACTGAAAAATCGCCAGGCAAACTTGCTCGACTACGCGATACTCAGGTTGAGACCAGCAGGGACGGCAGAAGAGTTTTGGTTAATGAGATGAGAATCGGGAATCGTTAAGTTGACAGTCTCTTAGCCCTCGCCCGCTGGGAGAGGGTTGGGTGAGGGTCTAGCGTAAATCCCAAAATTCTTTTCATTACTCACACCGTTAAGCCCTCACCCTTAGTCCCTCTCCCAAAGGGAGAGGGAAATACATCCTACTTCTCGACAATATCTTTCTTCTGAGTCACCACGAACGCCAGCAACTCATTCTTTTCCGCTTCCGGAACTTTATATTTATCGAGCGCTGCGACCAGATGTTTCGCCGCCGCGTCCCAGTCCGCTTCCGTAATTCCGAGGCCTTTGTGTGACGTCCGCATTTCACGTCCGGTGTATACACATGGACCACCTGCCGCCGCGCAGAATTGATCGAGAATGTGTTGGCGCAGACGCTTCTTGGAATCGTCGCTGAAGCCGGTGAAGAATTTTTCGAATCGCTTGTCAGTCGCCAGACGCGTAATGAAATCATCAACCACCAATGCGATAGCGTCATATCCGCCCAGCCGCGTATACAGCGACTTCTTGTCCTGGCCGCCGGCGGGTGCAGGCATGGAAGGCGACATCGCGGCGTTCATCGTCGGTTGAGGTTGTTGCGCCAGGGCGCTTCCGCTAATCGCAATCAGCACGCAGAAAGAAATTAGAAATTTCCGGGTCATTGGTCTCCTCCTCGCTTATTGAAGTTGGTTTTGAAAAGCCAAAGCGGCACGGGCTGCTAAGAGCCGGGGCCGCCTGGTAATTTTTTCGCGCCTGCCATTTTGAATTGCTAGTTAGGCATCAGCACGGCATTCACCACATGGATGACGCCATTAGACTGATAGACGTCAGCGATTGTCACCGTTGCAGTGCCGCCTTTTTCGTCGCGCAGCACGATGTTGTTACCGTCCATCGACGCGGTTAGGGTGCCACCACTGACCGTCTTAAGTCGAGCCTGTCCGTTCCCCTTTTTGATCAGCCTGGCTAAACCCTTTGAATCCCAAGCTCCTGCGACCACATGATATGTCAGGACCTTAGTCAGCATCGCTTTATTTTCCGGCTTGAGCAGCATGTCAACCGTTCCGGCCGGCAGTTGTGCAAACGCGTCGTTGGTCGGCGCGAAAACTGTGAACGGCCCTTTCCCATTCAACGTGTCGACCAGCCCCGCAGCCTTAACCGCCGCAACCAGGGTCGTGTGATCTGCCGAATTCATCGCATTGGCCACGATCGTCTTGCTCGGATACATCGCGGCGCCGCCCACCATCGGATCATCTTTCATCATCTGCGCAAAAGCTGCTGAACTTCCAATCATCAGAGCTGTCGCGGCCACCATAACGGCGAAAAACCTTTTCATTTCATTTCTCCCTTGCTTAACTTTGAAATTGTTAACTTCTGAGAAATATACGCGGCCTGCCGCGTGATCGGATTTAGTGATCGATGAAATTGAATTGTCGGGAGTTTGTAAGTTGCTGTGTTGACGGGGCATTAACCCGACCGTAAGGGAGGGCTCAAGAAAGACGCTCCGTGGAGCCCTCCCTAACGGTCGGGCTAGTGCCCCGCTCCCCGATCAGGATTTGGGCGAGCTGAGGTAAATTGCGCCGGTGGGAACTGCCGATCCACTTTTCGGTTCCTGTGTTATTGCGATGACGCCGTTTTCCATGGCATCGGCAGGCATCTGTTGCGGCAGCAGTGCGCGGCCCGACGAGTCAACCGTGAATATTCTTCCGGGCACCGGCGAATGCCCTTTGGGAATGAACCAAAGCTCATATGCTTTGTCGCCTGGTGTGGCGGGCAATCCTTCCGCCAAAAAGACTGCTCTGCCGCTTTTCTGATCGTAGACAAAAGAGCCGCGAGCGTTTTGGGCAGTTTGCGTTCCCGCCATGTCTAATCGCTTCGCATTCGGAGACGTGAGCACCGTGAGCGCTTCACGTTCTCGCGCCAGCACGTCGCGATCTCGCACCAACTCGTGTTGTTTAAAATCGAGTTGATGATTGAGTAGCGCGATCTCCTGCCGCAGCTTTACCTCGCGACGCCAAAGCACCACCAGCCCTATCAGCAGCGCCACAAACGCCAGGCCCGCGGCCACTCGGAGCCCCATGGTCCAAATGTTCCAATTAGCCCGCGGCCTCAGCGGCACAACCTTATTATTCACTGCCCCAGCGCGATCGACGCTTTGTTCCGCGCGCACGCTCTCAAGAATTCCTGCGCGAACTTGCGGGCGTGGTTCGGCAGGCACTGCCGTATAAGCCAGGAGCGCTGCGTCATCGCGTAGCGCGAGCAATTCAGCCCGGCACTCGGCGCAGGTTTCCAGATGCGCCTCAAGCTCGCGCGCCTCAGACACTTCAAGCGCGTCGAGTGAATGCGGAACTAGTAACTCCTGGTAATCCTGATGCTCCATAATAAGTCGCGTGTCCTAATTCGATGTGGCACGCACATCTTGCGCGTGGGCCCACGGGCGAAACGCCCGCGCCACTTTCTCAGGTCGCGTGTTGCGCCAATAATTCTCGTAATTTGATCAATCCCGAACGCATGCGTGTCTTGACCGTTCCCAGAGGATCGCCCAGGCGCTCAGCAATCTCAGTTTGGGTCAAACCTTCAAAGTAAGCCAACAACAACACCTTTCTTTGTTCATCCGTTAGTTCGGCCAGGGCGTTTCGAACGATCGCGCTCTTCTCTGAGTTCAAAGTATCGACCGCTGCATCGCCGACTTCCTTTCCCGGCTCCTGCGCCGCTTCCTCGGCCAGTCGCGCGCGTGAACCGGCAGCCCGCAAACGATCCAAAGCGCGGCTACGCGCGATCGTCACGAGCCATGTAAACGCGCGGCCACGAGCTTCATCAAAGTCGCCGGCTCGCCGCCAAACCTGCAAAAAAACTTCCTGCAAAACATCTTCCGCCTCCTGGCGGTCATTCAATATACGAAGGATGAGGCCAAACAGGATTAGGCGGTAACGATCATAACAGGCAGCCAGGGCACTTTCGTCGCCGACCGCCACGGCATGCAGCAGGTCGTTATCAGAAATCTGTGAAGGTTCGGCTTGCACCGGAAGGGTCTTAAGCAATCCCGCTTAGTGAGGCGCCGCCACGACCGGGCTCAGTCGCACTGAAGCACCGTCGCGATTGGCGCGGACCCGGACGCGTCTGTGTCCCGTGCTATCCGCGTTCGAGTTGTAAGTGATCGTGTACGCCGTCCGCATTTGCGCGACGATATCGTCATAGGCTTTCTGTAAATCATCCATCCGCTGAATCTGATAAAACACACCTCCCGACACTTGCGCGAGCTTCGCGCCCTCCTCCAATGCACGCGTCGTGATCGTTAAATACTTCGTACGCATGGGATCGACAGTAATCGAAGGCTTAGGCACACTCGATTCAGGAATTAAGCCCGATGGCACGTACAGCGGATAGATCAACGCGCCGGATTCGATTGTGGCTTCCAGAATCGCCGGAAAAGGAACGAACGATTTGTTGTCATCGCCATCCGACATGATGACGACTGCCGTGCGATCGCCACGCAATGGCTTTAGCGTTTGGACCAGCGTGTAACCCAGCGCATCGTACATCGCGGTCGCTCCACCTGCGTCGAGCTCGTCGAGCTTCTTTGAGAGCAGCGCGCGATCAGTCGTGAAGTCGGAAATGATTTTGATGTCATCATGAAAGCTGATGATCGAGATGCGATCCTGTGGACTGGCAGTATTAAGAAAATCGCGTGCCGCTTTGCGAATGAAATCAATCCGCTCTTCGACGCTGCCGGACACATCCAGCAACAGCACCAAATTGAAAGGCTCAGTCGACGGGGTTACATTGACGACCTTCCGCTCATTGCCGTCCTCGTAAACCGAAAAATCGGCGTCGCGCATCCCCGGAATCGCGCGGCCATTGCGATCAGTGACGCTGGCATTGACACGCATCAGTTGTGGAGTAACAGCCGTAACCATCTCGCCGGGCGCGCGCACAGTTAAGAGCGAGGGCTCAGTCCGCCGCGGCGGCAGGGTCTTTGCGTAATCACCGAACATGCGTGGACTTACCGTTCGAATCGCATCCGACAACGGACCATCGCCACTGCGCACGATTGCTTTGGCTGCTTCGGTCAGCGGCCGCTCGCGCAAGTCATTCGGGGCCATGCTGGGATCGACGTTCAGCAAAATGACGCCGCGCTGCGTCGTGAAATTCAACTGGACCAGTTCCTGTTTCTCGGCCGGCTTTTCAGAAGTATCGTTCTGCTTGTCAGCCCCTTCCGCAGTCTGGCCCGTCGCGTCAGTAGTTTGCTTCTCAGCATCGTCGTTCGCGGTGTCACTCGTTTTTTCTTTCTTGTTCTTTTTGCGCTTCGCGTCGGGACCTAAGAGTCCGGCGATTGAGAAAGAGCCGGCGTGCCCCTCTTTTATGCGAGGCAATTCTACGTCGCTGAGAAAGCGCGGCCGGCTGGATTGCCATTGAAACTTGAACTTCAAAGCGTCGAGCGGCACGTCGGCATGAATCGTCCCGGTGTTCGTGATGACATTAGCAACTTCAAAGTCACCGATGACATCAATCATGCCGGATTCGCTTTCCACGCGTACCCGTGCGCGCTTCGGGACTCGCACCGTGATATCAATTCGATAAGGCCGCTCGCGCACGACGATTTCATTGCTGCTCACCGTGATGTCACCGGGCTCAACGGCCGAGCCCGTCGAAGTCGCTTGCAAACTGGATTTGTCTTTTTCGTTATCAGAAGCAATTACTGAAACTCGGCCGTTGCGGTTCTTAATGGTGAGAAGCGTTTTGGCGCTTGTGTTCAGCTCGCGTTCGTACGTTTGCGCGAGCACTAAACTCGTGACGCAAACCAGGAACGCCGCCAGAATAGGAAGCAAAAGTAATCTGATGCGGAAAGACGAGTGAGTATTGCAAAACATCGCGACTGATCTTGCCTGTGCACGGGATTCATGGTCAAGTTAGAATGCGACATTGACAGGATTAACAAGTAAGACATTAAAGACCAGATAGTTCGGTGTTCGTTTTTCTAATCCTGAACATCTGGTAAATCCTGTCTAAATCAGTTAATACGCAAGCACCGAGCTTCGCACTCATGTCAGCACGTGAATTCAAATCGTTTGCTGAGTTTTGGCCCTACTATCTCAGCGAACATAGCAAATCCGCGACCCGGCTGATGCATATCATCGGCACGCTTACCGCAATTGGTTCTGTGATTCTGATGATCGCGATTGGCAGGTGGTGGTTGTTTCCATTGGCGCTGGTGCCGGGTTACGCGTTCGCATGGATCGCGCACTTCTTCGTTGAGAAGAACCGGCCGGCGACATTCACGTATCCGCTTTGGTCGTTCCTGGGCGACTGGAAAATGCTGGCGTTGATGCTGACAGGCAAGCTGAAGAATTAGTGCCCAATTTGGCGTGCGCTGACTTGTCAGCGCTTTCGTTTATTAAGATGAGATGCTAATAAAAGCGGCGACAAGTCGCCGCACTCCAATGATGAGAGAGAGCAAATCTCAAAAGAAAGAACGCACCGAACAAATTATCAAGTTGCTGAAGCGCGCCCATCCTGATGCTCATTGTGCGCTCAATCATTCGAATGCGTTTGAGCTCTTGATCGCGACGATTCTCTCCGCACAATGCACAGACGAGCGCGTCAATATCGTCACGGCCGATCTGTTTCGCAAATACCGAAAGCCGGAGGATTACCTGAAAGTTCCCGAAACTGAATTACAGCAGGACATACGCACGACCGGGTTCTTTCGCAACAAGACCAAATCGATCCAGGGCGCATGCAAAATGCTCGTCCAAGAATTCAATGGCGAAGTTCCTCAAACGATGGAAGAGTTGTTAAAGCTTCCGGGCGTCGCGCGCAAAACCGGGAATGTCGTGCTTGGCGTAGCTTATGGAATCGCCGCGGGGATTGTCGTCGATACGCACGTGACGCGGCTCTCGAATCGTCTCGGGCTAACGAAACAGAAAGACGCGGTGAAGATCGAAGACGATCTAATCAAGCTCGTCCCAAAGAAAGATTGGATTATTTTTTCACACTTACTGATCTTTCATGGCCGGCGCGTCTGCAAAGCGCGACGACCACTGTGTGAAGAGTGTGCTGTAGAAAAACTTTGTCCTTCTTCGATTTTGAAAACGGGAAAGATTCCGAAATGATCGACAGGATTTACACGGTTGACAAGATTCATCAGAGAAAGGAATTAATGTTCGCTGGTTAGTCTTGTGAATCCTGTCTAACTTTCAGAAACTCAGTCTCACGCGCAAGCTAATATTTCTGTTACCGCCCGCGCCCCCGCCGCCTGGTCCGAAAAAGAACATGCCCGAAGAGTTCGTCGATCTCAGAAAGTACGGCGACGACATGTTGCCTATCGGAATTCCACGGTTGTTGCGATTCAGCAGGTTGGCGGCATAAACCGAAATCACCAATTGATATGGTCGCTGCACCGGCGGCTTCGCCGGTGTCTTTCCATCACCGGGCGGCGTCGCGGCGGCCGTGGTACTGACGACGACGCCGGGGCTGGCGGGTGGAGCCTTGGGTGAAATGGCTTTGCCAAACTTCCAACTCTTGGACGCGCCCATATTCACTGAGAAGAATGCCGGCCCCTGGCCGAAGTTTCGCGGAATGATTCGCTGCCCCGGCGACGGGTTCGGATCGAGCGCGCCATAGGGCGTTATCACCACGCCCGGCTTAGTAAGATCCGTCGCGAAGGCTGGTCTTTCCGTGAACGCGTTATCGCCGTTCGTATCATGGCCGGTAGTGATATTGAAAGGTGATCCACTGCTGCCGACAATAAATGAGTTGACACTCCAACCCGATTTTGTTTGGTAGTAAGTACCCAGGTAGAACCGATGGCGGACGTCATAGTTGGCGCGGCCCCATTCGTTAGTGAAGTCGTACGGATCAAAAGGCGAGCCGCTGGCCCCGTTGTCGAGGCTGCTGCTCTTGTTCAAGGAGTACGTGGCCCAAAATCCAATTTTCTTGATTGTGCCGCTCGTGTTGAAGCTGAGGTTGTTGGTTCGCGATCTGCCATCGGGTTGATACTGCAAAATGTTTCCCGCGCTTTGGCCCAACGGTCGCACGCCACTCGTGGGCAGCGCCGGATTGAATGTGCCCACCAACGGCGCGTTTATGTTTACGCTTCGCAAGGAGTGGAGCGTGCGCCCAAACGAATAGTTAATCTCGAAGCGAAAGTTCTTGTTGATCTGGTGCTCGACGCCGATCGAACCGCGTAGAGCCCGACTTGGCTCGAGCGTTGAGTCAAGCTGCCGGCGCGTCTGAGGTTGGGCGAAAGCATCGAGGGCCGCGATTGCCGGAATAACTGGAAACAGATCAAGCACCGCGGGATCAGTGACTATGAACTGCTTTTGATTTATCCCGTTGAAGCGCTCCGCATTCAGGATGGTGTCTTCTGAAATGCGATTGTAGAAGACTCCAATTCCACCCCGAACCACTGTGGTCGGCTGCTTGGGCGCGGCCGGCTTTGGCGTCGTTGCGGGCGCAGCGGCGGTTGTGTTCTTCGCGTCACCGGGTTTCGGCGCAGCCCCCGTCGTGGCTGCTGTCGGCGGCGAGACAGCGGCGGGAGCGGCTTGCGTTTTCTTACTTCCGAACATCGGCGACCAGGCGAACCCAAAGCGTGGCGCAAGATTGAAGTTGCTGTCGATGTTATTTTGATTTTCGTATCGCAAACCGGGCGAGACTGTTAAGTGCTGTCTCAGTTTCCATTCGTCCTGAACATAGAAGCTCACGTCACTTTGATCGACATCCGCTTCAGGATTTCCGCCGGCGATCGAAAATTGGGTCGCGCCTCCGCCAAGCGCTCTGATTTGTGCGGCGCTCAATCCCATTCGTTGAAACGCCAGCGTACGGCGATAGCGTTCAAGACTGCCAACGTCGACCGTCGCCGCCCCGAGGATCAGTTGATCGTTCGCATCCAGTGCTGGGCCAACCCCACCTGCGAAGGTGTAGGCCCCTCCGAAATTTGACGGCGCGACGCTGCGAATCCGCACATATCTAAACCGGCCGCCCACCTTCAGAAAATGCTTTCCGGCTTGCCAGGAGGTGAAGTTTTGCAGCTCAGCGCGATCCTGTGTATTTGAAGCGTTACCGACTTGCGAGCCGCCGCCGGAGAAAGAGTCAGAGACGTTGAGCGCCGCAATTGCATTCTTTGCCGTTTGCCGGTTGATGCTGTGAATCACCTGCAGGCGAGTCTCGTTGATCGTCTTCTCATTAATCACCGCAGTTTCAGTCATCTGGAGTTGATGATAAACGTTGGCGCTGCGAACCGCGCGTGTCGGTAGAGAGAAACCTCCGATGCCCGCCGGATCCTGATAACTCGTGCTGTATTGATAACTCGAGACCAGCGTGTTCTTTTTGTTTATCTTTACGTCGCCGCGAAGCCCAATACCATCATAGACATTTGGCGTGACTATGGTTTGATTGAAAAGCGCCGGCTTCAACGTTGCCGGATCGAGAATCGTCGCGTTGATGATCGCGTTACTTTCAGAGGCTGACCTATTGAAGTAAACAGCGAACGACGCGCGCTTCTTCTTGATCGGACCGGCGAGATTAAGGTTCCATCCCCGTTGCTGGTAAGGAGCGCGGCGAAGCGCAAATGGATTCCGCGAGTTCAAACTCTCATCATTGAAATTGAATGAGGCGCTGCCGTGATATTTGTCGGAGCCGGGCTGAGTATAGATCTCGATCCCGCCCCAGCCCGGATATTCATTCTCTGCCGAATAGGGATTCTGGTTGATGCGAACTTCGCGGATCGATTCCTTCGGTGGAATCGTCCCGTTCGAGAAGCCATCGACCTTTATTTGCGCGCCGCCTTCATTCTCCGTGGGCCCGGCCATCGCCTGCAATGCGGCGGCCAGCGCATCGGGATCGGTAGGCAAGGCATCGAGCTCCTTCTGGCCCAGCACCAACGCGTCGCCATTTCGATCGGAATCGGTGCTGACTCCCTTGTTGTCGACCATTACTATTTGTTCTACCGCACCCACGATCAGTTGCAAGTCGAGAGTCAGCGGCTTACCGCTTTTTACTTCGACGTTTTTTTCTTCGAGGGTATTGAAGCCGCTGGCGATAACGGTTAATTGATAGCGGCCGGGCAACAGATTGTGAAACTGATAGTTTCCGTCATTGTCAGTCGTAACGGTGACGGCGTTGCCTTTGCTGTCCGTCGCGACGATGCTCGCGTTCACGACTAGGCCGCCGAGCTGATCGGTAACTGTGCCCTTGATGGAAACGGACGTTTGTTGAGAAAAGACGCTGGCTGCTGCGACTAACAGCAGTCCAAAGATGATGAGCAATTTCCGTGATGCGAAGCTGTTCATAGAGCTCCTGGGGAAGGCATCAGCCGTTGCTTACAACTCGAATGACTTAAGTCCTGCTTAACAGTGTGTGATCGTCAACATTAAAAGGTTTCAATATAAGTCCCGATCCGAGTGAATTCTTACTGTTTACACGCGAATGAAGAGGTCCGGTTTCAATAACTGGGCGAGTGCTCTGGGTCGGCACAAGATATCACGATTGCCGCGCGCCGACCAGAGTAATTTGGGCAGGAGTGGGGTTTTATCCTTCTTTCTTCGGCCGCTCGTTCGCTTTCAGGGTGCGCTTGCGCAAGCGAATTGATTTGGGAGTTACTTCGACTAATTCATCGCCAGAGATAAACTCGAGCGCTTCTTCCAGCGACAAATCCTTGACCGGCACCAGGCGCATCGCTTCATCAGAACCGGATGCGCGCATGTTCGTCAGCTTCTTCTCTTTGATCGCATTTACGTCGAGGTCAACCGCGCGCGCATTCTCTCCGACGATCATACCCTCGTAGACCTTGGTATTAGGTCTAACGAAGAGCGTGCCCCGCTCCTGCAAATTGAAAAGCGCGTAGGTTGTCGATTCGCCAATTCGATCGGCCACCAGCGAGCCCGCTCCGCGACCCTTCATCTCTCCCATCCACTTGTCGAATCGCAGAAAGAGAGTGTTGAGTAAACCGGTGCCTTTTGTTTCCGTCAGAAACTCACCGCGAAAACCAATCAGCCCGCGCGAAGGCGTTTCAAATTCCATGCGTACGCGGCCCGTGCCATGATTCACCATCTTCATCATTTGACCTTTGCGCCGGCCCATCGCTTCCGTGACCACACCGATGAATTCTTCCGGACAATCGATCACGACGAGTTCGATCGGCTCTTGCAGTTCGCCGTTTGTCCGGCGCGTGATGACTTCCGGTTTTGAGACCTGCAGTTCGTAACCTTCACGACGCATCATTTCGATCAGGATCGCGAGTTGCAGTTCGCCGCGCCCCGACACTTTGAATTGATCGGGCGAAGCAGTTTCCTCGACACGGATCGCCACGTTCCCGAGGATTTCACGATCTAGCCGTTCCTTAATTTGCCGCGAGGTGACGTACTGACCTTCGGTGCCCGCGAACGGTGAGTTGTTAACGCTGAAGATCATTGCAATCGTCGGTTCGTCAACCGCGATCGAGGGCAACGGCCTGGGATTGTCGGGGGTCGTGATCGTCTCGCCAATATTGATGTCTTCGACGCCCGCCAGCGCCACAATTTCTCCGACGCCGGCACTTTCCGCCAACTGCCGTTTCAGACCTTCAAAAACGTAAAGCTCTTTCACTCTGGTCTTCTTAACTGCGCCTTCGTGCCCGGCGATCACAACCTCCTGATTTTTCGTTATCTCTCCGGAGAAGATTCGCCCAATCGCCAGACGGCCCACGTACTCGCTGTAATCCACATTAGCTACCAGGAGCTGAAGCGAATCGTCGCGCAGTGCGCGCGGCGCCGGAATGGTTTCGATAATTTGCTCGAAGAGGGGCTTGAGATTCATCGACGAATCATCAAGTTTCTTTTTCGCCACGCCGTCGCGCGAAATGGCATAGAGAATCGGAAACTCAATTTGCTCGTCGGTCGCGTCGAGATCCATAAACAATTCATAAATCTCGTTGACGACTTCTTCCGGCCGCGCGTCCTGTCGATCGATTTTGTTGACGACCGCAATCGCCGGCAGCCGCGCCTCGAGAGCTTTTCTCAAAACGAAACGTGTCTGCGGCAAGCAGCCTTCGGCCGCGTCGACCAGAAGCATCACGCCGTCAACCATCTTTAAGACGCGTTCGACTTCGCCGCCGAAATCGGCGTGGCCGGGTGTATCGACGATGTTGATTTTGTAATCGCCGTAACGCACGGACGTGTTTTTGGCCATGATGGTGATGCCGCGTTCCTTCTCGAGGTCCATGGAATCCATCACGCGTTCGACTATCAGTTCATTGTCACGATAAGTGCCTGCCTGCTTGAGCATGGCGTCGACCAGGGTCGTCTTGCCGTGATCGACGTGAGCGATAATTGCGATGTTGCGAATCTTACTTGTTTCCATTAGTGGTACTGCCTTGTTGGGAATTTGTGACTAAGGGCAAACGATAAGGATAAGAGGCTGGGTGAGAAAGCACAACCTGAGACAATTCGAGCTGAGGAAATTAATAATGATATCGGCAGGCCAGAATTCTTATTTTGTTGCTTTGAACTACATAAACGAGTCGATGCTCATTGTCGATTCGACGCGACCAGCAACCTTTCAATTCATGTCTTAATGGTTCGGGTTTGCCAATGCCTCGGAAAGGATCACGCTGAATGTCTTTAATGAGGTTGATGATACGGAGGGCTTTGTTGCGATCTTGCTCAATCCACCACGCCAGATCTTCAAAGGCGGCGGTATCAAATTCCAAGCTTTTCACGAGCTTCCTCGAATGGAATTCCGGTTTGACGATCTTTCGCTTCCAGAAGCCGGCGCTTCATGTTCTCGCTCTTCAGCAAGTACGCCGTCTCTTTTTCAGATTCAATTTCGCGCCACAACGCAATCGGCACGATCACCGCCGTAGCATTTCCGCTTTCATCTGAGACGTATTGAATTTCGGGCATCGTGAACCTCCGAAGCAAAGCCTATATCAGGAAATTAATCGTCGCAAGATCCGGCCGAGCCAAACCAGTCCCGCGGTCTTGAGAACGGCACGGCGCACGAATGGCCATATTGAGCCAACGATTTGTTTGTATAACCATACGTCCGCGTGACGCTTGCTGAAGCGTTCCAGGAGTAGTCCATATACTTCAAGCAGATCACCGATTACCACATCTCTCTCATTTCTCGGTAGCAACAAGTACAATAGGTACTCGGTGAGTGGTAAGCGAGGCACAGTCTCTGGCAAGCCCTTAGCGGGAATCGTAACTTCCCTGATCGGCACTTCGAGCAGGCGAGACGAAATGTAGTTCCCCAAGCCATCAAAGAAAGCAAACTCGTCAGATTCCTCGAGCTCTGGAGCGGCGAATAAACTCAATTGGCCCTGCAGTTCTAACTCTATTTGTTTTATGGTTAGTCCGCGGGCGCGCATTTCTTTTACGCGACCGATCTTCTTAAGAGCGTCGAAGTCATAAGAAAACTCGTCCGCACAATCGAGCGTGCCTCGAATGAATCCAGCTTCGGTCCACCGACGTAGCGTTCGTTCGGAAAAGCCGAAGAGGTTTTTGACATCGTGCGGTGCAAAACGAACTCCCGCCCAATCCCTCATCGTAAACCTCCGACGGGGTCCAGCCGTGTTAGTCGATTACGAGCAGCCTGTACTTCGTGTAACAGTGATTCACCTAGGCCGTTCACTCTGTAATGCCTTTTGGCGCGACCACCTCGTTCCGCAGTGGGCTCTCCAATCCAAGATTCGACCAGCCCCTTTTCCTCAAGTCTTGATAGCGTCGTATAAAGGGAGCCGACTGTAATGGAGCGATTCGTCGCTTGTTCGATGGTCTGGCGGATCGTTACTCCGTAAGCGTTCTCTCTCTGGTTAAGAATCGCCAGCAAGACCAACTCTTCAAACTCACCAATATAATTACTCGTCTTCCTAACCATACGCCTATTTCTACTGCAATGTAGGACAAACTGTCAAGCGCGAAAGAAAGGCGGGCCCGAAGCCCGCCTTAATTTCTGTAATCTCAGATTTCAGATCTGAAATTCGAAACCTAAGAAACTACCGATTCGGAGACGCTTGCGTTGCCGGCATTCCTTTCATCGGAATGGGCAGACGGCCGTCAGCATTCCGAGTCAGCGCCACGAACTCGCGATCGGTGCGAATCGATTCAAACACTGCATCGACGCGTGCTTCCATCATTTCTTTCGCGCGCACCGACTGGTAACGCTCGTACTGATAGAAATGACGACGCAGCATCGCTAGCGCCTTATCCCGCTCTCCGTTCTGCGCAAAGATCGCCGCCAGGTTATATGACGCCGGCATCAGGTTCATGTTGGCCTGGGCAATCTTCAGAGCCTCTTCTTTCTTACCATTCGCCGCCATGAATACGGCTGCGAATACGAGGTTGTAAGGGTCTTTTGGATCGAGCGCCAAAGCCTTTTCAGTGTACTCATTGCCCTTAGCCGGCTGGCCTTCTGAATTCCAATAGACGGCCAGGTTGCGATAGGCGAGCGCGAGCGGATATTCCGCGATGGCTTGCTCCATCAGCGACAAACCCTTCTTGAACTCGCCATCGTGAATCGTCATCTTGCCCAGACCGTGCAAGGCAACCGATCGCGAAAGCGAATCAGCCGGCATATCGAGAATTTGATTGAAGACCTCGCGGGCTTTGTCCCAGGCGCCAATGTTGTGACGATAGTTTTCGCCGAGAAAACGCAGCGGCGTTGGGTCCGCGGGATCCATCAAGTGCGCGCGCATGTAGAGTTTGTTCGCCGCGACATAATTCGCATTCAATTCCGCGCGCAGCCCTTGTTTCATGGTGTGCTCAATGATCGCGCTTTGACGGCGCTCGAAAATTGGCGCTGGGCCAATAGTGGCGATATCTGCCACGCCGAGCGCTTTGAGTTGCTTCTGTGCTTCTTTCGCCTTTTTCGGAAACAGGCACTTTTGATCGAGCACTGCTTTGTATTCAGCAATCGCCCCGTCTTTGTCACCGGCTTTCACTTTGCCGGCAGCGTCTTTCATCTGAGTATCGACGGCGCCTTCGCGCTGCTTCATTTCAGTGTCGACAAGCTTCTCGACATCCGTGACTTTCAGCTTGCCGCTGGTGTTTTCGACTTTATTGATCGGCGTGCCATCAGCTTTCGCCAACACCGCGACGGGCAGTTTTGATTCACCAATCAGTTTGTCGGCGTTTGGTAACTGCTCAGTCTTGGCAGCCTGCATCGAGACGCACTGCGAAGCATACAGCGAGAGAATCCGCGATTGCTTCAGGCTCGAACTGTCGATCTCTTTTTGCGAAGCTGGGAACCAGTAAAGCACCAGGCCTCCAGCCGGCGGAGCTGATGGCGGTTTCCAAGGCACAACGTACACGGGCGCGTTCGAACCACCGCCGCCACCGCTATTGGCCATGCCGCCCCCGCCACCTCCACCGCCGCCACCGCAGGTGGCAAACGATGACTGAACAAAAAACAACGCGAGGAGAGCAACGGCAATTGAGCGATAGATTTGTGTTTTCATGGCGCGAAATTATATCGAGAGTTGGGCCCTGAGGCCAGGGGTTTTACCAAAGCGGAATGCAAGGGATACGGCGTAAATCCGCATCCCTTGTTCGCGTTAATTTGAAGCGCAGGTTAGACGAAACGTCGTATGGCGAGGTTGCTTACAAGCGCTTACTTCCTAATTGTTTTAGGAATTAGTTAGTGCAGCCGTACATCTTCCACGAGGCTGCAGCTGTCTCGGTAGCCTGCTTGCACGCGGCCGCAAGAGAGCTTCTGGTCGCCGGGTCCGCTGCCAACTTCTTCCAGGATGCGCGCACCTGGTCCAGGGAATTCTTGTAGGTTGCGCGCCCGGCTTCAGGCACCTTCGAAGTACAAGCTTCATACTTCGCTATATAGTCGTCGCATTCAGGTATGCCAATCTTGTCGCCGGATGGTGCGGTAGTTCCACTGCTCGCAGTCGACTTATTGGAATTGTCGGCCGCTGTATTGCTGTTGCTCGTTTCGGTCTTGTTACATCCGATTAGAATGGCAGCGCAAAAAATCGAAAAAATCAGAAGGGACTTTCTTAACATCGGGTTCTAACTCCTTCTAAGTTCAGCACGCAGCTGAACCCAGATCACGAATCAAGGGATTGAAAAGCGCGGGTATGATACACGAGATGGGCGGAATTCGGCAGTTACTGGTTCGGAGGTCCGCCTTTAGGCGGCCTTCTCAAGCTGCCGCCTAAAGGCGGGACTCCAAACTTCAATTCAGATACTCATCCGGCTCGACAGTCTTTCCCGCGATTGCTGAAGCGGCGACTACATAAGGCGAGGCGAGATAGAGTTTGCCGGGGCCGCTGCGGCCGGGAAAGTTTCGGTTCTGCGCGCTAACCGTGACGGTCTCGGCGGTTTTGGAAGCGCCCGGACCGGCGTTGATGCAGGCGCCGGTTTACCTCTCGTTTACACAAGCATCACTTTCGCCGTTTACCTGATCGATTGTCATGTAGGCCGCTGGTTACACATTCAAAAAGGAGATGACGATGAAAGTTATAGACATTAATTCTCGCAGACTCTTCGGCCAATTCTACCCTCAGACCAATGAACGAGTGCCTGAGGGAGTAAGATTTGTCGCCGGCGCATTGCTGACCGTTGTCGCGCCCACACTTGCATATTCGTACGTCACTAACCAAACCGAACAGTTGTACATAATGGCTTGTCAGTTGGTAATAGGCACTCTCGCTGGTATCTCGCTTTACCTGCAGCCATTCACCGGTCCGGACTCCTGCGTCCCCGAACATCGTGCTGCAAAGGCCACCGACAAAACACGCAGCCGAGAGAAGGATGCTGCATAGTCCATTGAAGTGAAACCGACAGATCCCTGAGGACGCCAATCGCTCCTATCATTACCGTGGTTCCATCGAGATCTGCGCGCTGAGAAGGCGGATTCGTGCCCACGAATCAAAGAGCACTTGCGCCACGAGTTGGAATTACTCGTCAGCGAGAGCTGGAAAGAGCGATTGAACAGCGCTGTTCACGGACGCCGAAGGCATCCACTGATTGTGCGAGAGTTGCTGGCGAGTGAAGAGTAGAGCAAGCACACGGCAGCGCCGCGCACTGCCGTAGTCGAGACGGCGATACGGTTGCACCGCGCGTCTCCGACTTTAGTGTTGCCCTGACGCTATAAGTATCCCATCGACTCGGCGACGGGCCACTTGTCGACGTTGTAAGCGCCTATTTTCTGTAAGTCGAAATTCTGGCCAACCGCCTGCTTTCGCCGGCTTGCACACTATCGCGTGCGTTACGAGTGGCTTCTCCTCGAATGCTTAGCATCGTGTCGACAAACTCCCGGCAAGCCCGACAATTGAGCAGATGATCCTCAATTTCTTCTGCGCCAGGGTTGTTCAACGGATCATCCAAATACCTACTCACGCGTTCTGTGAGCTTCGACTCAGTACATACATTGCCGACTATTTTCTCGGCTGATTCAATTACACTTGTATTCATCGTTCTGACCCCCTTGGACCGAGGGATCATTCGAAGAACTTGTGGCCCGCGCTGATTTGCCGGTTGATGATTTACCTGTATCACGCTTTGGCGAGTGCAAGCCGATGTGCTTTCTGAAGTCGGCCAGACTCGCTATTACCCAGTTTCTTACGGTTACGTGACTGATCGCATTACCGTTGCTAACAACGAGGTTTTTAGCGATCTCGCGGTAGGAATAACTTTGTAACCAAAGCATCAGCGCCGCGCGACGCGTGCCGGAATAGATCTCAATGAATTTCAAGAACAGATTGAGAAAGTATTTCGCCTCTGGATTCTCATCAGGTGCTGGAACATCAAGTATCTCGACCTGAATCTCGATTTGCTCCAGAACACCACCCCTTCGCTTGAACTTACGAAGTTCATCCAGAAAGGTGTTACGCACGAGCGTTTTCAACCAACGAATGAAAGCCCGCGCGTTAGGCGTGTTCTCTCGGGAAAGTCGTTGCACTTTTCCAAGCACCTTCTTCCGGGCCTCACTGTACAGGTCGTCCGGACTGAATATCCATCCCGGAGCGTGACAATAGTACTTGTGCGAATAGATTCTCATCCATCTCTCAAATTCAGCGTGCGCCACAAGATCTTCGTTTGATCCCAGGCCGTCTAGGAAATTCTGAAAGAAACTTTCAAAACTTCCATCGGATTCTTTTTTACCATTCATGGTGCCCTCCTTATTTGGGCGGGAGGGCAGGAAAAATTCACAGGGCCTTGTAAAGATACAAAACGGGGTGAAAATTCCCGCCCGTCCTAAAGGCGAAGGCAGATTGCCCTCGTTGTCGGTAAAGGGTCGGTAGCTGATCCGGCTTTGGAACCTGGAGCGGGCTGCAAAACGGGATGAGATTACGTGTCCCAGTCGAGTCTGATAAAGGTTGATCGCCCAGCGCGGGCTGGGTCAATGGGTGAGGCCGAGCCGCCGGTTGGTTGCTCAATTTCACCGACGGCGCTTGGTGTTCGCCGAGGCGATTGCTATTACTCACTGTCATAGTCTTCCTTTCTTGTTTTTCTTGCCGAATGGACAAGCAAGACTAAGAACTCGTCTTGCCTTGAAGAACGCGTTAACTCGGAATCTGTTAAGATGAAAATCGTGCGTTGCTTAGCGCTCTCATGCTCAGTGAGATAATTCTACGCAAAAAAACTTCTTAACGGAATAGCTGGATCTTGCGTTTACCGGTTCGACAGGCAATTTGAGAAGTCCACTTCGGTAGGCTTCCGATCAGCCTGATGAATCGGCAGCTGGTAATTGCACCGCAGAATTCAAGTGCTGCCGCTTGGAACTGCGAGGATGACCCGTTACTTAAGACAAAGGAGAGAGAAGATGAAAAACAATAGGTTCTTTTTCGGCGTAGTAGTGGCATTCGTAGTGCTCTTTATGTTCTTTGCGTTCTTCTTCGGTTTTAGGGTGGTCCGAGCATTCGGTGTTGTCCGCGTGCCAAGCGTCCACTCGGCCGCTGTAAGCCCGGCCAGAGTCGTCAAGCCGATACGTTCAGCCGTTTCACGTCACGTACTCGATGTTGTGACAGTGCGGGATCATGTAGTCACCGCCGTCGTCGAACATCCGGTTGTAGTTGACCATGATGGCGTCGGCGACATTACTGCAGTCGTGGGCGGAACTGTGGTGGTGTAGGCATTCGTCAAGGTGCGGGTCGTCGCCTGATGGGAACGAGCCATGTCGCACAACCGTGCGGACATGGCTCGTTTTTTTCGCATGATTCGCTAACGGTCTAATTCAGAAACTCGTCCGGCTCGACAATCTTTCCAGCAATCGCCGAAGCGGCGACTACGTAAGGTGAGGCGAGATAGAGTTTGCCGGGGCCGCTGCGGCCGGGAAAGTTTCGGTTTTGCGCGCTAACCGTGACGGTCTCGGCGGTTTTGGAAGCGCCCGGACCGGCGTTGATGCAGGCGCCGCACGAAGGATCAATTAATTCAGCTCCTGCCTCAGTGAAGATTTCGATGTAGCCTTTGGACCGCGCGTACTGCTTGATCTTCTGCGAGCCGAATTGCAGATAGAGATGGACGCCGGGCGCGACGCGCTTGCCGTGGGCCAGAGCGTTCTGCAAAACGCGCGCGTACATATCCATGTCGGCCATCTTGCCGCCGGTGCACGATCCTCCGTAGGCCGCGTCAATGCGAACCTCTTCCGTCAGCTGATCGATGGGAATTCCGTTTCGCGGATCGCCCGGCAGCGCCACCATGGGCCGAATCTCATCGAGATCGATCTCAAAGGTGGCAGCATATTCAGCATCCGCATCACTGTAAGTGAATCCTTTGCGCACCGTTTCGGCGTCGAGCCCACGCATCGTCACCACATACGCGAGCGTCGCTTCGTCAGGTTCGATTATTCCGGTCGTCCCGCCGGCCTCAACCGCCATGTTCGTCAGCGTCGCGCGCTCGTCCATGGACCAGTTCATCAAATCTTCGCCGGCGAACTCTAAAACTTTACCGATGCCCTTACTTGATTTCATGTATTCGCTCGCCAGGATGTAAAGCATCACGTCTTTGGCCGCGACATCGCTCCGTTTCTTTCCTTTCAAAACGTAACGCACCGTTTCCGGCACGCGAATACGAATGTCTTTGGTGAACCAGGCGTTCGCCATATCAGTCGAGCCGACGCCGAAGGCAAAGCATCCAAGTACGCCCGCCATACAAGTGTGCGAGTCAGTGCCAATCACAATCTGTCCCGGCAAAGCGAGATCTTCAACCACGGCGTTGTGACAAATCGCTTCGGAGCCGCCTTCAGGATTCTCGCCGTAAAGTTTGATGCCCTGTTTGTCAGTAAAGCTCTCCTGCGTCGTCGCCAGGCCTTCGGCTCTCTCAAGCAAGCCCATCTCGCGATGCTTCGGCGACATAACTTTGCCAAGGAACGTCAGGTGATCGCGAAAGGCGAAGACTGATTCGGGATCAGTCACTCTGGCGTCCGGTCCCAGGCCCTGAACGAAAAGTGAGGCGGCCATCGGGGTAACGTACTCGTGCGAAAAGCGAACGTCGGCAGCGGCGAAGAGAGCGTCCCCGGGTTTGACTGATTCGACGCCGACGGTGCCGGCTTTGACGAACGCATGACGCGCGATGATTTTTTCGACGATGTTCATCGGACGAGGCGTTTCGTTTTTGTTTAGAGTCGGGACTTGTCCCGACGCGGGCGGCACAAGTGCCGCCTCTAAACGATCCGCTGACAAGGCAGGCGGCGATACTTCTCCCCCCAGACGTGCTTTGTTGTAATTGAATAGGCCGCCATACTCGACGATGTCTTTCGAGATCAGATCGAGACCTTTCGTAAATTCGTCGAGCGCGATTTCCTCGCCACCGCGAATGCGTCCGATCAATCCAAAATCAGTCGAAGTCAGCAGCCCAATGTTCTGCGAGTTTTGTCCGTAGATCTTTTCAATGCTCTTCGCGATGACCAGTTGAATGCCCGCCCACTTCTCAGCATAAGGAGCAGTCTCACGCGACGATCCACAGCCTTTCGACAGGCCGGACACGACGACCGCGAAGCCACCTTGCTTAACTTCATCTTTCTTGACCGCGCCATCGCGCATGCCGACGTAAACGTATTGGCCCAAGGTCTCGTCGTAATAGAAACAAACCCAGCCCGGCGTGATCTCGTCGGTCGAGATGTTGCTCATCAACGGCAGATCATCACTGGCCAGACGCTGCGCTAACTCGTCTTCAATCCGGCTTGCTTCGTCGCCCGAAGCCTCGAGTTGACGTCGGACTAGAGAAGTATCTTCAGTCAGAAACAGAATGCGGCCGGTAAACTTGATGTGATTGTCGCGCTTGCTGGTTTGATCGGTAGACATTATGACTCCGCAGATAATTTATTTCTTGCGTCATTATAGACCGCGGAAGCGATTTGTCTGAATGCGACAGAGACGGAACGCAACTAAGGTGTCGGCGTCGTCAACAGGTAAACCGCAAACGATGCCAGCCAATGCTCCCCTTCATAATTACCACTCGAGATGTATGGAAGAGCTGCCTGGGCATGGGCTGTAGCAGATCGTGCGAGGACTCTCCGCGCGGGATCGTTCTGAGGCAAAGCAGCGGCGATGCTGCGCATGCACCAGGCGCGGCTGAGATTCAAACCATCGAGATGGACCAGTTTTGGATCGGTGCGATCGGTGACGATTGCCGGCTGCACAAGTGATTTGGGTTGATTCGAACCGATGCCCGGCAGAAACCGGTGGAACCAGCGGGCAAACTCAGATTTGTTCATTACGCGCCTCATCAAATCAGCTTCCATCAACGCCGGTGAAAAGAAATCTTCACCACCCGGTTCCCAGCCGGCAGGATAATTCACGTCGTTTCCAAAGTAAGTGCGACTGCGTTCGACGATCAGCGACTCTAGTTTCTTATCACCAACTGCGCGCGCGTAATCGAGCGCGAACGCCAAACCAAAAGCTGTGTTCGGATGGACGCCGGTGCGAATCGGATAATTCTGCTTGGGCAGAAACGCGAGATACTTTTCGACGAACGCATCGGCGAGCGGCTGCAAATTACGCGACCAGCGCCGGCCATCTGCATCATTCCAATCGTGCAGTTCTTCCGCCAGCTTCAGCAGCCACGCCCAGCCGTACGTGCGCTCAAACGAAGCGCGATTGGCTTGCTTTAAGTAAGCAACTTCGCCGGCAATATTTTTCTCGCTGAGGTTGGCATTCAGCGCGGCCCGAATCTGTTTTGCTTCAGGCAGGTCCGGAAAGAGACGGAGCAAATGCACCAGCATCCAATGTCCGTGCACCGTCGAGTGCCAATCAAAGCAACCATAAAACGACGGGTGCATGTCACGCGGATTGCGCACATCATCTTTGTCGTTGATCGTGTGATCGGGTTTGTTTGGATATTCCTTCTGTACGCACTTCAGCGCGAGGGCGGCGAAGTGCGAAGCCTGAAATTGAGTAAGTGACAGTTGTTCAGGTGACGACGCTAGTGCGCCACCAGGGATGGCTCCAACCGCGAATACGAAAAGAATAAAGACTCGAACCGTCTTGTACATTGTTCAATTTAGCTTTCTGTTGTTCCGCCTCGACGGAGATGTTCTAGAATCGCTTCAAGCTCGGGCAGCATTAATAGATCCTTGGCTCTGCCTGCGGACCGTTTTGCGGCGAGCAGTTTTTCCAACGACAACACGCGACAGGAATTGTCAAACAACTCGAGCACGTTAGAATCTTCAAGACATTCCAGATAACCGCCGACTCCCTGGACCTCTCCCAGAATGTCGATGCTTCCAATGTCGGTATCGAAGGTAAAGTTAAGACCTGGCGCAAGCGTTTCGGCGTCAAGTCGAAAAGGCAAGTCTTTTGGGGCACCGCGCAGAGTCGCGTTAACTGATCTCAGCGCCTTAGCTAGTCGATCGAGATTTGCAGGATCACGCGAGTAACAAACATCAAGATCGTATGTGGCGTGAGATGAACCGCGCGCTCCCGCCGCGACGCCACCAATGACTACGAAATCGACCTCATAGTCAGCGAACAGTTTTAGGCCTTGCGCTATCTCGGCCATTTTGTTTTGCCGAGCGAACTGCTTCCCGCAGCAGTTTCATCTCGTGTTGAAATTCATCAAGCCTCTTGACTCGCTCGTGAGGAGTTAATCGAAGATTAGCGACAGTCAGAGATAAGTCAACACCAAAGTCGCGAGCGCGCGCTGCCGCAGTCCCGGGTTTTGGTTCGATCAACCAACGCTCCGCTTCGGTGTATTCGACTTTATCCATAGCAATAGTCTATCAGAATTCGCTAAACTCATCTTAAGAGACATGAAATTCTCAGTAATCATTCCCGCCTACAACGAAGAACAATATCTGCCGCGACTCTTGAAATCGATTGAGGCGGCTAGCGCGAACTATTCCGGCGGCCGTGATGAGATCGAAGTGATCGTCGCTGACAACGATTCGAATGACGCCACACCGGAAGTCGCACGTGCCCACGGCGCGCGGGTCGTTCACGTCGCGAAGCGTCGCATTGCCGCGGCGCGTAATGGTGGGACGCGGGTATCAGGTGGAGAAATTCTTTGCTTCATCGACGCTGATTCGGCTATTGATCCGCAAACTTTCGACGCGATTGATCGCGTCATGGAAAGCGGCCGTTATATCTGGGGCGTGACCGGCGCCACGATGGAGAGAACATCGCTACCTTTGTTCATCACCTACTGGATGTTCATGCCGATGGTTTTGCTGACCGGGCTGGATATGGGTTTGTCATTCTGCCGGCGCGAGGATTTCGAAGCCGTCGGTGGCTATGATGAGAGCCGGCTCTATGCGGAAGACGTAAAGTTCCCGATGGCCTTGCGCCGGCTCGGGCGGACGAGGGGCCAGCGAATAACTCGGATACCACACGTAAAGGCGCTTGGTTGCACCCGCAAGTTCGATCAATTTGGCGACTGGCACTACTTCTGGATGCTGGGCCACGTCTTCAAGAGTCTAATCACCTGGAACTGGCACGACGAAAAACTGGCGGATCGGTATTGGTATAAGTCAGGCCGCTAATTCATTCCGAAATACGTAATCGTGCGATAGTCTATTCCCACCGGTTCGAATTCGGAAGAGTCACTTTTTGCCGTTAAGTGAGTCGTCTTTATCATGTTCTGATAGGAATCATACTCGCGAACGAAGCGGTCCTTACTCTTGATGCTCCCGTCTTTATTGTACTTGACTCTCTCTTCGCTGCCCTTGCCAAGCGGGGTTACCACTTCACGCTGAAAATCACCATTTGATATTTCGGTCTTGAATTCGCGGCTACCGTCAGCATTGTCAGCGATCGAGGACTGACTCTGAACCACACCGTTCGGATTGATCAAGATTGAATCTGCGCGCTTTCCAAGCGGGTCGTTCTTCGTCCTTACCTTGCGCAATTATGTTGCCGGCGCGGTCATACGTCCAGGTTTCGCTTTCGCGTTCGTTCCCGTGACGCGTAAAGACCGTGCGGTTTGAGACGGAGCCATCGGGCCGGTACGTGACTCGTTCGACCAGTTGCTTCTGGTCGTCATAGCTGGTCACCTCGCGACTAGTCAGGACCCCACGCTGGAACTTGGTTGATTCCAGGATGCGCCCGTTCGAATCATAGGTCTCAACGGTTCGCAGGATCATATTTCCGCCACCGGGAACGTAGAGGTTTCGATCCTGTTTGCTACCGTCTTCGTTGTATTCTATCGTCTGAATCAGTACTTTCGGTCCTTCAACCAGTGTCCCATTCTCCAGCTTGAAGGTTGTCTGTTCGTCACGAATTGTATGGATCGGTCCGTAGATCAGGAAAGGCCCAGGGCGGCGCTTGGGCGGTTCCGTTTGTGCCGACAAAGGGACGAATGTGGCCGCTACGAAGAGCACAACGAGAGCAAAGATTCTGTGCATACTCTTATCCTCTGACTACGAGATTGGTTGAGTATATGAAACGCTAACCCGGGTGTCGAACAAATTGAGACTTGGAAGCGTGCTCGTCTCTGACGACAAGATTCGCTTTCAGTTCTTGTAAACTCGCAGTAGAATCACGCTCTCGTGGAGACCCCTGATGACGGAAGCAGTACAAACCAAATCGCACGGCAGCGAAGTGCACGAGCGGCTTTGTCGCGCGCGAACCTTTATCGACGAATGCTACGATTTACCGCTCGACCTGGACGAGATTTCCAAGCAAGCTTGTTTGTCCCGCTATCATTTTCTCCGCCTGTTTCGGGAAGCGTTTGCGACCACTCCACACCAGTACCTGACGCGCCGGCGGATTGAAAAGGCGAAGGAACTGCTCCGGTCGCGGCGACTGAGCGTGACGGACGTTTGCTTTGAAGTTGGCTTTCAAAGTCTGGGCTCGTTCAGCACGCTGTTCCGCAAATACGTCGGCGCCGCCCCGATCATTTACCGCGAGCGCCAGATGCAATCTCTCAGTAAGGTGCCACCCTGCTTTCTTTACATGAACGGCCTCGGCTTGCGTGACTAGCCGCGGCACCCGCACGCCAGCCCACAATTCAGCAATTTTCGAGAAGACAGATTCCGTGAATCTCTCTATGCTCCTTCGCAAATTCGATGAAGGGAAAGCAAAGACCATGATCACCAAAATGTCGCATGCCACTGTTTGGGTAAAGAACCAACAAGAGGCGCTCGAGTTCTATCGGGACAAACTGGGCTTTGAAGTCGATACCGACGCCATGATCGGCGATGACTATCGCTGGTTGACGATGAGAATAAAGGGCCAGCCCGGCTTTGAAATTATTTTGATGGAGCCAAAACCGGGATTCATTCTGGATGAAGAATCCGCCGCACAATTGAAAGCGCTGATGGAAAAAGGTGTACTCGGCGCGGGCGTGTTTGAAGCGGATGATATTCACAAGACTTATGAGGAGTTAAAGGCGCGCGGTGTTGAATTCAAGGGGCCGCCGGTCACGCAGTCGTGGGGGACCGCCACCGTGATGAAGGACAACTCAGGTAATTGGTTTAGTCTGGGCCAGGACAAAAAAGAAGAGAAATGACTTTGGCCGGTTAATCGCGATCAGCTAGACAGGATTTACAAGATTTGCATCGTTAAGGAGCCACACTGTCACTCCTTCGTGATGGTATGCGTTGATCTTTCTCATCTTGTAAATCCTGTTAATCGTGTCTACATTTTTGGCGAGGTGACTTATGCCTAAAGCTGCAACCAAAACCAAATCGATTTACGGCGTTCATCCCGGCGTGTTGATGACGCAGAAGTGGATTGGTGAACTGAAACAGAAAACCGGACGTTCTTTAGACGAATGGCTCAGGTTCATCAGGAAAGAAGGACCGCCGACCGCAGAAGCGCGCAGCGATTGGTTAAAAAACCAACACCAGCTCGGCACGAATACAGCCTGGTGGCTGGCTGAACGCTCTGTCGGAGAGGGCGAAGAGTCCGGCGACCCGGACGCTTACCTGCTTGCGGCGGAGAAGTATGTCGACGAAATGTTCGCCGGCAAGAAAGAACGTCTACGACCGATCTACAATGCGCTGCTGAAGCTCGGTTTATCGATCGGCAAAGACACCAAAGCCTGTCCGTGTCAGACAATCGTGCCGCTGTATCGAAATCACGTGTTTGCGCAGATCAAGCCGACGACGCAGACCAGAATAGACTTTGGTCTCGCGTTGGGCGATATAAAGAAAACTCCGAAGCGCTTGATCGACACTGGCGGCTTCGCAAAAAAAGATCGAATCACACATCGTTTTGAAATAACTTCGCTGAAAGATATCGATGATGAAGTGAAGCGTTGGTTGAAGACTGCGTACGATCGCGATGAGTAAAATCGTTTAGATAGCGCTGGGCCCCATCGGGGCCAAATGTTTATAGCCAGCAAAGCTTCTTCTAACAACAGCTCCTTTAGGAGCGTAATATTGTCGCGAAGGTAAGAAAGAATATTTCGCTCCTAAAGGAGCTGGGCTCAATCAATATCGCAGGCGCTCTAAACATCCGGCTGCTAGCGGAGCCAACTTGCGGTTCTCACTCGTTGGAGAGTTTCAAATGGCAACTACTTTCAAACCTCGCATGAGCGACGAAGCGGTCGAATCAAAGACCGGCAAGAAATGGTCGCGCTGGTTCAAACACCTTGACGCCGCGGGCGGCAAGAAAATGACGCATCAGGAAATCACCGCCCATCTCAGCGACAAGCACGACGTGCGTCCCTGGTGGACACAGATGATCGCGGTGACTTACGAACAGGCGCGCGGCCTGCGCGAAGTTCATGAGAAGCCCGAGGGTTACGAGATTAGTGTCAGCCGGACAATTGAAGCGCCGGTAAGCAAAGCATTCAAGGCATGGACCGATGAAAAGGTGCGACAGAAATGGCTGTCTGCAAAATTGACCATCCGCAAAGCGACGCCGAACAAGTCGCTGCGCATCACCTGGGAAGACGGTCCGACCAGCGTGACCGCCGCATTTGCTCCGAAAGGGACCGGCAAATGCCAGGTCGTCGCGCAGCACAGCAAACTTACGAATGCCAAGGCCGCCGCGAAGATGAAAAAGTTTTGGGGTGAAGCATTGGATCAGTTAAAGGCGTCGCTCGAATAACTGCGGTAGCCTATTCTAGGTGCTGGGTGAAACGAATACTGTTCCGATCAGCGTCTTTGACGTAAAGCTCGCGATTGCCCCAATCCTGATTGACTGGTCCGGTATCAATTGCGACTCCCTTCGCGACCAACTCCGCATGAATTGCATCTACGTCCGAAACGATCAGGACGACTACGCCGCCTGACACTCCGTCACCTGAAAATGACGATGCGTGAAACTGCGCGCCATCCCGCGCGAATCCCATGTAACACGGATCCACACCGCCAAAAGGTCGATAGGCAAACTGCTGCTGAAAGCCGAGCTGCTCGTAAAATTTTTCAGCTGCAGCCGAACTGCTGACATGCAGGACCGGGATGGCTTGCTTGAACATAGGTACTATTTCATCCTTCCTTTCGCACTGGTACTCGTTTGCCGGGCAGTCTGGAACCGCGCTCCTGACATCTTACGCGAGAAGCAAACGTGCGCGAGTGCGAGCAACGAAATAGCCAAGACCAACCAATAAGATCTCTGTAACAAAAAGACGTTTCGATTGACGCCAACCAGGTCCGCATATTTCCAAAGACGGTAAGCAAGCGGGTTGTAAAGCCAATGCAGGTAGCCAATGCTGTACAAATAAAACATCGCGGCGGCGATGCCGACGCTGACCGCGTAGGTCACGTACTTTTCGCGTAAGACTACGTTGAGAACCAAAGCCATGGCCGCTAGAAAGACCAGACCGGGAAAAAGGACCAGTGAATAAGTAAGCAGATATGGCCGTAATTCTACGGGACGATGTCCTCTCAAGAATTGCGTGCCGATCGCTATCAGGCCGGTTAAAGCGGCGAGCGAGAACGTCAACGCAAGCGTAGCCATGAACTTCGACATCAGGAGCACGCTGTTCGATACGGGCGCGGACCACAGCACTGGTTCGATCCTTAGTTCTCGATCCCGATGCATTGATTCGCCAGTGTAGAAAACCGACATCGCGATCATGAAAAGCAACATAGCGTTGGCAATGCTGGTTGCGTAGGTTGCCGAGTACGAGACTTCAGGCGTTACTCGAAAAAAAGCTACATCGAAAATTGAAAGAACCACGGCCAGGGGCAAGAGCACAATCAGGCTTCGTTCAGCGCGCAGCAATCGAAACTCGACACCAACGGCCGCGAGCAGTGTCTTTAAGTCATGGCTGAACTTCTCATTGGCGATGGTCACTCGGGGGAGAATGATGTTTGCAATTGAGGCGTATTCGTTAACCTCCAACTTACGTGGTGCTGCCGCAGGACTCGGAGAATCAAAATAGATTCTCTCGTTTGCGCTCGAAAGATTGAGTACAAAAAGCTCTTTGACCTTTTCCGCTCGTTCGGCAATGCAAAAGCGCCAGTAAAGCAGCAGCAAACACGCCGCTGAAAACAGAATCACTACGACCCGGTTGGCGATCATGCTCGCGCTGTAAATGTAGACATACTGATTAAGAAACTCTGAGCTGTTTCCAAACCCATTGCCACTCGGTCCAGTATTAAGCAAAAACGGATCGAGCAGAGTTCTGACCGGGATTGAAAATCCTCTCAGTAAGAAAAGCATGACCGAGAGATAAAACGGGTAAAAACACACCGCTACTCCGTAGACGATCTTGCTATTGCGGGTGAGCGCCCCCACAGAAAAGTAGAGAGCCGCCAGAGCCAGGTGCGTGATAACTACGAAGAAAAAAAAGTGTTTGAAATGAATTAGTACGTGCGCGGGTTGGACCAGCATCCGTGCGGGCCGAAATGCCTGAAGCATGATCTGCGTCAGCGGAAAGGCCGCTTGACAGCAAACGAGCACGAAGAAGCTGCCAAAGAACTTTCCGAATAAATATTGGGCGCGATTGATGGGCTTTGAAAAGATCAGAGGGACAACGCCCAACCGGAAATCCCTAATCACCGCGTCGCCCATAATGATCGCATTGAAAATTGGAAGTCCAAGAAGAAAAGAGAACCCCTTGAGGCTCCTGGCGATGTAGAAGTCGCTGTTTGTGGCCCATCCCAATTCGACAGCCGGACCCCGACCCCACCACAAAATTGCATTCGCACTGAAGAGAACCATCAACACATACGGCGCGACGCGTTTCGAATTGAGCAGAACTTCATTAAAGAAGATCGTCGCGAAGCGACTTTGGAAGGGGTTGGTCATTTGCTAGTTGATGTCGGTGTCGGCTTGATCCGTACAGAACCGCTTGCGCCAGCAAGCGGGTCGAATTCCGCATCTGTCTACCCGCTCGCTGGCGCGAGCGGTTCTGCACCAAGCACTCCCTAATAATCGAGCTTTCGGCAGACGCGGCGCGGGACACTAGCCCGACGGTCAGGGAGAGCTCAAAACATGGAGCCCTTGCTGACGCGCGGGCTAGTGCCCCGAAGATCCTGGCTGACTTACTAAATCAAGATAGTAGTCTTCGAGTGTAGGAATGGCCGCAGTGAATTCTTCACCAGGTCGCTCGCCTTGCGAGATGACTCTTAATCGCGCTTGACCGTCCGCGCTTTGTGAAGCGAGCACGCGACATTGTGATCTTAGTGCGGCGGCTCGTTCGCGGGGAACGGTTGCTTCCCAAATTGATCCCTTCAACTCATCGACGGCTTGACGTGGTGCGCAGGTCGCGATTATCGAACCGTCGCGAATCACCGCCATCCGGCTGCAAAGGTTTGCCACGTCTGAGACGATGTGCGTTGAAAGAAGCACGACGGCGGTTTCGCTGGCCGTTTCCGCGAGCAGATTGTGAAAGCGAACTCGCTCTTCCGGATCCAGACCCGCTGTCGGTTCATCAACTATGATTAACTCAGGCCCACCGATCAATGCCTGCGCAATCCCCAAACGCTGTCGCATGCCTCCGGAAAATCCGCCCAGGGTTTGCTTGCGTGCCGGCAACAGATTCACTTTTTCCAGCAACGCGTCGATCAATGCCCGGCGCTGTTTTTTGTCGGCAACACCTTTGAGTTTGGCAAAATAATCGAGCATCTGTTCCGCCGTGAGCGATGGGTAAAGCCCAAACTCCTGCGGCAGGTAGCCGAGCATGCGCCGCGCTTTATCTTTGCGATCTATCAGGTCAACGCCATTCATCTCGATAGCGCCCGTATCAGCTTCCAGCAACGTCGCTAAAATTTTCATCAGCGTGGTCTTGCCTGCTCCGTTTGGGCCAAGCAAGCCAAACATTCCGGGCGGCACGTCGAGAGTGATTCCCTTCAACGCCTGAATGCCGCCGGCATAGGTTTTCCCCACGTCTCTAATGGTGAGCATCGTGTTCGTTGAGTATTGAACTTCGCTCCGGAAGACTGGCGGCTTAGACAGCGAGCGACTGATAGAAGTTCCCCGCGTCATGTCTTTCTTTGCGGTTTTCCTCGCGGCTTCGCGCCTTTGCGTGGGGGCTGCTGCAAGTAAAATTTATTTCACGCGAAGACACTAAGGCGCAAAGACTCGTAAAGCCAAGTTAGAGGCTATCTACGCCGCGCGAAAATTAGCATGTTTTCAGAAACTAAATCTATAATCGGCGCACTTTGCCAATCGCTCGCTTTCAATTACGAGAATCAATCAAGCGGTGCCTCCGCCTCTTAGGCATCATTGGTTTGATCTCGCTCGCTGGTTTCATTCATCCGTTAACACGGCGGGCGGAGACGTTGGCCCAGGCGCGTCAGGCAGGTGCAGCTCGCCAGGTCGACCTTCTGATTCTTCATGGCAAACTTGTCGACGGATCCGGCAAGAAGGCGCGCACCGCCGACGTGGGTATCAGTGGCGACAGAATTGTCTTTGTAGGTAATGCCGCCAAAGCTTCCATCAATGCCACGCGCACGATTGACGCGACAGGTTTAGTTATTGCTCCCGGTTTCATCGACCCACACACGCACACGCTCAGCGATCTGACTAATGATCAAACCAAGAGCAACCAGGCATATCTGATGCAGGGCGTGACCACGGTCATCACGGGCAATGACGGCAGCAGCGTGCTGAACGTAGGCGATCTGTTGAAGAAATGGAGCGATCAAGGCATCGGCACGAACGCAATTCTGCTCGCCGGCTTCGGCACGATTCGCGGCAAGGTACTTGGATCGACGGACGCGCAACCAAACGCGGCGCAGCTTGAAGAAATGAAACAGTACGTGGCGCGCGCGATGGATGAAGGCGCATTCGGATTATCGACCGGTCTTTACTATGCGCCGCAGAGTTATGCGAAGACCGAAGAAGTGATCGAACTGGCGAAAGTCGCCGCGACGAAAGGCGGCATCTATGACACGCACATGCGCGACGAGAACTCGTATTCGATAGGTTTGCTGGGCGCCATCAGGGAAACGATTCGCATCGGACGTGAAGCACATATCCCGGTCCACATTTCGCACATCAAAGCACTGGGACCGGAAGTGTGGGGCCAAAGCAAGCAGGCAATCGAGCTGATCAAGAAAGCTCGCGCCGAAAGGATCGATGCGACCGCCTGTCAGTATCCTTACGACGCTTCGGGATCGAGCCTGCAGGCTTCGCTGGTGCCGCGCTGGGCCGAAGTCGGGGGCCGCAACGAACTGGTCAAACGCTTAAACGATACCCAAATTCGAACGCGCTTGCTGGCTGAGATGCAGGACAATCTGAAACGCCGCGGTGGGGCTGAGTCGCTGTTGGTCACGGATGCACGCGATCGCAATCTGATCGGGAAACGCCTCAGTGAGATCGCGACGAGCATGAAACTGTCCCCGGTCGAAGCCGCTGTTGAGTTGCTGAAGAGTGATCCAATCGGAGTCGCGTCATTCAACATGAGCGAGAAAGACATCGAACGATTCATGAAGCAGAAATTCATCTTCACATGTTCCGATGGCTCGACCGGACATCCGCGAAAGTTTGGCACCTTCCCAAAGAAACTGCGCCAGTATGTTTATCTACAGAAGCTGATCAGTTTGGAGTTCGCAGTGCGCAATAGTAGCGCCGCGACGGCGGAGTGGTTTCGAATTCCCGAGCGTGGATTGGTTCGCGAAGGGTATTTCGCTGACGTGATTGTTTTTGACCCAAAGACAGTTTCCGATCGATCTACATACGAACAGCCTGAACTGCCGGCGGTGGGAATGAAGTTTGTGATCGTAAATGGAAAGATCGCGGTTGAGAACGAAACGTTCACGGGCGTATTGTCCGGCCGTGCGCTACGAAAAGGTTCCGGGGCAGTAGCCCGACCATAAGGGAGGGCGTAACGTCACGCAAGAACACCGTCTTCTCCCTCTCCCTTTGGGAGAGGGCCGGGGTGAGGGGTTAGAGCGAGCCAGATGACTCTTTTCGGTCCCACCCAACGGGGACGGAGAAAATGATCAAGGAGCCGGCCGCGCTAAGCCCTCACCCTAGCCCTCTCCCAAAGGGAGAGGGAATCAAACCAAAGGAGTCGCAATGAAGCTTCCGTCACTGATTGTCTTGTTGGTTATCCTCAGTTTGTTTTCGATAGCAGTATCCTCACAATCGAATTCGCCGCAATCGCCGGTCGAAATCAGCGGTGATGCGCATCATCACCCTAAAGTCGAAAATGAGTTCGTGCGCATCTGGGACGTCACCGTGCCGGCGGGCGACGCGACCCTCTGGCACGTCCACCGGAACGACAACGTCGTGGTCACGTTGGCCGACGCCAACCTGCGACTTGAGAGCGCGACCGCTCCGCCAGCCGAAGCACAGTGGAAGTTCGGCGAAGTGAGATTCGCCAAAGCGACATACGTGCATCGCGCGATGAACATCGGCACAAGTCCGTTTCATAACTTGACGATCGAGCTGCTGAAATCGCCAGGTCTGCAGGAACAATCACCGAAGTATCCAATCACGCGCGCACCGGTGCTGGAAAATGAAAGAGTGCGCGTGTTTCGCGTGACGCTCGAGCCGGGCCAATCAACCTCGATGCATACGCACGTGTACGCGGGTTTGTCGATTGCGCTCACCTCGGGCGAGATTGAAGTAACTACCGAAGGAAGGAAACGGGCCGACAAGCTGAGTCTTCCGGCCGGCGATGTACGATGGCGCGCCGGTGCGGTCACGCATTCGATAAAGAATGTCGGAAAGACGCGTTTTGAAGCAGTCGATGTCGAGTTGAAATGAAGTTCACCGCAGGGGACCCTTTTTGTTTGTCCAGTGACGACGGGTGTAGTAATTTAGGCGCCGACCCCCTTGAACAATTTGCACATGAAATTGAAAGGAGCCCGAACGTGAAAAAATTATTTGGATCATTAATTGTCATTTTGGCTTTGTTCGCTGCTGCTCAAGCGGCAGCTCCGGATCAGCCCTTCATGGAAGCGGCCCGAGCTGATTTGCAAAAAGCCAAAGCCGAATTGCAATTGGCAATGCGGGACAAAGGTGGCCATCGCGCCAAAGCACTCTCGTTGGTTAATCGTGCGATTGCCGAAGTCAACGCCGGAATCGCATACGCGCGGCGACATAGTCATGCGGCCGCGCCCGACCAGCCACACATGCAGGCGGCGCTCGATGCGCTTAACAGCGCGAACGATAATCTTGATAAGGCTGAGGCTGATAAAGGCGGTCATCGAGCAAAGGCAATCGGCTTGGTCCGCGACGCAATGGCTGAAGTGAAGTTAGGTATCGACGCAGGCCGTTAGCATCAGGTAAGAACCAGGAGCTGAGGGCAAAGTGAAAGAGCAGGGCCCAGCAGACTGCTTTGCTCTTACCGCTTTGCCCTTTGCCCGATTATGAGAGCAGTAATTTTCCAGCAACACGGCGGGCCTGACGTTCTCCAGCCTGGCGAAGTTGCTAATCCCCAAATCAGAGCGAATGAAGTTCTGGTCGAAGTGCGCGCGTGCGCGCTGAATCACCTCGATGTTTGGGTGCGTAACGGTTTGCCGGGAATCACAATTCCGCTGCCACACATCCTTGGGTGTGACGTGGCGGGCGTCGTGCGCGAGGTTGGGGACCTCGTGACCTCGACGAAGCCCGGTGACGAAGTGATGGTCCAACCCGGCGTCTCATGTGGTCATTGTCCGGAATGTCTCGCGGGCTGCGACAACATGTGCGATGACTATGACATCATCGGCTATCGACGCGACGGCGGATACGCAGAGTTTGTCGCGGTGCCAGGGGTCAATGTAATTCCCAAGCCGAAGAATTTGAGTTGGGAAGAAGCGGCGGCGTTGCCGCTCGTGACTTTGACTGCGTGGCACATGCTGATGGCGCGCGCACACCTGCAGCCTGGCGAAGATGTCTTAGTTCATGCAGCGGGCAGCGGCGTCGGCTCTTTGGGAATTCAAATCGCGAAGCTGCTCGGCGCGCGGGTGATTGCCACGGCGAGTTCAGAAGAGAAGCTTGCGAAGGCACGCGAACTCGGCGCTGATGCTTGCGTCAATTATTCCCGAGATGATTGGCCCAAACAGGTCAAGCGTCTGACGAATGGCCGTGGGGTTGATGTCGTGTTCGAACACACAGGCGAAGTCACCTGGCCCGGATCTATTCTGTCATTGAAAAAAGGCGGGCGATTGGTGACGTGCGGCGCGACCAGCGGCTTTGATGCCCGCACAGACCTGCGGCACGTTTTCTATCGTCACCTAACGATTCTCGGATCGATGATGGGATCGAAAGCTGACTTGCTCGCGGCGATGAAGTTTATTGAGTCGGGACAGATTCGCGCGGTCGTCGATCGCGTGCTGCCGCTTGCAGAAGCGCGCAAAGCTCATGAGTTAATGGAAGACCGCGCGCAGTTTGGGAAGCTGGTCTTATTGGTTCATTGATCCATTGAATCATTGAATCAATATCTTCACTTCCCCGAATAATCCTCAATATTAAATCGTTTTTGCAGCGCCGCTAGTTGTGGTGGCTCGATCGGAAAGTTCGAGCCCGCGATCACTTTTTTCTTTTCGTCCGTCGTCACCCAATCGACAACCTTCGACGCGTTCGTCCGCAACGCTTCGGAATCGTCAGGCGTCAAGGCCTTCCCGTCTTTGCGCGAGAAGATCCAGACGTAGGTGAAGTGACCGTCGCGGATATATTTCAAGTCGCGCTCGAATTGCGTCGCCGGAGTTGATTCCGGCCGATAGGTCGATGTGTCCGGCGTTTCGTCGTCCGACGAAGCACCGCGACGATGGCAAGCGGAAAATGCCAAACATGCCGATGTTACGACAACAGTCAGGACGATGAATCGCTTTAAACTCTGCATGGCTGCTCGCAAAACCGCCCTTCGGCGAAGGCTTTCGCTCCGTCAGGAGCGAGATGTTTATAGAACCAAGATCTAAACAAATCAAGTGGCTTCCGTAGGAGCGCGACGTCACGGCGAATTATCGTTGTCATCATCGTCGCTCGACTTGTCCGTATCATCCTTCTTGTCTTCAGGCGGCGATCCTTTCTGGTCGCGTATGTGCAGGACGCGGCAATCGTCATCTTCAAAGACTACGTCAAACCAACCGCTGCGCGTCGCATTGTCATAAAACGAATCATGATCGGTGGTGTTGTCGGTGAACACCCAACGCGCGCCGAACTTGTCGCGAATCAATGGACCAGGATCTTCCTCTTCACCCAGCGTTATTCGCTCGTAGAGCTTCGAGAGGTCCGGATTCTTATCCAGCAAGTAAGTCGGATCAAGTCCGGTGATGTAAGTGTGCGTCGGATCGTAATACAGCAAGCGTGGAAAATCGTCCCAGTCCGTGTTGAAAACCATCTGACCCGCGGGCACGTTGGCACGCATCCAGAAAGCACCTTTCGCGTAATGATCGCGCGGGTCGCTCTCGCGAATATCTTTGGCCGTGCGATAGATGTTTGCGAACAATGCGAAGCCCAGCGCCAGCGCAACCAGCCCGGCTTTCAGCAGTTGCCAGTTCTCGTCGGTCTTGCTTTCTTTCTTGGCGGCGGCAGTCTCTTGTCGATCAAAGAACGGCTGCAAATCCTCGAACACGTCGTCCGGCAGATGCGTAAACACGGCGCGGCCGCGCCAAAAACTTTCCAACGTGAAGGCAGCAAACAAAATTGCGAAGGGCGGAAAGTACTCAGCAAAGCGTTTCCAGCGCGCGATCATCAGCAGCAGCGCCGTCGACAAGATCAGAAAGTAGAGCGGCCGCTGTGCTCGCTTGCGATCGTTGAAATCAAAAGCAAGGTAACCGACGAGCATCGCCGCCAAAGCCACGTAACAATTGACGACGAATTCTGCAGTGTCGTACGGATACCATTCCTGACCGACCTTGGTCGCGAATCCACCGGCCGTGATCTTTACCCGGGCATGCTCGTAAAACAGATAGAGGTTGTGCGGAAAATATGGATTGATTACCAAACCCAGAATCATCCCGGCGACGACAAAAACCAGCGGCCGCCACGCAAATTGCTCTTCCGTCCAGCCAATTACAATTGTCCAGATGAGCGCCGCGATCCCCAGCAGCACAAACATGTCGTAAGTCAGCGTGAAGACGAAAGCGAGCGGCAGCAGCGGCCAATATTTTCTTTCGAATAAGAAATAGGTTCCGAGGACGAGAAAGATGATCGCGAACGGCGGCGCCTTCGCCATGTTCATGCGATACAAGAAAGGCGCCGAGCAGGCGAGTATTCCTAACAACCAGAGCAGGCGGTAGCGGATTTCGTATCGCACTACCAGCCAATAACACGAGAAGACGGCGATGCTCGCAAACAGAACCGCGGAAATCTTTGCCCCGGTTTGCAGATCGCGAAACCAGGTAAACGGAATCAGAATGATGTGATAGAGCAGATGATGATCTACGTAGTTCTGCGGATTCAGCGTCGTCAACGGCAGCCAGGGGAACGCCGGCGGAAAATGACCGGCGCGGATGTTGTCCCACAAAAGTCGCGCCCACTTGATGTGATAGTACCCGTCGTAATCGCCGCAACAGATCGACGTGGTCGAATACTGAAGCCACCAAAAAATCAGCAGGATGGCGATTGCGCCCGCCAAAAGATCGGCTGTGCGCACGGTCGCTTCTGATTTCAGCCAGCTACTGGTTCGCTTGGGCGCGGTCTCTCCGTCGTCTGCCGATTCGTTGAGCTCTTCCATGTCGTTCAGCTGGAAAGAATGCCGGAACGAATAGAACAAAGCAACTGGTTTTTGGAATGGAAGATGAAAGGGTTTGTGGATCCATCCGTGTACGCGGATGGCACCGACAACCTTCAGCCCAACAACTCACTGATTATTTCGAGCAGCTGTGAAGGATTGATAGGCTTTGTCAGGTGCGCGTTGAATCCCGCCCGCACCGAGCGGCCGCGATCGTCGTACTCGGTATAACCAGTGACTGCGATTAGCGGCGTGTCGCTGTAATCACCACGATTGCGCAAAGATTCGGCCAACTCGTAGCCATTGATCTGCGGCATTCCAATGTCTGAAATGATTAGATCGAAATGGCTCACAGCCGTGATATGTAAAGCATCCTCAGCGGAGTTGGCGGTCGTCACATCGAAGCCGGCGTGCTTAAGGAACAAGGCAATCATTTCGGTGACATCCGCCACATCATCTACGATCAGAATGGATTGGCCGTGGCCCCGGGCGCCTCGAGTCGCTCGTGCCGATTGTCTCGAGAATGATCGCTTCGCGTTTGGCTTAGCGAAAGCGCGGCCGGCAGCAAGCGCGACTCTCTTGATGGCGACACCAGTGTCGTTAGAAATTCCGATAGTATTAAGAGGCTTGTTTGCTTGAGACGGCTCGGCCACTTTCCAAAATGGCGCGGGCTGAATGGGCCAACCAATACAACGGGCAAGCGTTTCCATCGGGTCTTTCGGGCGGATTGCTGACTACGGCTCTTGGGGGGTTCTAAATCTAACGCAAAAACGAAAAGCTGTCCACACACACCGTGGCGGCTCGGGCGCATGATTGTCACGCACGGGACGTCCATGCCGGTTCTGGCAATCTCACCACACCCAGGGTGCGTGATATTCTTGCGCGCGTGTTCGAATCTCCAAAGACTCGCTGGCGATTGCTCGGCTTCGTTCCTCTCATTTTCTTTCTGGCGCAAGTCGTTCATTACTGGCGTTTCGGCGGACTGGGAAACCTGGCGTGGATGTGCAACGTCGGGAACTTGTTGCTTGCCATAGGCCTGTTTCTAAATCACAAAGAACTGATTCGCGCCACAGCTATTTGGACCATACCTGGCTTGGGAATTTGGTTCTGGTTCGTATGGCTCGACGGCAGCACATCGCTGTCATCCACGCTGGCCCATGTGGGCGGAATAATCGTGGGCATGATCGTGTTGCGTCGCGTGCGCATGGATCGAATCGCATGGCTTTACGCGTTTGTGTGGTACCTGTTCATGCAACTGGTTTCGCGCCGCGTCACCTCGCCGGATTTGAACGTCAACGTCGTGCATCACATTCAAACCGGATGGCAAAACACCTTCAGCAGCTTCTGGAAGTTTTGGCTGGTATTGACTGTGTTGGTCGCCGTCGCACTGTGGGTCATCGGCCTGGTGCTTTCATGGATCTGGCCGGCGGCCAGCACGAAGATTCACGCTGCTGAACCTCGCTGAAACTCAAAGAGTTGTTTGCGCGCACGCTTTGCATAGATGCTGCGGGGATATTCAGAGATCAATCTTCGGTAGTGTTTCACCGCATCATCGCGACTACCGTTTCTTTCGCTCAAGTCGGCCAACATGGAGATTACGTAATCACGCCTTGAAAAATGAGGATATCGTTCATCGACTTCGCGCAGTCGGGACAACGCCCCCTGCAATAAATTGACGCCATCCGCGTGCAGGTAAAGCAGAGCGATGGACATGTTATGTAGCGCCATCTCCTCTCGGACGGTTCGCAGCTGCCTTTCGAAGAGTATATGCCGCCCGGCAAGTGGGCATGTTCGAAGTAGATCTTCAATATCACTCTCCGCTCGTGCAAGACCCTTAAATCCTTCTCGGCGGGCCGGATCGCGACGATGACGAAACGATGATTCGGCTCGCGAAAGAATTTGTTGATCGCAGGGAGGATTGCCTTTGGCGGAAGAGTAATTCTCCTGAGGCAAAAGCACAATTGCCATGCAAATATGAATTATGAACAGAAGCATTGGACCAAAGCAGACGCTCAACTCCTGGTTATCGTCTTAAGACCGCGGCCTGCGGACTCAGCGTGATTAGGTGCCAGCGCGCAAAAGTCTTGATCAGCTCACTGCGCAGACTGACATAAGCAGTCTCAATGTAAAGCTTGTCAGGCGTAGGCCATTCAAGCCGCACGACCGGATTGAACGATACCGGCAGTCCGCCAATCACACTGGCGGCGGGTGCATTCTTGTTATTTTGATCGTCCGGCTTCGTTTTTCCCGCTGACCGTTCATCATAAGAAGTTGACGCAGTCAATAACTGTTCGCGCAAGGCGATGCGCGCCTGGGTCGGCGCCTTGTTGGCTGCGTCATAAATTCCGATATTGACGTCAAACGCGGTTGCCACTTTTGACGAGTCGGGCGACCAGATGATCGGCGCTTCGGCAAGCTGATCGTCAAGCAGTCGTTCCGTTCCATCCGTCATAATCAAGCGCGGCCGGCCCGCCGGCGTCTTCAATTCCTTTTCACGCGCGTCCCATTCGTTCTCTTTGCAAGCGAGTGCCGCCAGGGCATGACCATCAGGCGCCCAGGTCAGGCCAAAATAGATCAAACCATCACGCCTGGTCAGCGGGCGCAACTCGTCGCCATCGCGATTGCAAACGTAAACCTGTTCCGTGTTGAAGACCTGCAGCGGTGCAAACGATGGTCCAATCGTCGCTGTCGGCACCGGCGAGGCGGAAGGCAGGACCGGCTCAGGTTGGAGATCCAGCGGTGTCGGACTGGCTTGCGCCTCGGCGCTCTTGCGGCCCACGAATGCGATCATGCTGCTGTCTGCCGACCACGTCACCGAATCCTGGAATACAACCGCAAGTGTCGGCGGCGTCACGTTGCGTAAAAAAGTTCCGTCAGCTGAATAAAGATCAATACGAAACGTCGTCGTAGGTTCGTCAGCCGTTCCGTAGAGTGCGAGCCCGCGCTGACCGTCAGGCGACATCACCGTTCGCAACAAAGCATCCTGCTGACGTCTGCTATCAAAATCCTGCTGAATTGCCGGGGCTGACTTCGCGTCTTCAGAGGGCAGATTTGCGGGCGGCTCAACATCCGCCTGAAAGTTAAACCCCAATCGATTCGCGGGCACATCGCGCAATTGGCGCGGACGCAAGGTCTGGCTATCGCTGTCGGTGCGACAGGCCGGGACCAGCAAAGCCAGCACGACAATAAGCAGCCCCGTCACTGCTGTATGAAAATCACGAAGCATTTGGTTGCGATCTTAGAAACGGCTGGTTGAAGGTGTCAATGCTGTTGAAGCATTGTGGCAGGCGCATCCTGCGCCTGGTTCACGGGCGGGACGCCCGTGCCACTCTCTCAGACTGAGTTAGCACCGGGGATGATCGCATGAGGTTCGTGCCGATTGTGCCGCCGGCGAGTTCGCCGGCCAGAGACACATCCAGCGTAAACAAAGCTCGAATTGTGTTGCGCGGCGACAGGTGATCTTCGTCGGAAGCATCGTCATCAACGCAGTTGTGTTCGAACGCACGCGCGAGACGACGAGGCAGCGGCTCCCAACTTCCTGTTTGAGTGATGAATTGGCGCGCCGCCACAGCACCAACGAGATCACATGACAACTCTTCGGCGCGTTGTCCCTGGATGCGCAAGCCTGTGCGCGTCGCGGCACGCTTGCCAATCGCGCGAAACAGCGGACGCAGCGAATCGGATTGGCCACTCGCGATATGCGTTAATTCGTGGGCCAGGACGCTAATCATTGCTTCATCGGAACGCAAGCCCGCCAGGAAAATCGTCCCGAACTCGATGGTGCGCGGTTCGCGCAAAGCGACTGATGCGTTGTCGCGCGCATCCACGTCCGCCTTTACCCGTTTCACGGATTCGACCCGCGCCGTTGCGGAATTAATTCGGGCGCGAGATATGCCGGCATTGTACAGATCGTATTCTTTCGCGAGTTGAATGATTGCGTTGATTACCAGTTTGCGGGTCGTGGGCAACAGACGCTCAGCGCGCCGCGCGCCCGCCACCGCCTCGGGATTGTTGACCGGCAGAGAGGGCCGCGATTGCATCTCGTCAATCGGCACGCTGCCTTGTGGGTCGCGTATTCTCTCGGTGCAAGTCGCCCCGATCGCGCGCTCCACCAGACGCCGGTCCGCGGCGGTGAAGGCCTCGCGCGTTGAGGCAGAGTGCGCACCATTCCTGGAAGGAGGCTTTGAAGTTTGCGCGAACGCTCCGGTCGCCACGCCGAAACAAACAATTAGCAGAATCGATAAAGCTGAGCGGCTGCGACGATGGCTCCGAAAGTTTGATAGACGCGGCAGAGCCTTGCCGCACTGTGCCGCGGCAAAGCCGCTGGAGCGTGGGTTGTCGATCCTTCTCACTTGTTTCGCCACTCTGGCTTTCGCTTTTCCATAAAGGCTTGCACGCCCTCAGTCGCATCCGGAGTTTGCATCAATTCATGCAGATATAGATTCTCTACCTCAGTCAGCGCAGATTCAAAGTTGCCCCGCCGGCCCACTTCCAGCGCAGTCCGCGTAAATTGCAGCGCCGATGATGAAAGTTCACGCAGCTTTGCGAGTACGGCGTCCGTCTGTTGACTCAATTCGCTGACCGGCACGACCTGGCTTACCAGACCTATTCGCAACGCTTCGTGAGCGTCGATAATCTCTCCTAACATTATCATTTCGCGGGCTTTTTTATCACCGATAACGCGTGGCAGAAGAATCGCGGCCACGGGAGGAAACACGCCCAGCTTAATCTCCGGCTGACCGAAGCGCGCGCGCTCGCCGGCAATAACGATGTCGCACGCGGCCACCAGTTCGCATCCTCCACCCAGGGCGGCACCATCGACAACACCCACCACCGGTTTCGAAATTTGCGCCAGCGTGCGGAAGATTGCATGAAACGAATCCAGCATTTGAAAGACAGTTTCCGCGACATGCTCTTCAACGGCGACGCCGGCGCTGAACGCTCGCGTTCCTTCCGCGGCATCAAAGACAATCGCCGCGAGATCACGATGTTCTGCGGATTGGCTTAACGCGTCGCCGATCTCGCGCATCATCGCGATGTTGAAGATGTTGAGCGGCGGCCGCGCGAAAGTTATGCGCGCGACGCGATCCTGAATTTGGAATCTGATGTTTTGGAATTCCATTCGGTATGGATCGACGCTTATTCCTCAGCCCGTTCCGTCACCACCGGCGTCTTTAAGTACTTCGCGAAAAATGTGACGTAGCGTCGCACTCGATCCATCTGATGGCGCGGCTCAGTAAAGCCGTGGTTCTCACGCGGATAGACGACGAACTCAACCGGCACCTTCATCTCTTTTAGCGCCATATAGAATTCCTGCGCTTGCGCAATCGGCACGCGGGTATCGACCTGACCGTGCAAGATCATCGTCGGCGTCTTCACGTTCTTGACGTATTTCATGGGCGACCGATCCCAGTAGAGTTCCTGCGCGTCCCACGGCGATTTGTCCGAATAAAACCAGCGCAAATAGCTTTGAATATCGTTCTGTGAATACATCGAGTAGATGTTCGTTAGTCCGGCGCCGGGCGAAACAGCTTTGAAGCGATCCGTCTGTGTCAGGATCCAAAACGTCATGTAGCCGCCATAGGACCAGCCAAAGGCGCCGAGCCGATCCGGATCAGCAATGCCGCTTCGGATCATCGCATCGACGCCCGTCATGCAGTCTTCATAGTCGCCTTTGCCCCAGGTGTTTTTGTTTGCTTGCGCGAACGCGAGGCCCTTTCCCGTCGAGCCGCGGAAGTTCGGCTGCAGCACCGCGAATCCGTTTGCGGCGAGTACCTGCACCGTGCTGTTGAAACCATTAAACGAGACGCCGGTCGGGCCACCATGCGGATTCAGCAAGAATGGCACTTTTGTTCCGGCGGTGTAGCTGACGGGTTTTGTCAGTACACCTTCGATCTCGGTACCATCCTTGCTCTTCCACTTAACCACTTCGCTCTCAGCCAAAGCATAATCCTTCAGCCAGGCGTTATGATTTGTAAGCAAAGTCAAGTTCGTATAATCGGCGCTGCTCTTATACAACTCAGTCGGTTGTCCTGCTCCTGAGAATGTTCCCACGACAGTTTTGCCGTCGCGACTGATCTCGGTAATTTGAGTCACGCCGCCGCGCCGCGAAAGCTGCTTCACTGCGCCAGTGGTCACGTCGGCAACAAACACTTCGTTTGCTTCGAGCGTTATGGTGAAGAAGTAGATCGATTTACCGTCGCTCGACCAGACCGGCGTGCCGGCGCCCAGATCGAATTTCGCAGTCAGTTGCTTCGGCGCTCCTCCGTCCGGCGAGAGCAGATACAGATAAGTGGTCGAGGGTCCGGCACCGCGATCGGGACTTCCGACATAAGCGATCCACTTGCCATCCGGCGACCAGCGGGCGTTATCGCTCGACGCTGTGTCAACCAGCTTTTTCTTTTCCCTGGTAGCGACTGTAATCATCCAAACTTCGCTCAACGTGCCATCGTCTGCCTTCGGTGTCGGCCGCGTTGTGTAGGTGATGCGCGTGCCGTCGGGTGACCATTGCGGATCGCTGACGGTGTAGTTGCCTTCCGTCAGACGCTTCTCTTCTTTCTTATCAATCTCGAACAGCCAGAGGTGAGTCATCTTGATGTCGTGATCGATGACCATTGTGTCGTCTCTAACTTTTTTACGATCTTCTTCGTCTTTCGAAGGCTGATCGACTGCGGTTAATACCAGACGCTTTCCGTTTGGCGAAAAATGAAAGCCGCTGACGCCGCCTTTGTGTGACGTTACCGACCACGCTTCGCCGCCATCAGCCATCATCATCCAGACCTGGCGCTCGCCGTCTTTTTCGCGATCGCTGAGAAACGCGAGCATCGATCCGTCGGGCGACCATTCAGGTGCGCTCGAACTCTTGTCACCGCGTGTATATTGCCGAGATTTTTGATCTTTGATCGCAACGACCCAAACCTGAGTCACCGTTTTCCATTCCTTGTCCTTTTCCATCTTTACTTCGCTAACGGTGTACGCGACGCGCGAACCATCCGGAGAAATCCGCGGCCCGCTGACGTTTGCGATCTTCATCAGATCCATCGCGGTAAGCAGTTTCTTGCCGTCTTTCGCGCGCGGCACTGGCGGGTCGCTTTTTGTTGACGGTGGCTGGCCTTGTGAAATCGAAACGGCAAACAGGAAGTACAACGCTATTGATAAGAAGCTAAAAAGAGTTTTGGATCTCATTTGAGTGACTCCTGGCGTTCAGACATCCCGTAGGGATGAAATGTTTATAGAAGCGTTGACGAGAAAATAGTACCTGAGCTCCGAAAGAGCGAAATGTCCGCGCTGGCATTCGGCTCCTACAGAGCCGGACGCATCATGGCTACGTTCGGAACTATAAATATCAGGTTGCTACGGAGCCGCGCGACATTCATTCTCTCCAGTGAACAATCGCAAAATATTGCGGATCGAAAAGCTTTGGATCAAGCGGCACGTCGGCGCGTAGCTCGGAATACTCTTCGGTGGTAACTACTTTTCCATCGACGCTGAAGATGACTTCCGGGGACATCCAGCCGCCGCCCAGCTTCTGATACTTGTTGAATTGCGTCTCCTGCGTCTGCGCGCCGTCCTCGCCCCCCGGTCGGATCATGCGGACAAAATACAGATTCTTTTGGTCGATCCAAAATTGCTGCGAGTGCAGATCTCCTGCCTTTGCGCCGACAACATAAACGGGCCGTCCTTGCCACGTGTCTTCGCGAAAGATTGAAAGATCGAATTTAAGTCCTTTGAGTTTTTCAATGACGTCCGTTTGCGGCGAACGATAAATATCGAAACCAAGAACCATCAATGGATGAACGTACGGCCGGTTCGCATCGACTTTGCCGCTCTTGAAAACATAGATTTGAGAGTTGGTAAGGAGAATGCCGTTACCATCTTTGGTCGGTGTGAAATCGATTCGCAGCGAGCCGGGCAGAGACATCGCTTCGTACCACGTCTCGACTTTCTTGTTGCCATCTTTATCGATGTTCGTCGTCTTCTGCACGAAGGTTGCGGTCTTATACCAGGACTTGGCGTACTTCTGCTGCATGGCCTGGACGAGTTGATCGGTGGTTGTGATTTTGGCGGCGAAGGTTGCTGGAGCGACTACAGAAATTAAACAAGTCAGTAAAATAAAGTACCGCATGATCAGGTTAACCTCAGGGAATGTTTTGTGGATTGACGACTTTAATGTCTGAAAAGCGTTTGAAGTCGTCGGTGTTGAAGGTGAGGATATATGTAACTTGATGAACAATCATCGCGGCGACGAGGCGGGCGTCGTGGGCTTGGCGTCCGCTAACTGAGTGTGCTTCAACCAAACGCTGCCACTCAAAAAAGATCTCCGGCGTGTCAGGTAGGAGGGTGAACGTTTGTTGGAAGGTCTTAATGTGCGCGGCAGTGTCGGCGATCGAGAGAGCCAATCCATTGCTCGATTCGGGCCGGGTCGCAACTGCCCAGAACTCGATCAGATTTTGTCCGACTACGAAGAGTTCATGTCCCTGGTCGGCCAGGGTTGCTGCCACTCGAATCGCGTCGGCATGCATAGAGTGGTTTACCTGAATGATCCGCAACAATACATTCGTATCGACAAGATAAGTCATAGTTGCGCATCTTCGCGCTCTTTATAGATGCTTTCGCGGCTAACGGCATAGTCGGACAGTGGCGGACCCTCGACTCCGTGAGTGGTGACCCACTCAAGCAGGAGCCGTGCCCTTTCTTGCGGCGAGAGCTTCGATGGCTGCGGTTGCGCGGCCACTATTTTCTCTAACTCGCGATTAACGAACTCTTCAGTGGTCAGACCTTCGGCCTGAGCGCGGGCGGCGAGTTCTTCTTCAAGATCTGGTTTGAGCGTTACAGTCATGGTCGCTTGATTCTAACGCAACGCCTAAAGCGCGTAAAACGTCTGAGTTCGCCTTGATGAGACAAGTACGCACTGTATTATTAGCGCAAGGAGGATTCTCAATGCGCTTTGACATACCTTCCCGGTCCCAATTTGCCGCCATAACAATCAACCCTATTTCAATTTCTACACAGATATCTGAAGTGAATGAGTTAGACGTGGGCCGTTACATTATTATCAATCCATGTTTTGAACTTGATGAGTACTTTCAACGCCAGTTTGGGGAGCGCAAGACTAAAAGAATCGCGGAGAACAAAATACTCTTGCTCGTTTTAGTTTCCTCCGATTATTCGGACGGCTCTATTGACAAAGAACTCATTCGCTCTGTGCGCAGCATTCTTTATTCTTTGTTTCTCCAAGGAATTTATTTTTCCGATGGCGGCACCGTGCTGTGCGGAAGCAGTTCTACTGGGCACCTTAACATTAGGTCTGATCAGGATTTGAATCCGTTCATCTGGCCTCGTGAGACTATTACAACTCTTTTGAATGGTGCCGTGTTGAGTGGCGCTCGCACTATTTCTGACGGATTAGAGTCTATGTATATAGCAGAGCAATCTTATGGCCGCCTTAAACGAGGATTCCACTCTTACCTCGATGGCATGTCGGGCAAACAAGAGGAAACACGAATGCGCCACTTCGTTCGGAGTATCGAGGCTTTCATTCGGCCAGAGATCGGTAGCACTGAAAGTCAGTTCGCGCATCGTGGTCAACTGTTTGTTGGCTTTTCATCTGACAGTTCCGAGTTGCTGCGCAGTCTGTATAAGCTGCGAAGTTGTGCGGAGCACATGAACGATATTCACGACTTGTACGCAGGAGCGTCGGAAACAGAAATCAGTAAGAAGACCGCGATGGGTTCGTTTCAATCTGAGGTAATAGCAAATTATGTTTACCGAACCGTTTGTGAGAAACCCGACGTTCTAAAGATTTTCGATTCGGATTCTTCAATTGAAGCTTTCTGGAAGAGGCCTTCAAATGAGCAAAGAAAGATTTGGGGCAAACCTCTCAACGTTTCAGCCGCAGTTAAGGAGCGATTCAATCCATACTTCTAATGCGCGAGTGTCTATTCTGAGAGCATCGGAATCTTCACGCCTTTTTCTCTCGCCATCTCACTCGCCTCTTCATATCCCGCATCAACATGCCGCGCGACGCCCAATCCCGGATCGTTGGTCAGCACGCGATTAAGACGCTTCGCGGCTTCGTCAGTACCGTCTGCGACTGAGACCTGACCGGCATGCAGCGAATAGCCGATGCCGACGCCGCCACCGTGATGAAACGAAACCCAACTGGCGCCGCTCGCAGTGTTCAGGAGCGCGTTGAGGATCGGCCAATCAGCCACGGCATCCGATCCGTCTTTCATACTTTCAGTTTCACGATACGGCGACGCAACCGATCCGGTGTCGAGGTGATCCCGTCCAATCGCGATCGGGGCTTTCAGATCGCCGCGGCGAACCAGTTCATTGATGGCTTCGCCCATCTCGGCGCGCTCGCCATAGCCGAGCCAGCAGATGCGCGCCGGTAGGCCCTGAAACTTCACGCGATCGCGCGCGAGCCGCAACCAGCGATTCAAAGTTTGGTCATCGGGAAATAGTTCCAGCGCGAGATCGTCCGTCTTGCGAATGTCCTCGGCTTCGCCTGACAGCGCGACCCAACGAAACGGTCCCTTGCCTTCACAGAAAAGCGGGCGAATGTATTCAGGCACGAAGCCGGGGATCTCAAAAGCATCCTGGCATCCGGCATCGAAGGCCATCTTGCGAATGTTGTTGCCGTAATCAAACACGATCGCGCCGCTGCGTTTCAGGGCCAGCATCGCTTCGACATGAACCGCCATCGATTCCATCGATCGCTCTACATATCCAGTTGGATCACTGCGACGAAGTTCAGCGGCTTCTTCGAGAGACAAACCCGCCGGGACATAACCATTCAAAGGATCATGCGCGCTCGTCTGATCGGTGACACCGTCAATCCTGGTTCCGCGACGAACGATCTCAGGAAGCACGTCGGCGCAATTTCCAACCAGTCCGACCGACACAGCACGCTTTTGTTCGCGCGCGTCTTCGCAGATGTCGAGGGCTTCGTCGAGCGTCTGCGCCATGCGATCGCAGTAGCCGGTGAGCACGCGCCGCTTGATACGTTCCGGATCAATTTCAATCCCAAGAAAAACCGCGCCATTCAGTGTCGCCGCGAGCGGCTGCGCGCCACCCATTCCGCCCAGCCCGCCCGACAACAGAAATTTTCCGCTTAAGTCGCCGCCGAAATGTTTGTCAGCCATCGACGCGAACGTTTCGAAGGTCCCCTGCACGATGCCCTGCGTGCCGATGTAGATCCAACTGCCCGCGGTCATCTGGCCGTACATCATCAGGCCTTTGCGTTCGAGCTCGTGAAAATGGTCCCAGTTGGCCCACGCCCCAACCAGATTCGAATTTGCGATCAGGACTCGCGGCGCATAGTCGTGGGTGCGAAAGATGCCAACCGGTTTGCCCGATTGGATTAGCAGCGTTTCGTCATTCTCTAAACTCTGAAGTGAGCGCACGATCGCGTCGAATGATTCCCAGTTGCGCGCGGCTTTGCCGGCGCCGCCGTAAACGATCAACTCCTCAGGCTTCTCCGCCACGTCCGCGTCGAGATTGTTCATCAGACAACGCAGGGCAGCTTCCTGGTGCCAGCCTTTGCAATTGAGTGTCGCGCCCCGCGGCGCGCGAATGTTCCGGGTCGAGGTTGACATGTCCAGTCTCGTTTTCGAGGGAAGAATTAATAACAGAAAACGATCCACGAAACCACACTAAGCATCACGAAACACCTTTTTTTGGTGCCGTTTCGTGTGCCTTAGTGGGTCGTGCTTCCGTCTTAGCTAAAAGGGGAGGGCCCCCTCCAATTGAAACTGATCCACGACTTACAAGGGCCAAGTGTTTGCGAGAAACGCACGAGGCGTTAGAATAGCTCCATCGAATTATTGTAAGGAGTAAGGCTTATGCGATTGGGAGTCTTTGGGCGCAGAACATCTTTGGCGGCAGTCTTGGCACTTCTAATAGGCGTTCAGCCAATTCTGGCGATGTCGGCTACGCGCCAATCGAAGCGCGCGCCGAAAATGCCCTCCATGACTGCCGATCAGCGCGTGGCGCACGTCTTGTCGCGCCTCACCTTCGGCGCGCGGCCAGGCGACTTCGAACGCGTCAAGGCAATGGGAGTCGAAGCCTTTATTAATCAACAGCTCGATCCTGATTCGATCGACAACACCTCAACGATCGCGAGACTGCGAAAATTGTCTACGCTCAATCTGGCAACACCGGTATTGATCGAACAGTACACGCCGCCGAAACCGGTTGTGAGTCCTTCGCCAGTAGTCGCTAAAGCTGCTGAGAACTCGACCAGCCAGGCACCTAACTTGATCAATCAAAATCAGGAAGCCGGCAAGATGTCTGCGATGCAAAACGAGATGCAGATGGACGCGAAGAAAGACGAAGCAGGCAAGATGCCTGCGCTCCCAGCAGATAAAGTGCCTGCGGTCCCAGTAGCCTCACCGAAACCAACGCCGCCGCCAAAGAACCCACAGATGGTCGTGACTGAATTGCAGCGCGCGAAACTTTTGCGCGCCGTTTACAGTGACCAGCAGCTTTACGAGTTGATGGTTGATTTTTGGGAGAACCACTTCAGCATCTTCGCGAACAAAGATGACGATCGCTATCTGTTGACGGGCTATGATCGCGAAACGATTCGGCCCTTCGCTCTGGGACGCTTTCGCGATCTGCTCGGCGCGACCGCGCATTCACCGGCGATGCTTTTCTATCTCGACAACTGGCGGTCCAGCGTGCCCCGTCCCTATCCAGCCAAAGGAGACAAACCCGCGGGCGTCGACGGCGGCTTCAACGAAAATTATGCGCGCGAGTTGATGGAGCTGCACACGCTGGGCGTTGACGGTGGGTACACACAAAAAGACGTGCAGGAAATTGCGCGCTGCTTTTCGGGTTGGACCATTCAGAAGCCAAATGAGCAGGGTCTGTTTCTTTATCGTCCGGGATTGCATGATGACGGCGAGAAGGTCGTGCTCGGTCATAAGATTCTGCCCGGCGGAGGCATCGCTGACGGCGAGCGCGTGCTGGATATCCTGGCGACCCACCCTTCGACAGCCCGATTCATAGCGACGAAGCTGGCGCGCCGTTTCATCAGCGATGACCCACCGCAGTCGGTCATCGATCGCGCGGCCGCGGTTTTTCTGAAGACGGATGGATCAATTCGCGAGACGCTGCGCGCAATCCTCACGTCGCCGGAATTCTTTTCTACGACGGCTTATCGCGCGAAGGTGCGCTCGCCATTCGAATACGTCGCCGCCGCCATGCGGGCGATGAATGCGGAAACCGACGGCGATCGGCCGGTGCTGGATTTGATTGGCCGGATGGGCCAACCGCTGTTTGGCCGCATCACGCCCGATGGCTATTCGGATCGCGCCGATCAATGGTTGTCGAGTGGCGCTATGGTCGTGCGACTGAATTTTGCGAGCGCACTGGCGACCAATCGAATCAAAGGCACAACCATCGATTTGACGAAACTTTTGAACGGTATTGATCAAGCCAACAAGGACGCCGTAACTGCGCGGTTGATCTCGTTAACAGTGATGGGCGATGTTTCTTCCGCTACGCGGACCACGCTCGGAAAGAACACCAGCACGGAAGCACTCGTCATCCAGACGCCTCCGGCAACTGCGAACGTGTCAGTTGGTTTCGCGGGCACCGGGACGCCTCAGCAACCAGCTCCACGGCAAGTGACCGGCTACGTTCCAGAGATGATCGCGCTATTGATCGGCTCGCCGGATTTTCAGGAACGATAGCATGGGCATCGTGTCGGAAGTCCGCATGTCAGCAAGGGCTGGTTCGGCTAAGCAGGCTCGACATCACGGTCAGGCTTCTGACACGTTCCGTCGCCGGTCAATTGTAAGATCCTTCGTATTCCTGATTTGCCTCGTACTCTGTATCCAGCCAGTCGCCCTTCTGGCGCAAACCAGCATCACCGTCACCGTTGACTTCACGCCCGGTCATCCAGCAAATCGTATCATTCCCTCACGCGCGCTCGGCGCCGGCGTGGACGGTCACGAGCAGGGAGAAACCGATCGCCAGCTCACGCCTGCAAATATCAGCGCAATGCTGTCGGCAGGACTTAAGCCGTTGACCTATCGTTTGCGAACTGAGCTGGCGGGAGAAGCGTGGCATTGGAATCCGAATGGAACGTGGAGCGATCCCGCACACGCCCGCGGGTATTGGAATTCAAGCAGCGAACCCGGCCGGCCGATTCACGTCAGTTACGGCTACCGCCTGCCGCGGCGCGGCAACACCATCGATCAGGCAAACGATGATGGCTACTCGCGCCTCGACGATGGCGATCCGGGAACATTCTGGAAGAGCAATCCTTATCTCGACGAACATTTCACCGGTGAAAGGAATTCGGGCGGGCCGCAGTGGGTCATGATTACTCTCGACAAAGAAACACCAGTCGACGCGATCAGAATTCTTTGGGCGCAGCCGTTTGCAACCAACTACACTGTCGAGTTTGGTGAATTCGTCGGCGAAGAGGATTTGTCGCAAAGACTGCCGACAGAGTGGCACACGTTTCCGCATGGGGATATCGCCAGGGGCGCCGGTGGAAATGCCCTGATCAAATTGGCCGACGCGCCGATGACCGTGAAATATGTCCGCATTCGCTTGAACGAGAGTTCCGGGACCGGGCCGAGATCAAAAGACATACGCGATCGGCTTGGCTACGCCATTCGTGAAATCTATCTGGGCACGCTCGATAATCAAAGCCGACTAAATGACGTGCTCGATCATGGAAAAGCGCGAAAAAACCAGACGGACATCTACGTTTCTTCCACCGATCCGTGGCATCGCGCAATCGACCGCGACCCGGGCACCGAACAACCTGGCTTTGATTTCATTTTCAAGACGGGACTGACGAACGGCTTGCCGCTGCTCCTGCCGGCGCCGGTGTTGTTCGATAATCCCGACAATGCCGCATCGGAAATTCGCTACTTGAAAGCGCGCGGCTATCCGTTTACGCGGATCGAAATGGGTGAAGAACCCGACGGGCAATTCGTGAACCCCGAGCACTACGGCGCGTTATATCTTCAAGTCGAAAAAGCGATTCACAAGATCGATTCTTCGCTGCAACTTGGCGGACCGAGCCTGCAGGACATCGAGCAGACGGGGGTGCCTGGCCGCATTGAATTCGGCAAGGCCGGATGGATTGGTCGCTTCATCGCATATCTGAAGCGCCACGGACAACTGGACAAGTTCGCTTTCTTTTCGTTCGAGTGGTATCCGTACCCGGATGATTGCCGGCCTCAGCGACTTGCTGAATCGACGCAGCTGCTCAACCACGCGCTGAACGAAATGGAGCAGGGCGGACTGTCGCCCAACATCCCCTGGCTGATCACTGAGTACGGCTATTCAGCGTTTGGCGCGCGCGCCGAAGTCGATCTCAACGGCGCAATTCTCAACGCGGACACCGTCGGGCGTTTTCTGACCATGGGCGGCGAGACGGCGTACCTCTACGGTTATGAAGCGAGCCAGGTGATCAACGAGCAACCGTGCTCGAGCGGAAACAACATGATGTTCTTCCGTGACGATCGCGGCCACATCCTGAAGCCAACGGCGACTTACTGGGGCGCGCGGTTGCTGGCGCAGGAATGGTTGAAGCCGGGAAATGACGCACACGATTTATTCCTGGCGTCGTCTGATGTGCGTGACGAGGATGGTAATGAATTGGTCACCGCTTACGCAGCGCGTCGGCCGGATGGTCTGTGGTCGGTGCTGCTAATCAATAAAGATCCAAACCGGTCGTTCGATGCGAGTCTGAATTTTCGAGCGGACCCACATTCGCCGAACGTGAAGATGCAAGGGCCGATCGATCTGTATCAATACTCAAGGCAGCAGTACGAGCTCGGAGGACCGGCCACAAATCCGTATCCGATTCGCGCAGAGGATCCGATCCACACCGTAATCGATTCTTTCGGTTCGAGCTCGGGCATCATGCTACCGCCATACTCCATCACCGTCGTTCGCGGCGCGCTTGCACGGTAAGCATTTCGAGGATCGCTTAATCAAGCTTTCAATAATGTTTATCAATCGGGCCGGCGAACACATTCCGTTTCGTTGACATCACAATATCCCCAGCGTAACGTGCGCTTAAATTCTCGTAAGGAGGCTTCGTCATGTCCAGAAACCTTCCCTTCTCGTTTCAATCGATGAGATTAACCCTGACTCTAGCCGTGCTTCTCGTGACCGTCGGAGGCGTTGTGGCGCAATCTGATATCAAAGAAACAACCCGGCCAACGGCAGTCGTCATAGCTGTCGCGCAGTCTGATGTCAAAGAAAAAACCCGACCGATTCTCGATGTCGAGGGCAACAAAGTCTTTTCAAAACAAGAATTGACGGACACAGCTAATAAGTATCTGGATGGCTGGGCTGGGAACGGTCATAAGTACGACCCCTCGGAACTCGACTACTGCCTCCACATATTGACGAGCCTCATAAAATCTCGTGGCTATTTGCAAGGCAGAGTGGACAGAAAGAAAGTCGAAGAGACTGAAGCTGGTTCACGTGTAGTTCTGGCAGTAGCAGAGGGCCCGCTTTATCGTGTGGGCGAAATGAAAATCGAAGGCGCGCGACTCTTTTCACCCGAACAAATTCGCGACACGATTGGCTTGAATACGGGCGATGTCGCGAATGGCGAGGCGCTTGGCGAGGGTTTATTCGAGCGTCTGAAGAAGTCCTACGGCAAGTTCGGATACATCCAGTATACAGCGGACATCCAACCGACTTTTCATGTCAAAGAAAATGCGTCGGAGGGCGTCGCCGATTTCGACATAACCATCGATGAGGGCGCGCAGTTCAAAGTTCGCTCGATAAAATTTGTCGGTGGCGACGAACAGTCAAGAGAGTATTTGAGACAACAGTTGTTATTGCTTCGCGCAGGCGACGTTTTTGTCGAAGACTTACTCAGAGAGAGCGTCAAGCGGATAAATGACACGCATTCGTATGATCCGATTGATGCAGATAAGGACGTTGACTACCGAACTGATGAAGAAGCAGCGCTGGTTGATCTCACGATCCATTTGAAGAAAAGCGTCGTGGCTGCGGCCAATCGATGAGGGGAGTGTCTAAAGAAGGTCGTCAAACCGCGCATTCCGAATAGCGCTCGCTACTGTTTCAATCTCTTTGGACATCGATCGATCGATTGTCAGGCGGGGCACGTCGCGGCGAACAATCTCATATGCCTGTTTTACGCCTTTACCCGGTTGTAGTGGCGCACGGTATTCCAAACCTTCAGCGCCACAGATCAATTCAATCGCCACAATCATTTCCGACAATTCAACTATCGAGCGCAACTTAGTTGCTGCCGTCATGCCCATCGAAACATGATCTTCCTTGCCGCCGTCGGTCGGGATGTTGTCGATGCTCGCCGGATGCGCCAGCACTTTCGCTTCGTTCAATAGTGCAGCCGCAACGATTTGCATCATCATAAAGCCGGAAGCCGATCCCGGATGCGAGGTGAGAAACGGCGGCAGATTTTCGTTCGCATCAGGATTTACCAAACGATCGATGCGCCGTTCGGTAATGCTCATCAAATCCGTTAGCGCCATGGCCGCGTAATCGAACGCCAGCGCGAGCGGTGCGCCGTGAAAATTGCCGCCTGAAATGACGTCGCCCGTGTCGGCGAACACCAGCGGATTGTCGGTAGCGCTCCCGCTTTCAATCTCGACTATCTCGCGCGCGTGCCGGAGCGCGTCGCGAACTGTTCCGTGCACCTGCGGCATGCAACGCAGCGAGTAGGCGTCCTGCACCCGCGGATCGTTTTCCAGGTGCGACTCTCGAATCTGGCTATCCTGCAACAGTGCGCGCAGGTGAGTTGCAACTGCGATTTGTCCCCGATGTGGCCGCGCCGCATGGATGCGCTCATCAAAAGCGGCCGGAGTCCCTTTCAAAGCTTCCAGGGTCATGGCGCCCGAAACATCAGCGACCCGCGCGACTCGTTCTGCACGCCAAAGAGCCAGACCTCCCACGGCTCCCATGGCTTGGGTTCCGTTCAGCAGCGCGATGCCTTCTTTGACTTCGAGTTGTAACGGTTCGATCTGCGCGCGTGCGAACGCGTCAGCGCTTGCCAGTCTTTGCCCCTCGAAGAATACTTCGCCTTCGCCAATCACTGGCTGGGCCAGATGGGCCAACGGCGCCAGATCGCCACTCGCGCCCACCGAACCCTTTTCAGGAATCACTGGTGTCACTCCTCGTTCCAACATCTCGATCAGCTTTTCGATCAAGACCGCGCGACACCCGCTATAGCCCAGCGCGAGAACATTCGCCCGTAACAACAACATCGCGCGAGCTTCCGCAATCGATAGAGGTGGACCAAGACCGCAGGCATGACTACGCACCAGATTCAGTTGCAGCGCGCGCAACTCCGCTCTCTCGATGTGCACGTCGGAGAGCCTGCCGAAGCCGGTGTTTACACCGTAAACCGTGCGGCCTTCGGCAACGATCTTTTCTACTATCAGTCGTGATTTCTCGACGCGTTGACGTGCAGAGGTTGAGAGCGAAACTGATTCCTCGCCGGAAGCAACGGCCGCAATCCGCGCGAGAGACAGTCTTTGGCCGTCGAGTTCAAGCATGGGTTCGTTTGCAGTGAGCGGTAAGCAGTGAGCAGAAGGACAATCGTTCTAGTTCACAGCTTACTGCTCGAGCATCGTAACGCAAACTCTTAGTTTGCGCGCAAGTGCGGGGTCCCCGCCGCGGCAGGGTGCTCTTACAGCTTGCGTTACTTCAGAATTCGATCGGGCGTTTCCGAAACATGAATCCGGCGATCGGGGCTTTGGGTAATGTCGAGCTTCTTGAACTCGGCAGAGCCGCGCATTCGATGGCGGGCGCGCCGGGCGCGACGCACGGTCGCCCTGGTTCCGGACGACGCCGCGCGCGCGAAACTCGAAACGCGCTGCAGCGGATGCAACGAAAACTGATGCCGCGGCAAAACTTCACCGGTTGCTTCCCGCAAACGAATCGTCGTGATCGCGAAAATGAACAACGTGAAGTTGAAAGCAATTCCAATCACAAAAACGATCGAACCAGGTATCAGGCCGACAGTCGCTCGCGAAACGAATTCATCGAAATTTGCTGCTGGCGTGGGATATAGATAGACCTTGAGATTCCAGCTTGCCGCCAGCAGCATGAAAATCCAGATGTAATTGCGGCGCAAGCGGCGCCCGATGGCTTCCCACTGGCTAATCGTAAAATGCGGAGTGAGCAGATCAGACGCCAGGTGCGACGACCATTCCTGATCGCGCGGCACACTTTCAGGAGCTAACATCTGCGCGAAATAACCGGTCTCGATAACGCGTACGCGACTTGCCCATATTTCATAATAACGATAACGGCGGGCCTCCATCAGCAGAAAGATGGCCACCAGGATCGAGTTGATCGGAATCAGGAAGTGCGGATTACTCGCCGAACTAAACGCAAAGGAAAGCGACGCCGCTGAGGTGAATACCGCCCAATAAGTTGTCGTGTCGAGTCGCGTGCGCCAAACATTCGATCGCTGGACCTCACCACGATAAAAGTGGGACATCGCGGTATTGAATTCCGACGACGATAGTTTTCGCAGAGCGTCGCCCGAAGTACTTGCCTTACGATCGGGCACTACAGTCTCATGGATTGAAGGAGATACCGGCCGCAATCTTCCCGGGGCGCGTTCGGCGGTCAGATTCGCTAATGGAGAGGTGGGCGATGGCCCGGAGCGAGCCGGCACTCTCGTCGTTATTCGAGAGTCATGAATGCCACTATCGCTTCGCCCTTTGTCTGAAATCCGTTGCGTGGGTTCGGTTCTAATCGCCATTATGGACCAAGGGTACGAGGTGGAGTGCTCGTGGATCCTGCGAGAGATAATAACACGGAATCAGGACAGATTAGCGGAGTTTACGTGGTGTATTCTGTCATTTTGTGATGGTCATAACAACGAACTCTAACTTCGACAGCTGCGCGAACGGCTTGCTTGACACTCATTTTTGCGAAACCTATAGTTCCAGTTTCGCTGTTTGAACTGGGATGTCGTCTGAGAGTGCAGCCGCGGGGATGAAAGCGCACGAGCATTGGATGCGCGAGGCGTTGCGTGCGGCGCGCGACGCTCAAGCGCGCGATGAAGTGCCGATCGGCGCTTGTGTCGTAATCGGCGAGGAAGTGGTCGCTATCGCCGGTAATCGGACGCGCACCGATTGCGATCCGACGGCGCACGCCGAGATTGTCGCACTCCGTGAAGCGGCAAAGAAGATCGGAAATTACCGTTTGTCTGAGGCGATCGTTTACTCGACGATCGAGCCATGTGCGATGTGCGCCGGCGCTTTGACTGAGGCTCGTGTCGGCTTGCTGGTTTACGGCGCACCGGATGAACGAGCGGGCGCAGTTGATACTCACTTTCAGATTTGCAGCTCGGATCAACTCAATCATCGCGTTGCGGTAATTAAGGGCGTCCTGGAATCGCAGTGCCGCGAACTGATGCAGGAGTTTTTTAGAGCCAGACGTCAGGGGTCAGAGATCGGAGATCAGAAAAGCGAATCGCTTCCGACTTCTGATCTCTGACTTCTGAATTGCGGAGAGGTCGCATAGTGGATTAGTGCACCGGTCTCGAAAACCGGAGTGGGTTAACGCCCACCGTGGGTTCGAATCCCACCCTCTCCGCCATGAACTACTGAGGTCAGATGTCAGTAGTCGGAGGTCAGTCAACGTTGATTTCGCGCGCTGACATCTGGTCTCTGACACTGACTTCTGGTTTCATGGAGAGGTGCAAGAGTGGTTGAATTGGCAGCACTGGAAATGCTGTGAACGGGGAACCGTTCCGTGGGTTCGAATCCCACCCTCTCCGCCATATTCGAATTTGTAATTTTGAATTTGAAATCCGGGATCGGGCCTACTGCCGCGACAAGCATGAAAGTGATTCCCATGGTCAAATCGAAAACCCGTCGCATACTGCTGGGGTTGTTGGTCGCAGCGTTTACCAGCACTGCCATCGGGCTTGACGTGGTCGCTCAAAGACAGCGCCACCCGGTTAAGCACCCGGCCGTCTGCGGCAATCCTAATGTCTCGTGCCCTACGACCTTCAAATTCGAATCTTACGATCTTCCGTTTCGCATGCCGCAGACCGCGGTGATCTACGATACCGATTTGTTCTACGCGGTGATGCTGAGAAGCGTGGCCTCGCCTGCCGACAACTGCGACAACTACATTCCCGAACCCGACCGGCTGGCGGCCCAGATCCTGTTTCCGAATAACAAAGTATTCACGTCCCGGTGTGCTGAACCAGGCCAGGTCTCGTATTCAAACACGAGCGCCAAAGCGCAGTTCATGGCGGTGTATGCGGGCATGAATCTGGCCGAAGCGAATCGCATGCTGGCTACCGTGAAAGCCAGCGGCAAATTTCCCGGCGCCAGCATTCGCCGGATGCGCGCGATGGTAAATGGCACTTAGCGTTTCCTGTTCAACCAGGGAGTACATATGAGCGACGACAAACTGGCAATGGAAGAAGCACGCCGGGCCGGACAACACGGCGCCGTCAAGTCGCAGGTCGAAGGCGAAGTTCAAGCTGAGATTGCCGAAAGCGCTGCGCAGGCGCCTCCGGCTGAAGGCCAGAAGATCGATCAGGTCGCCGGCGAGTTCCGCGCGAAAGCAGTTAACGAAGTTGTTGAGACTGAGCGCGAGGTGGGACGAGCGCGCGGCGTAGCGCGAGTTTCCCAGGTCATTGATTACCTTTTCTACGTGCTTTACGCACTATTGGGGCTGCGTTTTCTGTTGGCCCTGCTGGCCGCCCGAAGCGGCGCTGGTTTTGTTCGTTTCATCGTTGCCGTTACGAGTCCTTTCTACGAACCGTTTCGTGGAATCGTTGCGAGCCCGAGAACCGATGGCGGTCACACCCTCATGCTTCCCCTGGTGATTGCTTTCATTGTTTACATCCTATTGCATCTGGGTATTAACGGCTTGCTGCGAATAATCGCGCACCGCAAGACGGCCGTTTAGCTCGGGTTGCAAATCAAAGCCCGGCAATCGACAATGACTTCATCAGACTTCGGGCTCCGCACAACGTAGGACCGGTGAACCCCGCCAGGCCGGGAACGGAGCAACGGTAGCCAGGTTCGCGTGTGTTGCGGGTAAGTCCGGAGTCTGACTAAACTTTCGCCAAAGAAGTAACTGCCGCATCTCTCGTACCTCCGGAAAAGGAGTACCGCCATGAGACTCGCTTTAGTCATTTCAATCTTCGTAACCATCGGCATCACGGCTTCCGCGCAAACGGAATCGCGCGAACAAGTGCTCCGTCAGATCGAGTCGAAGCGCGCCGAGCTAACTGCGCTGGAAGATAAATTACTCGCGCCTTCAGAGGAAGATCTTTCCTCGTATGCCGAGTTTCTTAAGCAACCGGACACGGGGTTGATTCGGCTGTTGCCGAGAGAGGACTACGATTCTTACGTAAAGGACAAGAAGACTCTAACACTCCGAGGAGGCGGCGCATTTTATTCCTTCGCTACTTCGACTCATGAATACGGCGGCGGCAATGAGATTGGCCTTGAAAGAGGATACATAAATGCGATGCTGGGAGGCGCGAGCTATGGCGCAATCACCAAACTCGATGGGGCGCGGCTGGAAGATGTTTCGACGGAGCTTCCCGCCGTCATGTTCATCGCCCGGTACAATGCCGTAACCACAGAACCCGAGGCGCGTGTCGAGCAGCGGCGCTTTCGTGACGGTACAACGATCGGCGGGTTAGCCTATAAGGCTAGTGTGCCCGCCGAAGTGGGAGCGGTCTATATGCTGCGCTCGGTCGATTACGATCGCTCGGACTTGCTCATGGCGTTTCGCATAGTGCGTAAAGACACCGATGGCAGCGTGATCATCGCCTGGAAGTTGCTTAAGAAATATCCCAAGCCGGAGCTTGCGCGAGCGGTCCAATCATCTAATTAAAATCAACGTTATGTCCTATCAAGTAATTGCCCGTAAGTGGCGCCCGCAAAAATTCGAAGACGTAACGGGCCAGGAAATCCTGACCCGGACGCTGCAAAATGCGATTGCCCACGATCGCCTGCATCACGCTTATCTTTTTTCCGGGGCCCGCGGTGTGGGCAAGACAACCACGGCGCGGCTGGTGGCGCGCGCGCTGAATTGCCACAAGTCTGACAAGCCTACCGGGACTCCGTGCGCAATCATTGATGAATCCGCCTGCGCCTCATGTCGCGAGATCGCTGAAGGGCGATCGATGGACGTGCTCGAGATTGACGCCGCGTCGAACACCGGCGTCGGCGACGTGCGCGACGTGATTATTTCCGGAATTAACATCAAGCCTGCGCGCGATCGTTATAAGGTCTTCATCATTGACGAAGTCCACATGCTCTCGACTTCGGCCTTCAATGCACTCCTGAAAACAATCGAAGAGCCGCCGCCGCGCGTCGTCTTCATCATGGCCACGACGGATGAGCACAAGGTGCCGGAAACGATAACCTCACGTTGTCAGTTGTTTGAGTTTCGCACGATCGCGGCCGCCAAGATTGCGGAGCGGCTGAAACTAATCGCCAGGGCCGACAAGATTTCGATCGCCGACGAAGCGATCCGCGAGATCGCGCGCGCCGGTGACGGCTCGATGCGCGATGCGCAATCAGCTTTCGATCAGGTGATCAGTTTTGCCGGGGAGGAAATCAAAACCGAAGATGTCGAAAAAGCTCTGGGCATTGCCGGTGCCGACGTCCTTGCGCGAGTCGTGAACGGCATTGCTGAGAACCACCCCGCGGACGCTTTGGAGATCGTCGACGATCTCGTGATGCGCGGACACAACCTGCGCAATTTCTGTCGCGACGTGCTCGGCCACCTGCGCGATCTGCTGGTGGTGAAAGTTTCCGGCGATCCAAAGTTGCTTGATTCATCTTCCGCCCAAACTGCGGCGTTACAGCAGCAAGCAGCGCTGTTTTCGGAGTCCGATCTGGTTCGCTTTTTCCACTCGCTTGCTGAGACTGAAGCGAGTTTGAAAGACGCTGCCAATGCGCGTTATCAGGTTGAAGTCGGCCTGGTTAAATTGATGGAGATGAGGCGGCTGGCCTGTCTCGGGGATCTGGTGGGACGAATCGCCGAACTCGAAAGTGCTTTACGCACTGGCCGTGCTCCGGCAGAACGAAAGAGCCTTCAAGCTTCACCGAGCGGGGCCGTCAGCAGTGGAGGACGTTCCCAGGCAGCGCCGTCAACCAGAAGTGCAAATGCAGCTGAGTACAAAACCGTGGGTGAAGTAACAACGCCGACGCCGATTCAGGACGTTAACGAATCAAACGCGCCCGTTGTAATTAGCGAGCCGCCCGCTGCGACGCCGGGGTCAATCGTCGATCAAATCAAAGCTGAGCTGGAAAAGAGGAAGCGCAAATTACTCGCCGCCTCAATGGCCGCGGCTGCCCGGGTCGAGCTTGAGGGCAATGAATTGACGCTTGAGTTTTCTCCCGATGCAAAGCATGAGCGCAGCACAATGGCGAAGGCTGAGAACGTCAGGATTCTGCGCGAGGCCTGCGCGGAAGTTTGCGGACGTGAAATCGGGATTCGCTTCGTGATTCGCGACGGCGAGGCTGACGACTCGTCCCTTTCGCCGGAAGAAGATGCGCGTCGCTCAAAACAGAAAGCGCGCCAGGCGGCCGCGCAAAATCCTACCGTGCAGCAGGTGCTCAAAACGTTCGGCGGCGAAATCGTCGACGTAAAGATGCGTTAGCGCACTTCCGTTTCTCGTTTCCAATCAGAATGTCTAATTCGGGGGCGCCGTTCGGTCGCGCGCAACTCTAAGAAAAGCCTTCGCCGCATGCGACAGCGTCGCGCCTTTTCGATAGATCAAATGTAGCCGCCGCTCGAACTTCATTTCGCGGACAACCAGACCCACGAGTTGGTTTCTCTCGATCTCGATCTGCGCAGCCAGCCGGGGTATCAGCGCAATGCCCATTCCCTGCTCAACCAGGCGCTTAATTGATTCCAGGGTCGGCATCTCCATGGAAATGTTCAGCGGCGTGCGAGCGTGCGCAAACGTCTTGATCACCTTCTCGCGATAAGGCGACGGCACATTGTGCGCAATGAAAGCTTCGGCGCCGAGATCGCGCACTGAAACAATTTTCTGCCGGGCCAACGGATGACCTGGCGCAACTACCAGTGCCAGCTCGTCAACATCGATCGCCAAAGACTTGATTGCCGGATCGTTCGGTTTGAAAGAAACGACGCCGATCTCCACGTCCCGTCCGATGATCTCACCGGGAATGCGACTGGCCAGACTGCGCTTCACTTCGATCTTGATATGCGGATGGCGCGCGCGAAAAACTGGAATCAGACGAAGGAGTGACATGACTGTGTATTCGTTCGCTCCGAGGGACAGCTTCCCGCGATGCAGATCGCGCAACTCACGAATGGCGGCGTGTGCATGTTGCCGCAGATTCAGCATCTGCTGTGAAAAGTCGAGCAGCACACGGCCGGCCGCCGTCAGTGTCCCGTCTTTTGACGAGCGATCGAACAACGATTCTCCCAGCTCAGTTTCCAGCCGCCGAATCGCCTGACTGACGGCAGGCTGGGTGCGATGCAACGCCTCAGCCGCGCGCGAAAAACTGCGCTCCTGCGCGACCGCGAGAAATACCTCCAATTGATTGATGTCCATTTTCGGGGGATTCCGTTCGTGATTATCTGATGATACAACCAGCCTTATGCTATCACAGGATATTATATTGTCATAGAAATTATAACTTTGACTTTTGCGGCGCAAGCTCAGTAACATCCGCCCTTTGGGAACTCCAGCCACGATGAAAACGGAACGCATAGAAATCTTCGACACCACTCTCCGCGATGGCGAGCAATCGCCGGGCTGTTCGATGAACCTGGAGGAAAAGGTTCGACTGGCGCATAAGCTCGAAAGCTTGGGGGTCGATATCATCGAAGCGGGTTTTCCCATCGCTTCGGACGGCGATTTCGCCGCGGTCAAAGCCGTGGCGGCCGAATGTCGCGAGGTGACGGTGGCCGCACTTTGTCGCACCGCGGAGCCGGACGTGGTCCGCGCCGCGGAAGCGTTGCGTGGCGCGGCGCATCCGCGGATTCATACCTTCGTGGCGACCTCAGACATTCATCTCGAGTACAAGTTAAGGAAGACCCGCGCAGAAGTGCTCAGGATGACGCGCGATGCCGTGCGACTGGCGCGGGACTTTGCTGAGGAAGTCGAGTTCTCTGCAGAAGACGCCACGCGCAGCGATCCGGATTTTCTCTGCGAAGTATTCACCGCGGCGGTCAACGAAGGCGCAACTATTCTCAATGTGCCCGATACTGTTGGCTATACTCTCCCCAGCGAATTTGCGGAACTGGTGCGTCACGTGCGCGAACGAGTCGCAGGCGATCGCACTGACATCACGATCAGCGTTCATTGTCACAATGACCTCGGCCTGGCGGTCGCGAACAGCCTGGCGGCAATTTCCGCCGGCGCGCGTCAAATTGAATGCACCATCAACGGCATCGGCGAGCGAGCGGGTAATGCGTCGTTGGAAGAAGTCGTCATGGCAATGAACGTGCGCGCGGATCGCTTGCCATTTCAGACGAGCGTCAACCCGCGAGAGATTTATTCGACCAGCCAGTTGCTGTCTCAGATCATCAGCTTTGGCGTGCAGCCCAACAAAGCAATCGTGGGACGCAACGCGTTCGCACACGAGGCCGGTATTCATCAGCACGGTGTCATCAGCAATCCCCTGTGTTATGAAATCATGACACCTGAATCAGTGGGAGTAACTGCGAATGAACTAGTGCTGGGCAAACATTCAGGTCGTCACGCACTCGCCTTGCGATACGAAGAGATGGGATACACATTGTCGCGACCGGAACTCGACTCGGCGTATCGACGCTTTAGCGAACTCGCCGATCGCAAGAAGCGCATCTACGATCAGGATTTGATCTCTTTCATCTCGGCTGAGCTCGACGTGCCTACCGCGGTCGCGAATCGCGAGCAGTTGGCACACATCGCTGCGGCTTAGCACTGGCAGCCGAACCGTTTGGATTATTCAAGGGGCAACATGCAATTGAATTTAGTCGTCCTGCCGGGCGATGGTGTCGGGCCGGAAGTCACTGCCCAGGCCGTGGGGATATTGCGCGAAGTCGCGAACATCTACGGCCACAGTTTTCATTTCGAAGAACACGCGATCGGCGGCGTGGCGATAAAGGAAACGGGTTCCCCGTTGCCGGCGGAAACGCTTGAAGCTTGCCGACGCGCCGATGCTGTCTTGCTCGGAGCTATCGGCTCGCCGGAGTTCGATCACCTTACCTCATCTCACAAACCTGAAGCTGGCTTGCTGCAATTGCGCCGCGCGCTTGGCGGCTTTGCCAATCTACGGCCGGTGAGTTCGTATGCGGCGCTGGCCGGCACTTCACCACTGCGAAGCGAGATCGTTGATGGCGCGAACATTTTGTTTGTGCGCGAGTTACTTGGCGGTCTGTACTTCGGAGAGCCGCGCGGCATCACCTCCAACAATGGCAGCTCGGCGGCCTTCAACACGATGCGTTATTCGGTGAGCGAGATCGAAAGGGTGGCGCGCGTCGCGTTTGAGGCAGCCATGAGACGGTGTCGCAAGGTAACTTCTGTGGACAAGGCGAACGTGCTCGAAACGTCACAGCTGTGGCGGCAGACGGTATCGCAAATTGCCTGTGAATATCCGCTAATTGAACTGGATCATCTTTACGTCGATGCGGCGGCCATGCACATCATCACCAACCCGAAACGCTTTGATGTGATACTCACGGAAAATTTGTTCGGCGATATTCTTTCAGACGAAGCGGCGGTAATCGCAGGTTCTCTCGGGATGCTCGCCTCCGGAACTGTCGGCGGTGCGATCGATCTCTACGAGCCGGTGCATGGCTCGGCTCCTGACATAGCGGGCCTGGGCATCGCGAATCCATTGGGAGCCATCGCCTCCGCGGCGATGTTGCTTCGTCACACGATGCACCTGGAAGATGAAGCGTCAGACATTGAAACGGCCATCGAAAACGTGCTCGACGCCGGCTATCGAACTCGCGACATCGCGGGTGCGGAAGATCGCTTTGTGAGTACTTCTGATATGGGGCAACTTGTAACCGAAGGCCTCGCGGAAGTGGCTGACAGCCGGCATGCTTATCATGCGGTTTAATTATCATGTCTAGTCCAATCTTGGATTCGTTTAAATGCTTGGATTCGTTTAGAGGCCGGACTTGTCCGGCATTCAAGTTGGAGCGGGACAAGTCCCGCATCTAAACGAAATCAATATGGCAAAAACTCTATTCGAAAGAGTTTGGGACGCTCATGTTGTGCACGCGGCCGACGGCCAGCCCACGCTGCTCTACATCGATTTGCATCTGGTCCACGAAGTAACTTCGCCGCAGGCATTTGACGGCTTGCGCGCAGCGAACCGGAGTGTGCGCCGGCCCGAATTGACCCTGGCGACCATCGATCACAACGTGCCCACAACTGATCGCCGTTTGCCGATTGCAGATCCAATTGCCGCGAAACAGATCGAAACGTTGCGATCTAACTGCTCTCAATTTGGGATCGAACTATTCGATATCAATTCAAACGATCAGGGCATCGTCCACGTAATCGGCCCTGAACTGGGATTGACTCAACCCGGCACAACCATAGTCTGCGGCGACAGTCACACGAGCACCCACGGTGCCTTTGGCGCGCTCGCGTTCGGCATCGGCACCAGTGAAGTCGAGCACGTTCTGGCCACCCAGTGCCTGCCACAGACAAAGCCGCGCACGATGCTCGTGCAGGTCACGGGTTCGTTAGCTGAAGGGGTTACGGCAAAGGACCTCGCGTTGGGAATCATCGGCAGAATCGGTACCGACGGCGCCAGTGGCCATGTGATCGAATACGCGGGCCAGGCAGTCCGTGGTCTGTCGATGGAAGGCCGGATGACGCTCTGCAACATGAGCATCGAAGCGGGCGCGCGCGCGGGCATGATCGCGCCGGACGAAACGACTTTCGCTTATCTCAAAGGCCGGCGATTCTCACCAGCAGAATCACGATGGGAAGACGCAGAGACATATTGGCGTTCGTTACGCTCCGACGATCAGGCAACCTTCGATCGCATCGTGCAAATAGATGCCACCTCAATAGCGCCCTGCGTCACCTGGGGCACAAGCCCGGGAATGGTCACCTCAATTGACGGTGACGTGCCCGACCCTAACGAAGCCACGTCAGAAAGTGAACAACGAGCAATCGAACGCGCGCTCGAATACATGGCGCTCAAGCCGCACACAAAAATTTCCGACATTACTATCGATCGCGTCTTCATCGGATCGTGCACCAATGCGCGCATCGAGGATTTGCGTGCGGCGGCCCGAGTCATTCAAGGTCACAAGGTTAGTAACTCAGTTCGCGCCATGGTCGTGCCCGGATCGCAGAATGTAAAGCGCGTCGCCGAAGACGAAGGGCTTGATCGAATTTTTCTTAGTGCCGGTTTTGAGTGGCGTGAGTCCGGTTGTTCGATGTGTCTCGGGATGAATCCCGACATCCTGGAATCCGGCGAGCGTTGCGCCTCAACCAGCAATCGAAATTTTGAAGGCAGGCAGGGGCGCGGCGGTCGCACGCACCTTGTCAGTCCCGCGATGGCCGCCGCGGCCGCCGTCGCCGGTCGCTTTGTTGATGTGCGAGAGTGGGAATATAAGTAATTCGGTACGCACGCTTCCAGCGTGCTCAATCAGACATCATGCAGCATGCCGGGAGGCATGCGTACCAATGCAACCATTTCGAATTCACACCGGCCTTGCCGCCGTTCTCGATCGACCGAACGTCGATACCGATCAGATTATTCCCAAGCAATTTCTCAAGCGCGTTGAGCGCACGGGCTTTGGTGAATTTCTTTTTTACGATTGGCGTTTTTCGGGTGATGGCAAACCTGATCCGTCTTTCCCTCTGAACGAACCGCGCTATAGCGGCGCGTCCATCCTGATCGCCGGAAAAAACTTCGGTTGCGGCTCTTCACGCGAACATGCGCCGTGGGCGCTCGCTGATTTTGGATTTCGCGCCATCATAGCAGTGTCGTTTGCAGACATCTTCCGGAACAACTGCATGAAGAACGGCTTGCTGCCGGTCGTTCTCAGCGATGCCGAAGTCACTGAGTTGATGGACCGAGCCAGAGCTCGCGAGGAATATGCGATTACTGTCGATCTTGAAGCCAGGCTGGTCAGGGACAATGAAGGTTTCTCAGCCGGGTTCGAAATTGGCGATTTCCAACGAGATTGTTTGCTCAATGGGCTCGACGACATTGGCCTCACCCTTCAATATGAAGCTGAAATAGCCGCTTTCGAAAACAGGCGGCATGCATCCATCACACAACCGTGAACCTGCACCCGCCGCCCGTCGTATAGTTCCGCTGAGGTGGAAAACCAATGCGGAATCCATTAATTGCCGGAACTCTTAGTCTGCTAATTCCGGGGCTGGGCCAGATTTACAATGGCCGAATTCTATTTGGAATCATCTGGATGCTGGTCTTTGGCATCTCCTGGATTGGATCGGTGGGCTTGTTCGGTTTGATCATCCACGTTATTTCAGCGTGGTGCGCGTACTCATACGCCAAGGATCATCCGGTGAGAGCTTAATTGAGTTCGCGACCGTTTAGCAGCGCGCTACCGCCCGCTGGTCGTGCAGTAGCCCGACTCTAAACGACGCGATGTTTAGAGATTCAGAAAGTTTTCCAGGATGGTCCGGCCGTGCGGATGATCTTCATCAAACAACTCAGGATGAAACTGCACGCCGAAGAGCGGCAGCGAGGTGTGTTGGATCGCCTGAATCTCTGATACGTCGTTGCGCGCAGTGCGAATGAAATCCGCCGGCAGTTCTTTCACTTCATCACAATGCGATTCCCAAACGGTAAGCTGCTCAGGAAGTCCCGCAAAGATCCCGTTCCCAACGGACTCCAGTTCAACTGAACAAAAACCGCGTTCTCGAAACGCGCCATCGTAACCTTCGCCAGGCGCGATGCGTTCAATCAAATCGACAGGGGCACCGAAAGCGAGCGCGATTTGCTGCTGACCTCCACAGACGCCGAGGATCGGTTTTGGCGCGCTGCGAATGACGTAAAAGATCCCGGCCAATTCTTTCGCAGAGTAATTGTCCCAGGGATGGCTTTGTCCGCTGAGGATGATGTGTGAAGGCGAAAGCACTTTCACGAACTCAGGCGTGATGTTCTTAAACGACTCAGTGACTACTCTTAAATCAGGCTCGATCCGTTCGAGCGCTGCGCGAATCTCGCGCGGGCTGGAGCCGGCGTCTTCGATAGTGTTGTCGACTAATAAAAGCATAGGCCCTTAGCGTCTTCGTTTTCTGATGACCGGCGCTACGGTTGGAGATGGCTCGGGAACACTCGGATCAAGCTCCAGGCAATACATGTGGCCGTTGAACGCGCCGATGTAAATCTTGCCGTCAAGCACTGCCGGTGTGGAATTAACGTTGTCGCCGATCTTGATTTCCGAAATCTGCTTTCCATCATCAGCCGACAACATGTGAATCCAGCCCGCTTTGTCGCCGAACACCACGCGGCCATCGACGACCGGCGCGGTGCCCCAAATCGGTCCCCGCGCTTTGAATCGCCAAATCAGTTCGCCTTTGTCCGCGCTCAGGCAATGCAGGTAACCATCACTGGCGCCGATATAAATCTTGCCGTCCGAAAAAATCGGACTGGCCCAGATGCCGATGCTCTCACTACCGCGTCCGTAGTGCCCGCCTTCGGTTGTGTATTGCCAGACTAACTTACCGTCTTCCTGATTGTAGGCGCGCACCACGCCGTCTTCCGCCGCGGTGTAGACCATGCCGTTTGCGACCGCTGGGGTTGAATCTGAATCGGCGCCAATCAAAGACTTCCAGATCACCTTACCGTCAGAGGCTGAGAAGCAATAAAGATAAAACTGTTCGGTGCCCAGGTAGATACGGCCGTCTTTGTAAGTAACACTGCCTTCATCAGAACCGACATCGGGAATTTTGTAGACGAGCTTGCCATCCGCCAGCGTTAAGCAATAGAGACTGTGGTCCTCGCCGCCAAAATAGACTTTGTCGTCGACGACAACGACTGAGCCATCGACTTCAAAGCCTGTTTCATAATCCCAGATCAACGTGCCGTCTTTCTTATTCAGGCAATAGACATGATGATCCAGGCCGCTGTCGATGATGCGGTCACCGACGATCGTGGGCGTGGCTTTCATGCTGTCCTTCGCCTTAAATTTCCAAACCACGCTGCCGTCGTCTCGCCGGATGCAGTACGTATTTCCGTCGGCTGATGGGAAATAGACAAAGTCACCTTCGACCGAAGGCTGTCCGGGCCATGACGTGCCGCCCCACGGATCTTTATGAAATCTGCCGCTGATGGAACCAGTCTTAACTTCCCAGACGATTTTTAGCTGTCCGTCCTTCCATGGACCAGTGCCGTAGAAGTTGCGTTCAGGACCGCCTAACCAGAACGACATTGTGGGCGGCGGCTTTGGAGGTTCAATTTTGGGTGGAGCAGTTTCGGTGACGGCCTTGCCGGCACAACCCAGAAGAAAGACAGCGGAACAAATAATGATAGCCAGACCAACACCGGTGGATCGGTAAGAGAGAGAATGATGTTTCATCGGGGCACCCTAACTGAAGTTGCCTTTCGGTATATTAATTCACAAGCCACTCGCCGCTGTAAACCGCGCCGGCACTTCCCGTCAGGACGACCTCGTCATCGTCACGCCATTCAATCGGAATGATGCCCCCGGGTGCATGCACGTCGATTCTTCGCTCTGTTTTGCCGTTGATGACTGAAGCGACAACTGCCGCACATGAGCAGGTGCCGGAACTTTCTGTTTCGCCGACACCGCGCTCCCAGATTCGTTCATCGATATTCTTGCGATCGCGAACCCGAATGAAGATCACGTTTGTACGTTCGGGAAACTGCGGATGATTTTCGATCAGCGGTCCCAGCCGTCGCCAATCAATTGCCTCAAAGTCGTCGACAAAAACGCAACAGTTCGGATTTCCCATTTGCAGCGCAGTGACCTTCAGAATGCTGCCGCCGACTTCAAGTGGATAATCGATCACGCGCTCGAGAGGCTGACCGGATCGGAACGGAATCGATGCGGAATCAAATCTTGGTTGGCCCAATTCGGATCTAAACAAGAACGATCCATTGTCAGATCGCTCGAGCAAGTGATATCGCTTGATCCCGTTGCGCGTTTGCAGCCGCAGCAGCTCGTTCGACCAAAGATCATGATAGAAGAGAAACGATGCAGCGCATCGTGTTCCGTTGCCTGACATACCCGCTTCGCTGCCATCCGGATTGAAGATGCGCACCTGGAAATCTGAGTCGTTCTCTGGCCCGCCCCCATCCACCACCCCAAGCGGGCTGCCCGCTTGGGGACCCCGGTCCGCAGGCGGTTCTGACAGGATCGCAATGCCGTCGGCCCCTGCACCATAATGACGATTGCAGATGCGATGAGCAAAGTTGCCGAGGTCGCCGACGCCGGCGAGTTGTCCGGCTTCGAAGACAAGGTAATCGTTACCGAAGCCCTGGAATTTAGTGAAACGTGGAGACATGTTTGGAGAAGTTTGGGTCACTGCGTCTTCCCCGCAAACGACGCCAATAAAATCGTGATCGCGTCCATCGAATCGCGTCGCACAGCCGCCGCGTCGGGATAATTGTTCAGCATCATCGAGAACACGAGACGCTCGCCGGCCGCGCTCGTGACATAACCGGACAGAGAGGCGACGGAACTCAGCGAGCCGGTCTTGGCACGCACATTTCCTTCCGCGGGTGTTCCCCGCATGCGCGTGCGCAACGTGCCGTCAACTCCGGCAATTGGCAACGCATCACGGAACTGGGCAAAGTACTTGTGCTTTGACATGAAAGTCAGCAACTGCACCGTGGTGTTCGCGGAAATCAAATCGTTGCGCGACAATCCTGAGCCATCGTTGAGCGAGACGTCGTTTTCACCGATGCCTGCCTGGCGCAGAAACGTCCTTACCATTTCTAATCCTGACTCTTCGTCGTTTAGCGCGCCTCGCGCATCCCCGGCTAACGGTCGTGTGTTGCCAGAGGCATTCAGAATTTGCGGGTTTCGACCAAGTGTTCGCAGAATTAATTCCGTATATTGGTTCTGACTAGGCTTTAGAGTATGCGCTGCGATTTCCCTAAAAGGAGGCGATTGCAAACTCGCAACTTCAACGGGGAACTGCGCCATAGACCCATTCGCGAATCCGGGCGGGGTGCGCGGCAAGAGACCGGCGCCAGAACGAGCATCAACAGTTCGCACTCGTCCCTCGATCTTCACGCCGCGCTTGGTCAACGCATCGCGCAACATGGAAACGAAAGCGAGTGCCGGATCAGGAATCGCTACGCCGCCAACAAATCCGCCATCGCCCAGCGGTAAAGTGCCGGAAATCTCCAGCGTGTTGGCGCCCAGGCCACGATAGATTTGTAAATCGTTTTTCAAACCCTTCGGGGTGGTCGTGGCCCGATTCACGATTGTGATGAAAGACGCATTTGGCGGTCCAGTAACGATCGAGACGGGCGCGCCAACCGTAGCGCCGGGCTTAATATTCAAATCGATCGCGTTGTCATTAATTGTGAGCGCGCTGACTTGCGCGCCATAGGACCAGGTCAGGTCTTCCCATTCCCAGCCACTGCCAACCGGCGATCCGTTGAAGTAACTTTCATCGCCGACCAGATCACCTTTTACTCGTTTCACTCCGGCAGCGACGATCCGATCGGCAAGATCGTTGATGCCTTTGAAGTAATCGCCGTTGTTGAAGCGCGCGGCGATAGACGGATCACCCCGGCCATAGATGATCAGATCGCCTTTTACTTTTCCATCTTCCACTTCTTCTTTCGCGTAAACCGAAGTGATGAAATGAAAATCAGGAGTCAGTCGATCGAACGCAGTTGCTACTGTGTAAAGCTTCATGTTCGAAGCCGGCCGTACAAACTTATTTGCGTCCTGCTCGAAGATCGTCTGCCCACTATCGAGCGAAACGATCTTGAGTGCGAAGAAGCCGGGTTCGAGCGCCGGCTGCCGGCAAATCTCTTCGATTCGCGAACGCAATTCGGCCAGCGTTGCCGGCGCTTTAGGCGCAGGGACAACGGATCTCGAACTAGCGGTAGCCGTCGGCGATTGCGCGTTGACCGGAATCAACGTCAACGAGCATTCAATGGCTACCGCCAGCAGGCAGACTGAAGCCGTGACGACAAACCAATTTCTTCTGCTAATCTTTTTCATGGATATCAATCGAACGAACTAAGAATTTCTTCGGCGCTCGCGGTCGCCGTGCCCAGTTTACCTACGACAATTCCGGCGGCGTGATTCGCCAGCACGGCCGCCTCAATCATTGATGCGCCGGCGGCCATTGCCGCTGCCAGGGTCGCAATTACCGTGTCCCCAGCGCCGGTGACGTCGAACACTTCGCGGGCTGCGGTTGCCACAAAGACAGGATCGCGATCGCCTTCAACCAGCATCATGCCACGATCGCCGCGCGTCACTAGCACTGCGTCGCAGGCCAGACGCGCGCGTATCTTTTGGGCCGCGGCGTGCAAGCCTTCATCTGAATCTTCTTCGGAATTCGTCAGGCGCAGCGCCTCATGATGGTTCGGTGTGACGAGCGTCGCCGGACGATAAGCGTCGAAGTTTCGCATCTTTGGATCGACCAGCACCGGAATGCGTCCGTGCGCGAGCGGCAGGATTTCAGAAAGCATTCGGGCGGTCACCACGCCCTTGTCGTAATCCGAAATGATCAGTGCCTCTGCAGTTTCGATCGCCTCTTTCGCTGCGCGAATCACGTGAGCTTCGATCTCGTCGTTGATCTGACCCCGATGCTCGCGATCCGCGCGCACGATCATTTGCTGATGCGCAATGATTCTGGTTTTGATCGTGGTCGGACGCTCGCCGTCACAAACCAAAGTCTCCGCAGTTTGGACGCCTCCATTCTGGCGCAGCGCGCTGCGCAGCTTCTCAGCCGCGGAATCCTTGCCAACCACACCGATCACTGTGGCCTGTGCACCGAGCGCGGTCACATTCGCCAAAACATTAGCGGCGCCGCCAAGTCGCATCGATTCGCGCTGAATATTAACCACCGGCACCGGCGCTTCCGGCGAAATTCTGGTGACGTCGCCCCAGATAAACTCGTCGAGCATCACATCGCCCACGATCACGATGCGGCACGCGCGCGCGTGAGTTAAGATCTCTTCGGCTCTGTTCTTGTCCAGGGTTAGCAAGGCAGTTCGCGCCGGCGGCGGCGATTCACTAAGGGTTTGTTTCTCTCATTAGCCGATCGATTGCCGCCACGACGCGTTCGACGGGAATGCGAAGAATGCATTCCGGTCTTTCAAACTCAGCGCAGAAGTAACCGTGACAGGGCTGGCACTTCATCTCTTCCCGTACGACCTCATGCCTGTTCGTGGTCCATGGCCGCCAATGCGCTACATTTGATGATCCGAAAACCACGACGCACGGGGTATTCACTGCCGCGGCCATATGCGCGATGCCGCTATCGTTGCCGACGAATAGCTGCGAGCGTGCTGCCAGCGCCGTTACCTCGGGCAAAGACAGATCGTCGAAACCAATCACGCGCGCGGATGATCCCTGGACGACCGAGTCAAGTATCTGCTTTTCCTTCGGGGCCACAATAACGACTGGCCTAAGACCGCGCACAGCAACCTCGTCTATCACGCGCGCAAAATTTTCGGCGGGCCATTGCTTGGTTTCAAACGCCGCGGCCGGATGAATCATGGCCAGCGGTTCGTCATAGATATTGTGTGCCACAAGCTTTGCGCTGACCGATTGCGCGGCCTTTTCGGTTACCGCCAATTGCGTCGCCGGCCGATCGCTGACCGGCACACCAGTCCAACCAATTAACGCGAGTTGCTGCTCGACAGAATGCAGAGTCGGGCGCGACCAGATTTCCTGTGGCGACGGCGCAATGTGATTGTACAAACGCGCGTACTGATAATGAGCGTATCCGACGCGGTGTGTTGCTCCGCTGGCGCGCGCCAGAAAAGTCGCAGTCGTTCCGCCGTGCAGGTTGTAAGCAACGTCATAACCAGTGCGATGAAGATCGCGTGCGATACGCGCGCGAGCCGCGTGACTGTGGCGCGGAATCGAGATAACGCGATCGACCAGTCGCGATCCATCCAAAACTGGCGCCACCCAGTCTTCCAGCAAAATATCGATGCTTGTATGGGGCAGGAACCGTCGCAACGCCACCAGGGAAGGGGTGGTCAGCACGGTGTCTCCGATCGATCGCAACCGGATCACGAGCAGCTTACGCACGATGGACCAGTCCCACCGCGCGGGCGCGAGTGGCTGGGCCGCCTCACTTTCAAAAGCGTGCGCCAGGCTGAGATGCCGAGCGCTCGGCGACGACTCAATTATTTGTCGCAGGCTGTTCATCTTCGATCGTCGCTTCGTCGATCAACATCACGGGAATATCATCGCGAATCGGATAAACACGCTTGCACTCGACGCATTTCAACGCGCTGCCGTCGGGTTTCAACTCAACTTTGGCGCGACACGCCGGACAAACCAGAATTTCAAGTAGTTGTTCGCTAATTGGCATCGCTGATTCCTCAATATTCGCGCGTTTGAGACGCGCGCGGTGAGTAAGCTTAGCAGCATTATCAGATTTCTCGTAGCGCATGGTGTACAATCGCGCTGCCGGAAACAATGGCGGAATAATAACGATCATAGACGCAAGAATCTCTTATGGTGATTGAAGAATTTGGTCCGAGAGTCGCGAATGTCTGGAATCATTTGCGCATCACGACACGAAACCTGGTTGAGAACGCCTGGCGGTCGGCCAGTTCAGGTTCGGCACCGCAGGTTCCCCGCTCGGCCCCGTACGATCCGCGCGCCGATCAGGAACTGAGCCAATTGCTGGCGGCGCTCGACGATCACGCGCAACAAACCGAAAGTTCAGCCGGCCGGGAAGGCGCGCGCGAGTCGCGACGCCTCGCCGACGCCTGCGCGAATGTGCTTAGTCAACAGACACAGTCGGCGGAAGTTTTCGCGCAGTTGATCTTACGCGCGCATCAAAGAAACAATTACGCGCAAGTCGACGCCCTGGCCGAATTGCTGCCGGAACGGCTCGCACCCAGCGAACTGTGCGAGCTGGCGCGAGCTAACAATGTCATTGTGAGGGCGTTGGCCCACGAAGCCTGACGCAACTGCCGACCTCATTGTTGGCGGCGGTGCTGCGTGATCCGGTCGACGCCGTGATTGCGCGCCAGGCGTTGGAGCGGCAAGCAACTGAGTTCGGATCCGAAGACGCTCAACGGATCCTGCGAGAGGCTATCGAAGGCTTCGAAGAACACTTCGACTGAATTCAGGCCCAACAGCAATCGCAAAAACAACACGTCGCCCGGTTAAGAGCGACGTGTTCGTGTATAGGGGCGATTTGTGAACGCGCTATTCCGCCGGGCCATTACAGGCTGGTCCATGCAGCGCGGGAATCTTTTGACTGATCACTGGATAATTCGGAGCTTCGTCTATATTGATCTGGGTCCAGTGCTGATGTTGCTCGGGCACGTTATTGTCGGCAAAGATCGCTTCGACCGGGCATTCAGGCACGCACGCGTCGCAATCGATACAGGTATCAGCGTTGATATAAAGACGATCGGGCAGCTCGTGAAAAGCTTCGACAGGACAAACCGCAGCACAGTCGGTGTACTTACAATCAACGCACATCTCAACAACAACGTAGGTCATTCGCGGATGACTCCTTTCAAAGTAGATACAAATGTTTATTATCTAACGCGCTGAATGTCAACTGGAAAATTTATTGTAACGCAAACTGTTAGTTTGCGTACGCAAGCTGACAGCTTGCGCTACATTCATCTCTTCGGAATGTACGTAAACCAAAAATAGATCGCCTGGCCCACGCCGATCCAAAATCCAATTACAGCTCCAAACAATTCGATCGTCTTCAAATGATGTTGCGCGACTGACAGGACCAGCGCTTCCAGCTTTTCGATCGGATAATCAGAAACTTTCTGCCGCACTAAACCGCCCACATCGAATTCCGCAATCGCCGCCGGCAAGCGCTCGCGCGCCGCGGCCACGATTTTTTCTGTGAGTGCCGCCGAAGCTTTGTCGATCGCACCGGCCGGCATGTGATCGGCAAGTCGTCCGATCGGAGTCACCAGGAACCGTTCAATCTGTGAACTCAAAATCCCATTGATCGTTTGGGCGGTGTCGTCACGCGCCAGAACCGTCAACAGACTCTTAGTCAAGAACGTCTTCACGCGCGCCGCTGAATCCGGATTGAGCGTTTCGATTAATTCGCGCAGCGTACGCGGTTGCAGCCGTTCGAGCGCATCGACCATATAAACATTAATCGATCCCGCCAATTCGGGACTTCGCAACATCGCCACGAAACGCGATGCCGCCTGGTGCTTGATATTTTCAAAGTTGTCCGAAGATATTTGCCCGATCAAGTCTTTGAGCGGACGCTCCATTAAGCTGTCGATGGTGGCATTCAGAAACAGAGTGGCTTCGTGTGCAAACGCGTCGCCGCGCAGATATTCTTCCACTCGCCGCGGCAAATGGTTGTTAACCAGATCGTCAACCTCGTAATAGATGCGTTCGCGCGAGATGAAAATCTTTTTGATGAATGAGAGGCGATCGTAGTAATCGTCAACTTCGTGTTTGATGAGCGCGCCGATGCGCTGCCGGGTGTTCTTGCTGGCCGCGATGTCGGCAAGGTGATGCACGATCGGCGGCACTTGCTGATCGATGCGCTCTTTGATTAACGCGATCGTCTCATCGGAAAACATTTCCGCCAGAGTCGCGTCGGTGCGCGCGAGATCGTCGATGCGATCGCTGACAAAGGAATAGACCTTACTTTCGAATTGTTCGGCGCTGACAAATGATTGATAGCGATCTGCGACAAACCTTTGCAGGATTGCAAACGTGTCTTCGTTAATCGTTTCGCCTAATCGTCTCTCCAGCAGTTTGTCAATTTGCCGATCGACGAAAGTTTCGATCGCCTGGGCCGTCTGATCGCTTTTCAGGACTGAAGCTATGTGTTCCGCCAGCCGGTACTGCAGCGCCGAGATGGTATCCAGGACCGGCGCGCGCGCTTCGCGTGGCAGTGCTTCGATCAGCGAAGGGTGAACTGTTGAGAGCAATTCATCAGTGTATGATGTGACGAAGCCCTCGACTTTGCGATTAAAGAACCCGGTTTCAAAGAGCGCGTCAAAAACCGTCTCCTGCGAAACGAGTTCATTACCCACCGCATTGCCGATCGACTGGGCCAGCCGCGCGCGATGACGCGGAATCATTCCCTGTGGCCAGATCGTTAGCCCGAAAAGTTTCACGGGCTTGTACGGATGAAACAACATCCAGATCGCCAGCCACGCCGCGCCAAACCCGTGCACCGTCGCGATGACGATGATGGCAATGCTGATTAAGATTTTGAAAGTGGTTGGATTGATGGCTACGCTCCGCGTTCAAAACTAGATTAGCCTGCGGAGCAGGCGACAGCCAATCGTTAATTGCCCGATGAACTCACTCATCATCAACGTCAGCTCTCCACCAAAGATCTGTCTGCGGCAAATTATTGAAGTCAGTTTCGATACCAGCCATACCACCCGCAGCTTGGTAAACCACCTCGCCGCCAATCACCGTCATCAGGCAGTGGGTTTTCAGAATTTCGGGCTCCGGAATTTTCATGATGTCCGCGGACAGCATTGTCAGATCGGCAAGTTTCCCCACTTGAATCGAGCCGCGCAAATTCTCTTCAAAGGCAGCATAGGCCGGCCAGATCGTCAACATCTTCAGCCCCTGTTCACGCGTGACCTTTTCTTCCGGGTGCCAGTTTTCGTCTGAGTAACCGCGAATATCTTTGCGCGCAACGGCCGCATAAAATTCGATCATCGGCTCACCGCGCTCGACCGGGGCGTCCGAACCTCCGGGAATAATTACGCCCGTCTTGAGAAAACTGTTCCAGGCGTACGCGCCTTTCAAACGCTCAATGCCGAGGCGGCTCGGCGCGAAATGCAGATCGCCGATCGCGTGCGATGCCTGCATCGACGGAATGATTCCGAGCTTCGCAAACCTGGGGATGTCTGCCGGGTTGACGATCTGAGAATGCTCGTCGCGCCACCGCGGTTCAGCGATCTTGCGCTGCGACTTTGGCACCGCGTTCAAAGCTTTCTCGTATTCATCAAGGATAAAACGGTTCGCATAGTCACCGATCGCATGCGTCTGTACCTGAATTCCTTTTTGCAACGCCTCTCGCAACATCGGCGCCAGCTCTTCGTCTTTAACGCGGAGAAAACCTTTGCTGTCCGGCGCATCGTTATAAGGCTCTAGCAAAGCAGCGCCGCGCGAACCGAGCGCGCCGTCGGAGACCACTTTGATCGTGCGCAGATTGAATCGATCGCCAAACGCTTCGATGATCGGACCTTCCCGCAAAAGTCTCTGCGCCTCAGGACCCGGGCCATAGACCGCTTTGTAAATCCGCAGCTTCAACTTTCCTTCGCTATAAAGTTTCTTGTAGAGATCGACGTCGCGATAGCTGCCGCCCGGATCCTGAATCTGCGTCAAGCCAAGTTGAATGCTGCGATTGTTGGCGAGAATCATCGCTTGTTCGATGTCGGCTTGCGTCGCCGAGGGAATCTGTCGCGAGATAAATCCTTGCGCGTTATCGAGCAGCATGCCGTCCGGCTCACCGGTATGCTTGTCGTGCAGGATCTGTCCGCCGAACGGGTCCTTCGTTTCTTTCGTCACGTTTCCGAGCTTCAGCGCTAAGCTGTTGGCAACTGCGCCGTGACCGTCTGCGCGACCGAGAAACACCGGATTATTCGGCGAGATTTTGTCGAGGTCCCAACGCGTCGGAAAAACCGGCGGCTTCCAAAACGTTTC
>Ga0193730_1000007_pt1 | contig 91040 bp, 82 predicted proteins | sample U1a1metaG_FD_144919 | JGI IMG/M metagenome (GOLD analysis project Ga0193730, IMG submission 144919) | Soil microbial communities from a riparian zone of the East river system, Colorado, United States - U1a1 | ecosystem: Environmental > Terrestrial > Soil > Riparian zone | place: USA: East River...
TGCATCCGCTCGCAGTGATATTAGCGATACTCGCTGGGGCAGAGGTCGCTGGGGTGGCGGGAATCTTTTTGGCAATTCCCGCGATTGCGATACTCACCGTGGGTTACCGGCACTGGCTTGAGCACCGCGGGAGCGAAACAATCGCTGAAGTGATTGAACAGGCTGTCGTCGATGCAGAGGTCGAATCTGAAATGGCTTCAACGCATCCTACGTCCGCAACTACCGCTGACGAAATGGCGCGCGTGCGACCTGATTTGCTGACCGGGGAATTAAAGCCGCCCACCTAACGCCACGAAATAAGCGGCCACGGATTGCACAAGAGTAGTTCCGGATACTCGAGGGCTTGCGAATTCCTCCCGACTGCCCGATCACCCGGCTGAAGCCGTGTGTGATTAAACTCGACTTCGTGTCTTGTGCAAAGCCATCTGTGGTTAGATCGACGGCGCCGCCCGCTTCTCCATCAAATCAATAAATCTCTTGAAGTGATGTTCCGCGTCGTGTGGGCCGGGCGCGGCTTCGGGATGATACTGGACTGAGATGATCGGCAGCGTCGTGTGACGCATGCCTTCGACGCAATTGTCGTTGAGGTTGATGTGGGTGACTTCGATTTCCTTTGGCAGCGTCTCCGCTTTCACTGCAAAGCCATGATTATGCGAGGTAATTTCCACGCGGCCATCGCGAGAATCTTTGACAGGCTGATTACCGCCCCGATGACCAAACATCAGTTTGAATGTCTGGCCGCCGAACGCTCGGCCTAACAGTTGATGACCGAAACAGATGCCAAAGGTCGGCGTGCCTGACTGCGCCACGCGCTTAACTTCTTCCACTTCTTTGGTCATCGAAGCTGGATCGCCCGGGCCATTTGAGAGAAAAACTCCGTCAGGCTTCATCGCCAGCACTTCATTCGCCGGCGTAGATGCCGGCACAACTGTCACGCGACAGCCGGCTTGTGACAGTTCGCGCAGTGAATTCAGCTTCACGCCAAAGTCGTAACAGACAACGTGAAAACGTTCATCGCCGGCCGCAACGACTTCGTACGGTTCTTTCGTCGTGACCACGCTGGCGAGTTCGCGATTCTCCATCGACGGAGAGTTGCGCGCTTTCTCGATCACGCTGTCCGAGTCGGCGTCGGTAGTCGACAGACAAGCGCGCATTGCCCCCTTGTCGCGAATGTGACGCACCAGCGCGCGTGTGTCGATATGATCGATCGCAACGATGTTCCAGCGCCTTAAATAATCGTCGAGCGATTCACTGGCGCGCCAGTTTGAAGCCATGCGACTGGCTTCACGCACAACAAATCCTTCAACCCAGGGCCGCGACGATTCCGGATCCTCGTTGTTGACGCCGTAATTGCCGATCAATGGATAAGTCATGCAGACGATCTGTCCGGCATAAGAAGGATCCGTCAGGACTTCCTGATATCCGGTCATCGACGTATTGAAGACCATCTCGCCGACGCTTTCGCCTTCGGCGCCCCACGAACGTCCGCGCCAGACGCGGCCGTCTTCAAGTGCGATGATTGCAACCTTTTCGTTCATCTGCTTACTTTACCGGTATCTGTTTCTTATCGCCGTCCTTAATGAATTGCGCCGAGCCACAGAACCATTTGTCGACATCGACATAGCAGGTAAAGACGCGTTCGTTGTCCGTCTTAACATCGTTCCAACGCCGATAGAAAGTCTTCTGATTCCACTTTACGCGAAATGGATAGACCATCGTCTCAGCCGTGCCGCCCGCGCCTGAGTCTTCATTCTTGTTCCAGCGATGCGGCGCTCCAGGCTTGAACTCGGTAATAACCATGGTGGTTGCGCCATCGGAGCCAGGATCAGATGGCTTTTCATATAGACACTGAACTAGTTTCTTTGCCAGTTCCGCCGGAGGAGGCGGTCCGTTGCGCGCCGCGGGTTGTTTGAGGTTCTTGCAATCCAGAAGTTCTCGATCAGCCAGCACCGTGCCGTTGTCATCGACAAGTAATTTGTCACTTTGAATCTGCGGCGCGGCGCCGCCGAGAGGACGGAGCCACCCTTCGGCATATGGACGGATCGGAACAGTCATCATTTTCGGAAGCTGGCCCGGCAATGGATCAACCTGGACCGTATAAGCCACCGACGACGTCGTATCCACTTTGACGATCGTGCCCTTCTTCCAAATGGCGTTGGCTGGGTTCGATGCTTCGATTGTATCAACCTCGACGCGATCGCCTTCCTTGTATTTAGGCTGGACCTGGGCGCTGACTGCAACCGCCAGCGCGATTAGCAGAGCCGCAGTGCAGAGCGCTGCCCAGTAGTTTTTATTCATGTCGTTAGCCCTTCCTTTGATGACGAGGCCTCAACCACCGGATTAATATGGTTGGGACTTTGAATCGCGAATCTCACGGTTTGGTGGACTCGGCGGCGATGCATTCGCTGGATCGAGCTAACGTAGGCGGTACTGACCTTATCGCGCTGCCGACTGCTTACTGCCGCCCGCTGACTGCTTCCTGCCGCTTCCGTTTTAGAAACTGCTGCGCTTCGTTCAGCCACCGCTTCTCAGTTCGATACTTATAGGCAGGCGCGGTCTTGACAGCCTCAATGCATGCTTGCATCGAGCTGGCGGCTTCCTGATTATCGCCTAATCCCGCGTACGCGCGTCCCATCAAATACAGTCCCTGCGGATCGCTGGTGCGGCGGTCAAGAAACTTCTCCAGCGCATCACGCGCGTCGCCGTACTGTCCAGCGGCGACATAGGTCGCGCCAATCTCGCGCCAGATTTCGTTTTGCGCGTGAAACTGATCGCGCAGCACCACCTGCTCGAAGTTCGCGATGGCCTCGGGCAGGCGTCCTTGCGCACGCGCAATGCGGCCCAACTGATAATGCGCATCCAATTCGTCAGCGTCGATATCGATCGCGCGCTGGAAACGTTCCCGCGCTTCACTCAACTCGCCGCGCTGCTGATGTATCAGCCCCAGGTTATAGTGCGCTGATGAATCGCGCGGATTGATCGTCGCAGCTTCCAGGTTCTGCTTGAACGCCACGCGCGCGCGTTGGTTGCTCACGATGCCACTGAAGTACCCGCGCAATAGCAGAAACAGCATCAGCAGGATGAAAGGCGATGCTAAGAGCGTATGGAATACCCCATAAAGTGTTCGCGACAATATCAAAGCAGCGACGGCGGCGATTGTCGCGATCACGATGGTGCGAAATACTGAAATTCGGAAAATCACATAAACGGTAAGGACCACTCCGACGAAAAACAGAGCGAACTTCACCATCAGGAAAAGCGCCAGTGAAACGCTCACCGGGTTGGTGAATTCGGCTTGGAGAATGGCCAAAGCGTCTGGTGGAAATCCGATCGAGCGCGCGACATCGATCGTATGCGGCGCTTCCTGGATTGAGCTCGCGACTCTCGCGGCCTGAAGGCCGCTGAAGTGAAAGAACACGGCAATCACCGTCGAGCATATGTTCGCCGCAACCAACGCATAGAAAGCCACCGACGCCAGCGATGCGTATTCCTGCTGAATAACCAGCCCAAAACTGCCGCGGCGATCAAACAGATTTGCGATCAGCGCCACCATGGGGACCAGCAGGATTGCAATCGGCAACAACGAAGACGCAGATTGAAAGAAGAGAGTCGCGAGTTGAGCCGGATGGCTTGGGAATGATTTGTCGCCGGCCAGCCACTGGGTCACAAACGCGTAAAGAAGCTGCGAGGCATAAGCCAACAGGACCAACTGTAACAGCGAGCCGCGATCGCGCACTTCGCGCATGCCGCGCAGCGGCGCGTAAAAGATCATTCCGGTGAATCTCAGCCAGTCAGTCATATGAGCGTTGTGTCAGAAGCCCGACCGTAAGGGAGGGCCACGTAATCTATGTTGCCCTTGCTTACGCGCGGGCTTCTGACACTCTATCGATCGTCTGAATCCGGCCCGTCGTCATCGCGTCGATAAGTCGCGCCGGGTGGCACACTGCGATTATGCGTGTCGCGGGTAATTAGTTTCGCCACGCCCAGCGGCCAATACCGAAACAGCGCCTTGCCGTAAATATATTTCTTGGGCACCAACCCCCAAATACGAGAATCGCTTGAGTTATCGCGATTATCTCCCATCACAAAATAGTATCCCGGCTTCACGTATGTGGGTGGTTTGTTGGCATGCGACATGTTCAAATGCGGATCGAGATAGCCCTCGTCCAGATCACGGCCATTGACTCGCACCTGCCCGTCGTGAACTTCGACAGTGTCGCCCGGTAAACCGATCACGCGCTTGATATAACTCTTCGACGGGTCTTCGGGAAACCAAAACACCACGATGTCGCCGCGATAGATTTTCGGCGCCCAACGAAAATCGTCATAGTAGATTAGTTTGTTGACGAAGATGCGTTCGCCGTCGTGCAAGTAAGGCAGCATCGAAGTGCCTTCGACCTTCACCGGCTGAATGATGAAGACCATCACCAGCGCCAACACCATGAGCGCGAAAATTAGATCACGCACCAGCAGCCGGGACTCTTGCCAGAGATGTTTGCGCGCCGCATCTTTGGGTCGCTGAATCTCGATGTCGCGATCATCGTCAGGATGAATTGTGCCGAAAGGAGGCGGCTGGTTGAATGGCTTACCGAGCATGCTTTCTATTGAGACGGAATTCTGCGGCGCCACAGCTCTGATATCAGATGCGCCGCGTATTCCTCGATCTGATATCGAGGTTATCCGCCGTCTGCTTTCATTGTCAAACCCGTTGCCTTCAGCAATTGTATGTGGCACGCGCATCTCGCGCGTGGACTCACGAGCGGGACGCCCGTGCCACGTTTTCAAATTGAGCGCGCCATGCCTGGTTTGGGCAAAGCTTGACAGTTGCGCGCGACGCTCTCTATCATCGCCACGCACAATCCACCGCGACGTTGTTTACGTGCAAATCAACCTAGTCCGCTGAGACCGGAGGCCACGTCCGTGATTAAACTCGACATCATTAATCGCCTTGCTGACGAAACTGGAATACCCAAGTTAAAGGCCGAGCAGGCAGTTGAAGCGCTCTTTAATTCGATGAAGGACGCGCTCTCTCGGGGCGATCGAATTGAGCTGCGGGGCTTCGGCGTCTTCCTCGTCAAACCGCGCAAGCGCGGTGTCGGCCGTAATCCTCGCACGGGCGAAGAAGTCGCAATTCCGTCCGGAAAGACCATTCGCTTTAAGCCGGGCAAAGAGCTGCACAGCCACGGCGACGATGGCACGAATGGTTAATAAACGCCGTTAGGCGCGAAACATTTATAGAACTGCTTACAAACTTGATTATGGTTCGCGGGAGTGAAAGCGTCGCTTTTACTCCCGCGATTTGGTTAAAGGAAGGGATGCGAGCTATAACGTTTCGTGCCGGACGGCACTCAAGTACTGCATTTAGCTTTGCTGCATGTCAAAGTCAACCGAATCTATCGAGCCAATCGCTGATATAACACGGAGCATCCCCACACCAGCCGCAAAACCCACTGCTCGTCAGTGGCTTCTGCATCTGGGGCTATTTCTGCTTACCGGTTTCACCACGACAATCTGTGGCGTGCTGATGGCCGGCCCAGATCTCAGTTCAGTCGACATCAATCAAACGGGCAGTAACGGTTTTGCCTCATCGCTCTTGATGTTCCCGGTTTTCTATATCTCGACAATCTTCCGCCTGGTGCGCTTCGCTTTTCTAAATCCTTTTTTCCTTGGGCAGGGACTGCTGTTTTCAGCTTCGCTACTCGCAATTCTAGTTGCGCACGAATCGGGACATTACTTGTTCTGTCGCTATTACGGGGTTGATGCGACTTTGCCGTTTTTCATTCCGCAGCCACCGCTGCTGATTCCCGGAACGTTCGGCGCATTCATTCGCATGAAGTCGCCGGTGCCTTCTCGGCGCGCGTTGTTTGATATCGGATTGGCAGGTCCGTTGGCCGGCTTTGCGGTGATTCTGCCCGTCGCTTTCGCAGGGGTCCTGACTCTGCATCACACGCCGTTGCTTGCCGCTGAAGCGACCAGTGGGGCCGGCGGCGGTATCATCTTCAACGATCCGCTCTTGTTTCGAATGATCGCGCGCTGGTTCAAAGTAGATCTCGACAACTCGGTCGCCAATTCTTTTTATCTAGCGGCCTGGGTCGGCGCGTTGGTAACCAGTTTGAATCTGATGCCGGTGGGCCAACTGGATGGTGGCCACGGAACGTTTTCGATCTTTGGGCAGGCGGCGCATCGCTGGATTGGGATCGTGGCGTTCGTGGCGATGGCGCTGATCTCAGCCCTCGGTTGGATGTGGCATGGAAGTCCGGGAGGGTTCGTCTACGTGGTACTGCTGGCGGTAATGTTGCGCGTGCGACATCCACAACCAGAACAAATGGAACCGCTCGGCCTGGCGCGCACAGTCATCGGCGTTCTCACACTGATTGTTTTTGTGCTTTGCTTTATGCCGTTTCCGATTACGATCACGTAAATCTCACCACAGAGGACCGGAGAGAGGAATGAACCCTAAATTCATTAACAGCGTTGCGATGCTCGTCGCGGTGCTACTCTTCAATTCGTTGTTTGTTCAACTCACACGCGCACAGGCGACCGATCCAATCGAAACGATTCGGCAACACTACGCGGCCATTAATAAGAACGTCACGCTCTATCGCCGGGTCAAGAAAGATCTGTCCGGCTACTCGGCGGAAGGCGGCGAGCTAATCGCTTACTTTCATGGCCCAACGATCATGAAAATCGCCGCCACCTTTTTCGGCGAGACCGGAAAAACGATGGAGGAATATTATTACTGGGACGGCAAATTGATTTTCGTCTTTCGCCGAGAAGCGCACTACGACAAACCTTTGTCCGGAAAAGTTGTCTCGACCATCGAAAATCGTCTCTATTTCAAAGACGACAAAATGATTCGCTGGATTGACGAGAACGGAAAAGAAGTCGCGGCCGGATCGACAGAGTTTGCCGAAAAAGAGAAAGACTATTTGAAGAGTTCGAAGGAATTCAGTGAGGGCGCGCGGGGCAGTAGCCCAACCGTAAGGGAGGGCCTGTAATGGCTCTGCCACCCGATGTGCGGAAGGGCTTGCCCTTCCGTGCGCCGAAATAGTTGAAGAAATAAAAGCAAATCCGGAAAGGCAAAGCCTTTCCGCACAGCGGGCGGCAAAGTCGCAACTCGTATCACGGGCCACCGACCTCACCGTTCCGCCGCACTGCTTCGTTTGTCCTGAGAGTTCTGGCCGCTATGAAAATCGATCACGGTCCGCAGGATCCCTTCGAGATCGATTTTTGGCGAGAAGCCTATCTGCTTATTAGCCTTTGCAATGTCCGGGACGCGGCGAGGCATGTCTTCGAAACCTTCTTCATAAGCTTCATCATAAGGCACCAGCACGATCTCGGATTCAGAGTTGGTGAGATCCCTAACCTTCTGCGCCAGATCGCCGATCGTGATTTCCTGGTTTGAGCCGACGTTGAAGACCTGCCCGACGGCCCGTTCATCATCCATCAGTTTCATCAGCGCCCCGACTACATCGCCGACATAGCAGAAGCAACGCGATTGCTTGCCGTCGCCATAGACAGTGATGGGACGATTGGCCAGGGCCTGTTTCACGAACGTCGGGATCACCATGCCGTATTGTCCGGTCTGGCGCGGGCCGACGGTGTTAAAGAGCCGCACGACAATCGTCGGTAGTTTCTTTTCCCGCCAATAAGCGAGCGCCAGAAATTCGTCAATCGCTTTCGAGCACGCGTAGCTCCAGCGGCCTTTCGTCGTCGCGCCCATCACCAGATTTCCATCCTCCCGAAACGGGACCTGCGTGCTCAGCCCGTACACTTCCGACGTCGAAGCAATCAGGACTTTTTTCTTCTTCTTGTTGGCGAGCGACAGGATGCACTCAGTCCCGCGCACGTTTGTCTCAATCGTGTGTACCGGACTTTCGACGATCAGCTTGACGCCAACCGCGGCCGCCAGATGAAAAATCACGTCACATTGATCTACCAACTCAGCCGCGACCGGCTGGTTGTGAACACTCTCGATCGTGTAGTGAAAGCGCGGGTGATCTTTCAGATGACGGATGTTTTCAAAGCTGCCCGTCGAAAGATCGTCGATGATGAAGACTTCGTCGCCCCGCTCGAGGCAAGCGTCCGAAAGATGTGAGCCGATAAAACCTGAACCGCCAGTGATCAGAACTCGCAATGCCAAACCTCTTCAGTGATTTTAGAAACGAGGAGTAAGTCTAACACGATAGTAGTCTTCGATGGCTTGACGTCAGACTCCACCGCTTCCGTCCCCGCTTCCAAAGGAAGAGCGAGAAAGACTACTGCTCGTGGCCGCTCTGGCCGGCTCGATTTGAAGCAGATCGGCATAGAGCCTCGTCATGTCCGCCAACAGTCGCTCCTTCGAATAATTCTGGTTAACGAAGTCATGACCGCGCTGGCCTAGTGCGCGACGCAGTGATTCGTTCGCGATCAGGTAATCAAGCCCTTTCGCAAAAGCCTCTTTATCACCACTCGCGACTGCCAGCCCGCGTTCATGAAGTGTGAATCCTGGCTCAGACTGAGGCGAAACTTTCTCGCCTAACAGATCGACAACGCCGCCCACCGCAGTCGCGATTACCGGGCGCGCGTTGGCCATTCCCTCGATCAGGCTGAGCGGAGTGCCTTCGTTCAAACTGGTCAGCGCGACCACGTCCAGCGCGGGATAAAAATTCTCCGGGTCCTGGCGCGAGCCGAGGAAAAGAACATCATCGCGCAGTCCAAGCTCGTCAACCTGTTTCTCAAGCTCTCTCCGAAGATGACCGTCACCGATGATTACAAATCGCACCTTTCTTTGATTCGTCTTCTTGAACAAGGCCGCGATTTGCAGGAACATCCGGTGATTTTTGATCTCGGTCAATCGTCCGACAATGCCGACCAGGATTTCATCCGCGCGAATATTCAGCTCCTGACGAAATCGTTCGCGACGTTCGCTCCATTGCGAATAAATATCGAGATCGATGCCGAGCGGAATCACCGAAAACTGTTCGGCTCGACCGACACTAAACTTCTCATTAATTTCGTGACGCTGTTGACCGCTAATAACGACGATGCGATCGGTCGCCAGGCGCGCCAGCAGCTTTTCAATCATTAGAAACAGGCGCGTCTTGCCTGGTCCATAGTAGCCGTGGAAAACGTGGCCATGATATGTGTGCACCAGTCGACAGCGACGTGGTTTGCCGGCGAGCGTCGCCGGCGTCAGCCATCGATACATGACTGCCGCGACCCGGCCAACGGTTCCGGCTTTCGCCGTGTGCGTGTGCACGAGGTCGGGTTTCTCTCGCACCATCAAGCGAAACAGCTTCCAAACTGTAATCGCGTCCCGCGGAGAAATCTCGCGGCTCATTTCGGGAATGATTAAGGGAGTGATGCCTGCCTGCGCGGCGACGTAACTCATGTCGTCCTCGCCCGGTGGAACCACGCCCGCCACCAGCAACGTGTCGTACCCGTCATGCTTCATGCCAGCCGTCAGCCACACCACGTGACGCGCGGGGCCACCGACATTCAGTCGCGCGATGATGCGAAGGACCTTCATCAAATCCTAAGCGAAGGTAAAGCTTCACGAAACATCCTAGGAGTTAGCGCCGGCTTCTGCTGCATGGGTCACTTCCTGATTGTTAGCTCCGGTTTTGGCGACGAGATTCGAGGCATGCAGCAGGCTCTCAAAAGTCCCGGCATCGCTCCACCATCCATCCAATTCGTCCCAGGTCATATCGCCGCGATCAATATAAGCGTTGTTAACGTCGGTAATTTCCAATTCGCCGCGGCCGGACGGTCTCAGCGTGCGGATGACGTCAAAGACATCCGCGTCGTACATATAAATTCCAATTACAGCATATTCAGACTTGGGCTGCGACGGCTTCTCTTCAATTTGCAGGACGCGAGTGCCGTCAAGTTTCGGGACGCCGAAGCGTTGCGGATCCGGAACCCGCTTAAGCAGGATCTTGGCGCCGTGACCCTGTTGGCGATAACCGTCAGCAGCTTTCAGGATATTTCCCTGAATGATGTTGTCACCAAGCATGACACAGATTGGCTCATTTGCAGCGAAGTGCTCGACCAACGACAACGCCGCGGCGATGCCGCCTTCACCCTCCTGATATGTGTAGTTGAGATGCTTTAGACCGAAAGCCTTTCCGTTGCCCAACAATTTCAGAAAGTCTCCGGCAGAATTTCCGCCGGTGACGATCATGATGTCGGAAATGCCGGCATTGACCAGCGTCTGAATCGGGTAATAGATCATCGGCTGATCGAAAACCGGCAAGAGATGTTTGTTAGTGACCGCCGTTAAGGGCTTCAGCCTCGATCCGAGTCCACCTGCTAGTACGATACCTTTCAAGTGCTTTCTCCTAATTCATAAATCAATCGATAAATCTTTGAAACCACAACTCCAACATCAGCAAGGACCACAAACGATGCTCGTGATTCACTTTGTTAGCGACGTGCTGATCGATCAGTTGTCTCACTCTGTCGCGCTCGAACAACCCGCGGGAAAGCGCCTTCTCTGAAAGCAGCGTCTCACGTAAGAACGGCTGCATCGTACCGCGGAACCAATGGCCGATGGGAACGCCGAAACCCATTTTGGCCCGCGTCAGATTTTCTTCCGGCACAAATTTTTTCAAGACGCGCTTGAGCAGGTACTTCGTGGTCATCCCACGCAGCTTGAGGCTTTCCGGCAAGCTCGCCGCAAATTCCATCAGGTGATGATCGAGAAACGGAGAGCGGGCTTCGAGCGACACAGTCATGCTCGCGATGTCCATCTTGACTAATAAATCATTCGGCAAATAAGTCATCGTGTCAGTTAGCAGCGACGCATCGACGATTCCCGATCCGTTTGCTTTGGCAAACCATGGCTCGAGGAAACCTACAGTCGAAAAGGCCGCCGTCTGTTGGCGAAAATCGTTCGAATATAGATTCAATTTCGCTTGTTCATCGAACGCGCTCACCCAGCGCAGGTATCGCTGCACCGGACTCAATGATGCCGCATCGAGAAACCGTTGGGCTTTGCGCAAAGGATTGGCGCGCGATTGAAACTCGGGCAAAGCTCTGGAGACGTTTCGAATTACGCCGTTGCGAATAACCGCCGGCAGTAACTTCGCATAACGCTGCGCGAGATTCATGGCCGCGTAACGCTCGTAACCGGCAAAGCATTCGTCGCCGCCGTCGCCATTGAGGGCGACCGTTACGTACTTCCGCGTTTCGCGCGAAACGTAGTAGCTCGGGATGGCGGATGAATCGGCAAACGGCTCGCCGTAATGCTCGACCAGCGTCGGCAGAATTTCCATCGCGTCGGGCCGTACGATGAACTCGTGATGCTCTGCGCCGACGTGTTCAGCGACGCGCCGCGCATGATGCAACTCACTGAAGTCCTGTTCTTCAAACCCAATCGAAAATGTTTTGACCTTTTCGGAAGACTCCTGGGCCATCAACGCGACGATTGCACTCGAATCTATACCGCCGGAAAGAAATGCGCCCAGCGGAACTTCCGACATCAAGCGCACCCGCACCGCTTCGCGGAGCAAATCGACGACGCGCTCGCCGGCTTCTTCCTCACTGATGGAAATCTTGTGCGAAAAATCGAGTTGCCAGTAACGCTCAAGCTTGATCTCGCCGTTCTTCCACAACAGCGAATGACCAGGTTGGAGCTTGCGGATCGCCTGGTACGCAGTCAGCGGCGCCGGCACGCAGATAAACGAGAGATAATGATGAATCGCTTCGTAGTTTACGTCGCGGCTGACATCCGGATGCTGCAGCAACGCCATGAACTCGGATCCAAAGACGAGCTGGCCGTTGACTTGCGCATACAGCAGCGGTTTCTTTCCTACCCGATCACGCGCGAGAAAAAGCGACCTGGCCCGGGCATCCCAGATCGCGAACGCGAACATTCCCCGCAAGTACTTCGGACAATCGGTGCCGTATTCATCATAGGCCGCGACGATCGCTTCCGTATCGCTGTCCGTATAGAACTGATGTCCTAGAGCTTCGAGTTGCTTGCGTAGCTCGCGATAGTTGTAGATCTCGCCGTTGAAAACAATCCATGCAGTTCGATCGGAATTGTGGATCGGCTGATGACCGCTCTTGAGGTCGATGATCGAGAGGCGGCGCATCGCGAGTCCAACGCCATCACCAAAATAAAACCCATCGTCGTCCGGTCCGCGATGGCGAATGGCATCGTTCATGCGGGCGAGCAGTTCGCGATCGACCTGCGCGCCATCACTCCGAACAATGCCTGTTATGCCACACATTTAAATCGATTAATGAAGAGTAAAGCCGAGGACGCTGAAAACCAGGGCCATGGACGCCTGGTTCGTGATTATCCTGTAAACATGACTTTCTGATCGTGCTGGCCTTAATATTAGCGGACGCCAGTATTCATGTCCAAAATCGAGGCCTTTGCGGCGGTCTGACAATTAAGGAAGATGCAAACAACCGTTCGTGCAACATCGTTGCCTGTAAGCAGACGCCACTTCAATCCTGGGTTTCTCATAGTCGCCGCGGCTATCTTGCATATTTCGGTAGCCCTGACGGTTTTCGCGATCGGCAAGTACCAGGTGTTTCCCTCACAGATATACCCGGACGGTATCGGTAGGTTCGCCTCAGACGGAATCGTCTATGAAGGCCAGATCGTTGAATTGAGCAACATCGCCAGGAGCGAGGGTGTGCGCGCCTGGGCCACATGGCCGACCCAATTGCACGTGAGGCTTTACTCAATCCCGATGGCGATGATATCTCGCTGGTTCAGCTTTAACATTTTGACAATTGAGCCGGTGAATCTGATCTACTACCTCGCTATCCTCACACTGCTTTTCAAGCTGACGGAGTTTTTGTTTGGGTTCAAGACCGGGTTAGTAGCGTCAACGATCGTTGGTTTATGGCCGTCGTTCCTGCTACACACTACGCAACTGCTAAGAGATCCCTTATTGATCTCCATGCTGTTGGTCGTTATCTGGAGTGTCGTCGTGTGTATCAAGCAAAAGCTCTCATGGCGTTGGGGTATGTTGCTTGGCACCGGAACTGGCGTGGCGATACTAACCATTCGCATCGTCCGTCTGCCGATGTGGGGCTTGCTCTGCATCATCATCGTGACAGCCGTACTGCTAATTATGCTGCACGCCATCCGTGAGAGAAGAGTCGCCGCCGGGACGATCGTATTTGCGATTCTGATTATCGCCACAGTAGTCATAACACCGCGCTTTCAGAGTTCATTTCGCAATCAGCAGCAAACCAGAATGAATGGATTTACTATTCCTGCGGAACCGCCAAAGCTGACGCTCGACGACCAGATCAAGTATCGACGTTGGGGATTTCAGTTCAAGTTGGATGAAGAGGGGAAAGTCCTACCGGCAGACGATGGATCAAGAATCGACCCGGACGTTCAGTTCACAAACGTCGGCGACATCATTCGTCATGTGCCGCGCGCGATCGTGATTGGGTTCTTCGCGCCGTTTCCAAACATGTGGCTGAATGCGGGCAAACAGGTTGGTTACAGCGGTCGATTAATGTCGGGAATTGAAATGATGTTGACGTACATGATCGAGTTTCTCGCCTTGTTCGGACTATGGAGCGCACGGAAAGATCTATCAGCCTGGTTTCTCGCTATTGTTATTGGTCTGGGAGCGACCGCTCTGGGTTTGGTCGTGAATAATGTGGGCGCCATGTATCGCCTGCGCTACCCGTTTGGGATGTTGCTGGTTATCTTCGGGGCGGGCGGTATTAAATTTCTGTTTAGACGCTTTCAAAATCAAGAATCAGAACGCGTCGACAATCCTTCGGGCCGGGAACTTTCCATTTGATTAGGCTCAGTCTCACACTTGGGGCTCTGGCGTTCTGCAATGCCCTGCTCGCCATTCTGATGCCGTGGTATATCGTCACGCGTCTGGGCGTGGGGATCGAAACAGACGCATTCTTTGCATCGGGGGCCTTGCCGCAACTCATATTTTTGGTGGCGAGTTTCTCGCTAACGCAAGTGCTGGTTCCACTGCTTGCGACCGAGGATGAAAAGAATTTTCGGCGCGACGCCTGGGGATTTTTCCTGGTCGTGAGTGGGTTTTTCTGCCTGACCAGCGCAATTCTGTTTCTAACGGCCCCGTACTGGGTGTCGCTGATCGTTCCCGGGTTTTCCGAAGAGGCCCGGCAACTTACGATCACCTTAAGCCGAATCCAATTGCTTTCAATGATCGGCAATGCATCCGTAGTCGTTCTCTGGTCCGTCTATTACGCGCGGCAAAAATTTTTGTGGACGGAACTCTCGTCGGTGCTCGCGAATGCGGTCAGTTTGCTGTTTCTGTTTTGGACCTTGTCTCGTTACGGGATTGTGGCCGCGGCCTGGGCCACAGTTTTGAATCTTGGTTTGAAGGTCGTGATGCTTATGCCGGCGCTCGGCCGTTGGGAATGGCCGCAATGGAATTCGTCCGCCATGAAAGAAGCATGGCGCCGCATCAAACCATTTCTGTTGGGACAAACGTACGCGAAGTCCGATCCGTTGATCGATCGTTTCCTTACTTCGCTGACTACCGCCGGCAACTTGTCACTGCTCTACATCGGCCAGCAGCTTTATTCCTCGATCAATCTGATAACGACGAAGGCCATCTCGACGCCCTCAGTGCCGCGGCTTGCGCTTGCTGCGAAGTTCGGTGAATGGTCAAAATTTCGACGCATTTATCACCACAGATTATTATGGATGCTGGGAATCACGATCGCAGCCGCAGTTGGTTTGTTCGCAACCGGAGAGCCTTTGCTGCGATTGATGATCGGTCACGGCGGCATCACGGCACAAAATGTTCACATGCTGTGGTGGATCATGGTCGCCCTCAGCGGGGTGTTGATCGGCGGCGCCGCGGGCCAGGTAATCTCCGGCGCCTTCTATGCGATAGGCGATACGCGTACGCCGACGGTGCTCTTTATCGGCACTTTCACAGTCTATGTTCCAATAAAGATACTGGCATTCCTGCGATATGGCGTGATTGGACTAGCTGTGGTCACGAGTCTGCATCTGGTAGTGAATTTCTTATTGCAGCTTGCAGTGTTGGAGCGTATTGCGGTCCGGCGGGCGGCCGGTGAGACCCCTGGATCTTCTATCCAACTGCAGGCATCTGATCCTTGATTCGCTCCGGCCGGCGGTGAGGAGGACGTTGCGCAGCTGCCCGTTCGGCAAGTTTCTTTCGCGCCCGCTCGTCGCGTCTTTCTTTGATTAGGACAAAACCGATGGCGACGAAGATAAAATAGAAAACCAGTAACTGGGCGCGTTGCCGATACGCGGTGCCCACATTTCCCTGTACGATCGAATAGGTAAGGGTCAACAAGCTGGTGAAAATTAGAATGGGCGCTATCTCTCTGATGCGATGTTTGATGGTGAACCATGCCCCCAGAACCAGGAGCGGAATAGCAAGCCACCATACAACCATTTCCGGGAAAGTCATCATTTGCCGCAAAGAACCGAGTTGCCACGGAAATGGTGCCAGAAGCAAGTACGTAAACCCTACGGGAATCGCGCTTACAGCCCCTGAAGTTGTCGAGACGTCGACGTCGGTTCCAAAGCCGGAGCGCGCTGATTGGGCGGCATCAAGACGCATGCGCTGCAACTGCTCTCCGCTACCGTAAGTTTGGAACTGCTGCGTGGCATAGTGACTGACACCAAAATATGCCAATGACAGACTGATGATAATCATGACGATTAGTTGGCGCGCGAACGATTGGGCTGTCAGCCGGTGACGACCGAGAATGAAGGCAGCGGTGGTAGCAATCACCACAATGTAAAAAACGTAAAACCTTAGGGTGAGCAGCATGCACAACGCCAGTGCCAGGGCCGCCAGGTACTTAAAAGTAAATCGATCGCCCAGCTTCAGTGTCGCTACCATGGAAAGTGCGAGCAAAAAGACAATCGGACCATCCTTCAGTCCCTGACATGACCAGATTATTAAAGACGGAAAGAACGCCGTGAGGATGGCCGACATTCGAGCGACCGTCCTATTCGGAAAGATTTCCGTTGACATCATGTAAGCGAGTGGGGCCGTCGCTGCTCCCAGGACACAGTTGACATATTGAGTCGCGAGCATGTTGGGGCCAACTATCTTGTAGATCGCTCCCACCATATACAACATGCCCCAGCCACTGGACGAGCCTCCTGCGTAGAATACGTCCACCACTCGCTGGTACTCAGGTTTGCCCTGCCAGAGGTTCATCAACGCGTCGCCATAAAAATCGTAAGTAATAGCGTCGCCGCCGAAAAACGCCTGCCAGTGAAACACATAGATGAGCGTTCCGATCACTACCCGCAAGAGGAACGCCACCAGAAACAATCTGATTAAGAACTTGCGATCCTCCAGTTTGTAGATGCCATAGGTCGCCACTGCGATTAACGGCAGACTGAGCAGCGCCGCCGGCGCCCCGTCGGCGGGGGCGATCACCAACACCACCACCAGGAGCAAAAGTGCAAATGCGAGTAATAGTCCGTTCACTTACGTTCGTCCTCACAAAGCTGAAAGCGCTCTTACAGATCGTCAGGTAGATCCGGACGAGTCTTGCGCTCGACCAGAAATCGATCTTCGGCACTCAATTCCTTGACAGGTTTTGCCGGCACGCCGGCAATCAGCCAACCCTCAGCATTGATCTTTCCAACAATGACCGACCCGATTCCGACGATGCATCTGGAGGGCACCGACGCTCCCGGAGCCATCCGAATTTCAGATCCGACATACGCGTAATCGCCAATTGAAATCGGCTGCGTTCGCTGCCGGTTATGCGTCCAAAGCGAGGAGTTGCGACCGCCGATGATCGCGCGCCGGCCGATCTCAACTCGATCGGTAAAATCGATTTTGTGCCCGGTCGTAATTATCGTTCCCGGGCCAATAATAAGCGTTGGATCGACCGGATTAACTACCTCAGGATCTGTTATGGAGTTGATCTCGTTGAGTCGCATTATGTCAGAGTACCTGCCGATTCGCACTTCATCGCCACCTCGAATGATATTCAAATGGCCAATGCGTACGTGGTCGCCCAACGTTAACTTTTCGACTCCCAGGACCACATTAAAATGTCCAATTTCAACATCGTCTTCAATCACACACTCTTTGGCGTCGATGATACTAAAACCAAGACGCACGCGCTTGCCCACACGATAGCGAAACAGCAGGCGATAGCATGGGCGCATCAAAAATGATGGGAGCAGAGCAAGCAAGCCGAGCATGATTAAGCGAAATTTGCTCACACGTCCCGGCGCGATCCCACTGAATGCCATGGGTTTGGATGGCAGAGTGTTTTCGCGCTCGGTTATCGACGGGTCTTCGATGACGCCAAGTTTTTCCAATTCTCAATTTCCCCGCGCCGTTAATGCTTCGCGCAATGCCGCTGCCAGTTTATCGGCTTGCTCCTGAAGCCCATAATGCTCAACCACGTGAGCTCGCCCCGCCGCGCCCATTTCCTGCCGGCGCCCTTCATCGCTGAGCAAACATTCTAACCTACGATACCACTCGTCATTCCGGGATGCGAAAAAATGGGTTACATCGGCCTGGCCAATTTCGGCTGATCCTCCAACCGGCGTGGCCACAAACGGGACGCCTACCGCCATGTACTGGACGGCCTTGAAACCGGATTTTCCCTGCGCCCACTTCCCGGAATACAAACTGGCGTCAATCGGATAGAGACCAATATCGATCGATTGAAAATCTGTCACCTCGCGCTCAAGTTGCCAAACCAGATTCTCGACCTGCACACCAGGCAGCGCAACGTCGCGCCGGCCCGCGCCAACGATCTTAAGCTGAAAGTCGAACCGCTCCGCCAGCGATGACAGCACCGGAAAAATCGATTCGAGATATGGAAAAGTCGAATGCGTGCCAATCCAGCCGAGCACGATCGGCCCGTCCGATTCGCGTCGCGGCGAAGGTTTGAAAACGTCCGTATCTACCACTGTAGGAATGACGCGCGCGCGCGCGCCCTTGCTGGAAACGTATTCCGCGATCGATCTATTGCCGCAGGTAACCACGGTGGCCCATCTAATCAAATCGTCGGTCTTGCTAAACCACTTCAGTGCTTTGCTGAGGGCGCCGTAAGTTGGACTCTCGTACGAAACATAAGTTGCGTCATCCAGATCAAGTACCATCGGCCGTTTCAAGCCCTGGACCATCATCCATTCAATCAGCGGTGGCCCAAACAACATTGCTTCGCGTTGGATCAAAATGACGTCGGCCTTTCGGGCCGACACTATTTCCATCAGGCGTCGGACCCCGGATTTCAAAAGCCCGGCCGCTACCTTCACCATCGCATCACGATTATAGAGTTCCTGAAAAAGTTTAGAATTGAGAAAAGGATGAATCTCGAGAGTGATGTCGCGCGCCGCCAACGGCTCGACAAATTGTTGGAGCCGAAACCGCGTCGCCGCAGCTTCGACGGGATACGAGGCTAAGGCCAGAACTTTCATTGAGCAGTTACGGGATCTGAATTTTCGGCAAGCACTCGCTGATACAATCGCGCATAGCGCGGCACGCCGACAGTTTTTAGATCGAACAACTCTGCGGCGATCGAGTGCATCCTCCGGCGCGTTTCTTCAGCTGTCGCCCCGAACGTCGAGATTTCGTCAATGGCCGTGGAATATTCTGTTTCAGTGAATCCGTGAATCAACAGGCCGGCCTTTTGATCCGTAATCAGCGCATCCGAATCGCCCACACCTGCATTGATCACCAGTGGTAATCCGCAGCCCAGATATTCGGCATACTTCGTCGGCGACGAAGCTAATTTTGAAAAGCATGGTTTGATGAATGCCAGCCCCACGTCGCTGGCCGAAAGATACGCCGGAACGTCGCGTGGTTGGGCAGCAATAATCCGATAAGCGTTGTCATCAATATTTCGGGCGCGCATCATCTTCCCAATCCGATCGTGTTTCGCTTGCGTCAACCAAAGCAGAAACGCTTTCGGTTTTTTTTGAACCAGGGTAGCAAAGAAAGCCGCCATCTCTTCAGTCAAATACCAACCATCGATTGATCCACTGTAAACCACAACAAAGCGATCTTCGATTCCCAGATCGCGGCGGTAATTGTCGCGCGCTTCCCTGCTGAATCTGAATCGCTGAAGGTCGGCGCAACACGGTATGACCTCATGCGCAACCGCCCGGCCGCGAAGACCATCCCACTGGTTGATAATCGGCCAGATTCGTTCAGTCAGCGTGACCACGCCGTCGGCGGCTGCCAGCGCTCGCCGCTCAAACGTTTTCGTCAGGCGCGATGCAACCGAGCCCTTACGCCAATGACCGGCGTCAATGTATTCCTCAGCCATTAGTCCGCGTAAATCAAAGATCATCTTTACGCCAAATCTACGTTTCAATGCCAAAGCGATCACAGCTGGAATATGAGCGCGGGCATGGACCATTTCGATCTGATTACGCTTGACGAGCCGGCTCGCGAAGCGAACGCCGGCCGCGACATCGAAAGCCGTTGCCGGCAGCGATGGCCGCTGGTGATAAGCCAGGTAATGCCATTCGATGTTGTGTTGGGCCAATTCATCTCTCAAGCATTTACAAAGCAGTTCTCCCTCAGCCGTGAACGCGGGTGCGCGTTCGTAGCTCAGCAAAGTAAATCGCACGCCAAGCCGGCTCAGCTCTTTCAAATAAGGAATGACTTGACTCTGCCCGAGCGGATCGAGCATCCCGTTGTACGAGACGTAGAGGACATTTCTATTTGCGAGCGGCATGCGAATCAGTCCTGGCGCCAATCACCGAATAGCCATGCAGCGGTGCCTACAAACGCAGCGAGATCGAGTACCGCCAGGATCGGCACGATCACAAACAAGCGAAGCAGATTACGAAGCAAACCGGCAGGATAACAGCGGCGGTTCAACCAAATGGAGCGAACCGCTCGCGCAATCAGAATGCCGACAAACAAAGCCCCCGGCACGACCAGCCACTTCGCGCCCAGAAAGATTGCGGGCACCGCGAGGATCGCGATTAAGCCGTATCGTCGAAAAATTGTGGCCTGCCAGTTACGCCATAAACCGGCGCGGATATTATTGCGCGCGTAAACCACGAATCGCCTGAACGTCTTCCACAGTCCCGGTTGAATGGACCAATGGACGACCGCCGTCGGTGCGCGCACGATTTGAAAGCCGGCCGCCTCAACCTTCTCCATGAAGATCAAATCCTCGGCTGAGCGTAGATGCTCTGGAAAGCCGCCCGCTTTCTTCCATGCCTCACGCAACATAAGCGCCGACGCGATCGAATAAGGGCGCACTGGCCCGGCAACGGTTGTGGTTACCGGCGGCACATAGGCAATGGCCGCGCATTCCGTAAAAAAGCTGTCAGTCACCGGCTCATACGAGCCGTACACAACCTGGGCATTCTGAGGATCCACGACTTGATCCGCTAACGCTTCCAACCAATTGTTTTGGGGACGAATACCGGCATCAATAAAAGCAATCCAGTCGCAAATGGCGTTTGCCGCCGCGACATTACGGCCCAGCCCCGGAAAACCACCGTCACGAGGTATGAGTTTCACCGGAGCGCCGGTCTCGATAAAAGTTTCGATAATCGTTCTGGTCGTATCGGTAGAGCCCGTGTCGCAGATCACAATCTCAAAGGGAGTTTTTGTCTGACTGAGCAGGTCGTCGATCAGTGCGCGGATCGAACTCTCTTCATTGAGGACCGGAACGCAGACGCTGATCTCGACCGGACGAGAGTATGTCGTTGGAATCTCCAAGGCAGAATGATGCTAACAGAAGTCCGGCGCATTGTCGGAGTCATAAGGGCTTGCGGGCGGCCGCTTCCTTGATTGCGCGGCCGACCTCCTCAGCCATGACCCGGTAACCATTGGCATTCGGGTGACTCTCGGTGGTGGAGGGATAAATCTGTTCGCGACGCGCGATCGCGCTGCGGAGTTGCGGGAGAGCGTCAATGCACAGACCATTTTCCTGAGCGCAAAAGGACAAAACCTCGGTACGCGCGCGGTTCTCCATTTCCACCAGCTTCTGATACGCGCCTCGCACCCTGTTCTCCTGTTGCATGAGATCGGCGTACACCAACTCTTTAGTTGGAATCAGCAGCACCAGAAGTCTTACGCCCCGGCTCGCTGCCTTCTGCTGCGCGCGGCGAAGTGTCTCTTTCGTAATTCGCAAACCTTCGGCGATACGGGGATCGTCCATATTTAGCGCGGTCAAACGATATGCCGTCGTAAACACGGTGCGCACGGCCGCGTCTTCACAGACGGCGCCATGGTCGGGATAGTTTTGCGCCCACGTTTTATCAATCTCATAATCGACATCAGTTGCGCCGGGCCATAATCCAAAACCGTTCAAGAGCCGGCCGATCGCCAGGTGCTCGCGCAGCCAGAAAGACCAACCCGCGGGTGACGATCGACCAAAGGTGTTATGAAAAGCTTTTTCTTCGTCCCAGTAGGCTTCTGATTTTGGCTTGATCGTGTCCGCGCGCAGCTCGTTACTCATCGTCGGCGAACGTAACTCGGCGTAAGCGTCATTCCCGTAAGCCAGCGCATACGAATCGTAAATATCGTTGCCAAAGTAAAGCCCGACGACGATCGTCTTTGGCGAGAACTCGAGCGCCTTGTCGGTCAAAACCAAATACTGGATTGGTCCGTAACCGCCGACACCCATGTTATAGACCGACGCGCCGGAAATCCTTTCAAGCTGCCGCGGCCACGAATCAATACTCTGAACGTTGACTCCCCAGGTTTGCGAATCACCAAGTGCGACAATGTCAACCCGCGCGCGGATCGCGTCATTGCGAAATCCATTTGCATCGTGGCCAGGCGAGTTGGGAGCCACGCGATTTCCCAGCCGATCATCGGGAACCGTTATCACAGTGCGGTCGCGCAGACGGATTTTTTCCATCAGTCGCAGCCCGGCCTCGGCCACTCCTAATCCGAGCAGCGTTCCTATTGACAACGTCAGCAGGCGAAAGATGATTAAACGGGGAGAGGATTTTTTTCGTCCACCAGCTCTTGATGCATTATCCATTTCGAGTGCCCTGGGATTTTGAATCTGGAAGGCGCTAATCCAAACGTGCCTGGACGACCAGATCAATCCAGAGCGAATTGGGACCGCCAGTCCTGATCGTCTTTGAAGGCCGGCTGCTGTTTCTTATCGAGCACGAAAGTTTCGAGCACCAGATAATCCATCTCGGTCCGCATGAAGCATCGATAACTATCCTCCGGCGTGCAGACAATCGGTTCACCTCGGACATTGAAACTCGTGTTGACGATTAAGGGACAGCCGGTGCGACGGCGGAACCCGTCGATGATGTCGTAGTAAAGCGGGTTCGTTTCTCGCCGCACTGTCTGAATACGCGCTGAATAATCGACGTGCGTCACTGCTGGGATATCAGAACGCTTGACGTTCAGCTTGTCGATGCCAAAGAGCTTCTGTTCTTCATCCGTCATCTGACGCCGATGACCCGGAAGGACATCGGCGACCAAAAGCATGTACGGGCTATCGGTATCCAGGTCGAACCATTCGGACACATGTTCGCGCAGGACACTGGGCGCGAACGGCCGAAAGCTCTCGCGATACTTGATCTTCAAGTTCATGGCCGACTGCATTTGCGGCGAGCGCGGGTCGCCAATAATGCTGCGCCCGCCGAGCGCGCGTGGGCCAAACTCCATCCGGCCCTGATGCAGGCCAATAATACTTCCCTCAGCCAGGAGCCCGGCGACCACGTCCGGCAGTTCTGCGCGCGAATATTTCTGGTACGGACGACTCTTTGCTTTGAGCAGCACCTCGATGTCTTCGACTGAGTCGCGCGGTCCCAGAAACGATCCCTTCATTGCGTCCGCATACAGACTCGGGCAGCCGTGCGAGCTCCCTGTCGCTGACTTCCACGTTCCCGCTTTCTCGGCACTGACTCGATCATTTCCCAGATAGCGATGCCAGAGTGCCAGCGCGATTCCGACTGCGCCGCCTGCATCGCCGGCGGCCGGTTGAATCCAAATGTCTTCGAATGGGCCTTCGCGCAAGAGGCGACCGTTCGCTACGCAGTTCAGAGCCACGCCGCCCGCCATGCACAGATGCTTCATCCCGATTTCCTTGTGCACGTAATGCGCCATCTTCAGCATCGCTTCTTCGGTGATCACCTGAATGCTGCGCGCCAAATCCATTTCGCGTTGAGTGATTTTCGCTTCCGCCCTCCGCGGTCGCCCACCAAACACGCGATCGAAAGCCGCATTCGTCATGCGCAGTCCCTGCGAATAACTGAAGTAGTCGTGGTTCATCCGAATGCTGCCGTCTTCGCGAACTTCGGCGATATGGTCCTTGATAGTGTTGACGTATTTTGGCTCGCCGTAAGGCGCCAGGCCCATCACTTTGTATTCGCCGCTGTTGACTTTGAACCCCGTGTAATAAGTGAAGGCGCTGTAAAGCAGGCCGAGACTATCGGGAAAGCGAAGCTCTTTCAGCAAAGTGATTTCGTTGCCGCGCCCGACACCGATCGAACTGGTGGCCCACTCGCCGACCCCATCGATAGTTAAGATTGCAGCTTCTTGAAACGGCGAAGGATAGAAAGCGCTGGCCGCGTGACTCTCATGATGATCTCCGAACAATAATTTCCACTCGAATTTTTTGCCGGCCTTTTTCGCCGCGCGATGATCTTCGATCCCACTCGCAGTCGCCATTTCACTCCTGATCAAATCAGGCATCCACAGCTTCTCCTTCATCCACAGCGGCATCGCCTTCAGAAATGAGCGAAAGCCCGCCGGCGCGTAATCAAGATAAGTCTCGAGCAGTCGATCGAATTTCAGGAGCGGCTTGTCATAGAAGCCGACAAAATCCAACTCGTCGGCGGTTATGCCCGCCTCTTGTAGACAGCAGCGAACAGCGTGCACTGGAAAGTTGTGGTCGTGCTTGATGCGCGTGAATCGTTCTTCCTGGGCGGCGGCGATAATCTCGCCGTCAATGACCAGGCAGGCCGCCGAGTCGTGATAGAACGCAGAGATACCGAGAATTTTCGACACTTTTGCGAATTGAACGAGGACGATTAGAAGAGCGTATAAATGAATGGCGCGATGGCGGAACTCTTTGCCAGCACCAGCAGTACGCCGAACAAGACAAGCGTGATTACGATCGGCGCCAGCCAATACTTCTTATTTTCCTTCATGAACTGCCAGAGTTCGCTGACTACCTGTGCTTTCGACATCCAGACTCCTCAAAACATTTTTTCATAATGGCGACTGTCGCGCTGGCGTTCCGAATAAGGCCGCCAATAGCTTTCGCTGCGAGCGGCGCGACGATTCAAAGGATCCCATCCGAACCATCTTTTGACGACACCGATCGGCGTGATTATCACGAAGTAAACAACCGCCAGTATGATGCGCGTCGAGACGAAAGACAACGCTTCCGCGAGCCCCATCCATACCTTATTGGGATAAACCAGAGCGCGCGGAAAAATAATACCGAATATCAGAAGCAACGACGCCAGCGGCAACGTGAATTGCCTTGCGCTATGAAACTTGCCGCGATAGATCCACCACAAACTCAGCAGCAGCAACACGCCGCCTACGATCAGGCCGAATTCGCGTTCCGTGCGCCAGGATTTCTTTTGCGTGACAAGCTTCGACATTTAGTTATTAGGCAGCCGCGTATCACACGGACAAGCAGAAGCAGGCTCAGCTGGTCGTGAGCCTACGAAAACATCCCCAAAAAGGGCGTTTCATTACTCCTTCCGGATAGGTGGCCAACGCACGTATCAACCAACGCGCGCCTTCGGTTTTATCACCAGACCTGCTGGCCGCATACGATTTTCGCAGAAACCGCGTGGCCCGACACCACCGGCGATCGGCGCCATGAAGACGGCTCTCATAGATTTCAGCGCTGCGATCAAATTCTTCATCGAACGCTTCCGTTTCCGCGACGGTCTTGCTCGCGTCGTGTAAACGGTATCCGGCAAAGGTCGCGGCTATGTGTTCGCACCTGTGGCCTGACAACAACAGCCGTACGTAGAAATCATGATCGAAATCGTAACGCCAGCCTTCGTCAAAGCCGGCGCCGAGCAATTCCCTCTTCCAAAAATGTCCCGGCTGTGGCGCGGTGTAAGCCCACGATAGACAATGCGCCGCCGATTTCGGAACCACCGTGCGCACAACTTCGGTCGGGCGCCCTTCGCCAAACATCTGGGTATCGCCGCAGATCCATTCGACCGCCGGATGCTCGTCAAAATATTTCGCAACGGCCGCGAACGTCCCTGGCAAGTAGATGTCGTCGCTATTGACGTACGCAAAAATGTCGCCGCTCGTGCGCGCGAGCCCTTTGTTGATTGCGTGCACCTGACCCCGATCTTTTTCACTCTCCCAATACGAAAGTTGCGTCTCGTATTTGCGAATGATGTCGATCGTCTGATCTGTGCTGCCGCCGTCGATCACCAGGTACTCGAGATTCGGATAGTCCTGATCCAGCACCGATCGAATTGTTTCTTCGATGAATTGCCCTTGATTGAAAGAGGGAGTAACGATGCTAATTTTTGGCGGCATGGTTAAAGAGGTCCTGGATCTGAAGTCGTTGAGTCTCTGAGACCCAGATCCTGGAAAACTAAGCCCGTGCTAGTGACTCCAGAGGCGCGACTTCAGACTTCAGACCGTCCGTTTCGTACCATTGGATCGTCTTTCTTAATCCATCTTCCAGAGAGGTCGTCGCCTTAAAGCCAAAGCATTCCCAAGCGCGTGACGTATCGAGTTGACGCCGCGGCTGACCGTCAGGCTTGTCTGATTGCCATCGAATCTCACCTTCGAACCGCGTCAGCTTGGCGATTAGTTCCACCAGCTCTTTGATTACGACTTCACGTCCGTTACCAAGATTAACCGGATCGCTTTCGTTGTAATTTGCAGCCGCTTTCACAATCCCATCGGCACAATCTTCAACGTACAAAAACTCTCGCGAGGGTCTTCCAGAACCCCAAACTTCGATGGATTCTGCGCCGCTGCGGCGGCCTTCGACGCATTTTCTGATGAGCGCCGGAATTACGTGTGAGGTTTCCAAATCAAAATTGTCGCCGGGTCCGTAGAGGTTCGCGGGGAGGAGGAAGATCGAATCATAGCCATACTGCTCGCGATAAGCCTGTGATTGGACCAACATCATCTTTTTTGCCAGTCCATACGGAGCATTTGTTTCCTCCGGGTAACCATTCCACAAATCTTCTTCCTTAAACGGCACCGGCGTAAATTTCGGATATGCACAGACAGTTCCGATCGCTACGAATTTTCTTACGCCGAACAAACGTGACTCTTCGATGAGTTGCGCGCCCATCATCAGGTTCTCGTAAAAAAATCTGCCGGGATTCTTTTGGTTGTGACCAATACCACCGACCACAGCCGCCAGATGAATCACTAAGTCAGGTCGCGACTCCTCAAGCAGCCGCACGATGTCGACCTTCTCAACCAGGTCGTATTCGCTACGACGCGGCACGAAGACTTCTACGTCCGTATGCGCCTTAAGTCTCTCTACCACAAAACGTCCGAGAAACCCTGCGCCGCCCGTAACCACGATTCGCTTGTAAGGGAATTCGATGCTCAATCGAAGATTAAATCGCCTTTCGTGCGCGGCTCGCGCGAGACTGACACTCTGATCGCAAGCCGCACTTGCCCTGAAGCCCAAGGTTGGCTATGGTATCAAAAACCACGCCGCCGCAGAAATTAGTAATGTTAGAGCGGGGCACGATGGTTGGCAACCGTCACGTGCATATGGCTAAAACCGCTCTCATCTCAGGCATTACCGGTCAGGATGGTTCGTTCCTGGCTGAGTTGTTGCTCGACAAAGGCTATGAAGTGTACGGCATTATTCGCCGCTCATCGTCCTTCAATACCGACAGAATCGACCATCTTTATCAAGACCCGCATGAGAAAGACACACGCCTGCATCTCGTCTACGGAGATCTGAACGACTCGAGCTCGCTCAATACCATCTTGAGACAGATTCATCCTGACGAGATATATAACCTCGGTGCGCAATCCCATGTTCGCGTTAGCTTCGATATCCCCGAATACACTGGTGAGGTGACGGGTCTCGGCACCGTACGTCTGCTGGAAGCGGTGCGGGAAGCGGGTATTCGTCCCAGGTTCTACCAAGCCTCATCATCCGAGCTTTACGGCAAAGCAATCGAGACGCCACAGACCGAAAAGACGCCGTTTCATCCGCGTTCGCCTTATGCGTGCGCGAAAGCCTATGCCTATTACATCACTCTGAACTACCGCGAGTCCTACGGCATGTTCGCGTGCAACGGAATTCTGTTTAATCACGAATCAGAGCGCCGGGGCGAAACTTTCGTTTCGCGCAAAATCACGCGCGCTGCCACCCGCATCAAGCTGGGCCTGCAGGACAAACTTTACATGGGAAATCTGGACGCGCAGCGTGACTGGGGTTATGCGCGCGACTATGTCGAAGCGATGTGGCTGATGTTGAACGCTGATCGCGCGGACGATTATGTGATCGCTACCGGCGAGACACATTCAGTGCGCGAATTCATCGAAGGAGCTTTCGGCCACCTCGACCTGGATTGGCAAGAATACGTGGAGATCGATCCGAAATACTTTCGGCCGGCCGAAGTAGATTTTTTGCGCGGAGATGCGAGCAAAGCCCGGCGTGAACTGGGCTGGGAGCCGACGGTAAGCTTTGACCAACTCGTAAAGCTGATGGTCGATCACGACCTGTTATTAGCGCAGCAGGAAGCCGAGGCGTCGGAAATGAATCATGTCGCGGTAGCCGTGACGCGATGGGGATCGATCTAACCTTCACTTGAAAAAACTCGCGATAGTACTTACCACATAGTCTTGTTGTGCGTCGGTTAGTTCCGGATAAATCGGCAGCGCCAACGTTTCGGCGGCCGCTCGTTCTACAGCAGGAAATTCGCCCTTCTCGTAACCAAGATCAGCAAAACATTTCTGAAGGTGCAGTGGCACAGGGTAATAAATGTCACTACCGACACCGTGTATACGCAGATGTTCGCGCAGCGCGTCGCGCGCACCGCCTGGAACGCGTATCACAAATTGGTGAAACACATGGCGCCCATCACGCCTGACATACGGCCGCGTGATCTGCTCGCAGAGACCAGCATCGGTAAACATTGATTCATACTGCCGGGCCTTTCGCTGACGTGCGCTGGTCCATTCATCAAGGCGCGCCAGCTTCACGCGCAATACGGCAGCCTGCAATTCGTCGAGCCGGCTGTTAATGCCAACGACGTGATGGTGATATTTTTGGGCCTCACCATGCACGTGCAGCATCCGCAACCCGTGCGCATGATCGTCATCGCTCGTGATTAACATTCCGCCGTCGCCGGCGCCACCCAGATTCTTTGAAGGATAGAAACTCAAACATCCGATTGTTCCGATCGAGCCCGCCCGACGTCCCCGGTCTTCCGCGCCGATAGCCTGCGCGGCATCCTCGATGATCGGAATGCCATTTTTCGCGGCCATCTCAACGAGTGGCTCCATATCTACGCATTGACCGTAAAGATGCACCGCGATAATCGCTTTAGTTCGTTGCGAGATAGCTGCCGCTGCCCGCGCCGGATCCATATTGAACGTGCGCTCGTCGATATCGACGAACATTGGCCGCGCGCCGAGTCTGGTGATCGCAGCGGCCGTCGCAAAAAATGTGAACGGCGTGGTGATGACTTCGTCTCCGGCCCCCACTCCGCACGACATCAAGGCGAGCAACAACGCGTCCGATCCCGACGCACAGCCGATTGCAAATTTAGTTTGGCAATAGCGGGCGATCTCTTCTTCCAGCGCCTGGCCCTCAGCGCCCAGTACAAATCTCTGAGATTCGAAAACACGATCGATTGCTTCGCGCACGTCTTCACGAATCGTTGCGTATTGGGCCTTGAGATCAAGCAGCGGAACATTCATAACTGTTAGTGATTATCGAAAGCCTAGGCGGGCACGGTTTGCGCGGTGTTGGCGAGCGTGATGGCCTGGCCACCATTCTTCATCGACTGTTGTGCCGCCTCGAGCAATCGCACCACCCGCAGGCCCGCGTATCCATCGGTCAATGGTTTGCGGCCCTCACGAATCGAATCGAGAAACTCTTTAACGACATAGCGCAAAGCCTCAGTCGAATCCAGCTTTGGCGCCCAGACATCGCCGGTGCGATAACTGACGAGCGTTTGATAATCAACTTCGCGATTGCCCACGCGACTGGCAGTTACGCCTTTGTCGTAAACGCGGACCTTCTCGGTCGGCTCGATGTCGTCATACAAAATCATTTTGCTGCTGCCGGCGATCATGGTGCGGCGAATTTTCACCGGCGCCAGCCAGTTGAAATGAAAGTGCGCGATGAATTCATCGGGAAACAACATCACCAGATACGCGATGTTTTCGACGCCACGTTCGATATGTGAGCTACCGAGTGCACTAATCGCCTGCGGCTGGCGGTCGATCAGGAAATCCATGATCGAAAGGTCATGAGGTGCAAGGTCCCAAAGTACGTTGATATCGCGTTGAAACAACCCGAGGTTAATCCGCACGGAATCAAAGTAAAGCAGATCACCTAATTCGCCACTGTTGACAAGCTCTTTCATCTTGCGCACGGCGCCCGTGTAGATGAACGTGTGATCGACCATCAGGATGCGGTTGTTCGTCTCAGCCAGATCGATCAGCTCTTCCGCTTCGCGCGCAGTGGCCGCCAGCGGCTTTTCCAAAAGCACGTGCTTTCCCGCTCTCAATAGTTCTTTCGCGATTGTGAAGTGGGTAGCGACAGGCGTGACGACGGCAACTGCATCAACCGCCGGGTCGTTGACCAGCGCGCGATAATCGGTCGCCGTTTGGGCCATGGGATAGCGCCGGGACATGCTGGCCAGGCGCTCTTCATCAACGTCGCAAATCCAACGAAGCTGCGCGCTCTCATTGTCGGCAAAGTTGCGCAACAGATTCGGACCCCAGTAACCGCACCCAATGACGCCGATGTTGGTCGCTTTCATTAATGACAGAGCATAGCGAGCATTCGATCAAAAGTGAATTGTAAATGGAAGCAAGCGACCGGGAATGGTCTGCTTTAACTTTGTCGGGGCGCGGCCGGATTGCCCATGACGGTCGTACCGGCAGCCACATCTTTCGTGACCACCGCGCCGGCACCAACGACTGCTCTTTCGCCAATCGTTACGCCGCAGAGTATGGTCGCTCCGCTGCCAATACTGGCGCCGCGTTTGACGAGAGTCGAAACCGGTTTCCAATCATCCTCAGTTTGCAGCTCGCCTTTGGAGTTGGTCGCACGTGGAACTTTATCATTGATGAAAGTGACGCCGTGGCCGATGAAGACTTCGTCTTCAATCGTCACGCCTTCGCAGATAAAACTGTGGCTGGAGATTTTACAGTTGCGACCGACGCGCGCGTTCTTTTGAATCTCAACGAACGAACCAATCCTGGTGCCGTCGCCGATCTGACAACCGTAAAGGTTGACGAAGTGATGGATAACAACGTTGCGGCCGAACTGGACATCGGGCGCGATGACGCAAAATTGTCCCGGCATGAACTTACCGCTTTGGAGCTAATGGCCTGGTAAGAAAAGTGATTTGAAAATCCCGAGCGCGACCACGCGCGAACCCTGTTTCGATCATGTGCTGGGGGTGCCTTGATCCGCTTCGGGCTCTTCCGCGGTGTAATAATTCGACTTGTAATAGCCGTAATACCCACCGTAATAGTAGTCCTGTGTCTTGTCGATCTTCACGTTGTTCAGCACCACGCCGAAGATGTGCGCACCGATATCGAGCAACTGTTGTTTAGCGCGCCGCACGACTGCGCGCGAGCTGCGGCCCCCGTGAACGACCAGAATCACACCGTCAACAAACGTGGAAAGAATCGACGCGTCAGTAAACGAAATCGCCGGCGGCGAATCCACGATCACGTGCGTAAATTTCTCTCGCAACGAAATCAGCAAATTCCTCATCTCTTCCGAGCCCAGCAATTCCGCGGGATTTGGCGGCATCGGGCCCGAAGGAAGCAATTTCAGGTTGGGAAGAGGCGCATAGCTTTGAATGACCGAATCGATTTCGCTCGCCTCGCCCGACAAACAGTTAGTCAAACCGCGTGCGTTTGAAATGTTGAAATGCGCATGCAGGCGGGGGCGCCGCAAGTCGCAATCGACGATCAGCACTGCTGCGCCGGTCTGGGCCAGTGTGAATGCAGTGTTGATTGCCGTCGTCGTCTTGCCTTCCGAAGGCTGGCTTGAGGTCACCAGAATAGTTCGCGGAGCTGTGCCCGCCGACGAAAGCAAAAGAGACGTGCGCAGGTGACGATATGATTCGGCAATGGGCGATCTTACGTCCCTAACCATCGCCAGCGCCGTCGTTTCGCTCGGATCCGCCGGAGCAGGCTCTGCGCCGCGTAAACGCGGCCTCTCATTGCGTACTGCCGGAATCAACGCCAGCGCCGGCAGGTTGATATATCGATCTACGTCTTCGACGGACTTGATCGTGTCATCGAGGAAATCCAGCAGGAATGCGAGTCCGATTCCCGCTACCAGTGCGAGAATAAACGCGATCACAATTGTCTTCATGCGCTGCGGTCCCACCGGAGCGCGCGGCAGGCGGCTGTAGTTTTGGACCGAGACGCTCGTGCCTGTTTCACCGCTAACCGCGTTCAGCTCGCGCCGTTTTTGAAAGAGCGTGTTCAGGTACTGCTGGTCGCTTGCCAAATCCGCGCGCATCGAAGCCAACTCAATCACGTTTTTTGTTTGCTGCGCCGTCAGGCCACTTTCCTTGGTATATGCGCCTTGCAAACCCTGGAGCTGGCTGGCAGCGGCGTCTGACTTTGCTTTCATGGAAGCCAGCACTTCCGCAGGCGCCTTTTTCAGTTCACTTTCAAGTTGTGCGATTTGCGCCTCGACCTGCTGAACCTCGGGCCATTCTTTGGTGTACTTTTGAAGTAAAGCGGTTTCCTTGTCCTTCAGCTCACTAATCTTCTCGCGCAATTTCAGGATGCGCTCATCCTTTTGCACTTCCGGATTAGCGAACGGATCTGGTGAGTTCTTCGCGGCTTCGTACGCCGCTTGCAGAACTCGCTTCTGATTCTCGGCCTCGAGCAGTTGCGCGCTATAAGTGGCGACGCGTTGTTGACGCAGATTACTAGCCGGCGCATCGGTCAACGGCAATTCGTATTGTTTTGCATAACCAAAAACGTCTTGCTGTTTCTGTTTGACCTGCGCCTGATACTTCGCAATCTCCTGGGCCAGATCCTGCGATTGCTTGCTGGTTCCGCTTTCCTGCAGATTCAAGTTATTTGAGACGAACACGTCCGCCAAAGTATCGGCTATCTTTTGCGCCAATTGTGGGTCGGTGTGGTGATATCGAATAGTTACCAGATTCGTTTGCGGTTGAGGTTCGATAAGTTCGTTTGTCGTAATCGTATCTTCGTAAGGTTCGAGTGCGATCAACTGCTCGGGGGTCAAATCGCTAAGCGCTTGGTCGTTGAGTGACGTATTGCTGGCCGGTGCCGGCGAAGCCTTGGGGACCGAATCATTCGAGATAATTCTCTTCACCGAAGCGAAGATCGTGCTTTGTCCCTGCGGCCCAAAGAAAGTTGGGTTGTGTTGCAGATCGAGCTTAAGGACAACCTGACGCGCGAGCGTCTCGTTCTGTAAGAGCTTGAGTTGCGTCCCCCAAAAATTTGGGTCGCTTTGGCCAATTACTATGCCTCCGCCGCTGCCGGACTGAAGAATGCTTGGCGTCTTCTGCTCTATCTTGATTGTAGTAGCACCTTCATAGACCGAAGGATCACGATAGGCTTGTATGGTGGCCAGCGAGGTAACGATCAGCATCAGGCTCAGGATGAGCCACTTACGCTTCAGAACAACGAACAGGTATTCCTTCAGATTAACCTCGGCCGCGGATGCACTGTAGCGGCCGCCGTAAGGTTTACTCTGAGTCAGATCCGCGAGCGTACGATCCAAATCGCGGCCCGGACGCGCCGGAACCAAACGTTCATCTTGAGTCATAATCCAAAACCCTTACTTCGTTGTGGCCACCTAAGGCATTCGTGAATTTGACATGATATCAGACCCCGGCCAGCTGGCAAATCAACTGGCCTTCGACCGGATTGCAGGGGAGGTACGAGTGACAAATTCATGGAGGGCGTCCGTCCACAAACGCATCGGCTCGAGACCGATCGCCTCAGACAGCAGACACCTCAGTCTGGAGTTCCGCGGGCGGGCCGCCGGGCGGTCAAGCGCGGCCAGCGAGACGCTTTCCAATTGCTCGTGGTCTAATCCCGCGATATCCAGTGCAGTTCGCGCAAAGGTATAGAAGCTCACACCTTCACCCGCGTTGACTATATGAAAGATGCCGGGCAGATCCAGTTCCGCCAGACGGTGAAGGCGTTGCGCGAGGTGAGGAGCGTAGGTCGGGGTCCCAAATGTATCGTTAATCACTCTTAACTGGTCGCCTCGCCGTGCACGGTCAACGACCGTGCTAAGAAAATTTGTGCCACCCGCCCCGAAAATGTAACCGCTGCGAACAACGATCGTTCTGGCCCAACTCTCTTGCGCGCGGCGTTCGCCCTCCAGCTTGGACGCCGCGTAAACGCTTTGCGGATTCGGCTGATCGCGTTGCGTGTAAAACCCGTCCTTTTCGCCGTCAAATACGTAGTCAGTCGAGATCGTAATCAACAAAGCGCCAACCTTCCGGCAAGCGAGAGCGAGCACCCCGGGTCCGAGCGCATTGTCCCGATGGGCGCGATCCTCATCGAGCTCGCAGCCATCAACATCCGTCCAGGCTGCACAGTTGATTACGACATCTGGTGACTCAGATGCCAGCACTGAACCAACCGCCACCGCGTCGCTAATGTCGAGGGTCCCATGGTCGAACGCCGCGACCGCTTCGTTTTCGGCCGCGAACGCCGATACTACGGCCCGTCCCACCAAACCGGCAGCACCCGTGACGATTACTTTCAAAGCTCGGCGACCTCGCTTCCGTACTGCTGTGCGTAGAATTCTCGATAGGCGCCGCTGCGGGCCCGCTCGACCCAATCGCCATTCGCTTGATACCACTCGATCGTTTTGCCAAGCCCGCTTTCCCACGTCTCCAGTGGCTTCCACCCTAACTCAGATTCGATCAGTGAGGGATCAATTGCGTAACGACGATCGTGACCCGGACGATCCTTAACGAAGGTTAATAGTGAGTGAGGCTTGCCCAATTGATCCAAAACTGATTTGGCCACGTCGATATTGCGCCGTTCGTTTCGCGCTCCGATGTTGTATGTCGCACCCGACCGGCCCTTTTCCAGCGCGAGAATAATCGCCCGACAGTGATCGCCAACATAAATCCAATCCCGCACATTTTGGCCATCGCCATATACCGGGATTGCCTCATTATTCATTGCGTTTGCGATCATCAACGGCAGGAACTTTTCCGGGAACTGGCGTGGTCCATAATTATTTCCACAGCGAGTAATAATCGTGTCTACGCCAAAGGTGTGGTGGGCCGCGCGCACCAGATGCTCGGCGGCCGCTTTCGATGCCGCATAAGGACTATTTGGACTAAAGTGTGATTCTTCGGTAAAGAATACGCGCTCACCTTCCGGCAGACTTCCCATTACTTCGTCGGTGGAAATCTGTACAAAGCGGCCCACCTTACGTTCGCGTGCGCAGTCCAGCAGCACCTGGGTTCCGAGAACATTGGTGCGAATGAACTCATCCGCCGAAGCAATGCTCCGATCGACGTGGGATTCAGCCGCGAAGTTGACGATGACATCGGCGTCGTTCGGCAGGGCCCCCAGCACCGCCGCTTTGTCGGCGATATCGCCCTGGATAAAACTATGCCGGCTCGCATCGATGCCCCGAATATTGTCGGGGTTTCCGGCGTAGGTCAGGGCGTCAAAGTTAACGATCTCACAAAACCGCAAACGCTCGAGCGCCAGCCGTACAAAAGCCGACCCGATGAATCCCGCACCTCCGGTAATAAACAATTTCCGCATTTACCAGGTACCCGCGTTGATGTCCAGAGCTTCGCTTTGGCCCGTCTGCGTAAATAGTTTCCCTCACATCCCAGGCATCATGCTAGCCGTCCAGGTGAGAAATCAAAAGGCTTTCGAATTACGCCGCAACCATCTCAGACCTGGTGTTGTTAAGAGCCAGCATCGTATAGCATACCTCTAGCCCGGAACACCAAACCGCTACGGTTCAGGTCGCAAAGCAAAGGGCAACTGGCGCATGGTTACGACCGCCAAGGTTGTACCCTGAACAGCCTGACTGTTAGACTCGTCTCCTTTGCACGAATCCAATTTTGAATCTTTGTAGCATCGAGCGTTCGAGCGGTGACATCCGAAACTTTTTCCACCACAGTTAAATCAGAAACTCCTCCGGTTTCCGAGCTTTCGCCTGCCGCAACTGAAACCGTACTGATCACGATAGAACCGACCAGGTCGTGGGTTTCATTGCGACTTGGTGATCTCTGGCAGTATCGCGAGCTTTTGTACTTTCTCACCTGGCGGGATGTTAAGGTTCGGTATAAACAGACTCTTCTGGGCGCCGCTTGGGCAATTCTGCAGCCTTTGCTAACGATGCTGATTTTCACGCTGCTGTTCGGCTGGCTGGCGGGTATTAAATCCGAGGGAGTTCCTTATCCCATCTTTGCTTATGGTGGACTACTGATTTGGACATTCTTTGCCAACTCTGTAACTAACAGCGGCAATAGCATGGTCGGCAGCGCAAATCTAATTACGAAGATTTATTTCCCCAGAATGATTATTCCCGCAGCCGCCGTCGGCGCGGGCCTGGTTGACCTGCTCCTGGCCTTCGCAGTTCTGATCGCGCTGATGGTTTATTACCATGTCCGCATAACGTGGGCGGTCACCATGGTTCCCTTATTGGTGCTCCTGACAACGATGCTGGCCCTGGGAGTAGGAATGTGGCTATCGGCGCTGAATGTAAAGTACCGCGATATTCGCTATGCCATTCCATTTTTGATCCAACTTTGGATGTTCGGGTCCCCCATCATCTATCCATTGAGCATGGTGCCTGCAAAATGGCAATGGCTGCTGATGCTGAATCCCCTCACCGGTATCATTGAGAATTTCCGCGTTGCGCTTTTTGGGAACCAGGGCTTTGAGTGGAAATCGTTAGGTGCCTCAGCGATCATAACGGTAATCGTATTGATTTATTCTGCCTTCTCCTTCCGTCGGATGGAGAGGAATTTTGCAGACATAGTCTAGTTTTCAGAATGACGATCAGCGGGCTCGCGCGGCCGGCGCGAGTTTTTTTGAGTCGAGACTTTAGCGAATGATTTTTCACGAGACAGAGCTGAACGGGGTCTTCGTTATTGAACCCGAAATGATCGAAGACGAACGAGGTTTTTTTGCTTGCTCTTGGAAGCCGGACGAATTTGAAAAGCACGGGCTTAACCCGCGCCTCGTGCAATGCAATATCTCATTTAATAAACGCAGCGGGACCTTGCGCGGAATGCATTTTCAAAACCAGCCGTACGCAGAAACGAAGTTGGTGCGTTGCACGCGCGGGGCGATTTACGACGTTGCGATTGATCTCAGAAGTGATTCGCCGACTCGTCATCGATGGGTCGGAGCCGAACTGACCGCCGAGAATCATCGCACGCTGTATATTCCCGAGGGCTTTGCCCACGGCTATCAGACACTTACCGACCGCACCGAAGTTTTTTATCAGATGTCTGAGTACTACCGCCCCGAGGCCGCGGGGGGGGTGCGTTGGGACGATCCGGTTTTCGACATTAAGTGGCCTTTGGCGGTGACTGTGATTGCGAAACGCGACGCGACCTATCCTTTGCTCGATCTCACAATTGCATCCGCCCGATAACTCGACTCCGAAATATTCTCAAACCCCAATTTCAAATCCGGCATATCACGCTCAGCGAGATATCTCGACGGTTTACCGAGCAGGTATTTCGGATGTATCTCTACCTGAGTTTTCGCAATCGCCCATTTACAACAGCCGGTTGCGGGCGATACTGGCTACTGTTAGACTTTCTCTTATTCGGGTCTTTGCGACATATCTGAAAAACTGCTCGTTACTTCTGCCGCGCACATGAAATCGGTTCTCGACTTTATCAATCGCGGGCTCTGTTGCTTTTGATGCAATCAATCATCACCGTCGAAAATCTGGGCAAACGATATCGCCTTGGCACTCAGGGCGCGGCTTATGCGACCGTGCGCGAGGCCCTGACCAATGCCCTTGTCTCGCGGCGAAGAGCCGCGCAGGGAAAAGGCAATCGTCTGCCAGAAAGCATTTGGGCTTTACGCGATGTCAGTTTCCAAATTAAGCCAGGAGAGGTAGTGGGAATTATTGGCCGCAACGGCGCGGGCAAGTCGACGCTGCTGAAAATTCTCTCCCGCATTACCGAACCGACGACCGGCAGAGTGGTACTTCGCGGCCGGGTCGGGAGTCTGCTCGAGGTTGGAACGGGCTTTCACTCGGAGTTGACCGGCCGTGAAAATATTTTTCTAAACGGCTCGATTCTGGGAATGAGCCGCAAGGAGATCCTGGGACGCTTCGATCAAATCGTCGCCTTTGCCGAGGTAGAGCAATTCATTGACACGCCGGTCAAGCGATATAGCAGCGGCATGTATCTACGACTGGCATTCGCGGTGGCCGCACATCTCGAGCCTGAAATTTTGGTGGTTGATGAAGTGTTGGCCGTAGGTGACGTCGCTTTCCAAAAAAAGTGTCTAGGCAAAATGGGAGACGTGGCCAAGCAAGGACGAACGGTGCTATTCGTAAGCCATCATTTGCAATCGATAAAGACACTGTGCCCCCGTACGATTCTGATCGAAGCAGGCGGGATCAAGTTTGACGGACCCACGAACGATGCGCTCGAAGCTTACAAACAGTTGCTGCGTCAGCCCAAAGTTTTTACCAATCAAAGTCTCAAAGACCGGATGGATCGCACGTCGGGAGCAGTCAGGTTTACCAGCGCGGCGGGCATCGCCGAAGACGGCAGCGAAACCTGGGACTTCAAAATGGGGAGCACAATCCGGCTCCGTTTGGGCTACCAGGTCTTTGGCGAAGCTCCCAGTCTAGGCATTTATCTTGCCCTTAGGTCAACGCTAACCAATGAGGTCATAACTTCTTTTAAGGAAGTAGCTTCGGAAGGTCCTCTACACCCGGGCGACTCGTCGATTCTGACAATCGAGATCCCGGACAGTTATATTCGCCCCGGCGAGTATTCGCTCTACATCTGCCTGGGAAACAGGAATTGTGAAAAGTTTTTCGACGTCATCGATGAAAATGTTGATCTGCCTTGGATCCGCATATATTCGGACGAGAAAGACCCGCACAGACTCCAAGGTTACTTTACGGTGCCAGTGCGATTGAGAGTCGGATAGAAAAGCCAATTGCAGGTTAGGCCATAGCCTAGACTGTTCGCGAAATTTGATGACTCAAAAAAGGAATTACTGGCGAGCTTTCTTTGATCCGCGCTTCTACTCCACGCTGCTGAGACAGTTACGAACGGCGTTCGCTAACCTTCACGCAGATTACCAGGCGAGTCTCGAAGCCCGCCGTGAGCAGTCACGCGCAAAAGCCGGACTGCGGCTCCGAAAGGACGTGTTTGTTTCAGACTATAAAAGTCTTGACATCGGTGAAGGCGCAGAAATTGATCGCGACGTAAGAATCGTTTTTCCTGCCGACATGAATGACGACCGCGGAACGAATATCACTCTTGGGGCGAAGAGCTATTTAGGCCGGCGAGTAAGTTTGGGAGTCTTGCACGGAAACCGCTTGACGATTGGCGACTATACGACCATCAATGACAATTGCGTGATCCTGGGAGACGTATGCGTGGAAAGGTATTGCACCCTTTCTTTGAATATTTTCATTTCTTCCGGCAACCATTATTCGACCCTTTTTCCAAGCTGGCTGATAAGAGATCAAGACGCCTGGGTTCAGAATAATCCCGAGCACGCAAACAGACATAGCAATCCGGTTCACATCGAAGAGGATTGCTGGCTGGGGTGGGGCGTGTTTATTAAGCGGGGCGTTTACATCGGGCGCGGAGCAGTGATTGGCGCCTATTCAGTCGTAAGTCGGGATGTGCCGCCGTACAGCGTGCAAGTCGGGGCGCCTAATAAAGAAATCGCCAGACGCTTTGACTTTCGACCTCCCCGGGAATTACAAGCTATTAATGAGGACCACTGGCCATACTTTTACGCAGGCTTCTTTATGCGCCAGGAAGAGATCTCGGCATCGAGAGAATTGAACTTATTGTTCGCCCGATCACGAGTCAGGCTTCTGTTGGAGGGCGGTACCTTTGATCGCCTCGTCATATCCGGGCAATTGAGAGATCACATTGAGCAGCTAAAGCTGGCAGTTGCCTGCAAGGGTATTTCCCTCGGAGAGATATTTATTAAGCAACGTTCATTCTCTGAGACACTCGAGATCAATGCAGAAGTATGGGAGGGCCAGGTAGCCAGAACTCCGAGCGTGCTACGCGATTACAACGAGATCGAGTTGCGAGTGATCTCGGATGAATGCACTAAGCAGGCTGATTATTGTTACGGAATAGCTTTGATCTCAATTCACGCAAGAACTGACCCGAACGCTGCATGACTAATATATCCCTTAATGAGCTGCCAAATTGGTCTCCGTGGCCTGCCCGATTACTCGGGTTGGCGGATTGGAAGAATTCGCCCCGAACAATTGAACGGGTTGAAGATGAGTACAATCAAGATAAGTACGCAAAGTGTCTTGCGTTTTACCGTGATGCAGGGACAGAGAGAATTACCCCCGAAGACTTAAAGAAATTTGAATTTGGCGAATTGTCTCGGCCGCTGTGCGTATCATCGGGCAATGAGGTTGAAATCCTGTCGGTGGACGAGACCCGCCAGCGTTATTATTCGCTGTTGGCCGAGACTATGCGTCCAGTGATTGAAAAGGCAGCCGTGGTTGTAGAACTCGGTTGCGGATACGGATTTAATTTGTGGATGTTAGGCGCGCTCTTTCCCGCGCAGACCTTTGTGGGCGGTGAATATTCGGCCAATGCGGTTCAACTAGCTGGCGAGTTGTTCAAAGGCGTGTCGCGCAGGATCACCGTTAACCATTTTAACTTTTACGATGCGCGCTATGCTTTTCTGGAACCGCATTTGTCGAAAGGTCCGATTGTGATCTTCACTTCTCACGCCTTGGAGCAACTTCCGTCGGCTGCGCACATGCTGGATGTGCTTAAGTCTTATCAACGAGATGTAATTGCAGTGTTTCACTTTGAACCGGTTTACGGCCTCTACGATGATTCGTTGCTTGGGCTGATGCGTCGTCGGTATACGCAGATGAATGATTACAATCAGGACCTTTTGTCGCTGCTACAGGCTCAACCGAGTGTGCGCATCGTTCATTTGGAACCAAACTTGTTTGGACTGAATCCGCTTAATCCTACTTCGATCGTTCAGTGGGAATTTGCGAGCTAGATGCAAGAGCACTGACGGGACAACAAAAACGTCCTGTTCGCCGCCCCGAGATAGCCCCGCGATACGTGTTCATTGAGTATTTGCCGTTGCAGCCTGAAATGATTTACTGCCAAGAGAAGTGCAGCACCTGACATGACAATGAACCGACTCATGATTCGCGCATTCATTCAAGCCCGATTGAGTTCGGCGCGATTTCCGGGAAAAGTACTGGCTCCGCTCAATGGTGCGCCCATCATCGCGCAGGTAATAAGCAGAGTCGGCCAGGTCGTCGAGCGTAATCGTATAGTTGTCGCGACCAGCGACAAGCAATCGGATGACCCTCTAGCATGCTACGTCGAACAACTGGGAATTTGCGTTTATCGTGGGTCCCTGAACGACGTGTTCAGACGTTTTCAGTCATGCCTCGAAGCCTACCCATGTGACTGGTTTTTTAGAGTGTGTGCAGACAGTCCCCTGCTCGATAGCGGAATCCTGCAGCGGATGTTGGATTATGTCGAAGATCCGGCTATTGATCTCGTCACTAATGTGTGGCCTCGGACTTATCCAAAGGGTCAGAGCGCAGAGATGATTCGATCTTCGAGGTTTGCGCAAATCGATCCCGAGCTTTTGTCGGCCGAAGAACGCGAGCATATAACCAAATTCTATTACAACCATGGGCACGAGTTTCGAATTCTTAATCTCGAATCAGAAAACTCCGCATTGGCACACCAGAGTTTCGCGGTTGATACGTTCGAAGATCTGGAACGCCTCGAGCGGGTCCTTCGCGGTGGAAACTTTGTCTACGAAGATCGAGCAAAGTACGGGACTACATCGTGAGTGAGAAGTCGACTAAGATTGGTGTAGGCGTGGTCGGACTGGGGATAGGCGAAGCACACGCTCGAACCTACCTGTCAAACGATCGATGCATTCTCCGTTGGGTTTACGATGTCGATCCTAAGCGGGCGCACGAAGTCGCACGCATGCTCGGCTCGGGGGCAATCGCTCTCAGCTTTGAACAGATTCTGCAAGACGCTTCGGTCGACGTCGTTTCAATTGCCAGTTACGACGATGCCCACTCTCAACAAGTTATCGATGCCCTCGCGGCCCGCAAGCACGTCTTCGTCGAAAAGCCGCTGTGCCGGACGCTTGACGAGCTTCGAGAGATTAAGCGAGTATGGCTCAGGCATCGGAAACAACTAAAGCTTTCCTCGAATCTAGTCTTGCAGTCTGCTCCCCTTTATCAATGGTTGAGAGAAGCGATTGACCGTGGTGATTTTGGTGAAATATATGCTTTCGATGGCGACTATCTGTATGGTCGAATCGAAAAGATCACTCATGGCTGGCGAGGAACCGTGGCGGACTATTCGGTGATGCTGGGGGGCGGAATTCATCTCATCGACCTGATGCTGTGGCTGACGGCTGCGCGGCCTTCATCCGTGTCTGCTGTTGGCAACCGTATTTGCACGCAGGGAACTGATTTCAAGTACGCTGATTACGTGGCAGCGAACCTGCAATCTTCAGATGGTTTGATTGGACGAATCACTGCGAATTTTGGGGTGGTTCACCGACACCAGCACGTGGTGCGAGTGTTCGGGACGAAAAAGACTTTTGTTTACGACGACGCGGGAGCCCGTATCCATGTTACGCGAGAGCCGGAGGCACCGACACTGACGCTATCGCTTTCCGGCTTGCCGCGAACTAAGGGTGAATTGATCGGACCTTTCATTTCGGCGATTGAGCACTACGCAGACCTGGAAAAACACACGCAACAAATGTTCGACTCGATCAGCATTTGTCTGGCTTGTGACCGCGCGCTGCAGACAAAGTCAACAGAACAGGTACAGTATGTATGATTGAAACATCGCGAATGATTCCCTTTGCTCGTCCTTCGATTGATCAGGATGATCGCGAGGCTGTAATCGGGGTTTTGCGCGGACACATACTCACGCACGGGCCTCAGTGCAAGAGTTTTGAAGAAGAGTTTGGCGCCTTCATGGGCGAGGGAGCTCATTGCGTTTCAGTTAGCTCCTGCATGGCAGCGCTCCACCTCGTTTATTTTTTCCTGCGACTTGAACCGGGAGACGAGGTGATCGTTCCTGCCCAGACCCATACCGCGACCGCCCACGCCGTCGAACTGACAGGCGCCAGACCCGTTTTTGTCGATTGCGAACTTCAATCCGGAAACATCGATGTCTCAAAGATCGAGGCGGCAATCACACCGCGAACAAGGGCCCTTTCCCTGGTGCACTTCGTGGGTATTCCCTGCGATATGGATGCCGTTATGAGCATTGCCGAGCATCACAATCTGAAAGTCGTCGAGGATTGTGCGCTTGCAGTTGGAGCCCGGTACAAGGGAAAGCATGTTGGTTTGCACGGCGACTTTGGTTGTTTTTCATTCTATCCAGTCAAGCATATTACAACGGCCGAAGGAGGCATGCTGGTTTCCCGTCACCAGGACGCTGCCCTCGCGATAGCCAAGCTGCGCGCATTTGGGGTCGACCGTAGTCACTCGGAACGAGATGTTCCCGGAATGTACGATGTTGTGGCCCTGGGCTTGAACTATCGGATGAGCGAATTACAGGCGGCTCTGGGAAGAGCGCAACTGAAGAAGGCGGACGAAATGCTACGTGAGCGCGCCGCAAACTTTGAGCGGCTTAAGAGCCATCTGCTGACAATTGACGACGTATCGATCCTCGACGGAAACGAAGACTCACTCAATAGTCACTATTGCCTCAGCGTGCTGTTTCGCGGGCGATTAAGCGCACACCGCAACGCCATTCTGGAGCGCCTTAAAGAAGCGGGTGTCGGCACGAGTATTTACTATCCCCAGCCGGTACCCAGGCTCAGCTACTACCGCAACAAGTATGGGTACGACGACGCACAATTTCCGAATGCCACTCTCATCAGCGATAGCTCTATCGCTTTGCCAATTGGGCCACACGTTGACGCATCAGACATGGACTATGTGGCAGATAAACTGAAAAACATAATCAAGGGGATTCATTAAGTTAGTATGGATTTAAAGGATTGCAGAGTGGTTCTGATTGGTGGCGCCGGCTTTATCGGTCACAACCTGGCTCGTGCTCTGAACCAGCGAGGCGCCAAGGTTGATATCATTGATGGTTTACAAGTTAATAACTTGCTCAGTTTTGCATCGGCCGGCGCCGCCGTGGAGAATCGCGAACTGTACGTGCGGATTATTAATGCGCGATTGGACATGCTGAGGCATTCGAATATTCCTGTCCATGTGCAGGATGCGCGTGATTATCACGCCCTGTCTCACCTGCTCACCAAAATTAAGCCCAACGTAATTGTTCATCTGGCTGCGGTCGCACATGCGGGACGATCCAATAAAGATCCCCTCAGTACTTTTGATCATAGTCTGCGAACTCTGGAAAACGCCCTGGATTGGGCCCGGATTGGAATTGAGCGGTTTGTGTATTTTTCCTCCAGCATGGTCTATGGAAACTTCCTGACGGAAAGCGTTGACGAGGAGCATCCCCTGAACCCCATCGGTATTTATGGCGCATTGAAACTATCGGGAGAGAAAATTGTTATTGCTTACAATCAGGTTTTCGACCTTCCGTATACAATTGTGCGGCCGTCGGCGCTGTATGGACCGGGATGCGTAAGCCGGCGCGTCGGCCAAATATTCATCGAAAACGCAATGAACGGATCAAAGTTGCGTGTCGAGGGAGAGGGGAGTGAGAAGCTGGACTTTACCTACATTGACGATCTCGTCGAAGGTATTTGCCTGGCAATTCAAAACCCCTCTGGTCGCAACCAGATTTTCAATTTGACCAATGGCAGTTCAAGACCTATTAGCGATCTGTTGAGAATAATCGAACAGCATTTTCCGCAAGTCGAAGTCGAGTATGTGCAGCGCGACAAGATGATGCCGGTTCGCGGAACATTGAGCATCGATAAAGCCGCGGGCATGTTGGGCTACGCGCCACAGAACCCAATAGAGATCGGATTTCCCAAGTACATCGACTGGTATCGAATGCTGAAAGAACAAGCCACCCCAATAGCTGCCGGAGCATGAGCCCCGATGAGAGTGTCAGAAGACCGCTGGCTTTCGGAGATTTTTCAATACAGCGTTTTCAAAATCGAAAGCGATCCCACTGTTGACATATCGCAGGCCAGCCAACTCGTTTCCAATCATTCAAGCGAGCAGCCCCTGGCAATGTACTATGCCAAAATCGCCACCGATCAGGTCGAATTGGTGCGGCAGTTAGGCAAGGCGGGTCTTTATGTAGTCGATGTGAACATGACCTTTCGACTGAATAATAAAGGACCGGCTCATGTCAGCTCACTTGGGTATCCCAGTTGGTCAATCGGTGAGATTACGGCGGATCAACATGAGGAGGTGCTGGCTATTGCCGGTTCATGTTTTCGTTATTCGCGATTCCATCTGGATCCTTTAGTTCCCAGCAAAATTGCGCACCGGGTCAAACACGACTGGATCCTCAGCTACGTGCGCGGTCAGCGTGGCGAAAAGTTGTTCGTCGCGTCGGCAAACGGCAAATTGGCTGGTTTTTTGGCGGTAATAGCCACGGAGTCGGGAGGGAAAAGCGGTCGTACGATCGATTTAGTGGGCGTCGATAAAACTTTTCAGGGACAGGGCGCGGGCCAGGCTCTGGGAAAATTCTTCATCGATTATTATAGGGATCGATGTGATTTTCTTAATGTGGGTACGCAGGGTGCCAACGTGCCGTCCATTCGGTTGTATCAGAAACTCGGCTTCTCGCTCATGAAAAGCGAATACGTAATGCACATGCACGTTAGGAACGGTCAGGTTCAAGCGTAAATGAAAATCGGCGAATTCGATCTCGAAAAGAAAGTTTTGGTAATAGCCGAGATCGGCAACAACCACGAGGGCGATCCGGCCATAGCCAGTGAGTTAGTGCGGCAAGCGGCTGACTGCGGCGTCGACGCGGTCAAGTTTCAAACATTCCGAGCTGAGCACTACGTTAGTAAATCTGATACGCCAAGATTCAATCGGCTAAAGTCTTTTCAGTTAAGCTACTCCCAATTCGAAAAGCTTTCCCAGTTGGCGCATTCGTTAGGGGTTCTTTTTATTTCGACTCCCTTTGACATGGCCAGCGCCGAATTTCTCGAGGGGATTGTTGATGCATACAAGATTGCATCTGGTGACAATAATTTTTACCCCTTGCTGGGCAGAATAGCGGAAACCCACAAGCCGGTGATTGTGTCTACAGGCCTCAGTGAATTCTCGGATGTTCAGCGAACAGTGTCATTTCTAAAGAAGTACATGAGCGAGAGTGAATATCACGACCGGTTGGCGATACTACATTGCGTGAGCAGTTATCCTGTACCAGCGGAACAGGCAAATCTGAGATCGATTCAGTTTCTCGCGGAGAACTTCGACTGCCATATCGGATATTCTGATCACACAATTGGTTTGGACGCGGCGGTGCTGGCGGTCGCCCTTGGGGCGCGCATCATTGAGAAGCACTTTACCCTGGACAAAAACTTTTCAGATTTTCGGGACCATCAAATATCAAGTGATCCTTCGGATCTCCGAGAACTGGTTCGTCGCATCAGGGACGCCACACTGATGCTGGGAGAGCGCAACAAATCTTTGCAACCGTGTGAGTTGACTTCCAGGGAGGCGATGAGGCGTTCTATCGTGGCGGGTGCCGATCTCTCGGCTGGACACTGTATCTCAGGGTCGGATTTGACCTGGGTGCGGCCGGGCGGTGGCCTCGCGCCGGGAGAAGAACACGCATTAATTGGGAAACGATTAGTCCACGCCGTGCGTTTTGGCGATCAACTGAACAGCTCTGATGTGAAGTAGTATCGTAATGAAAATAGTTTTACTGACCACAGACACAACGCATCACACTTATTACGCCGGGAAACTGAGTGAACAGTTTCCCCTTCAGGCGATCATAATTGAAACGAGACGCTTGACTCCGCCTTTTGAAACATTCCATCCCTTTGAATCTCTGCGTGATGAATACGAACAGAAGGTTCTGTTGGGAACGTCCAATTCCAAATTAGAAAACCTGGCTCGTACTCTTACCTTTGATTCGGTGAACGATGAAGGCTGCCTGAAGGCAATTATATCTTTAGCGCCTCAGATCTTAATCGTTTTTGGAACCGGCAGATTGCTTCCCAGTATTATAAGTCTCCCAACTCTAGCCTGCCTGAACCTTCATGGTGGAAACCCGGAGCAATACCGCGGCTTGGATACTCATCTTTGGGCCATTTATCATCGGGATTTTCAAAATCTGGTTACGACGCTTCACAAGGTTGACGAAGGTGTAGATACCGGCGACATCGTATTTGAAACGCGATTGACGCTTACGAAGACCTCAAAATTGCACGAGCTGCGGGCAATCAATACCGAAGTGTGCGTAAAGATGTCACTGTTAGCTCTTTCCGCCCTCAGTTCTAACGGGTTCCTACCCTGCCGCAAACAGATTGGCCGGGGAAGGTATTACTCTAGTATGCCATCCGTTTTGAAGGAGGACTGTCTAAGGAAATTTGACCATCACGTGGCCCGCTTATGAAACGCTACTCCTCGTACCTCGGGAACAACTCTTTCGCCATATTCCTATTTCACGGTGTTATCGCCGAGCACAGACATCAGATTCGTAATTATAACGGGAAGCACTTGCTCCTGGATCGTTTTGTCGAGGTCCTCGAGGATTTGCACGAAAGCGGCACTGCCATTTCAATGCAACAAGTGGCCGACGCAACGCTTAGCGGGAAGGCATTACCTTCGCGAGCCTTTGCGGTGACCTTTGACGACGGTTTTGAGAATAACTATTTGTTGGCAGCGCCGGTTTTAAGGAAGCTCGGCATTCCAGCGACTTTCTACATAACCACTAACTTTATAGAATCGAATGGCTCTTCATGGATAGATGCCATAGAATTGGTGGTTGAATACAGCGGCGAGTTAAGGGTTGATCTGCCGCTTCTTGGACTGGAGGGTGTCTACTCTAGTGTCGAAGAGAAGATAAAGTTGCTGGATAACATTCGTCGAATCGTGAAATCGAAACCTGATATTGACCCTTATGAATTCGCTGACGACTTCTGCCGGAATGTCAAATCATCCCACCCACATCTGGATGCAGAACTTGATCAGAAAATGGCCTGGCAACAAGTTATTGAGCTTGACCGAGATCCTCTTTTTACGATCGGCGGGCACGGGCATACTCATCGTATCCTTGAATTTCTCAATGATTCCGATCTGCAGCAGGAAATCGCAATCAGCCTCGGGATCTTAGCCGGTCACCTTGGTCATGAAGTCACGCACTACTCCTATCCGGAGGGACTCGTGAATTGCTATTCGGAAAGAGTGATACAAGTACTCAAAAGATTCAAGGTAGTTTGTGCTCCCAGCGCCGAAACCGGAATTAATCAATTTGGCGAAAGCCTATTTGATTTGAGGCGCATCACCGTGCTCTAAGCGGAAGTTTGAAATATGTGTGGAATAGCCGGATATTTCGGCCTCAGGCAAATCGATGATGAGCGTATTCAGGCGTGTCTGAGTTTGATGCGGCGTCGCGGGCCCGATCACTCTGCGGCTCGCTCCTGGACTAACAACATCGGCCGTCACGTGTATCTGCTTCATAGCCGTCTCAATATCATCGATCTCGACGCCCGATCAAATCAGCCCTTCCACATTGGCGACAAATGGATATCGTATAACGGTGAGCTTTATAACTATCTAGAGGTTCGCTCTGATCTTAGAAAGCAAGGCTACAGTTTTTCCACCGAATCCGATACCGAAGCTCTCTTGCGCGGCCTCGATCATTATGGCTGGGACGTGCTTGACCGCTATGAGGGCATGTGGGCCTTCGCCGTCTATGACGAGGCTGAGGGTTCAGTTACGTTGTGCCGCGATCGCTTCGGTGAAAAACCCCTGTACATCTATCGTGATCAGAGCGGGCTCTATTTTGGCTCAGAAGTTAAGTTCATTACCGCTCTGATAGGGCACCCACTCGAAATTAACATCGACCACCTTTACCGATACCTGGTCAATGGCTATCGGGCACTCTACAAAGGACCACAGACATTTTTCGTAGGGCTGGAGGAGGTCTCAACCGCATCGTTTTTGCGCCTGAATCGCGACGGAAGTGAGGAGACTAGTAACTACTGGAAGTCGAATCTTAACTCCGACGAGACGATGTCTTACGATGATGCGGTAGCCGGAGCGCGCGAGCGGCTTATGCGCTCAGTTGAGCTTAGACTCCGCGCTGACGTGCCGTTGGCCTTTTGCATGAGCGGCGGCGTCGACTCCAATTCGTTGATTGGCTTAGCTAAGAATGTGTTCAACTATGACGTACACGGATTTACGATTGTGAATTCCGACTCGCGCTATGAAGAAAGCGAAATTGTGGACTATGCGGTCAAGGAGTTTGCGATTCGACACACGTCGATTTCGCTAAACGTTGAAGGGTTTCTCACCAAGCTGCGAATGTTAGTGCGCCAGCACGACGCGCCGGTATACACCATCAGTTACTACGCCCAGTGGCTGTTGATGCAAAGTATCGCTGAGCATGGTTATCGAATCTCGGTCAGCGGGACCGGCGCCGACGAACTGTACAGCGGATATTACGATCATCACCTTGCATACCTGCAGGAGGTGTATGACGATACAGCGCTTTATACGGAATCTTTGAAAGCCTGGGAGCAGCACGTAAAACCGTTAGTGCGCAATCCGTTCCTCCAGAACCCCCGTTTGTTTATCGATGATCCCGAATTTCGAGAGCACATTTATTTCGATTCGGGCGGATTCTCGGAATATCTGGTTAGCGGTTGGTCCGAACGCTTCACAGAAACCAAATACGTTCACAGCCTGCTGCGCAACCGCATGCTAAACGAGCTATTCCATGAGGCGATCCCGGTAATTCTACATGAGGATGACCTGAATGCGATGTATTTCTCGATTGAAAACCGTTCTCCTTTCCTCGACCGCGACCTCTTTGAATTTTGTCACAGCATCCCAGCGAAATGTCTGATTCGCGATGGCCGAGCAAAGTCAATCCTCCGCGATTCAATGCGCGGAATTGTGCCGGAGCGCGTATTGGCAAACCGGCGAAAAGTCGGATTCAACGCCCCGATTTATTCTTTTCTGGATGTTAAAAATCCGTCGATCAGGCAATGGTTGCTCGACGACGGGCCTATTTTTCAGCACGTTCATCGCGTTATGATCGAGAAGCTGACCCAGAAAAGTTTTCTGCAGAATAGCGAGAGCAAGTTTCTCTTTTATTTTGTCTGCGCCAAGATGTTTTTGGAAGAATTCGCTTGTTGAGTGCAGAGCAGAGCCGTGTCCTAAAGGCGGCGGCCGCGCCCTGTCAGACTCTGCCAATCAGCACGGGTGCCGCGCGCTTGAATATCAAAAAATCCCGCAGGTAAGAGCAAAGGAGCAACGATGGTTGCCGAGTACTACAAACTCCTGGATAGGTTTACGGAATTGTGCGGTCGGTTAGTGGATCAAGGGCAACCCTATTTGACAATAATACTCTGCCATGAACTCTTCCGCTTTACTTATCCATTTGAGCCTTATGCAAAATTCATCAACGACACTAATCCGGTTGCCTTCATCACCGGACATATAAGAAAGCTCGTCGAAGTCGGTGAAGGTTTTCGCAACGCTGTCACGCCCTACACGTTTATGGTTCAGGAGTATGAGAGTCATTGGAGAGACAACACGCTCGCCACAGCAACAGCCAATTTATATTCGGATTTATGGAAAGCCTTTGATACTGAGACGCTGACAAATGAGAGTCTGGACCTGCTTAAACAGCGACTGCCGGAGACTATTATTGAGCAGGAGGTTAAAGGCGCATCGATACTTGATATGGGGTGTGGATCTGGTCGGTACTCCATTGCATTAGCGCGATTAGGGGCGAAAGAGGTTGTCGGAGTTGACATACAGGAACAATCGTTTGCGACAGCCAAACAGTGGTGCCGCGAAAAAAACCTTCCCGTGGAATTTAAAGAGGCGAATTTTCACCAGCTTCCGTTTGATGACGAGTCTTTCGACTTCGTCTTTTCAAACGGAGTATTAATGCATTCGGGTTCCATTGAGAAAGGATTGGCTGAGTTGTCGCGGGTTTTAAGGAGTTCCCACAAAGCTTTTCTCTACGTATACGCGATCGGAGGTATTTTTTGGACTACGCGACAGGTGCTTCGACAAGTCTTCACCCGGATACCACTCGCCTACACCAGAATGGTTCTTCAATCGATCGGATTGCCCTCCAACCGTTTTATCTTTTGTGATACCTGGTATGTTCCTTTGGAAGTTCACACGGCCACCGAGGACCTGCACAGGATGTTGGATGAGGCAGGCTTTACTTACGAAAAGGTGGTCAGCCGTGTTTCTTCGGACCTTGATCGAGCTGTTGCTGGGAACATACCGGGAGCAAAGGAGATGTGGGGTGAGGGTGATCACCGCTATATTCTTGAAAAGCTTTGAGCCCGTTTCTGATACGCAGTAACTTTGCAGTAAACTTGGAAGAGTTCACTCCGGCGACGCTCGCTCAAATTGATCTGAGGTTGCGCTCGAATAGTTTGGTTCCGTTGCCGCCGGACGAACGAGCCGGGCGAGAGTGCATCGGAGGTGGTGAGGAGGGCTGAGTAACCAAGTTGCAGGATTCAGCTAGTCAAATAAACGTTCAGGCCCAGAATTCAACAAGTACTGGGCGTCGTCTGGTCGGCTACTTTTTCCGTCCTCTGGGGCGGATCCGCATCTTCTCTGCTCTCATGGATTGGTGGCGCGACATAGCGCTCGTGACGAAGGGTGCGACTGTCTATCGCAGGACGGGAGTAACACCAGATTATGCATATCAAAGCCTGATCAGGCTCTTTTGTCGATCGCGCGGTTATTCAAACGATATTCTGGCTTGGTTGCTACGGATCAATAGATCGCTGGTCGCGCTGCCGAACGCTAATGGAGTTTTGGGTGACTTGATCAGCACTGATCTCGCCAGAATTGTGAGTCAACTAAGAGAGGACGGGTACTACATATTTCCACAGTTGCTGCCGGCGGATACCTGCGATCGATTGTTAAAGTTTGCGCTAACCGCGCCGTGTGCTGCATCGCCGCCGCCGGCATCTCCGCCATCAAGAGCTATCTACGATCGGCATCATCCGGTTGCTGAAACATACCGTTTTACTGAAGACGTGCTGCTGGGAAATTCCGACGTGCAGCAGCTGGCATCGGACTATTCAATTCTGGCGCTGGCGCAAACTTATCTGGCTGCTCCTCCAATTCTGGATATCGTCACAATGTGGTGGAGCACTACTTTCAACGCGACGGCGAGTGCCGACGCCGCACAGCTTTACCATTTCGATATGGATCGGATAAAGTGGCTCAAATTCTTTTTTTACCTCACTGACGTGACCCCCCGTACCGGCCCTCATTGCTTTGTGGCAAAATCACATAAACGAAACGGACAGCCGCCGCACTTGCTGAAACGGCGGTATGCGCGGATTCCTGATGCTGACATCGAGCAAAACTATCCGGCTGACGATATCAAGGAGATTGCTGGCCCGCGGGGAACGATGTTCGTCGCGGACACGAGAGCCTTCCATAAAGGCAAGCCGCTTGAAGAAGGAGATCGTTTGATCCTGCAGTTTGAGTTTTGCAATAGCCTTTTTGGTGGAATGTACACGAAGACTCGGTTAAAGGGTGGGTGTCATCCCCACTTCCGCGGAACCATCGGAAAGTACAAACAAATCTACTCAAAATTCACGCTGGATACCGATCAATAATCAAACTCAAAATAATCCCGGACTTTCCTCCTTTTGAAGGTCGACAACGGGAATTGATTTTGAGTTGAAGCAACTCTATGACCTCAAAACCTCTCCGTCGTCGATCGCTGAAGAATCTGCCCCGAGGCGTGATTAGCCGTTTTCGTCGTTTCCTGGAACAAAATTCGCGCGGACGCTACGTCGAGGGTCGCCTAAAGAAGTCACAAGCAAAAGCTGTTAAAGCCAGGCCTGAAACAATTCTGTTCTTCTCTCCAGAGGCAGGATTCAAAACCAGTAGCGTGATGCAGTGCGTGCTGGGACGCATACTCAAAGACAAAGGACACAATGTGCTTGTTTCGCGTTGCTATCGACTCTTTGAGCGCTGTCCTGTAATGGATATGGACTCACTACCGTATAACATGTCTTCAAGGGTTAGGAAGAATGTTTGTATTGATTGCGCGGCAATGTCGTTCGAATTGTTTGATGATTACGAACTCGAGACGCTGGATCTGAGAACGCTTTTAACTCCGAAACTTCAATCGAAGTATGAACAAGCAGTCGCCCAACTCCCTGATGATCTGCTTACGTTCGAGTTCGAGTCAATTCCCTTCGGAAAGTTTAGCCTTCTCGATCTGGTGCTGAACACCAAAGTTTCGGATTTCAATCACCTCGGAAAGGAATACCGATCAGGTTGGGAGTCATACATAAAGAGCAGCGTTTTAAGTTTTCTGCTTGCTGAAAGCGTTTGCGAAACAAATTCGATTAGCCGGCTTATTCATGTCAGCAATTACTCTTTACAGATGGGGGCGCATTTCGCCGCGCGAAAACATTCCATTCCGGTCTATTCGATCGTGCTGGCTCCTCATAAGGCTAATGACCGCCGTAACTACATCGTTTTGCCGGAGCTAATGTGGGAAAGCATGTTCAGGCAAGGCAGGGCCTGGAAAGAGTGGCGCGATCTTTTCCTGGCGGAAGATCAGGTTAAGGAAATAGGCGACGACGTTCTGGTTCGTCTGGGTGGCTGCAGCTCTCACACTTACTCCTTGCCAAAGAATTTCGTGGTCGAAGACATTCGTTCCAGTTTGGGGCTGTCAACGAACAGAAAACTGATCGTGGCCTACACTAGCAGTCTGGATGAGCTTCTCGCGCTGGACGTTCTCAAAGAGTCCATCGGGCTGATTAACAATCCAGGCAATCAACCCTTCAGAGATCAAATCGACTGGCTTCAGCAGGTTATCAATTTCGTCAATTCTCGAACAGACGTGCAGCTAGTAGTCCGCGTGCATCCGAGAGAAGGCACCAATAGACGCGAATCGATCATTTCCCAACATCTTTTGAAGTTAAAGGAGACATTCGGGCACGAGATTCCGAATTGTCACTTTGTCTGGCCTGAAGATCCTATTTCAAGTTACGACCTTGCCGAAGCGGCCGATCTCGTTCTTACGAGCTGGAGCACAATCGGCATTGAGCTGGCCAGACTGGGCGCGCCGGTCATCACTTCAACCAGCGGCGTCGTAGCCTTTCCCCACGATGATTTCCTCGAATTCGGTGAAACCCCTACTGCCTACTTTGACAAGTTGTCTGAACTGCTGAACCGGCCCACAAACATCGAAACCATTGCCCGCGCCTTTCGCTGGTATTACCTTTCCAACTTGGGGACATCAGTCAATTTGGGTGATCTCATACCCAGGCACGACGTGGACGAGTTACCGCCATTCAAAATGCCGGCGGAGGCTGGAATCATCGAGAAGATAATCATAGGGGGCGAGCACCCACTCAATCTGAATCACGAGCGGCTACGTGGCGCGCAAACTCCGGACAGCGCGCGCCAGGAAACATTGGCGCTCCAGGCACAGCTAAGACGGATTATTCATTTCTTCCACACTGGTCAGGATTCGAATGAACCTGCTCGGTTGTTTCTGTTGCCATCAGCTGATGCCAACGGAAGTGGCCGGAAACAATGGGGTGTCCCCGAAGGCGCGCGCGTCATAAGTTTGGTCGGAAACCAGACTCGTTATGTTGCGGACGGAAAGCTATATTCCAGATACTCTCCGATGTGCGCGCGTCTAACCACGCTTTGTGCGGAAGCAACTGAACACATTTGGAAGGCAGAGATGCAGGCGGCCGGAGTGCCAGCTTAGTCCTTTTTCTTAATGAATAATAAGCAAATCGCGCTTGCACAAATCGGCTGTGGCTATTGGGGGCCGAACCTTCTTCGTAACTTTTCCGCCCAACCTGACTGCTGGGTAAAGTACGTCGCGGATACGAACCCTGAACGCCTGGATTATGTTCAGTCAAACTTTCCCAAAACCCGGATCGTCAATGGCATTGAAGAGGTGCTGCGCGACCCCGAGGTGGATGCAGTGCTGATCGCAACGCCTGCCAGTTCTCACTATCAAATGACTAAACAAGTTCTTGACTGCGGCAAACATGTTTTTGTGGAAAAGCCCCTGGCGACCAGCATTCAGGAGGCCGATGAACTTGTAGCTTTGGCCCACGCCCAAAAAAGGACGCTGATGGCCGGTCATACTTTCCTTTATAACGCCGCGGTACGTTATGTAAAGAAGCTGCTGGATGAAGACGAGCTGGGCCAGGTTTATTACGTATACAGCCAGCGACTGAACCTGGGCCAGGTTCGTTCGGATGTGAACGCGTGGTGGAATCTGGCGCCGCACGATGTCAGCATCTTGCTTTACCTGATGAATGGCGAATTGCCCATTTCGGTGTCAGCCGTCGGCGTCAGCTACATTCAACCCGGCATCGAAGACGTTGTCTTCGCCACGCTCAAGTGGGCGAACGGAGTCTGCGCACACGTTCACGTTAGTTGGCTGGATCCAGGCAAAGTCCGCAAAATGACTTTCGTCGGCAGCCGCAAGATGGTGATCTACGATGATGTCGGAGAGGACAAGATCATTGTTTTAGATAAGGGAGTTGATCGAGTTCCGAAAATTGGCGAGCGAATGGATTACGATCAATTCAACTATCAGCTAGTGCACCGATCCGGCGACGTGTGGTTGCCGCGTATCTCTTTTCAGGAGCCTTTGAAAGTCGAAGCGGCCCACTTCCTGGATTGCCTGCGTAACGGTACAGAGCCGCTAACCGGGCCTAAACACGCGCGCGATGTAGTGGCTGTGTTAGAAGCCACCGAAACCGCTCTGAAGACCGGCCAGTCAATCACCCTGGACACGGCGACGCCATCTGCATGACTTCCGAGCCGCCGACTCGGAACAAGGTCGGTGGTTAAGCTCACGAGCAACGATTCGTTCGTTTGAAAGATTCATCGTGCAAATTAATTCAGACTTGATCGGCGTTATCCCGGCCGCTGGTTTAGGTACTCGTATGGGCGGTTCGCTGCCAAAAGCTCTGCTGAGCGTCCACGGCCGGCCCCTCTTGGACCATGCAATCGCAGCGCTCGAGCAGCTGGCCGTCTCAAAGATAGTCGTCGTCGTCGGCCACGCCGCGGACCCGGTTCACGAATATCTGCGCACACGTGATTTTGGCATTGAGATCGCATTCGCTTGTCAGGAACAGCGGCTGGGATTGCCGCATGCGATTGCTATGGCCAGAGATATTCTCACGACTGAATTCGTCGTTCTGTGCCCTGACAACATCTTCAGTGACCTTGAGGATCTACAGTATGCGAAGCAGGCGTTTCTATCGCGCCGGCCGCCCTTTCTGATGGTTGCGACCGTGACGCCCACACATCAGCGCGATCGCGCCAGATATTCTTCCGGCGCGATGCGCAGCCTCGGCCCACACCTTTATGAATATGCCGTTGTCGACGGCGGACAGCCTCAAGGTTTAGCGATGAACTCGACCGGCTGCACTTTTTTCTCCCGCGACTCTTTAAAGGGACTCCCGTCCTTTACCAACGTTAGCGCCGAAGTCACCCTCCACACCTACCTGACGCAATTGGCCACAACCGGCCAACCCTTGATTTATCTGCTGCGCGGCATGCGCTATGACTTTTCGACGCCTGCCGACGTTCATGCTTACGATGCCCTTCAAGACCAATTAGCTCAAGCGAATGCTGCAGGCGTGAGCGCCATTCTATTAAATCAAGCCGGAGAGATCCTGCTACAGCACCGTGATGATAACCCGGCGATTCGTTATCCCGGACACTGGGCGCTATTTGGCGGAACCGTCGAAAGCGGCGAGTCTGCTCACGCCGCAGCCCGCAGGGAGATTTTGGAAGAGACGAGTTACAATGTTGAAAACCTGGGTCTCTTTCGCGAATTTGTGCACAACGGAAAACGCGAGTCCGCTTTCGGGGGCGAGATAAACGCATCGCTCGACGAGTTGTCGCTGAGTGAAGGCCAGGGGATGGATTTCGTGAGACCGGCAGATTTGCCAAAACTCTTAATCAGACCCGATGATAGGGAGACGTTAAAGGCATATTTCGGAGTATGGGATGAGTGAGAATCTGCAATTTGACCGGGAAGAGTTCGCCAAACTAAAGCGGCAAACCTGGGACGCGACCAATTATGGCAGCTGGTTCAAGCCGGCCCGTGGCCAGGTGATCGATACCCTGGAAAAATCTGCTTTGGAAAAAGCGTTGGCCGGAAGAAGCTATGAAGAAGGGCTCGACGTGGGCATTGGCAATGGGCGCCTGTTGCCGATTTACGCGCCACATGTGGCCCGGGTAACGGGCATGGATATCTCTGCGGAACAACTTGAGCGGGCGACTCAGGCGGCGCGCGAGCTGAAGATTCCGTTCAGTACGGTCTTATGTCAGGAGGCCTCGCGAATTGAAGTCGAAGACGCGTCGTTCGATCTGGTCATATGTTCCCGCGTTCTGCAACACGTATATAACTGGCGCGAGTCCATCGCAGAGTTCGCCAGGATCTTGAAACCGAACGGCGAACTCGTGCTTTTGACTTACAACCGGTACTCAATATACGGTTTGAAAAAGTACTACCAGCACAAATTTGTAAACCCCACCAAAGGAAGATTTCAGAACGCGCTGCACTTGTCGCGCGAATTGAAACGAAACCATTTGCGTATTGAATACTTTTCCGGCGCGCTGATGGGACAACCCGAACTGTTTGCCGAGAATATGTCAGCGGGGGGCGGGCGCTTCGTACGTATGATTGAGGGTCTTTCCGCAATCCCAGCGCTTAAGTACTTTGGTGGCAGATTAGTGATTCGAGCTCGAAAGGTTGCAACTTAGAAAATGAATAATATTCCGTTGGTCGGACTTTACGATCAATATCAAACGATTAAGCCGGAGATCGACGCGGCTATTGAGAAAATCATAAACACGAGCGCCTTTGTCGGAGGCGATGATGTCCGCAAATTCGAGGCGGAGTTCGCGGCCTACTGCGAGACCGTGGGCTGCGTCGGCGTCGGCAATGGCACGGACGCAATTTATCTAACGCTCAGAGCCATGGGCATCGGTACCGGCGACGAAGTGATTACCGTAGCGCACACGTTTATCGCGACGTCCGAGGCTATCTCGATGACCGGCGCTCGCCCGGTTTTTGTGGACATCAGGGAAGACACCATGCTCATGGACCCGGCGTTAATTGAAAAGGCAATAACGCCGCGCACCAAAGCGATCGTTGCGGTTCACCTATACGGTCAGCCCTGCGACATGGACGCGATCATGCAGATCGCAGAGCGCCACGGATTGAAGGTGATTGAAGACGCTGCCCAGGCACACGGTGCGCGCTGGCGAGGCCGTAGAGTTGGGTCGATTGGCGACGCGGCATGTTTCAGTTTCTATCCAGGCAAAAACCTGGGCGCGTTCGGGGATGCGGGGGCAGTCGTGAGCAATGACGTGGAGCTAATTGAAAAAGTTCGGATGGTGGCGAATCACGGCCGCCTGGAGAAGTACACGCACAAGATGGAGGGCGTCAACAGTCGCCTTGACGGACTGCAGGCAGCAATACTGCGCGTTAAGCTGCGCCACCTCGACGAATGGAATGAAAGCCGGCGGCGTCACGCCGATTTTTATTTCGAAGCGTTCACGGGCGGAGATCTACAATTGCCGGTAGTGCACGAACACGCCGAACCGGTGTGGCATCTCTTTGTAGTGCGCGTCTCCGACCGTGCGGGTCTTCAGGCGACGCTCAAGCAGGAAGGTATTGCTACGGGCGTTCACTATCCTGTGCCGCTTCATCGGCAGCCGGCATATGAAGATTCCGGCATCGCGAGCGAATCCCTGCCGGTGACTGAGCTGGTTGCCGGGAGAGTGGTTAGTCTTCCAATGTATCCGGAACTTACTTCGGCCCAATTGGAATCAATCGTCAATGCGATCTCCGTGGCGCCGGTCAATGCTTGATTGTTCATGACGATTTTGCGATACCCGCTAAGCTTGCCGCCGCCCGATTGTGCGGAATTCCGAACAAATGCAGTCTAACTCGATCACGATGAAGTTTGTGAGTCATCCTGCGCGCGGAGCCTCATTTTTCCTGATCACCGTCCGGGCGGTCATCGTGCTTTTTGCGGTCGTCATTCTATGGGCCGCGCTTTTCATGCTGTCTCTTCCGTTTGTTCTGTTAAGTGAGGTATTGGGATGGCGGAAGAAGCATAGTCAGAAAAGAAGCGAGGCCGGATCGATCGAATGCGGCGGCGCGAACAAACGCGAAGCAAATAGCGAACTGATCTTTGATCGACGGGCGGATGTGTCGAAGCTGTTCGGTTGCAACACGCGCAAGGTCGAATACCGCTGGGACCTGTTCGCTAACCGGCTGGAAGATATCAAACGCAAAACCAGCGCGCCGCGGGCTCTCGATTTTGGCGCCGGCTCGCTGCGCGATTCCTGCGAACTGGTGCGACAGGGGTTCGACGTAACTTCGATGGATTTGGATCCGCAGATCATGAAACGGTATTTCGATTCCTACGACTGGACGACCGCCGGTGCTTCACCGCGGCTGTACACCGACTCAATCGATCAACTCGGCGAGTTGGTGAGTCCTGACTATTTTGATCTGGCAATCTCGTTTGATGTGATCGAACATCTCGAGCAGCCTGAACTATATCTGCGAGGTCTGCGGCCGCTGTTGCGCGATGATGGCTATCTTTTCGCGATTGTTCCCAACCGCCGCAGTATTTTCGAAAGATATTTCAAATACAGTATTGCGAAACAGCGAAAAAGCGGCGTCGCGTGGACGCCCGGCGTTCCTCACTTGCAATTCAGATCACCCGAGGAGTGGGATCAGTTCATCGAGGCAAACGGTTTCGAAGTTGTCGAGCACGACATGGCGATTGGTCCGCTCGTAAACGACGTATGGCAAGGTATGCTGGGACTTCCAATCAGGGTCTACGTCGCGCCGGCGCTTCACCGTCTGGCAAATATTCTGCACCTGCCCTTCAATCCGGGAAGATTCGAAGAAGGTTTCTTCCCGGCCTGGTTGATGGCGACGGCGGACGTGCTGGATTCACTTCTAAAACCCCATACGCGAAACAGGTTTGGGTGGAATCTGATCGTCGCGCGCAGGCAGCTCGACGTCGAACACCCTTGATTTTCGTGTCGTCCTCACGAGAATCTCATTAGGCATTTAGAATCCATGGATTACCGATTTCAAAAATTTACAACGATCTATCCAATCGTTACCCAGCAACTGCTGTCGCGCCTTCCTAATTACCGGCAACTTTGCTATCGGGATCTTTACGATGCCCTGGCCGGGCTTTACTTCGCCTGGTCCGATTACTATGTCAGGCACATGCGCGGCCTCGGGCATGAAGCCGAGAACATCTTCGCCGATGTCGAGCCATTGCAGAAGGCGTGGGCAAAAGAGCATGGCGTAAAATGGAGCGCAGGCAATTGGTTGAGGGAAATCGCACTCGCGCAAGTTCGTGAATTTCAACCTCAGGTCATTTTCATCGAGGACCTGTATGTGTTCGACGCCGAGTTCCGGCGACAGTTACGCGCGGCCTGCCGCAGCCAGGTCTTATTGCTCGGCTACCGGGCGGCGCCGACCGAGGACTTCGCGGCCTTTAGCGACATGGATCTGTTGCTCACGTGCGTCCCGAATTTCGCCGAGCGCCTGGCGCGCAGCGGCGCTTCTGTGGCAATACTGCGGCACGCTTTCGAGCCGGCAATAATCAATGCGCTCCAACCTTTGCCGGTGAGAGACCTGAAGTTCACATTTACGGGCCAACTTGTTTTGCAAAACGGCTACCATCAACGGCGCCGCGCCATCGTCGAGACGTTGCTGCAATCTACGCCGCTACAGATGTGGGTGCAGGTGGGCGATCCCCCGCCCACGGGCGTCGCGCGCGTTGCGGCGGGATTGACGCGCCGTGCGGGACGAGTTCTGGAACATATGGGCGCTCCTGCACTATCCGAAAAAGTGTCGCCTCTCGGTCGCGGCGTGGGCCAACGAACCAACTCATACGCGACCACTCTTGAGCGACGTTTCCCGGGCCGGTCTCATCCGCCCGTCTTCGGTCTCGATAACTTTCGGATACTCGCGCGATCGCACATCACCTTCAATAATCACATTGACGCGGCCGAGGGGCACGCGGGGAACATGCGGCTGTTCGAGGCTACAGGCATGGGCGCATGCCTGTTGACAGATTGGAAAACGGATCTTCAGGACATCTTTGAACCTGACAAAGAGGTGGTCGCTTACAAAACCGCGGAAGAGTGCGTTGAGAAGGTCGAGTACCTGCTCAGTCATGAGAAGGAGCGTCAGGAGATCGCCGCTGCAGGTCAGCGTCGAACTCTGCGTGATCACACCTTTGCGCAACGCGCTGCGCAGCTCGACGAGATGATTGGCGATCTGCTGGCGGGCCGGTTGCGTTTGGCTGTCGAGTCCTCGCTGCCGCTCTCCTGATGATCATCGTTTCGCTTTATTCGATAGAGGACATTTTTGACTAATCGAATCGCCGCATCTGATTCTTTTCCAAAGAGCCGGCACTGAATATGGTGAGATATCTAAACCTCGGTTGTGGTAGTCGCTATCATTCCGGCTGGATCAATATAGATATTGTTCCCGCGGGGCCCGGCGTTATAGCGCACGACTTAAGACAGGGAATCCCGCTCGCGGACAATAGTTGCGAAGCGGTTTACCATTCCCATGTGCTCGAGCACTTGCGGCGGCCCGAGGCACTTCAGTTGTTGCGCGAATGTTACCGAGTGCTTAAGCCGGGCGGGATTCTACGAGTTGCGATTCCTGATCTCGAACGCATTTGTCGCATTTACCTTGAGAAGCTGGAAGCCGCATTAAAGAGTGATTCAGCGAGGGGCGATTATGACTGGATGATGATTGAGCTCTATGACCAGGCGGTCCGCGAACAGACCGGCGGTGAAATGCGTGAGTTTCTGATCAGCCAATCGGCGCCGAACGAGGCTTTTGTGTATGAGCGCATTGGCGAAGAAGGCCGCGAAATCATTCATAGCGATAACCACGTCACCGCTCGGTCACGCACCCGATCCGCCAACCCGCTGATCTCTTTGCGCTTTCGTTTTGACTCCATAATGAATCGCTGCGTCAAAGTGTTGCTGCGGCTAATGCGCGGCAAGCCGGCAGTGCGCGCCCAGGAAATCGGAGCCTTTCGTCTCGGGGGCGAAGTGCATCAATGGATGTATGATCGGTACTCGCTGGCGCGCTTGCTGATGGCTGCGGGCTTTCAACGGCCGCGGCAACAGTCGCCGACGGAAAGTCAGATTGATAACTGGTCAAGCTTCAACCTGGACACCTCGCCAGATGGCACGATCATCAAGCCCGATTCGCTGTTCATGGAGGCCACTAAGCCGATTTGAATTCGGATCGACTACTCTAAATGGACTACCAGAAGGAAATTGCAAACCGCGCAAAACGTCTATTGAACAGGCTGCTGACTCCGGGTCGCAGGCGATCGCCGGATGCCAACGACTACCAGTTACTAGAGAACGGTCATGCGCCGGAAGAGAATGGGTGGCAGGTCAAGTCTGCGGCTGAAGGTCAGCATCAGGCATTTGAATCGCTTTTGAAAGATGTCCGCGCCGGGAATCCGCGTATTGACTTTGTGGCCGCGGCCAAAGCTATTGAGTTCACCGGTCTCGCCGATCCGCTCTTAATCGAGATCGGCTGCGGTAGCGGCTACTATTACGAAGCACTACCCATATTGCTTGGGCATCCGCTTCGATACATCGGCGTTGACTTCTCATTGGCCATGCTGTCCGTGGCCCAGACGACCTATGAATCAGTTCCTTTCGTGGCTGGTGATGCATGTCTGCTACCGTTGCCGGACGCATCGTGTGACATTCTCCTTTCCGGAACGTCCCTGATGCACATCCCAAACTACCGTCAAGCCATAGCCGAAAGTGTTCGGGTCAGTCGCGAGTGGTGTATCTTCCATACCGTGCCATTGGTCTTGAACCGAACCACGACGTTGCTGCGCAAACTCGCGTACGGCCAGCGCGTAGTCGAAGTCATCTTTAATCAAGCGGAGTTGGAAACGATGCTTGCCGAGCAAAAGCTCGTCGTTCGGGCGATCTTTGAAAGCATCCCCTATGATGTCAGTGCCGTGCTGGGCGAGCCGAGTTGGACGTCAACCTACTTATGTCAGAAAACGTAAACACGTCGGGGAACTTTAGCAACAAGCGGGTTCTCATCACCGGCGGCCTTGGCTTCATAGGCTCGAACATGGCGCGTCGCCTGGCTGATTACGGCGCGCAGGTCACGCTCGTTGATAGTCTCATTCCTGAATATGGTGGCAGTCTCTTCAACATTGATGGTCTTGAAAATCGTGTACGCGTCAACATTGCCGATGTGCGCGACCGCCACAGCATGGCTTATTTGGTTCAGGGACAGGACTACCTCTTCAATCTCGCCGGCCAAACCAGCCACATGGACTCCATGGAAGATCCTTACACAGATTTGGAGATCAACTGTCTGGCTCAACTATCGATTCTCGAAGCGTGCCGAGAGCACAATCCGGGAATTAAGGTCGTGTTCGCCAGCACGCGGCAAATGTACGGCAAACCGGATTATCTTCCGGTCGACGAAAATCATCTCCTCCGGCCCGTCGATGTGAACGGAATCAATAAGATGGCCGGCGAGTGGTATCACATACTCTACAACCACGTTTATGGAATCCGCGCCACTGCGTTGAGACTTACTAATACTTACGGTCCGCGCATGCGCATCAAAGACGCGCGTCAAACTTTTCTGGGAGTGTGGATCCGGCTCATTGCGCAAGGGCAACCCTTCGAAGTATGGGAGGGACAACAACTGCGCGACTTCACCTTCGTTGACGATGCCGTTGACGCGTTGATTTTAGCCGCTGCCAGCGACCGGGCGAACGGTCAGGTTTTCAATCTTGGCGGCGAGCGCGCTATTACATTAAAAGAACTGGCAGACCTGTTGGTAGAAGTGAACGGTGGCGAAGGTCGGTACGAGGTGCGGTCTTTCCCAGCGAATCGCCAGCGCATAGACATCGGCGATTACTACGCCGACTTTACTTCGATTTCGGAAACGCTCGGTTGGCAACCGCGCGTACACCTGCGCGAAGGGTTGGCGTTGACACTCAAATTTTTCAGACAGGAATTACAGAATTATTTGTAACCGGAAGTTCTTCGTGGGATTCAAAACGTGTCGCTCACAATACCGCAAAGCAGCCCGCTCGCAAATTATTTGTCGCATAAGGATGAGATCGACGCCGCCCTCAAACGCACTCTGGAGAGCGGCTGGTACATTCTCGGGCAGGAAGTCGAATCGTTTGAGAAGGAGTTCGCGACTTACCTGGGCGCCGGCCACGCAGTCGGAGTGAACAGCGGAACGGATGCCCTGTACCTGGCCTTGCGCGCATGCGAAGTCGGACCGGGCGATGAGGTCCTGACGGTTTCGCACACGGCCGGGGCCACGGCCGCGGCGATAGAACAGTGCGGCGCAACTCCGGTATTCGTAGACATCGAGCCTGCAACTTTTACCATCGACGTCGGGCAATTAGCAGACACAATCAAAAAACATCGTGGGCGCCTGAAAGCTGTGGTTCCGGTTCACATCTATGGGCATCCGGCAGAAATCACCGAGGTAATGGATATTGCCGCTCGTTACGATCTGAGAGTGGTTGAAGACTGCGCGCAGGCCCATGGCGCGGCCTGGCACAACCGCAAGGTCGGCACGTTCGGTGACATTGCCGCTTTCAGTTTTTATCCTACTAAAAACATGGGAGCCCTGGGTGACGGCGGCGCAGTCGTTACCAATGATGACGAGCTGGCAAAGCGCGTGCGCCTGCTGCGACAGTATGGCTGGGAGCAGCGGTACATCAGCAAAATCGCCGGCCTCAACACTCGCCTCGACGAGTTACAGGCCGCCATCCTGCGCGTCAAGCTTCGTCATCTGGACGAAGATAACAGACGACGCATTAAGCTGGCCCAGTCCTACAATCGTGAGCTTAACGAGCACCCGGCATTGACGCTTCCCCAAACTTCGAGCAATGCCACGCACGTGTATCATCAGTACGTGATCCGCGCGCAGGCCCGCGACAATTTGAGAGACTATTTGCGCGAGCGCGGCACCGGCACTTTGATTCATTATCCGGTGCCCATTCACCAGCAACCTGCTTACGCCGGCAGGCTGACAAACCATAATTCACTTTCCGAGACAGAAGCGGCCGCCCGCGAGATTCTCAGCCTACCATTGTTTCCGGAACTGCGTGAGGAACAACTGGAAATAGTCCTCCAGCAATTAAGAGACTGGCGGCCGTGATCATTTGAGGCCCAATCGTTTTCAGATACACTTGAGTTTCGAATGCATCACTTCTGCACGTACTTCGACCGGCACTATTTGATTCGCGGGCTGACCCTTTACCGCTCGCTGAAAACCCACGCGTCACCCTTCACCCTCTGGGTCCTCTGCTTTGACGATTTCACTTATACATCGCTCGCGAAAATGAAGCTGCCCGAGTTGCGGCCGATAAGGTTGGAAGAATTTGAGCGGGGGGACGCGGCTTTACAAGCTGCCAGGAAAACGCGCACGCAGGTTGAATACTACTTCACGTGCTCGCCATCGTGGATACGCTACGTCCTAAACAAATTACCGGAAGGGGGAGAGGTGTTAACCTACCTGGACGCGGACCTCTACTTCTATTCCAGTCCCTCTCCCGTGTTCGAGGAGTTGGGCAGCGAATCGATCCTGATCATCGGTCACCGTTTCCCGGAACACCTCGAGCATCTTGAAAAGTTCGGCATATACAACGTGGGGTTTTTGTCTTTTAGAAAAGATCGATATGCGCGCGAGTGCCTCGACTGGTGGCGCGAGCGCTGCATCGAGTGGTGTTACGACCGTTTTGAGGATGGGCGCTTCGCCGATCAAAAATATCTGGACGTCTGGCAGTCGCGTTTCAAGCATGTGGTCGTCGCCAGGAACAAAGGCGCGAACCTGGCGCCATGGAATTGGGCGCGCTACACAGTCAAGATTCAGAACGATACGGCGTCCGTGGACAGCGAACCGCTAATCTTTTATCACTTCCACGGATTGAAACTCCTAAATCGGTGGCTTTACGAACCGACCGCTGATGCAGACGAGTACGGCCTGCTGCCGTCACCAAGCCGTGATTGGATTTACGCCGGCTACGTGCGCGCGCTTAACGACACGACCCGGTGGGCGCGCCAGATGGCGCCCGAAGTCGGTCTTGATTTCTCAAGCGTGAGAAGCAGTAAATATAGTTGGCGTGCAACGGCCAGCAAGATGATTCGCGGCCAACTGGTTTTTGGCCTGGGCAACAAACAACTGAACCGAACACCTCCCGGGTGAGCCGATTGGTTCGGGCTGGTACGTAGCGGACGATTGGCTTCGCTGCTACCGTTTTCGCAGGGAAATTAGAGATCGATCCATGGCTGAAACATTAGGTTCATTATGCGACAAGCTGGCGACGGTCAAGCTCAAGCTGTGGCATTCCGACGATCCGGAACGCTTGCAGAGTCTGCGCGAGCAGGAGCAGCAACTTCATCACGAGATTGATGAATTCATGAGCGCGGCCATCTCTGGTGAGATCCCGATTGAGCGGCTGACGTTCGCCCAAAACAAAGTTTATAAAAAAGAAGGTAACGTTGTTCCGGAATTCCACGGCACGTTGGGAGAGAGTTTCGCCCAATTGGCCCATACGGTTTGCAAGCTGTGGCATGTACAGGAAAAGGTGTATGAGTTTGAAAGCGTGCCGGTGGATCAAAAGGACGGCGTCATCAAGGAACTGGCGATCGTGAACCTGGAAAGAAATCAGTGCATCGATGGACTTGACCAGCGGTTCCGGGAATTGATCGAAGCGGCGCAGGCCGGTAGATAGATCTCACCGATTCATTCTTCACGAATATGCATTATCACCTGATTGGAATTTGCGGCACCGCAATGGCATCGCTGGCCGGAATGTTGCAGGCAAGCGGGCATCACGTGACCGGATCGGACGAGAATGTCTATCCGCCGATGTCGACGATGCTCGAGTCGTTGGGCATTAAAATAATGAAAGGCTACGACGCCTCTCATGTTGCCTCGCCTGATTGCGTGGTGGTTGGCAACGCGATCCCGCGCGGCAATCCGGAAGTGGAAGTCGCGCTCGATCGCCGTCTCACCTATCGCTCACTGCCTTACGTTATTAAAGAAGAATTCATTCGCGGTCGACGTTCTTTAGTCATTGCCGGCACGCACGGAAAGACAACCACAACAAGTTTAGCAGCTTGGGTGATCGATCAAGCGGGCCTGAATCCTTCTTTTCTCGTCGGCGGGGTCGTGCAAAACTTTGGTGTGAGTTTTCGGGTAACCGGCAGCGATCACTTCATCATCGAAGGCGACGAATATGACACTGCTTACTTCGACAAGGGTCCGAAGTTCATGCATTACCTGCCTGAGGTCGCGGTCGTCAACAACATCGAATTCGATCACGCCGACATCTACAAAGATCTCGACGCGGTGAAACTCGCGTTTCGCCGGCTCATGAATCTGGTGCCGGGAAGCGGAAAACTGATTGCCGGTTGGGACAGTCAGCCCGTGCGTGATGTAGTTGCATCGTTTGGGCAAAGGCTCTTCACGCAATTGGAAACCTTCGGCACCTCTGATGACGCAAAGTGGCAGGCGCGCAAGATTGGCTATGCCGGAGGGATGACTCACTTTGATGTGTTTTGTGAAGGCGCCAAATGGGCGGCGTTTCAGACTCCGCTGATTGGCGACTTCAATGTGCGCAATTGCCTGGCGGTGATTATCGCGGCAGACGCGTGGGATGTTGAGCGCCAGGTGATTGTCGACGCGTTCGCAACTTTCAAGAGCGTACGGCGACGGTGTGAAGTGCGCGGCGAAGTGAATGGCATCACGGTCATCGACGACTTCGCGCATCATCCGACAGCCGTGCGCGAAACGCTGGCGGCTTTGAAACTCAAATACCAGGAGCGGCGCATCGTCGCGGTCTTCGAACCTCGTTCGCGCACTTCATGTCACGCAACGTTTCAGAATATTTACATCGATGCATTTGCGCCTGCGGATTATGTGATCATCTCGCGTGTGTACGACGCACAGCGCGCGGCTGAGATGGGCGGTGTGCTCGACATCGAGAAATTGATTGAAGATATTTCGGCGCAGAACAAACCCGCGCACGCCATCACTGATGTCGATGAGATTGTTGCGAAGTTATCCGGCGAGTTACGTTCAGGCGACGTCGTCGCCATCATGTCGAACGGAGCGTTCAGCGGGATTCATGAGAAGGTTTTGGCAGCCCTCGGAGCGCAGACGTGATTATTCTGCGCACCTCTTAGATCAGTTCATCTGTACCCAAAGATGGCGTAGCTCGATTTCCGGAAGCCCGTGTTCTCTGGTGTGTACCGAATGAAACCTAACTAACCGTAGCGTTGCATCGTCATGGTCGAGCTGGAGTAAATCCTGCGCAGTCCACCCACGCTGGCCGGATGCCACCAGCTCCTTAATCCATTCTGTTACGCGCTCGTCCCAGAACATTGTCGTTCCTTCCTGCACATACGCGATCATCCCACCTAGGGTGTGGGCCGAGCCATGATGACCGGTCTTGAAACGTTGAATGCCGCCCGTCGTTGCATGTCTATTGATAACGTACTCCGTTTCGTCCCGATTCTTACCCGCCGGCGTCGGCAATCTCTTGCATTCGATCGGCAAGAGAGTCTCGAAGTCCGTGTAGGACCGGCCATCAATCCAGATAGTAGCCCCGCAGGGCGCGGGGATCAGATCAATCTTGCGGCCCTGCTCCTTCTCATCTGGTTCTTCGATCCTGAACTGACAAATATCAAAGCCAGCCGAATGACGAGCGCTGCTGTTCAGGTGGGCGCAGAGTTGAGATGTTAGGATGGTTTCCGCTGTCTCATCCTTCCGATCAGGACGGTCTCGCCACTGGGGTAGTTCATCGGCTATGAAATTGAGCAACTCATGCAGAAAAGCGCCTGACCGTTGCAAGTCGTTACTGAGCTTGTCGGACCGAGCGGATGAGTATGGGAGGTTAGCTAGCATGGAAGTGAACTTCAGAACCCCTGCTTGCGGAGATCCGCCAGCGTTTCATCAGCATCGCGCAGCGCCACGGATCGCAGCCAGAAACGCAGACGGTCCGGTTTTAGCAGGAAAATGAAGCTCGCATCGTACATACGGGCGACACGGGTAACGTGAAGCGTTGTGCTTTGTTGCTCGTGAAGGAGCGTATCCAGCTTGGTCTTTAGTTGATCGGCTCCACTCCAATCCACCTTACCTTTGCCGAAGACGAACGGTTGGCAAATGATGCCTGGCCACGTGTGCGATTCGAGAATTCGGAGAGGGTTCTTTTTGTAGACTGCGTTGACCTGTTTGGTAAAGACGTAGTTGAAATCATCGAGGGCAGGTCGTCCGCTCTCCCTCATTACTTCGGAGTCTTCGCCGCGTCCGATAAGATCTCGGTAGTAATCTACGATGTCGCTGACGAGGATGCGCTCGTTTTGGCTGAGATCAAGGGTCTTGGTTTCGGGGTAGGGTAGAGCAAGTATGTCGGCCCCCGAAAGCGCCGTGGCCTTCCGAGTAAAAAGTCGAATACTCACACCCGCAGCATATGCGCGCAAAGGAGTAGCTTCCGTCGTAAGCCATCGGTCCACCTCTAACAGTTGATGACGCTCGTCTGGTGGCGCGGCAAATCCTATGATCTCACTCTTGTACGTAAGATACTTAGACCATAGTGCATGAGGGAGGTCCATATGCTCGCGAATCAGGAGGAGCGGTGGTGAAAAGCGCGCTCTAGAACGCGGTCTTTCAATGGCCTTATTTGACACTTCCGTGATCGATGTCTCATCTATTCCACTCGATTTCAGTGCTTCTGGTGGAAGTAGAGGCTGACCAATAATGTGGTCTGCTGTACTCGATACATCTCGCCTTCCTTCGATAAACCCCTCTCCAAAATCCCATCCTTGATCCTGTGCGTATTGCCTAAGCGTGCGAAACTTCTTGAGACGATCCACCAATCCGAGCACGCGGCCACCGCCAAGTAAGTCTGTTCGCCACACGCCATCGTTGCTCAGAACCAGTTCATGCGGTAGCCAGTGGAGGTCATAGTAATCTAGGTCAAATCCTTGCTGAGCATCAACGCGTCCGCTGCGGCGAAAGGTGGCATGGAGAATCTTCCGGTCCGCTGGAGGTCTAGCTGCTTCGGCCACGATCACCACCACCTTCGTATTCACCCGCGCTTTCTTAAACAGTCCTTCGATTGAGATAAAATCAAGCACTTCTCGCACGTCCCACTTCGCAATAAAGCTGTGGCGGAAGCTCAGCGACTGTTTGTTATAAAGAAAGTTGTATTGTTGGAGCATGCTAAGAACTCCACCCTCAGTGGCCAGCTCCATTGCTTCGTGTAGGAAAAGATAAGCGAGTTGCTTATCAGGTAAGGAACCGTATGTGCTCTTGTAGCGCTGGTAGCTGCGCTCAGCCCCGGGTGTATCAAGCATCGATTTGAAGGGCGGATTTCCTACGACCGCGCCCACCGGTGTTCTTATCAAGCCCTTCTCCTTGGCTTCAAAGAAACATGAATGAAGAAGAGTCTTCCCGGCCAGTGGAGGGAAAAGCCTGACGCTTGCGCGGATGGCCTCCGGCTCCAGTGCGTCGCACAAAGCCAAACACAAACTGAACGCGGCAAGTTCCACCGCGCCCTCCTCCAAGTCGACGCCCAGCACCTTCCTGAGTAAGCCTTTGAGCACGGACTCATCTGGCCTTTGCCAATCATTCCGGCTCCGCCAGTGCAAGACTAAGCGCTTATAGGCCTCTACAAGAAAAACTCCGGAACCACATGACGGATCCAAGATGACCTCACCGCGCTGATGTAAACGGTCAAGCCGATCCCAACTCAGAGATTCCTCTAGCATCAAACGGACGAGGAATGGAGGCGTGTAGACCGCAGTGGTGGTGTCTTTAACGAATATTTGGTAAATATGGCTGATGAATTCAACGGGAAGATCTTTGAAAGAATAGAGTTGCCAGAGGGTTAGTTGACCGCTTGCTTCCTTGCGTCCCTCCACAAGATCGGCGAATCGACCAAGTTGGGTGCTGTTAAGGATGCGTTCGTTATCGGCGTCACTAAGACTAAATACATTTCCATTGAACCTCTTTTCCAAGGCTTCGAGCAGTGCAACCAGGCTTTCACCATCGGCGAGCACCTCAAAGAACCTCGTGGCGCCAGGCAGAAATCGCGTAAGATAGCCATCTTTAAAGACTTCACGCTCCTCCAAATAGGCTATCAATAAAGAAAGGATCAGCAGTTTCCTGCGCAAGCGTTTTGGCAGGATCTCCTGATCATCCAATTCATCGCTCAGATGCTTAACCGCATCGATTAACCCTTTGTATGCTGATTTTTTTGCTGAGAGCAGCATCTTAGCCGCTTCTGTATCATCCCACAGAGTGCCATTCCGTAGTCGTGAGGAATCCCACCACGGATCCCTGTTGATTTTGTGAGCAGTCTCGAGTGTCTTAATCGGTTGACAAATTATCTCGCCGGCCGCGGAGACAAAATCAGGTTGGTGGGCACAGCGGAAAAGCTCGACGAGACCAGGCGTCTTCCGGTAGAGCAACGGAACGCCACCCCAACTCCATAGGCGCTTATGCAATTCAGCAAACGCTTGATCTTTTACCGGGCCATCAGAAAGGAAAACAAAAGCTTGAGCCATCGGTGCACGGCCATTACGACCAGCTTCGAAAAACACCGCGTTAGCACCGTAAGTCCCAGCCTTCTCCATCATTGCCACCTCTTCGGGCGGCCGTCCTTCGGGTTGATACCCCCGAACAGGGACAAGTCCGTCGACACTTGTGAGGGTGTCGGCGTCTAGGTTAGCTAGCCAGTCAATGCCGCTGTTCATGGCTGTTTCACAGCAAAAATATCATCCCACCAATGAAACTTCAATAGGTATTCGGCAAACTAAGATTGGCACGCAGGTCGTGAGTTTAGCATGAATCAGAATGAGCCGTTCGAAAGTTGTGGTGGGGCAAGTATGTGGGCAAACTACCTAACAGGTCGGTCGAATCGGTATGTACCTCTTACGGCAATCGATAATTGCTCATGCAACTCTTCAGAGGGTTATGTCGGCACTTCGCGCCCATGGATAATGCAATCGCTTCGCGTGTGTGACCGCAGCGTGCAGGAGAACCGCAGCCCGCGCGCGAGCAAGGGCATAGAAGTTCCTGAGCACAGATGTCACGCCCTCCCTCATGGTCGGGCTACTGCCCCGTCACAATCCGCCAGTTGTTGTCCGCTTGAGTCGGCACTGTCTTGTGCTTTTCAACCCAATCGATAATCAACTCGCGCACCTCTGCGCTCGAGCGATAGATGACCGGCGCATCTTTGTACATAGTGAAGCCGCCGCCGCCATTGACGCGATAGTTGTTGGTGACGACGCGCAGCTTTTGCGCCGGCGACAATGGCTGGCCTTTGAATTTCAGATTCTGAATTCGTTGGCCAACTGGCTTGGTGAGATCGATGTCGTACGAAACTCCCTGCGCCACATCAAAATTGAAGCCGGGAATGCGCGAATCAACCAATTCATTCAGACCCTTGCCGGGCTGATACTCCTTAAAGTAGCGCGCAGAATGTTCGAGGGCGTCTTTCAATTGCTGCCCCGTCAACTCCACAGTCACCAGGGTGTTTTCGTATTCATAGAGTCCGGCGATGTCGCGCACGGTGACCTGGCCTTTAGGAATGTGCGCTCGTTCATTAAAGCAGGCGGCCATCGATACGTCGGCGTTGCCAGCCTCCAGTTGCACTTGCTGAATCAAATCGATGATCGCGCTGTCGTGAAAGCGGCATTGCTGCGCGGTCAGCTCTTCAGCAGATTCTCCAATCGCGCGGCCCAGCCACGCCTGAGTCTCTTTGTCGTAAGGCTCGCCGATCTTGGCAATCTCCGGATCGATTTCAGTTTTCTCAGTCACCGGGATGGTGCGCGCCGATTTGGCCACCATGTGCCAGCGATTGTTTGTATCTTTTTCAAGATAGAGATCGACGCGCGCCACGTGGCTGGCCCAACGATTTGCTTGAGTAAGCAAGACGCCGTTCACAAACAGCGCGCCAACTTCGCTGTGTGTGTGCCCCATGAGGATCACGTCAACCCCGGGGACCTGCCGCGCAATCGTAACCGCAGCATTCTCATTGGGCACGTTTGACGGACTGGGTTGTCCGGTGCGCAGGTCCTCTTCAATTCCCATGTGCATCGCAATCACGACGACATCAACTCGTTCTTTCTCACGCAGGATCGGCACCCACTTCTTTGCTTCGCTCACTGTCTCGCGAAATTCCACGCCTTTGTAATTTGATCTGTTCTCCCAGTTGGGAATGCCCGGCGTAGTCAAACCGAGAACACCAATCCGCACGCCCTGCACTTCCTTAATGATGTAAGGCTGGTAGTGATTCGGCGCGTCGCCTTTCACCGAAGTGTCGTACGTGTTCGCCGAAAGCCACGGGAACTGCGCCTCGCTGCGCGCCTTGTCCAAAACTTGCCAGCCGAAGTTGTATTCATGATTGCCAACGGTCATTGAATCGTAATGCAGCGCATTCATCGCGAGCATCATCGGATCAGGCGGCGCGTTGTTCCGCTTGTTGTGAAAGTATTCGAGTGGCGTTCCCTGAATCGTGTCTCCCGAATCAACGAGCATCAGATCGGCGTCACGCTTGCGAGCTTCTTTTATCAGCGTCGCTACTTTGGCGATGCCCACGTTGTCGTATTTGTTCGTGTAGTAATCGATCGGAAAGATGCGCCCGTGCATGTCAGTCGTGCTAAGAATGACCACGTGCGCGCGCGGCGCGATCGCGCGGACACGACTTTCCGTCAGGATTGTTAGTCCGAGAGCAATCGCGATGATGGCCACAAAGACAGAGCCAGTGATTTTCTTGTGATTCATATTTTGCTTTGGGTCCGGTGGTTGAGGCCATAATCTAACGTCTGGAGTAAGACTGACGCAACCGCGAGGCAATTGCGGTTCAGATCAGACTCCCCCGCTTTTGTCTGCCGCTCAATCAACAACTTGAAAAAGGGATCTTCCAAACATTCGTTTTTGCCTTTTCCGCTTCCCGTTTATTATGATGTCGATTCAAGATCGGTCAATTTATTCTTTCCCGCGGTCCGGCAAAATATGAGTCAACCTCAAGCAGCAATTGAAGAATCAGTAGCGCGTCCGTTGACTACACTTTCGGAAGACGAACAGATGTTTCGCGACAGCGTGCGCGAGTTCGCGGAGGGCGAAATTCGCAAGCGCGTCGAAGAGATGGATGAGCAGAGCCGTCTCGATCCGGCGCTGACGAAACAATGTTTCGAGCTGGGCCTGATGGGCATCGAAACTCCCGAAGAATATAACGGCGCGGGCGGGACGTTCTTTCAGGCGATCCTGGCGGTCGAAGAACTTTCGCGCGTCGATGCATCGTTGGGAGTGTTCGTCGACGTGCAAAACACTCTGGTCAATAACGCGCTGATTCGCTGGGGCAACCCGGATCAGAAAAAGAAATACCTGACACAGTTAGCGACCGAGAAAGTCGGCGCTTATGCGTTGAGTGAAGCGGGATCCGGCTCTGATGCTTTCGCCATGCAGACGCGCGCCGTCGATCGCGGCGATCACTTTGTAATCAATGGCCGCAAGCTCTGGATCACCAACGGCAAGGAAGCGGAAATCTTTGTGCTGTTCGCGAACGCAAATCCTGAAGCCGGCTATCGCGGCATCACCGCTTTCATTGTCGAAAAGGACTTCGCAGGCTTCACTGTCGGCAAGAAAGAAAACAAGCTCGGCATTCGCGCGTCGTCAACGACTGAATTGATTTTGGAAGATTGCCTTGTACCGAAGGAAAACGTCCTGGGTGAAGTCGGCAAAGGCTACAAGACCTCGATCGAAACCCTGAACGAAGGCCGGATCGGTATCGGCGCGCAGATGATCGGTATCGCGCGCGGGGCACTGGAAAGCGCGCTGGCTTACACCACCGAGCGAAAGCAGTTCGGCAAGAGCATCAACGAGTTTCAGGGCCTCCAATTCCAACTCGCTGAGATGGCCACGGACCTGGAAGCTGCGCGGCTGATGGTTTACAACGCCGCGCGGATGAAAGATGCGAAACAGAATTTTGTGAAAGAAGCCGCCATGGCCAAGCTTTATTCGTCGCGCGCCGCAGAGCGAATCACTTCGAAGGCAATCGAGATGTACGGCGGTTATGGCTACGTCAAGGATTATCCGGTCGAGAAGTTTTGGCGCGATTCAAAGATCGGCGCGATTTATGAAGGCACTTCGAACATGCAGTTGCAGACGATCGCGAAATTGATCATTAGTAAATAACTCCTTCTCCCAAGGGGAGAAGGGAGAAAGAACCATGATGGCCGCATCCCGTATAGAAATCTTTGAACAAATGCTGGTCGGTGATCCCGCTAATACGATGATCATGTTCGGCCTGGCGAAGGAATATGAAAAGGCCGGCGATGACGCGAAGATGATCGACACGCTCGAGCGTTATCTCGCGGCCGCCGACGATGAAGGAAACGCTTACGGGATGCTGGCGCGCGCGTACGAACGCGCGCAGCAGAATGACAAGGCGCGCGAAACTTATCAGCGCGGAATGGAAGTCGCGACAGCGCATGGCCATCCCGGCATGGCCGAAGAATATCGACAGATTCTGAACAGTGATTGAGTACCGCGAAGCGGGGCGGTAGCCCGACCGTGAGGGAGGGCTCAGTTAATTCCAATGAGCGATACTAAAGTTCTCAGACTTGTAAGAAAGACCGAAGGCGAACTCCCCGAGAAATCCTTCACGGCCAAATCCGTCGCCAGGGCCGAGCCCAAACCCGCCCCAATTACCGTCATCAAACCAGTTTCTCCTCCCGCACGAAAACCGGCGCGACCCGCAAAACAACGCCCGCGTGAACTGCCAAAGCTCAGCCGCGAAGAGATGCTGCAGATGTTTCGCACGATGTATCTGTCGCGGCGGCTCGATGACAAAGAGATTCAGATGAAGAACCAGAACCGCATCTTCTTTCAGATTAGCGGTGCTGGTCATGAGGCAATCCTGGTTGCGGCCGGCATGTGCCTGAAGCCGGGTTACGATTGGTTCTATCCCTACTATCGCGATCGCGCGCTGTGCCTGCAGCTCGGCATGACGCCGCTCGAGATGTTGCTGGAGAGTGTCGGCGCGGAAGCCGATCCAAGCTCACATGGCCGCCAGATGCCTTCGCATTGGGGACACGAGAAACTCAATATCGTCTCGCAGTCATCGCCAACCGGCACTCAGCTTTTGCAGGCGGTTGGCTGTGCGGAAGCGACCTATCGCCTTAAGCTCGTCAAAGAACTTAGGAAACGCGTTAAGAGTTTTCATCAGGACGAAGTTGTTTACGTTTCGCTCGGCGACGGGACTACCAGCGAGGGCGAGTTCTGGGAAGCGCTGAACACCGCGTGCAATCTGCGACTGCCGGTGGTGTTTCTCTTAGAGGACAACGGTTACGCGATCAGCGTGCCCGTCGAAGTGCAAACTGCCGGTGGCGACGTGTCGAAACTCATTTCCGGTTTTCCAAATCTTTATCGCCAGCGATGTGACGGTACCGACCCGATTGAATCACTGGCCGTGATGCGCCGCGCAGTTGATAACTGTCGCAAAAACCGCGGCCCTTCGTTTGTTCACGCGAAAGTGATCCGGCCCTATTCGCATTCGCTTTCTGATGACGAGAAGCTTTATCGCGCGGAAACCGAACGGGTCGCCGATTCCGAACACGATCCGATCAAGAGATTCGGCGCGCTATTAGTTCACGAGGGCGTCGCGAGCCAGGACGAGCTGCAGACACTGAAAGATGAAATCGATCGCGAGATAAACGAAGCAGCCGATGAGGCGCTCGCGAGTCCACAGCCGGCGGCGGAAACCGTCACCGACTTTATTTATTCTCCGGCGGTCGATCCAACGTCGAAAGAGTTTGATACCGAAGACAAGCCCACGCTGGGCGACAAAGCGGGCACGATGGTCGATCTCATCAACCGCTGCCTGCACACCGAGATGAAGCGCGATCCGCGCATCCTGGTTTTTGGTGAGGACGTCGCCGATTGCTCCCGCGAAAACTCTCTCAACGAAGTAAAAGGCAAGGGCGGCGTCTTTAAAGTCACGGCGAACTTGCAGCGTGAGTTTGGCAGCGCGCGCGTTTACAATTCGCCGCTCGCGGAAGCGAACATCGTCGGCCGCGCAATTGGTCTCGCGACTCGTGGATTGAAACCTGTTGTCGAGATTCAGTTCTTCGATTACATCTGGCCGGCGTTTCATCAAATTCGAAATGAACTGGCTTTGATGCGCTGGCGATCGGGCAATGAATTCTCAGCGCCGGTGGTGATGCGTGTTCCTGTGGGCGGCTACTTAAAAGGCGGCGCGATCTATCACTCGCAGTCCGGCGTTTCGTTATTCACTCAAATTCCCGGCCTGCGCGTCGTCTATCCTTCAAACGCTTTGGATGCGAATGGATTGCTGCGCACGTCGATTCGCTGCGACGATCCGGTTTTGTTTCTCGAGCACAAACATCTCTACCGCCAGGCCTACAACAAGTCGCCGTATCCGGGCGACGACTTCATGATTCCGTTCGGCAAGGCAAAGACGGTGCGCGAAGGAACTGACATGTCGATCATTACCTACGGCGCGTTGGTCCAACGCTCAGTCGTGGCTGCCAAAGAAGCCGAGAAGCAAGGCATCAGTGTCGAGATCATTGATCTGCGCACGTTGAATCCTTACGACTGGCATGCAATCGCTGAGTCAGTCAAGAAAACGTCGCGCGTGATCGTGGCGCACGAAGACTCAGTCTCCTGGGGTTATGGCGCAGAGATCGCCGCGCGCATTTCCAGCGAACTCTTCGAGCGTCTCGATGCTCCCGTGCAACGCGTCGGGGCTCTCGATACCTTTGTGGGCTATGCACCACAACTCGAGGACGCGATTCTCCCGCAGAGTGGGGATGTGCTGAAGGCGATTGTAGAATTACATACTTACTGATTTTGGATTCACGAATACATCGCTCCCAACGGAGTGAATCCTGCTTCACCCCGTTTGGGGTGAAATGTTTATAGCGTCAGTTTCTCTTTCTTAACCTCGGGCTCCCTTAGGAGCGGAATGTGGAATCTCATGCAAACATTTCGCTCCTCAAGGAGCGAGAATTTATTTAGCCGTAACCTTTGCTATAAACATCTCGCTCCTCCGGAGCGCAACCTCTCATTCGGGCTTTTAATACATTCCGAAACCTTCATTCAAGTGAATCCCAAATTCTTCAAAACACCCTCGGCATTCCGCAAATGGCTCGCGGCTAATCACGCTAAATCAAAAGAACTTTGGGTCGGCTTCTACAAAAAACATTCAGGCAAGCCCAGCATCGCGTGGCCCGAGTCCGTCGATGAGGCTCTTTCTTTCGGCTGGATTGACGGCATTCGCAAGCGCATCGACGAACACAGTTACATGATCCGGTTCACGCCGCGCAAGACCAGCAGCGTCTGGAGCACCGTCAATATTCGCAACGCCGGGAAACTCATCAAAGAGAAGCGAATGCAGCCGGCTGGCCTGAAAGCCTATGAGCCGCGAAAAGAAAATCGATCGGGAATCTATTCTTACGAGCAGCGGAGTCCTGAACTCGAGGATCGGTACGCGCGGAAGCTCAAACGAAACAAGGCTGCCTGGAAGTTCTTTCAAGCACAGCCGCCTTCTTATCGCAAGATGATGAACTGGTACATCGTCAGCGCGAAGCAGGAAGAGACCAGAATGAAGCGCCTCGATAAGCTGATTGAAGCTTCGGCACAGGGGAGGCGCTTGTGAAGATATGAGCCAAGCGCGATTCTTTACTCCGTCAGGAGTGAGATATTTATAGAACCTTGTGTCCCTGAATATTCTTGAGCTCCGTAGGAGCGTCATGTCCAATCAATCGTATCCGCACATTTCGCTCCTAAAGGATTGATTTAGTGACGAAAAACTATAAATATGCCGCGCCTACGGAGCGAAGATGGCCCCGTTCCGGCATCGTCTATGAAATGAAAAGGCAATTCGATCGTAAGCTAAGCGACTAAATGGTTGGCCACTTGGCTTTTACTCACCGCATGAAGCACTGAACTCCTGCCGCACGGAACCGATACAAGTCAATGTATTTCTTTGCTGCACTGGCGACGATTTCCGTGCGCGATAGGTCACTGCTTGAATGCATTTCCATCGGCACGCTCCTTGCGACTCGCCCCTTGTCAAAGCCTCAAAACATCCCGACGCAGCAAACCATGGTTTTAGTTTTAGAAGGAGGAGTGTTTATGAGAAAAACTGTAGTCACAGTTGGGGGAGCTGTACTTCTTTTGTTTTCCCTTGCTGTTGTGGCGGCCAGTCAGGTCCAGACAACAACCGTTACGAAAGTTCAATCCGTCCAAAATCCCGATGGCACATACACAATCGTTGAATACCCGGTCGGTAAAGAGACCGTCGTTACTCTGAATCCAATCAGCATCACTGGCGCGACCGGTCGCGCCACCATCTTGCGAGATGACAGCGGCACCACGATCAAACTCAACCTCGATAAATTGCCTGCCGACCTCGCATCGCTAAATCTTTATGCAGTCGATTCGACTGGCGCAGTCACAATGCTGGGCCCGGTCGAAGTTGCCAACGGTGTGGGGACGTTTACTACCACCACGCCACTTACGCGTTTCATGTTGTTCGCTTCACCTGAAACCACTTTAACGGCATACGATCCAAGCACGCGAGTTTTTTTCCGCAGCGCAGTTCCGACCGGCCTGACGGTAATCCCGATGGGCGCACCGGCGGCGGTTGGTGAACAAGTTGCCGAAGTCGCGGTACCCACAACGACAACAACGCTAGCTGCACCGACAACGACTGCGACAGAGGCGGTACCGGCAACGGTCGCAACGGTGGCCGTACCGGCAACGACCCAAATGGTGCTCGCAGACTATGCGGTACCCATGCTCGGCATACCGGGTTTCAAGAAAGATGACAGCACTAAGCTAAAGATAAACTTTAGCGGAGCGATGGAAGGCGCGCGAGCAAACATTTTCATTGAGCCGCGCAAGCACGGCAAGACAACTGAGATCATGATGCATTTTCATGACTTGCGCGAGGCTCCGAGGGGGCAAGCGTTCGTGCTTTGGGCCGTCTCGCCGGATCACCAATTCCAGAAGTTGGGCCAGATTATTAATGTCAAAGGCCGCAACGAAGCGGAAATAGCATCCGAGACTGATCTTGAAGACTTCGGACTATTGCTGACAACTGAAAATCTGGCCGGCTCGACCGTAAACGTGATTACTCCTGGAGGCAAGCGAGTCGGAGTAATCCAAATCGTTCCGTAACACCAGCAACCATCACCACAACTCCTTTAAGGCCGTCTCTGGACGGCCTTCCTTTTTTGCGAGCTGGTTCGTTTGAGAGGTGGCACGGGCGTCCCGCCCGTGAACCCACGCGCAAGATCCGCGTGCCACGAAAGGTTCACGGAACGATCTGCGGAAGGGCTTCGTATACTGAGCCGGACGAACGGGAAAGGGCGAACGGTCCGGGGACACGAAGATGAAAGAAGCAGGCGACATTCTCAGAATAGTCGGAATCGTTTTATTGGTGCTGTTTGTGCTGGCCGTCGGCGTGCCGTTGGTGTTGGCGGCCGCGGGCGTGGCGCTCGGCATCATTGGCGTGCTGGTAGGATTGGCGATTGCGCTGATTAAGATCGCGATCGTGGTGGCAATTATCTATCTGATAATTGTGGGAATTCGCGCGGTGCTGAGATAGTTACAAACTCATTCAATCTCTTACCTCACAAAGCACTTCCAACCACGTTCATTTTCCTATCCAATCCTGATATTGACGGATTTGAACGTTCGCGCGATTATCCCTCGCGAGAACGCTGGTATGAACTCTGAGCAACGACTAGATCGGGTAGAGCGCATAGCGAAATTATTCGTCACGGCGGGTTTGCGCGCCAGACGCAACATGCGCGAACTGGACGAAAAGATTGGCATCCTTGTAAACCTTCAGATTCAGAATGAAGAAAGGTTTAGGGACCAAGATCGTCAGATAACCATGCTTGTCGATCTGCAGCGCTCAAACCAAGAAAGATTCAAGGGTCAAGATGAGAAGATGAGCACGATCATCGATCTTCAGCGCTCAAACGAAAAAAGATTCAAGGGTCAAGATGAAAAGATGAGCAGGATCATGGATCTGCAGCGTTCAAACGAAGAAAGATTCCAGGCAAACGAAGAAAGATTTGCGAAGTTGGCGGAGTCGCAGTCCAATACCGATCGTCGGCTGGAAGGGCTAATTGAAATAATCCGCAAAAGGTCGCAACGGCAACTCTTAGTTTCCTAACCCCTCTCTCTCACACATTAAATCGGAAATTAACGATATCGCCTTCCTGCATGATATAGTCCTTGCCCTCGAGTCTTAGCAATCCCTGTTCACGAGCGGCCGCATAAGTGCCCGCCCGCATCAAGTCCTCATAGCCGACAATCTCAGCTCGAATGAATCCGCGCGCGATGTCCGAATGAATCGCTCCGGCCGCATCTTGCGCCCGCGAGTTTTGGGGAATTGTCCACGCGCGCGCTTCCTTTTCGCCGGCAGTTAGGAACGACATCAAGCCGAGGACGCGATAAGCACTCTTGATCAGTTGATCGACGCCGCTGCTTTTCACGCCGAGAGATTCGAGATATTCGATCCGCTCGGCGGGCGAAAGGTCGACCAGGTCGGCTTCGAGTTGAGCGCAGATGACGACGCATTCCGCGCCCTCTTCAGTGGCCACGGCCCACGTCGATTTCACATGTTCATTCGCAGCCGGGTCGGCGAGTGTTGCTTCGTTAACGTTCGCCGCATAGATTGTCGGCTTCATCGTCAGCAGAAAATAGTTTCGCGCAATGGTGGTTTCTTCTTCGTTCAAAGCGACGCCGCGCGCCGGCTTGAACTCTTCTAACGCCCGCTGCAATTTGTCGAGAACTGCTAACTCGGCGCGAGCGACTTTGTCGCCACCTTTAGCAGTTTTCTGCACGCGCTCTCGCCGCCGCTCAACAGTGGCCAGGTCCGCCAACGCCAACTCAATCTGGATCGTTTCGATGTCTCGACGCGGATCGATCGAGTCATCGACGTGGACCACCGTGTCGCTTTCGAAACATCGGACTACGTGCACGATCGTGTCTGTCTCGCGAATTGCGTGCAGGAATTGATTTCCCATGCCTTCGCCCGTGGATGAGCCGCGCACGAGGCCGGCGATATCGACGAATTCGACACTCGCCGGAACGATCACTTCGGTCTTGACCAGCTTTGCGAGCGGCGCCAGCCGTTCATCAGGAACCGCGACGACCCCTACGTTCGGCTTGCTGGTTGAAAATGCGTAGTTGGCAATGACCCCTGACGATTGCGCTGTCACTGCATTGAAGAGCGTCGTCTTGCCGACGTTAGGTAAGCCTACGAATCCTGCGCGAAGCATGCTGGCAAACAATTCCTCCTGAATACGAAATCAACACTTCAACATGGCCACCCGTAGATGTCCAGCGCGGACGCCGAATTGTGGTTCTCTCACAAAAATAAAAGGCCGGACGAGCGGACTCGGCCGGCCTCTCATGAACATGATGAGCCCGCGAATTAACGATCTATTTTTTGCATTGTGATCGTGGTCGTGGGATCTTTTCCAGCGGTCCGGCTGTACGAGACCCAGTAACCGGCCTTGGGATAGCGCACCAATTTGTACGCCGACCCGTCAGACTTAACGTCGAGTTCACCGACCACGTTCTTAGGATCGGGGATTTGACTGGCACCGCTCATAAAATCGATCGAGATTGCGGTTACGCTCTTCGCCTTGTCATAGAAGATCTGGACCGCCTGGGTATCGTTGAAAACATAGAAGTCCTGGTCGTCACCTTTGTCGCGCGGGTTGCCTAATTTCTTCCGGACTTCTTCGGTGGGCATACCGATACGCACGCCCTTAAAGTCGCTGAACTGCGGACTACTATCCGCCACCGGTTTTTGGGCAAACGATCTCGCCGCCGGAACAGACATGAACGCCACGGCAGAAACGATGATAAAACATGACTTGATGACTCGGCTTGGAAAGAGTTTGAGGGAAACATGAAACATCTGATTCCTCCTGCGATTCGGGCCGCGTAAAGATTTACGCGGCGGAAGGGTGAAAGCGGCTCGCTGATTCCAGGTCGCCGCGTTTGCGAACAGACAATAAGACAAGCACTAATCCAAGTCAATACTCTTTCGCGGATTGTCTCAATGGTAGTGTAGCCATAAAGCGGGGCTCTAGCCCAACCGTAAGGGAGGGCTCATTTCGCAACTCAATGCTGAGCCCCCCTTACGGTCGGGCTAATTCCCCGGCGAACAACTTTCAGACGCTACTGCCCTTCCCACCCACTCACTGTGGAGCTAAAGTCGTTGACTCAGTTGCGAATTTGGAATAGAAGCAATCGAGCGCAGTGGGATAAAACGAAACTGCAAACTAACTGGACCAGGGGGTAAGAGCAATGAGGAAGCATTTCGCTGTCACACTTCTTTCTTTTCTGATCGGTACTGTCACCGTTTTCTATTTCGGTTGTGCAAGTCCGCAGAACTCCAACAGCAACACGAGCGCCGTCGCGGCGCCCAGCGCGGAGCCTACGCCGGACAAAGCGGCAATCGAAGCAGAGCTAACGCGAATTGAAAACGACTGGCCACGCATCCTGAAAGAGCGCGATGTGGCCGCCGTTCGTAAAATCGAAGCAGACGACATCCTGCTCGTTTATCCGGACGGCAGCGCCGGCAGCAAGGACCAGGACATGAAAGATATCGAGTCCGGGGCGTTGTCAGCTGATTCATGGGAGCTATCGGATCTAACGGTCAGCGTGCTCGATAGTGACTCCGCCGTCGTTCGCTTGCGCACTACGGTAAAGGGCGGCAAGTATAAAACGCCGGAAGGGAAAACGCAGGATGTGAGCGGCGATTTCCGATCGGTCGACACGTTCGCGCGCCGGAATGGACAGTGGCAACTGGTCGCCTCAGCAACGGTGCCAGTCACAAACCCGGCGGCGGCATCGACTCCATCGCCAAGTCCGAAACCTTCCGTGTCGCCTAAACCGTCGCCGTCACCTAAATCATCGCCTGCAGCGAAAGCATCACCGGTTGCGCGGCCGACTCCGGCGAGGGTTGCGTCACCGCAAAGAAAACCGACTCCGTAATAACTATTTGCTGAATGAAGTAGGCGACGCGCGCTTTAGTTTTCTCTTGACGGCACTCGATTTTTGGCATAGAAGCATTGAACAAATTAGTTAATTGAAGGAGCGCTTATGAACAAGATTCTTCCCCTCGTGTCTTTGTTAATCCTGGCCGCTGCCTGTGCAACGCAGCCCTCTGGCAACAAGGACCTGCCTGCTAATGCGAATAACGCAAACAAACCTGCCGAGACAAAATCCACGGGACCTGCTTCCGAAGCCGACATTATTGCCAAAGAAAAAGCGGCTTGGGACGCATTCAGAAAGAAAGATGCCGACGCCTTGGGTAAGATGATGACACCCGATTACATCGAGGTTGAGGACACCGGCGTGCAAGACAAAGCTACGACCCTTGCGGGGATGAAAGATTTTGAAATCACGGACGCGACGTTCGCCGACTGGAAGATGCTACCCGTCGATAAGGACGCGGCCATCATCACCTATACAGTAACCGTTAAAGGAACCTACAAAGGTCAGGCTGTTCCGCCCGGTCCATACCGGGAAGCATCGGCTTACGTCAGTCGAAATGGCGAGTGGGTGGCGATCTATTACCAGGAAACGCTGTCACGGCCTCCGATGGCTCAACCTTCGCCAGCAAAGGAATCTGCGAAATCGGCGACGAGTCCAATGGCCAAACCCGCTGACGCAGGACCAGATGTCACCGCTGACGAGAAGCTGGTATGGGACGCCTTCAAGCGAAAAGACTTTGATGCTTTCGGCTCGTATCTGGCAAATGGTTCTGTTGAGGTAGAAGCCGACGGCGTCTATGACAAAACGGGATCGATCAAAGGCGTACAGGGGATGGATTTTTCCAAAGTTACGCTTAGCGACTGGAAGACTGTGAAATTCGACGATGACGCGTCGTTAGTCACCTATGTGGTGAAGATACCCGGAATGAAACCTGACACCGAGTATCACTCGACGATCTGGATCAATCGTGATGGAAAGTGGCAGGCGCTCTTTCACATGGGAACTCCAGCCATGGCTCCCGAAGAAAAGAAGTGATACTAAAAAAAGGGGCAGCGACTCGGTTAGCTGCCCCTCACTTATATTACTTAAGACCAGATGCCCGGAATGACAGTTGAGCACGCCGGACACTGGCCCGCTGCCATGACTCTCATCTGCCGGATCAGATACCCGTAACGCTCAACCAACAACTCATCGCAGTTCGCGCAATAAGTGTTTTCCCATCGACCGACTCGCCCCGGCAAATTCCCTGCATAGACGTAACGCAAGCCTGCGTCGCGACCGATTTCGCATGCGCGCACCAGTTGCTCGGCAGTCGTGTTTGCGTTCTCTTGCATGTGATAGTCCTGATGAAACGCGGTGACGTGCCAGGGAATGTCGGGCGAGACTGACGCAACAAAATCCGCCGCACGTTTTAATTCATCTTCCGAATCGTTGAAACCGGGAATAACGAGCGTGACGATCTCTTCCCAAAAGCCCCGCTCGTGGACCATCTTCACAGTCTCCAGGATGTTATCGACTACGCCGCCCAATTGCCGGTAATTTCGATCGCTCATCGATTTCAAATCGATCTTGTAGCAGTCTGTCCACGGACGCAGATAGTCGAGCACCTGCGGCGTTGCATTCCCGTTGGAGATGAACGCGGTGCGAAAGCCTTCAGGACGGGCTTTTTTAAAAACTTCAACCGCCCATTCAGCGGTGATCAACGGTTCGTTGTAACTCGACCCGACCATTGATGCGCCGTAAGCCTTAGCCATGGCGACCAGGCGATCCGCGGTCACCACATTCGGCGGCGACACGGCCGCATCGTCGCGCAGCGCTTGTGAGGTCAACCAATTCTGACAATAGGCGCAGTGTAAATCGCAGCCGAGCATGCCGAAAGTCAGCGTGTCCGATCCAGGCAGACAATGAAAGAACGGTTTCTTCTCAGTCGGATCACAAGCGAGCGCCGCCACATAATTTGCCGGCACACGAAGATGCCCGCCTTCGTTGAAGCGGACCTTGCAAATGCCGCGCTTGCCCTCTTTGATGAGACAGCGATGTCCACATGCATAGCACTTGAGCGCCTTGCCGGCGAGGTGCTCAGTAAGTTCATCCGCGCCTTCCGCGGTCAACTCGTCCAGAACTTCTGCGAGTGAAGCTGCTGTGGCAGTGAGTGGCATAATCGCTAATGCGGAAATTCCGATGAGGAATTATACTCTTTTGATGCGAGACAAGATCGGTCGGCTGCAACTGCCTATCAACATCGATCCGGAAATCATGGGTTCCCATAAACTTCGATCGCGCGCAAAACTTTAACGAATCGGAATGATAATCGAACAAATCACTGTCACCGCTTTTCAGCAACACACCCGGATCGTCGGCTGCGAGAAGACCAAGCGCGCGATCTGTATCGATCCTGGTGACGATTCAGCAAGTATCGTCGCCGCCATCGACAAACATCGCTTTGAATTGCAGGCCATCGCCTGCACGCACGCGCACATGGACCACATCGGCGGCGTGGCGGGTCTGAAGAAACGAAAGCCCGGCGCGCAGATCATCATCCATCCCGCGGACGAACCCCTCTATGATCAATTGCCCGACCAGCCGGCCTGGATTGGTATTCCGCGGTCACAATGGACTGAGTATGGATTTGATTACGAGCCGCCACCGAAGCCGGACGAGCATTGGAGCGATGGTCAGATATATAAAGTCGGCGAACTGAAATTCAAGGTGATCCATTGCCCCGGTCACACGCCCGGCCACGTTGTCCTGTTTGAGCCGGGCGAGAAAAAAGTTTTTGTGGGCGATTGTTTGTTCGCTGGGTCGATCGGCCGCACTGATTTGCCGGGCGGCTCGACGGAGCAATTGATGGATTCCCTCTTCAACAAAATCCTGCCGCTCGGCGATGAGGTGGAGGTTTATTCCGGCCATGGGCCAACGACTACGATCGGCGCCGAACGGAGAACTAACCCGTTTCTAACGGGAGCGTATTCGATTGGCAGCAGTGGACGGTTCTAGTAGCGCTAAGCGACCAGGGAAACTCACCACAAAGTCACAAGGGACACTAAGATCGATCACCACAATACGGCTGCGGACAACTCGGTCCTTTCAATCCTGCTTACAGTTGCCGTCTTAGTGCCCTTCGTCTCTTTGTGGTGAATTATTCTGCTCAATCCTTCTCCAGAATCACTTCCGCGATCGCATGTTCAGTTGTATGCGCGATCGAAAGATGGGCTCTCACGGCTCCGGATTGTTCATACAACTCGCGCGCCCGGCCGTGGAATGAAATCACGGGCGCGCCCGAGTCCTTCGCTCCGACTTCGACGTCCTGCCAGCCGATGCCGCCGCTCCAACCCGTCTGCAGAGCTTTCAGCGCGGCTTCTTTTGCCGCGAAACGCGCGGCATAATGTTGCGCAGCCGCGGCGCCGCGCGATTCACAGTAAGCCCGCTCAGCGTCAGTAAAGACGCGTTCAGCAAACCGCGGCGTGCGCGCGATAGTTTCACGCACGCGGCCGACTTCGATGATGTCAACTCCGATTGAAATGATCACAGATGAAAACGAACTCCAAGGCGCCGGCTTTTATTGGCGCGAACGCGACGGCGTGCGCGCGTTGATTTGCGCGCCGCTGGAACAGGACGGTTTCACTAATGCATTTTCCACTCGCCTGGGCGGCGTCAGTCCGATGCCTGATCAGGCTTTGAATCTTGCCGGCTTCAACGAAGACGATGCCGAAAACATTTATGAGAACCGCCGGCGGTTTCTTAAGCTCTTTGATGACGACTGGCTCCTGACCGGCTGCTGGCAGATGCACGGCTTTGACGTGCGAGTGGTCCACTCGTCAGATGAAGCACGGACAAAACCCGGCGTGCTGGGCGATGACGAGTACTGCGACGCTCTCGTGAGCCGCACGCCTAAGGTTCTGCTCGCCATTAAGACGGCCGATTGCGTGCCCGTTTTGATTGGCGATCATGTCACGCGATCATTTGCGGCTGTGCACGCCGGTTGGCGCGGGACTTCGTCGTCGATCGTGAAACGCGCGATTGAAAAATTGCAGATTGAATTTGGAGCGCGCGCCCAGGACCTGCGCGCCGCAATCGGTCCGGCCGCAAATGCCTGCTGCTACGAAGTTGGGTCCGAAGTGATCAGTGTCTTCAAAGAACGATTCAAGCAAGCGAACAAACTCTTAACGGCGACTCGCGAAGGTCACGCGCGTATTGATCTGCACCAGGCAAACCGCGACCAACTGATCGACGCCGGTATCCCTTCAGAGCACATCCACATTGCGCCGCTTTGCACGATGGATCGCAACGATCTCTTCTTTTCCTATCGACGCGAGAAACAAAAACACGGCCGCGTTGGTCGATTGATGTCAGTAATTGGAACTCGATAAGAGTCTACGCGCTCATTGCTTGTTGATAAGCCGCGACGACGACCGCTGAATCAAAGTGCTCGCGAAAGCCGGCAATCTTGCCGTCACGAATCGTAAAGATGTGCACAAAATCTGATTCAAAGTCGCGGCCCGTTTCTTTCACTCGCCATTTGTAGTGACCCAGTGAAACGACTTTGTCGTTTTGAGCGACGATCTCGCGCGGCTCGAACTCAAGCACTTCCTGATCGCGCGCGACAGTCGCAAAAAAGTCTGCCACTCCATCACGGCCGGTCCGTTTGCCGGCGATAGCTACATTCTTTATCTCGGGTAACTGCCACACAACATCGTCGCTCATTTGATCCACTAACGCGCCGATGTTACCTGTCTTGAAATTGTTGTAGGCCTGTTGGACCACCGCGATGTTTTCCTGTTCACTCATATATGAAGCCTTTCTGCGAACGTCGCGTCGCGCCACCTTAGCCGATGTTCAAAGGGCCACCGCGATAACCAAAATCCGGCGGGCTCGGCGGATATTGATAGTCTGGCTGGGCCGGCCCGGTGAGCACTAACGTTCCGGCCATGATGTCGTGTAGCCCCTGTTTCTGCTCGGTGAACGCGATCATGATAAAGCCGATGCCGAGAATCATCGCTGACAAGATCTTGCCAAAGTGCCGGCCAGTCGCCTTACCAAAGTTGATTCGATTGCCGTTTAAATCTGTGACTCGCAGGCCCAGCACCTTCTTGCCGACTGTTCCCTGCCATGAAGAGCTTTCACACAACGCATAATAGAGCCAGGTCACCAGAAGCGAGATTCCGTTCAGCCCGAGTCGCGCCGCGATCATCGACGCCGAGCCTGGGTCCTCACCGCTCGCGACAATCACCACGCCGAGAATCAAGCCCAGTGGAAAGAAAACACAGGCTGAGATCACGGCGTCGATTAAATACGCAAGGAAGCGCCACCAGAAGCCTGCATACGTCTGAACTGCGTACGGTTGGTACACGCCTTTGCCCTCTCCGTCTGACAGCCAGTTGTTATCGTCCGCCGAACACCCAGCCGTTAGCGCGCCCTACGCGTTCGTTCGCACCGACTATGCTGATACCAAAGTCGATATCCTGGCTCTTCGGCGGGAAACAAACGTCGTCATTGCAACTTTGATAGCGCAAGCGCGCTTTCAAATTGAGCCATCCATCACCGTAATTCGCGGGCACGGTAACGTTGAATCGCAGGATCGCGCGGCCTTCGTAAACGGCCAATGATTCGTTGTTCACAGCTTTCAGTTTCCGGACAAGGGCGCGCGGAAAAGCGATTGGACCAACGATCACACCCTTCGGTGCTTCAATCTTCACCGTCGTTGGAATCGCATACTTGCCCAAAGGACGATTTGCATTCACGTGATAGCCGCCGGGGATCTCCATCACAACCGCGGCGCGCACCAGGCGTCCTCGTTGCGCTTTATCGCTCGAGTAATAACCCTTGATGTCGATGTTGGGCTCGGGCGTTGGCGCGGGTCCGGGCGCAGCGTGAAACGTCGCAGGCATGCCAACCAGAACGATCAGCATGACAATACTAAGGGTCCGATAAAGTAGTCTGGTTTTCATTTTGGTTCACGAACTTTCATCAGTAACTTTGTGAGCACGGATTTTACCCGCATAGCTGAAAAATCAAAAGATCTCGCAAATAAAACGCAGTGCGTCAGTTCAATCAGAGCGCCATTCCTGGTAAAAAGAAAAGCACGATCCACGAACTCACACGAAATAGCATGCAAGGCTCGTATTTCGTGGCGCTTCGTGCGGTTTCGTGGATAGTGAACCGCGATCGAAACAAATGAACTTCAAAATGACCCACTCAAATAGCGCTACCTGCCGGTAGCCCAATCTCACTCCGCGCGGCCAGCTGCCCGCACGCGGCGAGAATATCGCGGCCGCGTGGTCGACGAATGAAACAGTGGACACCCTTTGATTCCAGGATTTCACGAAATGACTCAACGCGCTCCGTCGATGACGGCTGATAAGGCAACGGTTCGGCCGGATTGTGCGGAATCAAATTAACCTTCGCCCGCAGACGATAACGATTGATAAGGTTTGCAAGTTGACGCGCGTGACTATCCGAATCATTCACGCCACGCAGCATCACGTACTCGAAAGTGAATCGTTCAGCCGGCTTGAGCGACTGCTCGAATTCCCTGCAGGCTGATAACAACTCATCAATGGGCCATTTCTTATTGATCGGCATTAGCTGGTCGCGCAATTCGTCGTTCGGCGCCGCCAGTGAGATCGCCAGATGGGGACGATCGGCGATGGTAGCCAGTTCGCGAATGCGCGGAACGATTCCTGCGGTCGACACGGTAATACGATTAGCAACTATGTAGAGACCCGACCTCTCATTCATGATGCGAATCGCATTCATCAAGTTCTCAAAATTCAAAAATGGTTCGCCGGCGCCCATGCCGACGAGGTTGGTGCCGCGCGGGGTCTGCACGCCTGCGCCATAAGCGTCGTTAAGGACGAAGATAATCTGTTCGACTATTTCTCCGGCAGTCAAATTCCTTAGCAGGCCGAGCTGCGCCGTTAAACAGAAAGTGCATTGCAGCGGACACCCGGACTGGGACGAAAAACAAATGGTGTCGCGGCGCTCTGCGGGAATAAAAACCGTTTCCACAGGAAAGTCATCAAGCGTCTTGAAGAGATAGCGGCGCGTGCCGTCGGTAGAAACATAGCGCGACTCGAGCTTGAAAGTTGACAGACTGGCGCGCTCGGCGAGCGTCGCGCGCAGTTCTTTGGGAAGATCGGTCATCGCGTCGAACGATTGTATACGTCGCGCCTGAATGGCCGAAAACAGTTGACGCGCGCGATACTCGGGCTCTCCAAGTGATGCGACAAAGTCAGACAGCTCCGCCTGAGACAATCCTGTGAGATGCATGGGTTGCATTCGAGACCCTCAGTTTATCACTGCAAAGGCAATCAATCTTAATCGAGGCAAGAGGCAGATAGTTTTTCGTGAGGTCAGTACCGGGAGCGGTAGCGACCGGGTCGCATTGATCGATACAATCAAGATGAGCACGTTTGTTACCCGGTCGCTACCGCTTCCGGTACTGATGTTATGAAGCAGCGCCTCC
>Ga0193730_1000008_pt1 | contig 90378 bp, 88 predicted proteins | sample U1a1metaG_FD_144919 | JGI IMG/M metagenome (GOLD analysis project Ga0193730, IMG submission 144919) | Soil microbial communities from a riparian zone of the East river system, Colorado, United States - U1a1 | ecosystem: Environmental > Terrestrial > Soil > Riparian zone | place: USA: East River...
CTTGGCGAGGGCGCCGGCGTCTCGGTAGCGGAAGGAGTTGCCGTCGGTTCCGCGGGCGGAGTCGAAGTTGGTTGCGCGATTGCCGCGACCGAAGTGGCAACGCTCGCTTCCGGCGACGGGGTTTCGGCGAGCGTCGGGCTCGGCGCGGCCGTCGATGGTGTCAGCGAGGGAAGCGGCGTCGGGCTCTCGCCGGCATCGGCAATGGGACTCTGCACCGTCCGCGGTCTTTGCTGTTCGGCAATCAGCGTCTCACCACGCTGCGGGTCGAGCGCGGCGAAATCGAAGCTGTTTTTTTCTCCTACCCGATCGACAAAGGTGCGAACCGCTGCCGTCAGACCGCTGCCGTACCCTCCGCTCGCAACCTTGTCGCGCATGCGCTGGCCTATCTCACCGACCAAACCCTCGGGCAGATAGAGGCGCGCGCCGCGCGTGACCTGACTGAAGGACTTTCCATTGTCAGCTGAAATGACGATCAAAAGACTCTTCTCGGAACTCGCGGGCGCTCCCACATTCCAGTCATTCGCGACCGCCAGAGAGTAATCGTAGAGATCCTCACCGCCGGTCGACTTCACCGTCGCGATCACAAAATCAAGGTGTGTTTTGTCTTTCAATTTTTCGAGGACAGCTTCGAGCCTGTCCTTCGTCGGCCCGTCGAGCACTTCCGCAAAATCATTGATGTGTCCGGTGCGTTTCGGCAGGCGTTTGTCTTGCGCGTGGGCGCGCGGATGTGCCACTGCGGCCGCGAAAATAATCGCCAGCAGCGTCGCAAAAACAATCGCGCGATGATTAAGAAACGGTGACCTCATTTGTACGATTTCGTTCGCCGGCGCATCACTGGGGGAGCATTCTTCGTCGCAATTCGTCTCAGAAACGATCTCAGAAATCCATCTACAATCTGGAGAGTTAGTTGGGTCGGCATGATAACATCAACCCGAGCGCAAACGGAAAAGTGGCGCAGATTAGATGATATGTAACGCAAGCTGTTAGCTTGCGGATGAGCAGGAGCGATCGACAGGATTTACATGATTATCGAGATTAATGGAAAAGAGCCTGGGTTTTGTGTTTGGCCTTGTCAATCCTGTTAATCCTGTCTAACAAGCTGTTTGCGGAAGAGCAGATCGCAACCTAACAGTGCGCTACAACTCGCTTAATGACTGAACTCGACGAAGCCTGGGAAGTGGCGCTCGCGCAAGCGACGCAACGTGCGCACGGCGCAGGCCGCGCTGATATTGCGCGCTATCTCGACCTGCGGCGGCGTAACGATTTGCTGCGACGCGCGGCTACCGAATGGCTCATCGACGCCGTTTTCTCCCTCGCCGCGGATGCCAACCGGGCCGGCGCTGCGATTCAAATTGAGCGCACCGAAGATCACCGCTTCAAACGGGCGTTGGCGACGATGGTTGGCACTCAACTGATATTGCGTCGCGGGGTGCGCGCACTCACTGTTGAGAGCGGGTGGCCGCGTACGCCTCGCGATGGGATTGTGCGCGGCAACGCCCTGGCGTGCGCCAACATTAAGCACCTGGGCCAACCACGCAAAAATGAAGAACTCATCCTCGTAAGCTCGGCTAAAGGCTCGCCGCAGTGGTTCGCTCTGAAAGATGACGAGCGCTCGCTCGTTACGGAATCCGATCTAAGACGTCACTTCTCGATTCTCGCTCAATCTTGAGATTGCGCGAGCTCTCTCTTGCATCAATCTTAAGACTCCAGGACATATGTTGTAATCCGTCGCCATTTACCTCGTCCGGCGCATATCCGGCCCACCGTTCGCGTCTATATTTGATCGAACGACAGAAAGTTTTTGCCAAAAACTTAAATTGGAGGACGTAGAACATGAAGCACAATAATTTGATCAGGATTTTGGTGGCGGCAGCTCTCCTGATGGTGGCCGTTCCCGTCGTGGCTTCGGCACAGAATTACAATCGTTACGATCCCGGTAATCGTCGTTCTGATCGATTCGACGCGCGCGATGCGATTGCCCGTCTCGATAATGACAGCGCGCGGTTGCAAAGCGATCTAAACGCCGGCAATGACCGTAGAGTTCTGGGCGGTATCTTATCGTTTAGAAGCGTCGACAACGATGCAATCGCCCAGGTGCGCGATTTTCGGCGCGCAGTGAGGGACTTGCGAGCACGCGCACGCGGTGGAGACGCGATGGACCGCAGCGTGGATGAGGCGCGCGTGGTGATTGATCGAGGCGTAGAGCTTGATCGCTATCTGCGGCTACGAACAGGACGAACAACTGTAGACGCCGATCTGGCGGAGATTAGATCAGACCTGCATGTGATTGCCGACGCGTATGGCTTGAGCGTGCCGTACTAAGTAGATCGTCGTTGTTTAGAAGGCGCACTTGTGCGCCTGCAGAGAGCGGGACGAGTCCCGCATCTAAACGTCGACGGACAGATTCCTCACTTTGGCCCCGCCGCTCTTCATCAGCGCGCGGGGCTTTTACTTGCGCGGTATCTGAATGCCACAATGCGCGAATCATGGCGGGCACGCTTTACATCGTCTCCACGCCGATTGGCAATCTGGAAGACATCACGCAGCGCGCGTTGCGAACACTTCGCGAGGTCGAACTCGTCGCCTGTGAAGACACGCGACACACCCGCAAGCTGCTTAATCATTTCGCTATCGACGTCGCCACGATCAGCTATCACGAACACAACGAGCGCGAACGAGCGGATGAACTGTGCACAATGTTGGCAGCCGGCAAAAATATCGCAATTGTCTCCGACGCCGGCACGCCGATCGTAAGCGATCCCGGATTTCGCGTAGTCAACCTGGCAATTGAGAAAGGCTTTCGTGTAGTTCCGATTCCCGGGGCGACTGCTTTCGTCGCAGCGCTTTCCGCATCGGGCTTGCGGTCAGATCAATTCTTGTTCGCTGGATTCCTGCCGCCACGCGCCAGCGCGAGAAGAGCGAGACTGGAGGAACTGCGCGCGATTCCGGCAACCTTGATCTTTTATGAAGCTCCGCATCGAATCGCCGCCACCCTCCGTGATGCTGCCGACATCCTCGGCAATCGGCACACTGTGTTGGCGCGCGAGATTACCAAACTGCATGAAGAGTTCATGCGCGGAAGGCTGGTTGAATTGGCCGGACACTTTTCAGACAGCCACAAAGCGCGCGGCGAAATTGTGCTGCTCATAGCCGGCCCGGAATCAGGAAGTGATATCGATCCGGGACCGGAAACAGTGCCTGCCTCACAAGCGTTGGCGGAACGCGTCAGCAGCCTGGAACGTGAGGGTCTCAATGAAAAGACAGCGCTCAAGAAAGCGGCACGCGAGCTGGGGCTGAAGAGAGACGAAGCGTATCGTCTGATGCTGACTCAGAAGAATCGCCGCAGTAAATAGAACAGCAGGCTCAACACCAGGGATATGATCAGCATCGAAACGATCGGAGCATAGAACTGCACATGATCGCTTTCATACCTGATATCACCGGGCAATTTTCCAAACCAACGCAGCGCGCCTGAATAGATCAAAACGCCCAAGCCGATCAGAGCAATTCCGGCCACGACGACCATCAATCCAATCTGCCGGTTCATTAATCTGCCTGGCTTATTCGGCGTCGCTCACGCATCTTGCGCGTGTTTTCACGGGCGGGGACGGCCCGTGCCACGGCTTTATTTCGCGAACATCGCGATTGGTCCATCCGGTTTGATCATGTCTTTCAAAACCGAATAAGGGACAAGTATGTACTGCGGTCCGGCCGCGTAGGCCGCCACCTGGTAGGGATCGAACGTAATCCACAAGCCTTTCTTGGTGATCGACCATGCGCGATAATTATCGGCTTGCGGGCCGGCGCCGCTCCCGATCATATCGTCAAGAATCATCGTGTCCGGCTTTTTCGCTCGCTCTTTCAATTCCTTCTGACAGTAAGTCGACATCACGTTGAGGTATTTAGCCTTGGGGATGAACAAGTCAGCGAGCGCGAGCTTCTTCGCGTTCTTCACGTCATAGTTCAAGACCTCTGTGACTGAGTTCCCGTGCGCCGCGCCGCGCGAGTAATCCGCTTCGATAAACGCCACACTTATCAGGTTGTCGGTCGCATAATGAAAATCGTAACCCACGTCCATGGTCGAATTTTGTGTCTCAGCCGGTAAGCCGCTAGCTTCGCCCGTGTCTGTCTGACTTTCCGACGTCTTGAACGCGCCTACGTCTTTGGTAATCATGGCCCGCGCTTCGCGATTGAAGCCATCGAATCGCGAGTCGCCGTCGATCTCCGGATACTCGGCAGACACCGTGTAAAGTTTCTGTTTGTTGGCTTCTTTGATGACTTTCGGCACGACACTAACTGCGCCGGTGAATTCGTAAGGCTGTTGAGTAACGGTGAACTCAGTCTGCTTCGAGCCATCGGGTTTCGACCACTTGCCCTCAATTTCGTAGATGGAAGAATCGGGCGAGTCGACGGCCGGTTGCCAGTGTCCTTTGAAGACTCCGGTCTGCTTTCCAGAGTCGTCAGACTCCGTAAGCGTGACGTTGTTGTCCTTATCGACGGTTCCCGAAAGCGCGATGTTCTTTCCCACCCTCGGATAGAAGTAAGTGCCGGTTATTCGCTCACTGTCGCGGAGTAGCTGCATTTCGATCGATAGATTGGCGATCGAGCCGCGGAAAAAATATTTGTCACCCGCCGGGGCGGTGCCCCCCACCGGCGCGTCCTGGACTGAGGGCGTGGCGGCAGCAACTGGTGGTCGCTCGCTGGTTTGTTTCCGGCAGGCGCCGAATGCGAATGTGGCGCTCAGCGCCACGGCCATTATTGTCAGTTTATTTTTCACGACTTACCTGCTGACTTTGCGTTGAGTAACCCGCTCTGCAAAATCTCGTTCCTAACGTCTGAATATGTCAACTCGCTTAGTTTGCCACCAGCGAACGTTTTGTTGTTAGTGACGTCTGCGAGAGCAAATGGCGGCATCTGAAAGTGGTCTAACTCTTCGTCTGTTTCAAAACTTGTCTCCGCCAGCACCAAACCAAACAAGTCGCCAATGAACATATCAATCGAATACCGGCGCGCTTCGAAATCAAAGTAATACCGGTTCTTGCGAATCTCGTTGGCAGCAAAAATTGAAAGCGTTTCCGCTTCCATCGCACTCAAATAAGTGTTGGTAATTATCGTGCGCGACAAATCGTTTTCATCCGGCGCAAATTTCTTGGTGAACTTGACGACCCATTTGTTGGTTTTCGGATCGCGCACTTTGCGAATCCGCAGGTGCGTGCCCGTGATGTAGTTGTCGGTAATCTGCAAGTGATGTTCGGCGCGCGACAAGCCTTCCGGCAAATCCTGCAAGAGATAGCGACGCTCGCGTTCGACGCGCGCGTACTTACTCTCAGGAACGATTGTATTTTGATCGGTTAGTTTGGCGACGCCCATAGGAGTATTTTACTCACTTAGTCACGATCCTATCCATTCGCACAACTTCAAAATTGAATCCTTTGATATTCTTCAGCAGGCTCAGATCGGCATCGCTCCAACGCGGGTCCGGCGCGCCGCTGAGAAACCAGCTGGGGCCATTGTCGGCAACGAACATTCCGTATTTTTTCAAAGCGCGCAGGATCACCTGGTTGGCCGGCGAATAGCTTGAAATATCAAATGCTGCTTTCAGGCGCACACGCATTCCCATCGGCGGCAAATCTGGATTGTCATCAGAACTCGCGAAATGGCGGGCGGGAAAAACGTAAGCGCGTCGCGACTTCTGAACAGTGAAGCGTAACCCGTGTTTGATCTCGCGCTGTTCAAAGACTTCGTCGTAACGAACGAGTCCCGGAAAAATCGGCAAGCCCGCGGCATCAGCTGAAGTCCAGCCATCAGGACGCAGAGCGTTTGAGTTCAGATCGAAGACGGCGCCGCTGGCGGCGTTCCAACTCATCCCATTATTAAGCGGACGCGCTGAGAACAATTCGTACAGCTTCCAATGGTCTCGATCGATCACCAGCACGTGACGATCGCCGTCGGAACCCGGGCCACCTTCGATCGGCGCATTGTGCGGGATTGGATATGGACCGGGATCGCTCTGATCGCCGTAGGATCTAAAACCAACCGGCACCAGTGGTTGCGAACCCGCCACGACCATGTAGGGAATTCCGTTGGGAGCGCCGCGATAAACAGTTCCGAAATCAGGATGCAGACGCGCGTCGGCGTCGATGCCGGCAATGATGCGATCAGAATTTGGATCGACTGGGGCCCTTGAGATGTCCTGGTTCCAGGGACTGTCCGCTGGGAAGATCTGCTTGCCGTGCAGACTCGCGCCCGGTCCCAGGTCTGGCTGAGCAGATGCACTACCCACCGTTCGCGGACGGGTCACGGGCGTGGGTGAAGCCATCTGGTATGCCGCGGCCAACACGTCGTGCTCAGGAAAATTTACCGACGCTTGTGCGCTGACCAAGATGAGAACTGCGAAACCAAGAAAGAAGGTGAAGAAAGCTCTCATGGTCACAAGAGAAGATCAGCGTGATGTTTTTCCGGCCGAGCGGCGCTTTGCTGGTACGCGAATCAGACGGCTGACGGGAACCAGCGCGCCGGCTTCGGGTGGCGGCTCAGTGAATTGAGAAAATTCTTCGGCGTGGCTTTGCAGATAATCAAAGAAGCGTTCGAACTCGCGCTGCATCGCGTCCATCTTTTCCCGCATGTTCAGGATGATCTCGACGCCGGCGAGGTTCACGCCCAGATCGCGTGTCAACGAAAGAATCAGTTCAAGCCGTTCCAGATCAGTATCAGTGTAAAGACGCGTATTGCCTTCGGAACGCGAAGGCTTCAACAAGCCTTCACGCTCATAAAGCCGCAGCGTCTGCGGATGCACATCGAACTCTTCCGCCACCGCGCTGATCGTGAATGTCTTGGCTCGCTTCTTCATAAATAAAGCTGGTCTTTGGTCTTTGGATTTGGGTCTTTGGATTTCGCTTTCTTGAGCCACTCGACGAGTCGCGGATCTTTCTTTGGCAGCACTACTCTATCTCCGGTCAGTAATCGATGCGCTAATAACTTTGCGCGAACCTCGGTGGTTATTTCACCAGGTAGAAAGTAGGAGGGATAAAATACAAACACCTTTGCGCCCGCGCTACGAGGTCCTTGTAAATCTTCACCTTATCAACCGGAAACCTTCGGGCCCTGCCGTTTACTCTTACGTCGATGTATTCAGCCGTCATAACGGACGTTTGTTACAGATTTTGATGTACTCCATGAAAGAGAAATCAAAAATCAAAGACCAAAAACCAAAGACCGTCTTACTCCAGTCCCATCGCCACTCGCGGATTCTCTTCATTCATCTGCGCGTACTTACGCAGCAGGTCTTTCGTCTCTTCCGAAATCACCTTCGGCAAGATGACCTGCGCTTCTACGAACTGATCGCCGTGGACCGTCGGATCGCGCAATGATGGCGCGCCTCGACCGCGCAAGCGAAACTTTTGCCCTGATTGCGTGCCGGGCGGAATTCGCAACTGGGCTTTGCCCGTGACCGTAGGCACTTCGATCTTCGCGCCCAGCGCGGCTTCGGGGACAGTGATTGGCACAGTCACATAAATGTTGTCGCCCTTGCGCGTGAAATACTGATGACGACCGACATTCGTGATGATGTAGAGATCTCCCGGTGGTGCGCCCAACCGACCGCCTTCACCCTTGCCGGGAATGCGCACGCGCGATCCGGTATCCACACCCGCCGGGATACGCACTTTGACGTTTTCAGTTTTCGGCAGAACGCCTTTGCCTTTGCACAACGAACACGGAGGCCGGCGCTTGCCGCTGCCACCGCAGTCGGGACATTCCTGACTGAATCGCAGACGCCCACCGGTGCGTTGCACCTGCCCGGTGCCTTTGCACGTTGAGCAAGTCACCACTGAACCACCCGTGTCGCCGGCGCCATGGCAGCGCGAACATTGTTCAGATCGATTTACTGTGAGACTTGTAGTGAGACCGGTGATCGCTTCTTCAAAAGTCAGCGACAGAGGCATTTCGATGTCAGCGCCACGTTGGGGTTGCGGCCGCGGTGGCTCGCGTTCAGCCTTACCGCCGGAGAAGAGGTCGGCAAAAATGTCCCGAAAGCTGCCGCTTCCGCCACCTTGATTGGCAGCGGCGCCAAAATCGAATCCTGAAAAATCGAATCCTGGAGTTCCGCGCGTGTAGGTCGAGCCGGCCGTACCAGCTTCGGCCGCGTTTGCGAGATTGTCTGAATACTGACCGAAGCGATCGTAGACCTTGCGCTTCTTGGGATCGGAAAGAACATCGAACGCTTCACTCATTTGCTTGAAGCGATCCTCGGCGGCCTTGTCACCCGGATTTACATCAGGGTGATACTTGCGGGCCAGCCGCCGGTAAGCTTTCTTGATCTCATCCGGCTTGGCGTCTTTCTTTACGCCGAGAATTTTGTAGAAGTCTTCCTTGGCCATTGCTTACATTTGCGATTTCCAATTGCCAATTGCCGATTGATCACGGCCTAAAGTCGGCCTTGCAACAAGCGACTCAGGATGGCGACCAATCGGCAATCGCAAATCGGCAATCGGCAATTTGTTTACTTCTTGTCCTCGTCGACATCGACGTATTCAGCGTCGATGACGTTGTCCTCACCACCCGTTGACGAAGATGCGGCGCCGGCAGCCGATGATTGGTCGGTTGTCGTTTCGCTATCTGGCGTCGAACCAGTCTGCTGATAGAGGGCTTCCGCCATCTTATGCGAGACGGTCTGCAACGCGTTGAAGGCTTCGTTCATGCGTTCGACAGTACCCTCTTCGATCGCCTTCTTGGCATCGGCGATCGCCGTGTCGACTTCGCCGGCAACCGCGCCGACTTTCTCGCGGTTCTCGTTCAGCGTCTTTTCCATCTGATAGATCAAGCCATCGAGGCGGTTGCGCGCTTCGATCTCTTCGCGCTTGCGCGCGTCGTCGCTCGAGTGCGATTCCGCGTCGCGCATCATCTTGTCGATCTCTTCTTTGCTGAGGCCGGAGGATGCCGTGATTGTGATCTTCTGTTCGCGGCCGGTGCCCATGTCCTTGGCCGATACGTTGACGATCCCGTTAGCGTCGATGTCAAAGGCGACTTCGACTTGCGGCATGCCACGCGGCGCGGGCGGAATGCCCACGAGGTGGAACTTGCCCAGGGTCCGGTTGTCGGGGGCCATCGGGCGCTCACCCTGTAACACGTGAACCTCCACCGAAGTTTGATTGTCCGACGCGGTCGAAAAGATTTCTGACTTGCGTGTGGGAATCGTCGTGTTGCGCTCGATCAATTTCGTGAACACGCCGCCGAGCGTTTCGATGCCCAGGCTCAACGGGGTCACATCCAGCAGCAGGATGTCAGTCTTCTCGCCTGAGAGAACGCCGGCCTGAACCGCCGCGCCGATCGCGACCACTTCGTCCGGATTCACACTCTTGTTCGGTTCCTTGCCGAAAAAGCTCTTGACGATCTCCTGGACTTTCGGGATTCGGGTCGAGCCGCCCACCAGCACCACTTCATCAATTTTCTTTGCATCGATCGCCGCATCTTTGAGCGCCTGCTCTAACGGACCAGTCAATCGCTTCAGGATTGGATCCACGAGCTGCTCAAATCGCGCGCGCGTCAGCTTCATCACCAGATGCTTTGGCCCGGACTGATCCGCCGTGATGAAGGGCAGATTGATTTCGGTCTCCATCGTTGAAGACAATTCGATTTTTGCCTTCTCGCCTGCTTCCTTCAGGCGCTGCAAGGCCATCTTGTCTTTCGAAAGATCAATACCCTGGTCCTTTTTGAATTCCTCGATGATCCATTCGATCAGCCGTTCGTCGATATCGTCGCCGCCCAGGTGCGTGTCACCGTTGGTCGACTTGACCTCGACTACGCCCTCTCCAACTTCGAGGATCGAAATGTCATATGTGCCGCCGCCAAAGTCGAACACGGCGATCGTCTCGTCTTTTTTCTTATCAAGACCGTACGCCAAAGCGGCTGCGGTCGGCTCGTTCACGATGCGCATGACTTCCAGACCCGCGATCTTGCCGGCGTCTTTCGTCGCCTGACGTTGCGAGTCGTTGAAGTAAGCAGGCACCGTGATAACCGCTTTCTCAACTTTTTGCCCGAGATAATCCTCAGCCGACTGCTTCATCTTCTGAAGGATCATCGCTGAGATTTCCGGTGGGCTCCATTCCTTGCCGCCGGCATGGATACGCACGTCACCGCCTGTGCCCGTACCCTGGACTTTATAAGGCACCTGCTTGATTTCTTCGCTCACTTCGCTGAAGCGGCGACCCATAAATCGCTTGATTGAATAGATAGTGTTTTCGGGATTGGTCACGGCCTGGCGCTTGGCCACCTGTCCGACCAGACGGTTGCCGTCTTTGGCGAAAGCCACAACTGACGGTGTCGTCCTGCCACCCTCGGCGTTAGTAATAACAACCGGCTCTCCACCTTCCATTACGGCCACAACTGAGTTGGTTGTGCCCAAATCGATACCGATAATCTTGCTCATTTTCGCAATGCTCCGCTGTTTTATTCCGGCTTTTTGACCCTACGCCGGTTGATTAGGTGTTTAGAATAATATCTGAGTGTGTTGTTGTCAACTCACTGTAGCGGGATGTTATCGCCGCTCTTCGTGAGCAAACGGGAGACGAAGAAGGCGTAATGAAGGCCTGAGAAAAGGGTGAAGGCGAAGACTGCGGTGTAGATAGTAGGAAGATAATAACCGGTGCCCACGCGAGTTTGCGCCGCGAGCATGACCGTGGCGACCGCAAAAATCTGGAGCAAAGTGCTGATCTTGCCGGGCAGAGAGGGTTGAAACGAGCGAAAGCCCGTCACCATATAAATCGCCGCGGCGCCTACCAAAATGAAAACGTCCCGGCTGATCACCGTGATCGTTACCCAAAACGGAATTGGCAGATGCTTTGGGATTGGTATGGGATAGACGCCTTTCATCGAAAGAACCACGAACGACGTTACCAGCATCATCTTGTCGGCGATCGGATCAAGAATCCGGCCCAGTGGTGACTGCTGATGAAATCGTCGGGCGAGCAAACCGTCAAGTCCATCGCTGACTCCCGCCACGATGAAGGCAGCCAGGGCCAGCAGAAATTTTTGGTAGAAAAGCAGCGAGACAAAAACCGGAATTAGCGCCATCCGCAGGATGGTCAGAAGATTTGGCAGAGTAATGATTCGAGAGGACACTTTTGTTAGTCTGAGGTTCCAGATTGCGAGTGCGAACTGACGTGTGAAGCGCTTCGAGCCACACCGGCCACTCAGTCGCCATTAACGCATGCAGCGAAGCTCCAGCAACGAAACCTCGGGAGGACAGCCGTACCGAATCGGCAGCACTACCGTGCCCAGTCCGCGCGTGACGTAGATCTGCGTGTTCGCGCGCCGGCCCAACCCGCGCAACATTCGTCGTCGCGGCCTGCCGGAACGGTTCTTTTCCGGGCGCAACGTAACTTGTCCGCCGTGGGTGTGTCCACTCAACACCAGATCGACCTCCGCTCGCGCGGCCCTTCTCAGAATGATTGGGTTGTGCGCCAGCAGGAGTCTGAATTCGTGGTCGCGCGATCCAGCCAGCGCCAGCGGTAAATCTTCCAGGCCCACCATCGTGTCGTCGACCCCGGCGAGCCAGAAGGATTCGCCGCGCGCGTCGATGCGGGTGCCTTGGTTGATAAGCATTGAGACGCCTTCGGAGCGAAACAAATCGGCGATCAGCTTCGCGTCGGTCCAATGATCGTGATTGCCAAGGATCGCGTGGACGCCATGAGGCGCCTTGAGCTTTCCGACGATTTCCGCGCACGGCGCCGCATACGTCCGCTCCTGCGAAATGTAGTCTCCGGTCAAGGCGATTAAATCAGGATTTAGATCATTTGCGATCGAGATGGCGCGATCCAGATGGCGCCGCTCAACCATCGGCCCGTAATGCAGATCGGAAAGGTGAACGATGCGAAATCCGTCCAACGCCTGAGGGAGCCTTCGCAGATAAATCTCCTGCCGCTCGACCGCAATCATGAATGGCTCCGCGAGCGCCACCCGCGCCATTTCTCCGATCGCCGACTTGATTAACTGCAGCGGCCGGGGCTCCTGCCGTCCACGACGTCGCGGCGTTCGCCCATGCCTCCATTGAATTGTAGTAGCCATAAATCAGGGGGAAAGTTACGCGCGCGAATTATAGAGGTGAGGCCTTAGATGTGCAAAAGACGCGTCGGTTTTTTTGTTGGTCGATCAATCGTCGATCAGTTTTAAGCAACAGTTATGTCTTTCGACAGATAAACGTCCTGAATAGAGTTCAGCAGCTCAATGCCTTCGTTCATTGGACGTTGAAACGCCTTGCGACCGGAAATCAATCCCATGCCGCCGCCGCGTTTGTTGATGACGGCGGTGCGCACGGCTTCGGCCATGTCGCTCGCGCCTTTCGATTCGCCACCGGAATTGATGAGACCAACCCGGCCCATGTAGCCGTTCGCCACTTGATATCGCACGAGATCAATCGGACTGTCGGTCGTCAGCTTTTCGTAAACCAGTTTGCTCGTCTTGCCGTAAGACTTGCCCAATTCTTTCTCGACGGCCATGTAACCACCATTTCGCTCGGGCAGTTTCTGCTTGACGATATCAGCTTGAATCGTGACGCCGAGATGATTTGCCTGGCCGGTTAAGTCGGCGGCTGTATGCATATCGCCTTCCGGAGTTTTGAATTTCGAATTGCGAAGATAGCACCAAAGAATGCACGCCATGCCCAACTCGTGCGCCTGCGCAAAGGCATTTGCGATCTCGGTGATCTGCCTGGTTGATTCGTCCGAACCGAAATAGATTGTGGCGCCGACGGCGACCGCTCCCATGTTGTGGGCCTCTTTGACCGTACCAAATAGAATCTGATCGAACTTGTTGGGCAGGGTCAGCAACTCGTTGTGATTGATTTTGACGATGAACGGAATCTTGTGCGCGTATTTACGAGCGACACTCCCGAGCACGCCGAACGTCGATGCGACTCCGTTACAGCCACCTTCGATCGCGAGCTTCACGATATTGTCCGGATCGAAGTACTGCGGATTCGGCGCGAACGATGCACCCGCGGAGTGTTCAATCCCTTGATCGACTGGAAGAATGGAAACGTAACCGGTACCCGCGAGCCGCCCATGATTGATGAGCGCCTGCAATGATCGAAGCACCGAAGGTGACCGATCAGATTGCGCGACCACGCGATCGATGAAGTCGGGGCCGGGCAAGTAAATATTCTCTTTCGGAATTGCCTGCGCTTTATGATCGAGCAGCGCCCTGGCTTCATCACCCAGAAGCTCTTCGATTCGACTGACGGCTGCTGCTGAACGTTTCATTTCAGTCGCCACGATTTTCCTCCAATGGCCACGATTAATTGCCTTTCGGTCCGTAATTACCTTAATAAACGATATGGAAAGTATAGCATACCGGTGCCGTCGTCAGATTGACAGTCCGTCACTCTGCGCCCGCCGCCATCGCTTCGGCATGAAGTTTTTCTTTCAGGGACGAGCGCCAGGCGGTTTCCAGCTCATCGATATCAACCTCAATTACTTCTTCGCCGTCACTCTCGATGCGCAGGCGATCGGATCCCACGTTGCCGATCAAGGTCATCGGACAACTCGCAGCCGCCACGATCTCTTCAATCTCGCCTAATACTGCTTGATCAAAACTTATGATGATTCGCGAAGGCGACTCACTAAATAAGCGAGTTGCCAGGTCGTACTCGCCGGTGATGTCGATGTCGGCGCCGCACGCCTCATGATTGAGTGAAGAGAAGCAGCACTCGGCCAGCGCCACAGCCAGGCCGCCGTCGGAACAATCGTGCGCGGACCGGAGCAGACCGTTTTGCGCCGCGCGTAAACAGGCAAGTTGTACGGCGAGTTCTGTGTCAAGATTCAGCTTCGGCACGCCTATCTCAGATCCGCCGTAAACCGCGGCGTATTCACTTGCCGTGAGATCCTCTCCCGTCGTGCCCAGCAGCGCGATAAAGTCACCTGGGTTCTTAAAGCCTGGTTGGACGATTCGCCGAACATCATCAATTAAGCCAAGCATCCCGATCACCGGCGTTGGCAGAATCCCGCGTCCTTCGGTTTCGTTATAAAAAGACACGTTGCCGGACACCACGGGCGTGTTGAATGCTTTGCAAGCTTCCGTGATTCCGTCAATAACTTCAGAGAAGGACCACATCACCTCAGGCCGTTCGGGCGAAGCGAAGTTCAGGCAGTTAGTTATTGCAATTGGTTGTGCGCCCACGCAGACGACGTTGCGCGCAGCTTCGGCGACGATGAGTCTTGCCCCCGCGCGCGGATCGATCGAGCAATATCGACCATTGCCATCCAACGCAACGGCGAGCGCGCGCCGCGTCTCTTTGATGCGAACAACCGCGGCGTCAGCACCGGGAAGCACGACCGTGTTCGTCCGCACCATGTGATCATATTGCCGGTAAACCCATTCTTTGGAAGCCAGGTTCGGTGATGAAAGAAGTTGCAATAGTGCTTCGTTGTAGTTCTGAGGCGACGTGTCTGCTGGGATCGCGGACGTCCCGTCCGCATTGAGCGCGTCAGCGCGAAATGAAGTGACGCGAGCTGCACTCGCGTTTGCGGGCAAGATGCCCGCGCTCCCAGCCATGGGTCTTTCATAAATTGGTGCTTCATCCGTCAAGGCCTTCACCGGCATATCGCACACGACTTCACCGTTATGCGATACACGCATGCGATTGTCGTCGCGGACCTGTCCGATGATTACCGCATCGAGGTCCCACTTCGCGAAGATGTCGATCACTTCGCGCTCGCGTCCCTTATGCGCGACGATAAGCATGCGCTCCTGCGATTCCGAAAGGAGCATCTCGTACGCAGTCATGCCGGTTTCACGTTGCGGGACTAATGACAGATCGATCTCGATGCCGGTATCTGCGCGTGCGGCCATCTCGCAGGTTGAGCAGGTCAATCCTGCGGCGCCCATGTCCTGAATGCCGGCGACGGCGCCGCTGCGCATCGCTTCGAGGCATGCTTCGAGCAGAAGCTTTTCCAGAAAGGGATCGCCGACTTGCACTGTCGGCCGTTTTTCTAAAGCCTCTTCGTCGAACTCCGCCGAAGCCATCGTCGCGCCATGAATTCCATCACGGCCAGTCTTTGCTCCGACGTACAAAACCGGATTTCCGACGCCGGTGGCTTTGCCAAAAAAGATTTGATCTTTGCGCACGAGTCCCAGCGCGAACGCGTTGACCAAAGGATTCAACGCGTACGCGTCATTGAATGAAACTTCACCGCCAATCGTCGGCACACCAAACGCGTTTCCGTAATGCGCGATGCCCGCGACGACACCAGCCAGCAGAGATCGATTCCGTCTGCCGTTTTTCGGATCGTCAAGCGATCCGAATCGCAAGCTGTTAAGCGCCGCTATCGGTCGCGCGCCCATCGTGAAGATGTCGCGCAGGATTCCGCCGACGCCAGTAGCGGCGCCCTGAAATGGCTCGATAAATGATGGGTGATTGTGCGATTCGATCTTGAAGCAGGCGCACCAGCCGTCGCCGACATCGACGACGCCGGCATTTTCGCCGGGCGGAACGATGACACGCTCCCCAGTGATCAGAAGACGCTTCAAGTGAACCCGTGAAGACTTGTAAGAACAGTGCTCAGACCACATCACCGAAAAGACACCGAGCTCGACCAGGTTCGGTTCGCGTCCGAGCAATTCCTTCAGGCGATTGAATTCTTCCGGCGTGAGGTTGTGGGCGGCGATTACTTCGGCGTCTATAGACATGCCACTCCTGACGGAGCTAAGACTTTTGATTCACAGCGAACGGTCAGTCCGTCCTGCTACTTGCTGACGACTAACTTATCCAGAGCTGCGCGCAATTCGTCGGGTTTGATCTTGCCGAAATGTCTGTAGACGATCTTGCCTTCTTTATCGTAAAGAAAAGTTGCCGGCAGTTGGCCGTCCCACTGGTCATCGACGGCTTTGATGGCGGGCTCAGGATCGTTGACGTTCAGCAGGACGACCGGCATTGTCGCCTTCATCTCATTCAAAAACTTTGGCACCGCCGTTTTGATGTCAGTGATGTCGTCGAGACTCACGGCCACAAAGTTCAGGCCTTTCGATCGATAATCAGAATCGATTTTCACGAGGTCCGGGAACTCTTCGCGGCATGGATCGCACCAGGTGGCCCAAAAATTTATCAGCAGCGGCCGCGTGTCTTTTGGATCGCGCTGAAGAATTTTCTTCAGGCCGTCGAGATCAATTACCCGAATTTCATTTTCAGCATACGGATAAAGAGGCGGCCACGGTGGCATCGATTGAAATCTCTGCCTTGATTGAATTCTCTGCTTTTCTTGCAACGCAGCGAAACAATCTTCATCACAAAAACATCCGCGTGGCCTGAAAGCGGTAAATACGCGCCCCGACAGCCGCGCGTAGACGGAAGGGACCAAATGATCCGCCGCACTGACCGCCGGAGTCTGAGCCAGCGCCGCGAAGCCCACCAGCGAAACAGCAACTGTGAGACAAACAATTAGAATAACCAGACGTATTTTCATGTGACGCAAGATCTAAGTTTTGAGTCCCGCTTTAGGGCGGCTGTTTTCAGACACCAACAATTGCCGCCTCAAGGCGGAACTCCAAACAAACAAGCTACGAAACTCGCTTAATCGAACAGCCAAACGCCACCGAAGTGGATTTTTGAATCGGCTTCCCGGCCAGCACCGCATCAAGTGCATCACGCAAATCGTTGGAGGTGATCGCTTCGATCTTTTGCGAGTTGTCGATGCGTCCGTGATAGACAAGCTTGCCGCTCGCATCGATCACGTATGCTTCAGGCGTGTGGTTGGCTCCGAATCGATCCGCGATCTTGTTACCGTCATCCTTAAGAATCGCGAAGGTCAGATGCTTCTCAGCCGCATGCGACTTCACTTCGGACGCCGGTTCAGTCGAGTTCGAATTGATGCCGATCACATTGATGCCTTTGGATTGATAATCCTCGGCGAGCTTCTCCATTCGGTCGTTGTAGCCGTTCGACACAGGACAACGGGTGGCGATGAAAATAATGACCGCACCGTTCTTCCCCTTGAGCGAATTCAGCGTGTGCTGTACGCCGTCAGCGTCAGGCAGTTTGAAATCATCGATCATTGCGCCGATCGCGGGCGACGCCGGTAAATCAGTGGCGTTGCGACCACTGCCGGCGATGGCAGCCATGGCTACGACTAAGAGCGATGCGACAAAAAGAGAGATCGCGTACTGCTTTTTCATGTCTGTGCACTCCTTTCAGAAATGGTTGGCGTTGACTGGAAAGATTAGCAGCGAGAAGTTAGACGTGGCAAGTGTCGGATTGCTTCACGAAGTCAGGAGGCCGCCACGCGCCGATTGGCGATCCGCGACGCAAACACGATGATCGCTAACAAAGTCGTTACCGCCGCCGACAGCAAACAATACTGGCAAAAGTGATGGATCACGAATGCTTGCAGGTACAGCAACCAAAGGCTGGTCAAAAACATTATGCCGATCAGGATTGCCAGTGCAGGTCTCGCGAATCCATAACCAAACAGCACCAGGATCGCCAGACTGAAAACGAGAAAGTAAGCCAGGGCACCGAGTGAGGCTAGCGGAATGCCGGCAACGTGAGCGTACTTGCTCCCCAGAACTTCCGCACACCCGGAAATAATAGTACAGCGCAAATTCTGACCTGTTAGATCCTGGATGGTAAGATAAATCGCGTCACCGAGTCCGACCAGCGAGAGCAACGCCGCAATTAAGTAGGGCCAGGTAGTACTCTTTGAAGAAGGATTCGGATCGGACATCAGGTCGTTAGGAGAGATTCGTTATGCAGTCAACTGACACTCTACAACAGAACGATAGAATCGTCCTTGCGGCGCGGCGCAGGTTCGGGCCGGGGTTCGAATACTTCAGGTTCATCGATAAATTGCATCGCAGGTCTTTGCTCAGGGCAAAAATCACAATAGTATCCGGCGCTGTCTTTTCGATCCTGACATTCGTTGCATTCAAGGACTTGCCCAACTTTCATCAGCGCATCAAGCAGCGGCACCAAGCACCGCCCGCGTTCTGTTAATTCATATTCGACCCGACGCGGCAATCCGCCATAGTTGTTCCGTAGAATGAGAGCATCCTGTTCCATCTCCCGCAACCGCCCCATCAACGTGCGGCTGCTGATGGGATGCAGATCATCCAACAGTTCTGTGGTTCGCTTTGGCCCCGCGAAGAGATCGCGCACAACCAGCATGGTCCACTTGTCACCAATTAGTTGCAGCGCACCTGCTATCGGGCAACCATCGATTTTACGTCGTCGCAAGAGTTGGAAACCTCGTATTTATTCTGCAGCACAAAAATACGCGCACTTGTCGATTTCTGCCACCCTTGTTTTTCTTTGTGGCTTGTCTGATAGGAGAAAGTGAGTCAAGGTCCCCAAAATACAAACAACCCGAAGGGTGGGACTTCGGGTTGCTACCTGGTGAGCTCGCAGGAACTTCTGCTGGTATAGGACGCTGCTCGCTTCACCCTGTCGGCGTGGGGATAGGAATTTCAACGTGGCGCTGAGGTTAAGGCGCCGTCTCTGGTATTTGTTGCCCCTGCTTCGAAAGCCTTGTTGTGTTTTTCTAAAGCGATTGCCGTGCCGCTTTTTTATCAATTCACAAAATTGAAGAGAAATCAGCGAATCTACTTGGTTTTCGTTACATCAAGGGTTCGAATCCCAAGCTCAGATAACCAACTGCTGGCTTTTTTATATCAGAAGTGATAGTAAGGCTATCAGTAGCGATAGCTAAACGTTCGTTCGGTGGTACGTTAGAGCTATTCGCGGTGATGATAGCTTAAGGTCCGAAGGTATGAATCCAAGGCTAGTCGCAGTCAACGGGTCGAAAAAGGGGGCAACGTTTCCCCTTACGAGCGAAGAGATCACGATTGGTCGCGAGACGGCCAATTCCGTCTCGTTGAATCACGCCTCCGTTTCGCGGCGCCATTGTCTAATCCGACGCGAGAATGATGACTTCAAAATCTTCGATCTCGATAGTTACAACGGGACTTTCGTTAACGGCATTCCCGTGAAAGAGCAAGCGCTCATCCATGCCGACCAATTGCGAATTGGAAGTATCGAACTTCTTTTCTTAACTGAGGAAGGCGAGCAAACAACGTCGGGGCATCTGGTGCGGTGGGACGATTCTGATCCGCTCACGCAATCGGCCAAGCAACTTCTGCCCGAGACTCTCCTTCACCAGACTGAGCGGATCCTGATAATGGATCCTGCTCACGAACGAATGGCGCGCGACCTGGGGGTGATTCTGAGAATCGCGACCCGCATTAACCAGTTGCGCCATACGCAGGAATTAGTGCGGGAAATACTCGACGCGATTTTTGAGATCGTACCGGTAGATCGAGGCGCGATTCTATTGGGGCGCGGCGAGAAGGATTTCTCGTCCGTCTATGCCAAACATCGCGACCTGCAAAACCATCCTGTCCGCGTAAGTCGCACCGTGGTCGAGCACGTCATGCGCGGACGCGTGGCCGTTCTCACCAACGACATTCAAACCAGCGAGAGTTTGAAATCAGCCGACAGCTTGATGGCGGCGCAAATCAGCTCGTTGATGTGCGTGCCCTTAATCGTCGTCGAAAAGCTTCTCGGGGCAATTTATCTCGACACCAGCGATCCGATCGTGCGTTTCGACGAAGCGCACTTGCAATTACTCGCCGGCATCGCCGGAATGGCGGCGGTGTCACTCGAGAACGCGCGGCAGATCGAATGGTTGGAAGACGAAAACAGCCGGCTCAGATCAACCCTCGCGATCGAGCACAGCATGATCGGCGAGAGTCCGGCCGCTCAGGAAGTGTATCGCTTCATTCAGCGAGTAGCGCCCGCGAAATCTGCCGTCCTGATTTGTGGCGAGAGCGGCACCGGAAAGGAATTGGCTGCACACGCCATTCATGCGAATAGTCCTCGCGCAGCCCAGCCCTATGTTCCGATCAATTGCGCTGCCCTGACGGAAACCCTTCTCGAGAGTGAATTGTTCGGACACGAAAAGGGTGCTTTCACCGGCGCCATTGGCCGCAAGCACGGCAAGCTGGAAGTGGCGCACGGCGGCACCGTGTTTCTCGACGAAATCGGCGAGATGACCATGGCGATGCAGTCACGTCTGTTGCGGTTTCTTCAGGATCACAAGATCGAAAGGCTCGGCGGCACGCGCTCTGTCGAACTTGACGTGCGAATCATCGCAGCCACGAATCGCAATCTCGAAGAAATGATTGAGAATGGAACGTTCCGCGGAGACCTTTATCATCGCTTGAATGTCGTGAAGTTGACGATGCCCCCCTTGCGCGATCGCCGGGACGATGTTCCCTTGCTCGCAAGTTACTTCACCATGAAATACGCCAATGAGTGCAAGCGCTCTGTTACCGGCATCACGCCCGACGCGCGGGCCCTGCTGCAAACCTATGACTGGCCGGGAAACATTCGCGAACTTGAGAACGCCATTGAGCGCGCGGTGGTGCTGGGCTCAGCCGACACGATTGGCGTCGAGGATCTGCCTGGACGGGTGCGCGATTTAGCGGATGGTGGCAGCCAAATTCCGGTGAATTACAATGACGCCGTTAAGGACGCAAAGCGGCAAATAATCATGAACGCGTTGGCGCAATCACAAGGGAATTACACTGAGGCGGCTAGAGTGCTGGGTATTCACCCGAACAATCTGCACCGAATAATTCGCACGCTGGACCTGAAAGCTGCGGCAGCGAAGTAGCTTGGTTTCGGCGCTCGCTCACGCACGAAGATTTATGTTGTAGGTCTTAATCTTTGAATTGAGCGTGGTGGGATTCATCCCCAGCAAACGCGCGGCCCGCGACTGATGGCCACCCGTTTGATCCAAAGCGCGCCTGATCAGATCTATTTCAAAACGACGCACTTCGTCATAGAAATTAATTCCGCGCCCGACATCGATTGCTGATGCAGCGCCCGATCCTTCGCGTACGACCGCCCGCGCCGCCTGCGGATCGGCGATCTCAGGACGCAAACATTCGCGCGAGATTTCATCCCCAGGCGCAATCACGACCGCGCGTTCAATCGCATTTTCCAACTCGCGCACATTGCCAGGCCAGGAATAATTCTCCAAAAGCGACAACACGTCGGGCGCGATGTGCTCGGACACCTGGCGGCTGTTCTCAGCGTTGTATTTGCGGATAAAGTGCTGCGCCAAAGGAAGGACGTCCTGCCTCCGGTCGCGCAGCGGCGGCAATTCGATGGGCACGACAGAAAGCCGGTAGTAGAGATCTTCGCGGAACATGCCCGACCGCACCGCTTCTTTCAGATCGATATTGGTGGCCGCGATGATGCGCACGTCAACGCGACGCGGACTCGTGTCCCCGAGCGGTGTGAACTCGCGCTCTTGAATTACGCGCAGCAGCCGCACCTGGGTCTCGGGCGGGATGTCACCAATCTCGTCGAGAAAGATCGATCCGCCGTCAGCAACTTCGAACAAACCTTTCTTCGCTGCGACTGCGCCGGTGAACGCGCCGCGCGTGTGGCCAAACAACTCAGATTCAAGTAATTCGGTCGGAATGTTTGAGCTGTTGACGGTAACAAAAGGCTTGGTCACGCGCGGACTTGCTTCGTGAATCGCTTTCGCGATCAATTCTTTTCCGGTTCCACTTTCGCCCGTGATCAGGATCGTCGACCGCGCGGGCGCCACTTGTTCCACCACGCGAAAAACTTCCTGCATGATGTCCGAACGGCCGACGATCGCCCCGCGATCGACTTCGCGGCTCATCGCCTGTCGCAAAGACCGGCGCTCTTCTTCTTTGCGCCGTCGCTTCACTCCGGCAGCGACGGTCGCGGTGATGTGTTCGTTTTGAAAGGGTTTGCGGATGCAACCAAACGCGCCTTTTTCCCAGGCGGCGATCGCCGTATCGAAGGTCGCGTAGGCGGTAATCATGACAACTACCGCTTCCGGATCGAGCTTCAAAAATTCTTCGAGCGCCCGCAGTCCGCCTATGCCGGGCATCGACACGTCCAAGAGCACCGCGTCGTACGAACGTTTGGTATACGCGTCAAGACCTTCTTCGCCCGTCTTGGCGAGGTCGACACGATAACCGTCAGCCGAGAGCAACGTCTCAAGCACGTCCCGCATTATTTCTTCGTCGTCAACGACGAGTACTGTTCCTTTTCTGGCCATAAAGCAGTGCAGGCAAGTGGGCCTGCATTCATCTACTGACTATTTGCTGTGATACGAAAGCGGGAATTATTACCGAAACAACCAATAAAAAGCCAACTCAGAAAGACGCAACCGGTTCAAGCGCGGCGACTTGCAAGCGTGTGCGAGGATCGCGGGTGGGCAGAGTGATGCGAAATGTAGTTCCAAGTCCGGGCGTGCTGTTCACGGTGATATGACCTGAATGCTCCTGAACAATGCCGTAAGTGACGGCGAGGCCAAGGCCCGTGCCACGTCCGACGCCTTTGGTGGTGAAGAACGGATCGTAGATTTTGGCGACGTCGTCCGCGTCGATTCCGATGCCATTGTCAGCCACCTCGACCGTCAGCAAATCTTCTTCGCCATTTCGGGTTGCAAGCACAATTCGCCCCTGACCGTTGGCAATAGAATCACGGGCATTCAGAATCAGGTTGGTAAACACTTGCTGCAGCTTTACTGAGTTACCATGAACCTGGGGGAGATGTTCGTCGTACTCGCGAACAATTTCGATTTGACTGCGACGCAATTGTGGTTCGAGCAGTTGCAGCGTGTCGTCGAGGACGCGATGAATGTCGAGCGTGGTGAACTCGGCCGCGCTGCCGGTGCGCGAGAAGTTCAAAAGATTGTTCACGATGTCGGTCGCCCGATCCGCCTGTCGCCGAACTTTCTCTAACAACGCATGTTTCGGATCGTTTTCCGGCAACATGTTTAAAAGCATCTGCGTGTAAGACGAAACTCCGGTGAGCGGCGTGTTCACTTCGTGTGCGACGCCGGCGGCCAGCAAACCGATCGAAGAGAGTTTTTCGCGCTGCTGGAGTTGCTCTTCAAGACGCAAGCGTTCCGTTACATCTTCGAAAACGACGAGCGCGCCGGTTTGCTCCTGCGAATCCGCCCACAACGGCGCAATCGCAATATTCAACACCAGCGAGCGCCCTGCGCGCGTGGTGGTATGCATCTTATAAATCTGTCGCGTTTGTACTAAGTGCCAGCCCGGCTCACCCAGTACCTGGTGCAAGGTATCGGCGAAATCTTCCGCGAACAACTCTTCGACATTTTTGCCGAAGACCTCTTCGCGACCGGTGGCAACAATTTCTTCGAGCGCCGAATTCAGACGCGTAATGCGTCCGTCGAGATCGACAGCCATCAAACCCACGTTGATTGATTCAACGATCGATTCATTAAATTCTTTCAGGATCTCGAGTTCCGACGCGCGTTGTTGTTGCTCCTGATAAAGCAAACTGTTTTCGATCGCGACCGCGATGTAACCAGAGACAGTTCTGAGGATTTCAACGTCTTCAGAGGACAACAGCGCGCCATCGGCAGATCGCCCCAGCCCGATGACCGCGACCATTCGCCCGCGCACCACGCAGGGCACGTAATAGTGCAGAACGCGCCGCACGTAACCATCGCCTTCGGGTGCCGATTCAAGATCATCGGCGCGCACGACGCCGGTTTCGGCTGAACGCGTGCGAATCATTTCCCGGAAGTCCGCCGGCACACTCACCGCCGCGGAAAGACCTGCCGTGCGAGCGACCCGATATCCGCCCGGCGCGCGCCCGTCTTCGATAAAGATGGCGAGTCGCTCAACGTTCATGACTTCGCGCAAGCGACTAATCAGCGAATCAAGCAAAGGATCTAACGCCGTGGTGGCAGAGATCGTGCGCCCGAAATCCAGCAGGCTGTGTCGCATGTCATAGCGCCGGCCGTAGAAAACTCGATCGACCCGCTCTTGCAGGAAATTCTTGATGGGCGCCGCGATCACCACAATTACTGCCATCGCCAGGATTGAAAATATCAATGGCAGCGTAATGGCCTCGCCTGAGGGTGAAACGTTCCCGCTAAAGGCATAAAAGCCGATAAAGTAAACCACTGCGCCAATCGCCACCGCGATCGCGAGCGTCGTCAGCGCGTATACAGCGACCCGTCGCACGACCAGTTCAACATCCATCAAGCGATAGCGAACGACTGAATAACCGAGTGCCAGCGGAATAAGAATCAGCGGCAGGATCGCGATATCGGTAAATGGTCCGGCCGTTTCGCCGAAGATATAACCAAACGCATACAAGACCGTGAACGGCGCGACGGCCAGCCCCGTTCCCCAAACCACCCACTTCAATTGCTGGCGCGCGACCGTGCTCTTGCTGATCACAAATCGGCGCACGAGCAAGACGGCGCTCGCAATCAGGGCCACGGCAAAATGTATGAATGCGGCCTTGTAAAAGCGGGCGACAAAATTCGGTGAATAATCCAGGAGTTGATGCGGGATTATTTTTGTTAACTGATCATGCAGGAAGATGACGGTCGCAAATCCCAGCAGGACAAACGCCGGTAGATACAAGCCTACGGAGCGCCAGCGACGATCGTCGAACAAGCGATAACGAACCGGATAAATGGCGCTGAAGTGCAAAAGTAGTGGTGCAAATAAAATAAAAGCGGCACTGTCCAGAAACGCAATCGCCAAATCGAGATCTCTGTACGTTCCCAGCGGTGTGTAGAAATGAAAGACAAATGCAGCGATACACAGACCGGCAAAGTGCAAAACAAAAGGAGCGCGTCCACCCTGACGGAAGATCACAAACAATCCGATGAACAAGTAAACTAATCCGATCAGGTTTAGGTAGAGGTCACGTGCCGTCAGGCTGTTAACGGAAGTTAGATGGTCGAGGTCGGCGTAGTAGTAACGCGTTTCGGGCGGATACGATGGTCGCTCAATCAGATAATGAATCTCGCCGCCGACGCGGGCCTGGTCGAGGTAAAGCTGAATTTTCTCCGCGCCGGAAACCTCTTCACACTTTGGACCGCGCGTAACTTCTTCGCATTTCTGCTCAGTCATGCTGATCGCCAACAGACGATCGCCGGGGTTCATGCGCGCCCTGGTCGCGGCCGAACCCGGCGCAATCGATTTGGCGATGATACCTTGTGAAGTGTCGACCCAGGTGACACCGTCCGTGGGCGGCCCCTGGTTATGCGACCGTTGCCAAAAATTGATCGCTCCGGCAACAAACAAGAGCACTGCCGTTGCCAGCAGCAGCCATGTCCTGGTTGTTAGCACTGAGCCTTTCATTCTTCAATCATTCCGTGAAGTTAATCCCGCACAGTCGTCTCACACACTGGGCCAATTAATACTGAGGCAACCGATGTTCCAGCTGGACACAGATGAATCCATTCGCTCATTGAACAAGCTTCTCGACTTTGTCGCCGTTTCCTGATGCGACGGGTCGAGTCGGGTGCTTGCGCTGTCCATCTTTTCGTACTCGTCCGAGAATTTGGAAAAGCGGTTGCAGACCGCGACACGAGAGGCTTAGAGACCGTGTCGCCTTCTTTCTTAGAAACGAACCAGGATTCCACCGCGCACCGATCGTCCGGTGGTGCCAACTTCCAGGAGGTTTTCGCCGTTCATCGTTCGCGTCTGAAAATCGAAAAGATTGCGCGCATCGATGACTGCTTGAGCGCGGACCGGCAGACCAAACGTCGGCAGATCCTGGGTTATCTGAACGCTAAGCGAGGGATCATAGACTGCAAGTCGGCCCGCGAATGGATCGATTGCAAAGACCGTTGCCTGGGGCGAAAAACGAAACACGGTTTGCACGTGAGTGCCCTTGGACCAGTCACCTGCCAATTGCACTGCGGCCGTCTGGAAGAAACCATTATTGAAAAAGTCCGTCGGATCAGTGAGGGCGTTCGCGGAAAGCTTCTGACCTCGGCCGAACGAGTAACCAGCGGATGCACTCCAAACGTGATTCAGCCTGCGCGAGTAGACCAAGCGCATGCCGCGGGCCGAGCCGTTTTGGTTCGCCACGTTCAAAATCGGGAGCGATGCGTCACCTGAGAAAGCCGAGAGCGGCATTGACATCAGACCGACTCCGCGACCACCCGTCATATCCACAAATGCTGCGGCATCAATGTTCGAACGATTATCGAGCACCCGCTGCACTCCGAACTCCAGGCGCCGGCTCTGGCCCATTACGGCCCGCCCACCGACGAAAGCAACGGGCTGTGACGATGGCTGCTTGAAATAAACGTCTGCTTGCTCAAATGACGCCGTGCTTTGAATCGCTGATTCGTCGCCGGCCGGAGCAAACGACGCTCTCACACGCGTCCGCGCGTTAGCGTCAAACTGAATTCCGAAACGCGGACTGAGGGCTGAGTCGCCGCCGGCATTAGTGAATCGCGAATAATCCAGGCCCATCACTACGACGACACCGTCGCGCACCAGCCATTCATCCACCGCCCGCACTGACATCTGGCCCAACGACCTTCTGCTGCTTTCCTTGTTATCAACGACGGTAAGGAAGCGCGCGCCGCCGCCGCTCAGGCTCAGGTGATGCCGATCGTTAACGCGCATGCGCGCAGTAGTTTCAAATCGTTGGGGCGCCCCGTCTCCAATTCCCGTCTGACCGGCAAAGATCAGATCGATCGTTTCCGACGCCGGTAGGGCCAGCGCGAAGTTCATGCCCTCGTAACTCGAACTGAATGGACTTGACGAAGTGGCGAAGTACTGTTCGGCCACACCTTGCAAACGGACCCGGCCACGTTCATCGGTTGCCGGCTGCGCCTGTTCCTCGGTGTTTCCGTCCGCGGCGTCCGCAGCCGCTTCGGCCGATGCGATGTTCGGATCGTTTCCGGGATTAGCCTGGAAGATCGATTTGCGGCCCTGCGCTGAGCGCAAAGTCCACTTGACGTTATCTTTGTCGTTACGTTGATTGACGAGTGTCTTTGAAGAGGTTGCAGGTTCGAGGTTGAAACGATAGGCGATCTCTGCCGAAGGGTTGACCTGTACGGATTCAAAAAGGACTTCGCTGAAACCTGCGGCGATGGCCTTCAGCGAATAACGCCCCGCCGGAATTTTAGCACTGAAGCTGCCGTCGGCGGCCGTATAGGTCTGCCTTACGATTTGTTTCGCGCCTTCGCGAATCAACTGCACGAGAGCGCCCGCCAACGGTGCGCCTTTGTTGTCTCGCACGGTGCCGGTGATCGTCGCCAGACCGCGCGTACCTTTTCCCATCGCGGGCAAAGCATTCGCGGCCAAGGCAACGGCAATGACCATTGCCAGAGCACAATATTTGAAAAACGTTCTCATCGCGGCCGGACCTCCTGTCGAACCTCGCCGAGGGTTCGCGCGGCTGGAGTAAAGCAAACTCGATTGTTCGTAGTCAGTTCGATTCCTAATTTGCTTCTTTCAGATGCCTCGGGACGGAAGAATACCTATGTACCCGCCCTGGGCGAAGGGAGACCATCACCCGTTTGAATGCCGCAATTCTCAAACACGCCGGCGATCGATGTCAAGGAAACACGGCAATTGTCCGGGTCCGAATGTGATGTGGCCCGCGCATCTTGCGCGTGGGCTCACGGGCGGGAAGCCCCTGACACTGTTCAAATCAAACAGAATTTTGTCGCCTCTGGCGCGCGTGTTACGATGACTGCTCTACCGTCCCGGCAGGTTTTGGAACACTTCGAAATGATAGATCAAGTGCGCACGACGCGGCTCCCTAATGGCCTGACAATTTTATCCGAGCACATGCCCGAGCTTCGTTCTATAAGCCTCGGAATCTGGTTGCGGCGCGGCTCGCGTCACGAAGCCAGCGCCCTGAATGGCATGTGTCACTTCATCGAACACGCATTATTCAAAGGTACGCAACGCCGCACGGCGCACGAGCTGGCGACCGAATCAGATCGTTTGGGTGGGCAATTTGATGCTTACACTTCGCATGAGATGACCGGATTTGTGGCAAAAGTAGTCGACACGGAAATGCCGCATGCGTTTGATCTGCTCGCCGACCTGGTGCTGAATCCCCGATTTGATGAAGACGATCTCGTGAAAGAGCAAAAAGTCATCATCGAAGAGATGAAGATGATCGAGGATACGCCGGACGAGTTGCTGACGGAACTTTTTCACGCCGCGTACTTTCCGAATCATTCGCTCGGCCGCCCGATCGAGGGGACAGAAAAAACCGTATCGACCTTCGACAGTTCGGCCACGGCTGACTTTCATAGACGAAATTTCATCCCGAGCAATTTGGTCGTAGCGGCAGCCGGTAACGTCGAACACAATCGTCTGGTTGAACTGGTTGCCGAGGCCTTCGGCGGCGAAGAAAAAAGCAGCGAACCCGAATTCGCGTCGCCTGCGCCCGCAGTAGCCGCGCCAATTCTGATCGAGCGAAAAAGTGAACTCGAACAGGCTCATCTGATCATCGCGGCGCCCTGGCCTTCGGCTAAAGACTCGGATCGTTATGCGGCGAGTATGCTGGGAACAATCATGGGCGGTGGAACATCGAGCAGATTGTGGCAATCGATCCGCGAAGAGCGTGGTCTGGCATATTCAATTGGCGCCGGCGGTAACACCTTCAGTGACGTCGGCATGTTTACGATTTACGCGGGCACCTCACCGGCGCAAATGGATGAAGTCTTTGATTTGTCTCTGGACGAATTGCGTCGAATCGTGCGTGAACCGGTCGCCGAAGATGAACTGGAATTAGCGAAGCAACAGGCGATCTCTTCCGTGCTGTTGAGTCTTGAATCCTCAAGCAATCGTGTCGGTGCATTGGCCCGTCAGGAGATCGTTCACGGCCGGCGCATCTCGCCTGACGAAATCATTCGAGCGGTGCGCGAGGTGACTCGTGAAGATGTGCAACGTTTGGCGCAATCTTCCTTTACGACTCCGGCACTATCGGTGGGCGCGCTGGGAAATCTGAACGGGTTTGCGGTGGATCGGTCGCGTCTCGAAATTTGAAGAGTCTTTCTCGTTTAGCGTCGGGCTACTGCCCGACTTAGCGGGCGGTAGCCCGCTTCTAAACCAATTTAAGTTTTCTCATGAAGATTTCTGTACTCGGTAGCGGTTCGACAGGCAACGCGGTGTTGCTGGTCGCCAACGGCACCCGTGTTTTGGTTGACACGGGAATGAGCGCGCGCGAAATTGTGCGCCGCATGGCCCTGCTCGGTGAAGACGCGAACGCGCTTGACGGCATTCTCGTCACGCACGAACACGGCGATCACTGCGGCGGTCTGCGCGTGCTGATCAGAGATCTGGATTGCCCGGTCTTTATTTCCGCAAAGACACGAGATGCCTACGTTTGCGAACGCCGCAATGTCGCGAATGACGAGCCCAGAAAACGTGCCGATGCTCTGCGGGATCGCACTGTCGAGATCGATTCGGGCAGCGACTTTCAAATCGGCAAGATTGAGTTTCATCCTTTCACGGTGCCGCACGATGCGGTCGACAATTTTGGTTTCACGGCGACGCACGACGGAGTGAAAGTCGCTACGCTGCTCGATTTTGGTCACGTGACAACTTTGATTACGGAAAGGCTGCGTGGGTGCGCGGCGATTGTGATCGAATCAAATCACAGCCGCGATATGCTCAAGACGGTCGAGCATTATCCATGGGAATTGAAGCAGAGAATTCTTTCGCGGTTGGGCCATCTGTCAAATGAAGACGTAGCCGACTGGCTGGTCAATGGTTTTGATGGCCAGGCGCAACATCTGGTGCTCGCGCATCTTTCCCAACGTGCTAACAATCCTTACCTCGCGAAAATTACCGCTGAGACTGCTTTGCGCGAGCGCGCGCCATTGTTTCCTGCAACTACTGAGGTCACGCTCTCATTTCCGAAAGAACCGACGGCGTGGATTGAAGTTTAGATCTGTTACAGAACCGCGAACGATAGTGAGCGGGTTAAGGACGTGGGTTGAGTTGTAAACCGAAATTGATTTTTTGATCCGCTCGCTACCGCTCGCGGTTCTGTAACAGCAATCCTTCCGGCGAGACTTTCCAACTCAAGATTTCAGCGCCTGCTTCGCTCGCTAACGCGCGTTCGACGTCCTGCGTCCGTCCCTCAGTGCAGAGAAAGGCAATGCAGCCGCCGCCGCCGGCACCACAGACTTTTGCAGCTTCGGCTCCATTCGCCAGGGCCTTGGCGACGATCGCATCCATGTGCGGTGTCGTAATGTTCGGCGCCAGCCGTTTTCGATTCGGATAAGCCGCGCGCATGATTTCTCTGACCGCGTCCCAATCATTTGCCAACAGCGCGTCGCGCATCTGCTCAGCCGCGTCACGAATGCGTTCGAAAATCTCGAACACTTCGGCGTCGCCGTTGATATGACGCTTGAACATTTCCCAATTGTTGATTCCGGACATGCGCGGCTGGCCCGTGTAGCAAATCACAAAGCGGCGGTTGATTTCGTCTTCTTCAATCGCCAGATGTTCGCGCTCAACTCCATCAGGTCGGAGATGAATGCAGGAGGTCGAGCCGTAAAGCGCCGGATAATAATCCTGAATTCCGGCAGGAACTTTGATGACGGTCGTTTCGACGTTCGCAGCGATTCCGATAAAGCTGCCTTCGTCGTATCGATCGCCGGCCAATCGATTGAGCGCGCCGATCAGCGCAATCGCCAGCGCTGAAGATCCTGAGATGCCCGCGCCGGCCGGCGCTTCACTATGGGCGATCAAATGAAAGCCTGTTTCAGGTCGAAAGAAATGGACCATCTTCGAAACCAGTTCCAGTTGCGTATCAGTTGCGAGGTCATCGAAATGATCGACGCTGGTTTCCACACTGACGCCGCGGTCGCGTGATTCCAGGATGATGCGATCATCGTCGCGCGTCTCGATGCGCACATGGGCGCGCAGGGAAAGTGCGAAATTGACGGTCGAGGCGCCGGCGTGGAAAAGGTAGAGCGGCCAGATATCGATGGTGCCGCCGGCTAGATCGGCACGGGTCGGGGCGGAGGATTCGATGATCATAGGGATTGGTCTTAGGACTTTGGTCTTCGGTTTTTGAATGTCTAAGACCAGAGATCAAAGGCCAAAGACCAGGCTTTATTTCAAATGAATCTTTTCGCGGATCTCGTCTTTCAATTCCTTCACACTCTCAATCGCGGCGTGTTCGATCTTCTGCAGGCGCTCAGGCTTAATCTCCTCGACTCTCTTTGAAACCCAGCGTCGCTTGATCAAATAAACCACGACCACCCCGCCGATCAGAATGCCCAGTAAGATTTTTCCAACATGACGAAAGTCGCCGATCAAACCCATCACCGCGCTGGAGAAAAAATAACCGACGCCACTGAGAATTGAAACCCACAGGAAACAACTGCCAAGCGACAAGGGTACGAAGCGCACATAGGGCATGCGGGCGACGCCGTAAAAGGTACACGACGCCCAGCGCAATCCGTAAACGTACTTGGAAATGAAGATGGAAAGCGTGCCGAAACGGTTCGTCATCCGCTCGATGCGCGGACTGGCTATGCGATAGAAGCGAAGATTGCGCACCGGGCCGCTGAAGATACGGCCAGCGCCATAAGCCAGATTATCGCTCGTGAAGCCGGCGAACGTTCCCCACAGAAGTACCTTCGCAAATCCGTATCCTTTCAAAAGCCCGTCGTCAAAGAATCCGGAGTGGGCCAACACCCCCGCCACCAAAAGCGTCAGATCGCCTTCGATCATGACCAACACAAACACACCATACATGCCATACAACTCGATTAGGTGAGAGACGAATTGGAGACTGGTCATGGGTGGTAAGCGGTGAGCAGTTAGCGGTGAGCGGTTAGCAGCAGATTAGCGAAGGTCCTGTTTTGGAGTTCCGCCTTTAGGAGCCGAAGACGCGCGCGAAAATAACCGCCTGAAGGTGGATCTTCGAACGCGGTGCTCACTGCTCACTTTCTTCCTCCTCATCAGGGGGTGGTTTGACTACCAGGACCGGACAGCGCGCGTGACGGACTACGGCTTCAGCGGTTGAACCGAAAATTATGCGGCCCAATCCGGTTCTTCCATGCGACGAGATCACGATGAGATCAACTTCGCGTTCATTAGCGACTCGAACAATTTCAGCCGCCGCGTCGCCATGAGCAATGACTTCTTCGACCGCCAGTCCCCGCAAATCGTCGCCGTGTAATACATCGGGCATCTCGCGTTCGGCAGAGTCCTCCATCTGCTCGTTGATCTCGGCGATCGGCATCGCTTCCGCGAGACCGGTATAGCCGACCGCGGGAACAATTGGTTCTACCACGTTAATACAAATCACGGTCGCCTTTACCGCCCGCGCGATTGCGGCCGCGTAAGGCAACGCGTGGTTCGCGCAGCCGCTGAAATCCGTCGGCAAAAGGATTCTGCGCAGCTGCAAATTCGGCGCGCCAGTCTCTTCCGTGAGTGTCGTCATGCTCGTTGCGGGGCATTCTACACGCAGAGCGCACAGTTTGACAGCCCTTTGACCGTCGCATAATATGACGACGAAATCCCTGCCCTGATCCAGGAACCTCGTGCGAAAGGTCTCGCGCATGCCTGAACAATCCGCAAACAACTTTGCCGGAATCGAAGTCGCTATGACGACTATGCGCGGAGTGCTGATCTCGGAAGCCGGGCAAAAACTCGATCAGCGCGAATCGAAATACGAGCCTGAGAGTTTGATCAAGTCCATCACGGATCTTGCCGGCGAGCTCCGCAAATCGGGGGAGATCAAGGCAGTCGGACTGGCCATTCCGGGCTTAGTTAATCGCGAAACGGATCGAGTGCTGGCCTCGACCGGGCTTCCATTCACCGCGCGCGAACACATTCACTCGGAATTGATGGAAGCGAGTGGTTTGCGATTCGAGTTAGAGAATGATGCGAATGCCGCCGCGTACGGTGAATACAAAGCCGGCGCCGGTCGTGACGCGCGCGATATTTTTTATATCGGCATCGGCGACGCAATTGGCGGGGCAATCATTCTTGACGGGAAACTTTGGACCGGAGCATCGGGATGCGCCGGAGAGATTGGACACATCACGATCGATACTGAGGGCGCTGAGTGCGTCTGCGGCAATACTGGTTGCCTGGAAACGATCGCCTCGGGTCCGAACATCGTGCGCCGCGCGCGCGAACGCCTCAATCGCGATTCAACCTCGTCTCTGTCGCGTTTGGCGATGCAGGAAAGTTTTACTGCCGGAGATTTGGCGCTCGAAGCAAACAACGGCGATGATTTTTCCGTGATGATGCTGGAGCGCACCGGCCGCTCGATTGGCATCGCGGTCGCCAGCATGATCAACCTTCTGAGTATCGAACGAATAATTCTGGGTGGCCCAGTCATGGACGCGGGCGATTTGATCCTTAAGCCAATCATCGCTGAAGCCCGCAAGCGTTCCTTCCAACAGTGTTTCGAGGCGACGAAGATTGGCGCGGCCGAGCTCGGCCCTGATGGTGTCGCCATTGGCGCTGCGCTGCTCGCCCGCGATGCGCAGTAAATCCTAAACACAAACGATCAAAAAGCATCATGAAACTAATTCTTGTTATTCTCCTCATATCACTTACCTTCACGGCCGCCGTGGGCCAACGCAAAGTAGAAGACAAAGGACCGAAATGTACTTTGGGGCTGGACCACGCGCCAGAGTTACGCGGGTTTCGTCTGGGGACGACTCAGCAAAACGTTTTGGCGAGATTTCCCGGCGTCTCGATCGAGAAACCGGATAAGTTTGGCCTGGCGAGATTGCGTTTTACGGTGATCGATTCCGTCGGTTTGATAAAAGGTCCTGTGACGCGTGAAAAAGCAGTGACTCCCGACATCTCGGCAAGACCGGAAGATGGCAGCGCGTTCGTTCTCGAGAGCACCAAATTTCCAGCATTCAACGGTGTAAGAAGAATTGAGTTCCGCTTTATCGATGGCCGGCTGTCATATGTTGCGGTCGCCTACGATGATTCGATCAAGTGGGACAACATCGATGACTTCGTCAGTACGGTTTCAAAGGCTTTGAGTTTGCCGAACGAGTGGCGAACTCCTGCTGATACCGGAGGCGACGGCACCGAGAAAGAATTGCGGTGCGATGCGTTTGCGATCTCCGCAAACGTCGGTACCGACCCTTTGGACTCGCGGGTCGGGGCGCAATTAACGGTTGAAGATCTGGCGGCTTGGGACTCTCTGTCGAAGCGACAAAATGACATGCAGGAAAAAGCGAAGCGCGAAGCAGACGATAGGCGAAAAGGTTTTAAGCCGTAACGTTTGAAGCGTGGCCTTAGCCCCGGGGCTAGCCCGACCGTGAGGGAGGGCTCACTTGTGCATCCGAAGCGGAGCCCTCCCTGACGGTCGGGCTAATGCCCCGTTACAAACGTGGGTTCCTTACTCCAAAGTAGTTTCGCGAATTTTCTTTTCCTGTTCTTCACGAAACTCACGTAATTTCTTCTTCAATTCAGGCCGGCTGTTAGCCAGGATCGCGATCGCAAATAACGCCGCGTTTGTCGCTCCCGGTTTTCCGATCGCGAGCGTCCCGACCGGGATTCCCGCCGGCATCTGCACCGTCGCGAGCAACGAATCCAAACCATTGAGCGCATCGCTCTTCATGGGCACGCCGAGCACGGGCAGGATAGTGTGCGCGGCGATGACCCCGGCAAGATGCGCCGCGCCGCCGGCGGCGGCAATTATCACTTCGATTCCGCGAGACTCAGCATTGCCGGCGAACGCGCTCGCCAGCTTTGGCGTGCGATGTGCCGACATTACGTGCGATTCATGCGGGACCCCAAACTTCTCGAGGCTCTCAGACGCCGCGCGCATCGTGTCCCAGTCGGACTTGCTGCCCATGAGAACTGCAACCAGTGATTTTGATTTAGTTTTTGATTTACGAGTATTTGGCATGAGTAAAATAATTCGCGTTGTGGAGTCAGTACCATCCGCAGCGGATGGATCAAATGTTCAGGCCGGTAGTAGCGTCTTTATCCCACCCGCTGACGCAGGTGGTACTGACTTTCACTCTCCCTGGTCCAGTGAGTACCCGCGCTCGCCGTCAAAGTTGCACAGATTCTCAATCTTAATGAAATCAAAACCCGCGCCTTCTACTCTGGCGAGCAGTTCGATGATCTGTTTGTGCGAAATGACCGCGCCCTTATCGTTTGACATGAAGCGGCAGCGCCATTGATCAGAGCAGAAGGTTTCTGATTTTCCGCCGGGCCACACCTTGACGCCGCGATTGCTGACCATCACCAGTTGCAAACCGTCCGGCGCAACTTTCGCTAACGCGTGCCCGAGATCGTCCGGCGAGCCCTTGAGCCAATCGACAAAAACATCGACGCCGACCAATTCCTTTTTGGTGTCCGATCGCTCCTTGACGATCGTCTCGCCGTAAACTTCGGCGATATCTCCCTGGTTGTAACTAACTGTTTTTAGCGTGTTCGGTTTCTTGCCGAGACGTTCCACCACGGCCTGCGCGAATTCTTTGGTCCCGACTTTCTGCTTGCTGACGCCTTCGTCAAAAATGTCATAGGTGTGCACGCCGTCTTCGATCGTGCGCAGCCACGCGTTGTGCACACGTTCCGCCGTGGCGGTCTGACCGATATGGACCAGCATTAGGATCGCGCCCAGGAGTAAGCCAGACGGGTTTGCTAAGTTTTGTCCCGCGCGACGCGGCGCCGATCCGTGAATCGCTTCAAACATCGCGACATTCTCACCAATGTTGGCTGAACCCGCCAGCCCGACTGAGCCGGCAATCTGTGCCGCTACGTCCGAGAGGATGTCGCCGTACAGATTCGGCATGACGATTACGTCGAATGCCTCTGGCGTGTCGGCCATCTTCGCCGCACCGATATCGACAATCCAATGCTCGTTCTCAACGTCCGGATATTCCGCCGCAATTTCGTTGAAGATCTTATGAAACAACCCGTCGGTCAATTTCATAATGTTGTCTTTGGTAAAGCACGTGACTTTCTTGCGATTGTGACGGCGCGCGTACTCGAATGCGTAGCGAACAATCCTTTCCGATCCCGGCCGCGAAATAATCTTCAGGCACTGCATCACCTGATCGGTCTGGCGATACTCGATTCCGGCGTACAAATCTTCTTCGTTCTCACGTACGATCACGAGATCCATGCCGGGATGCTTCGTCTTAACGAACGGGTGATAAGCCACGCAGGGGCGCACATTCGCGTACAGTCCCAGCGTTTTTCGCACTGTGACATTCAAGCTCTTGTAACCGCCACCCTGCGGCGTGGTGATGGGCGCTTTCAAAAACACTCTCGTGCTGCGCAGCGAATCCCATGCGCTGGGAGCGATTCCCGAAGTATTGCCTGACAAATAGACCTTCTCGCCGATCTCAATTTTTTCGATCGCCAGTTTCGCGCCCGCTTCCTTCAGAATATGAAGCGTCGCTTCCATGATTTCCGGGCCAATGCCGTCGCCATACGCGACGGTGATGGGGATGGTTGGCATTTGATAATTGCCTTTCTATTCTGGTCTGAGAAGTTGACGAATATAAGACAAAAACAGCGAGTGAGCAAAGATAGCGTTGTGGCATAGACTTTAGTCTGTGCGTACTTAATCGACACAGACGGAAGTCTATGCCACGACTAGGTGATAAGATTGAGTTCAATGATGAATCCTCAGGCTTTCAAAACACTCGAGTTCGACTCCTTGCGCGACCTCGTGCGACAACGCGCGCAAACCGATCTGGCCCGAGTGCGGATCGCTCAGATCTGTCCCGTCGATGGCTTTGCAGAGTTGCAGCGTGAACTGCTACGTCTCAGCGAAATGATTGAGTTGCGCCAACGCGGAGCGCGGCTGTCATTCGAAGGCGTGGCCGATCCAACTGATTCAATTGCGCATTTGAGAATTGACGGGACGGCGCTCGATCCCCTGGCGATGCTCGATCTCGCGCGGTTGATCGAGAGCGCCCTTGATGCTCGCGTCACGATTCAAAGTGAACGTGAAAACTGCCAGGCGCTGTTCGAGATTGTCGCGCCACTCTCCCATGATTTGAAAAAGCTGGTTGCGACTTTGACGAAGAAGATTCTGCCGAGTGGCGAGCTTGACGACCGCGCCAGCCCGGAACTCGCATCGATTCGCCGCCAGCTCTTCAATGCTCGTTCGCGGATCACCCGCTCGTTGGAAAGCCTGATGCGTCGATCGAGCGAGGCGATCCAGGAAGAATTGGTAACCGTGCGTAACGATCGCTTCGTCATTCCCGTGCGATCGGATCATCAGGCGCGCATCAAAGGTGTCGCCCATGGTTCGTCGTCATCAGGAGCGACAGTTTTCATCGAACCCCTGGAAACGATCGAGGCTAACAACGAATTGCAGACACTGCGAGAAGCCGAGCAACGCGAGATTAGTGAAATCCTGTTTAGTCTATCGGAGGAATTGCGGCGTCATCTTCCGGCGATTGAACTGGCTGCGAGCGCGATCGGGGAACTCGATTTCATAAATGCCAAGGCTGCGTTTGGTGAAAGCTTTGATTGCGTGGTGCCGGAAGTAGCTGATCGTTTAGAGCCGGGACTTGTCCCGGCTAAGTCTGGCGGCACAAGTGCCGCTTCTAACCCGAACGGGTTACAAACTCTCGAATTTATCAACGCCCGGCATCCTCTGCTGGAAGAAAATCTTCGCGCCAGTGGCGGCACGGTCGTTCCGGTTTCCTTCACGCTCGATAGCGATCATCCGGTGATGGTGATCTCCGGCGCGAATGCGGGCGGCAAGACGGTCGTTTTGAAAACGGCGGGACTGCTTTCACTAATGGCGCTGTCAGGGCTACCGGTGCCGGCCGTAACCGCGCGCGTTCCCTTCTACCGATCGATCCTGGCGGATATCGGCGATCATCAATCGTTGGCCGCGAATCTTTCGACGTTCACTTCTCACGTTGGAAACATCGCCAGGATGATCGATTTCTGCGAAACGCCGGCACTCATACTTCTCGACGAAGTCGGCACCGGGACTGATCCCGAAGAAGGTTCCGCACTGGGAGTTGCGGTCGTGGACCATTTCAATCAGCGCGGCGCGCAAGTGATGGCGACGACACACTACTCAGGATTGAAGATCTATGCCGCCAACCAGCCGGGCGTTTTGAATGCGAGCGTCGAGTTCGACGAAAAGACTTTGCAACCAACTTACCGGCTGTTGGTAGGCATTGCCGGCTCGTCTTCGGGGCTGGAGATCGCGCAACGCTTCGGTATTCCGGCGGAGGTAATCGGCCGGGCCATGGAGCAAGTGAGAGGTTCGTCCCGCGCTTCGATCGAGTACCTGCGGCGCATCAAGAGCGAGGCCGAGGAAGCTGAAGCCCTGCGTAAAGCGCTGGATGAAGAACGCGCCGCGGTGGCGGAAAAGTTTGCGGCGATTGACGAACAGGCGGCAAAGCAGGAAGCAGTGCGCCAGGCTAAGTTGGAACGAGAACTTTCACGGGCGGTAAAGGAATTTGAAGAACACAGTCACGAACTCGTGGCGAAGATTGAGGATCGCGCCTCCCGTCTGAAACTCGACCGCGAAGCCGCGCGCCGCACGGCAGAGCTGAAACGCGAGGCCCAGCTCACTGCGCAGGCAGTGCGCAAGACCGGCCAAGCCGCTCGCGCTTCATCATCTCGCGTGCCCACGCTGCCCGGTGTTCGCGTAATTCGCGATGGCCAGGTGGTAAGTGATCTTTCAGACGAGCCTGAGAAAACCAAACCGATTCAAGACCGCGATGCGCGCGCTTCCCGCCAGGATATCCGCGGGCCCCAACGCGATCTGAAGGTGGGGGACAGGGTGCGTCTGCTTTCGTTCGGCTCGGTGGGAATAATCAATCACATTCGTGAAGACGAAGCTGAAGTACGCGTGGGCTCACTGCGAATGCGAGAAAAACTCGAGGACCTGGAGCTGGTTTACGAAGTCAATACGGCGAGTACCAGTTCGCGGCGTGATGAGGTCAGTAGCTCCCGCGGTAGCGGGCGGGGCAGTTCATCGCTGGAGGATATGGGACGTCGAGCTCAAACAACCGAAGTGCACCTTCATTCAAGAGAAGCAGATTCCAAATTCCAGACGGCCGAACTGAAATTGATCGGTAAAAAGACCGACGAAGCCGTCGATCTAACGGACAAGTTTCTCGACGAAGCTTTCTTGAACGGCCTCAGCGAAGTGCGCATAATCCACGGCCACGGCACGGGTGCCTTGCGCAAAGCCGTCGCGGGATTGCTCGCCGATCATCCGCACGTCGCGCGATTTGCAACAGCGCCGCAGGACCAGGGTGGGAGTGGCGCCACAATTGTTGAGTTAAGATCTTAAATGCGTTTCCCGCAAACTTTCATTGACGATCTCAAACGCCAGGCAGACATCGTCCGCGTTGTGCAGGATTATGTGAGTCTGAAAAAGACCGGCGCGAACTGGGTTGCGTGTTGCCCTTTTCATAAAGAGACGAAGCCATCTTTCTCAGTCAATCCGTCGAAAGAAATTTTTTATTGCTTCGGATGTCAGAAGGGCGGATCGGTCTTTAACTTTGTGATGGAGATCGAGCGCGCGACTTTTCCCGAAGCGATCAAGATCGTGGCCGAGAAATCCGGCGTCCCGCTGCCAAAGATGGTTGACGACGGCCGTTTTGAGGCGCGCCAGCGCGAAAGCGATCAAGTCATCGAACTTAATCAGTGGGCGCTTGCGTGGTGGCAGGACCAACTTCAGAGCAAGGCCGCGCGCAGCGTGCGCGAATATCTAAAGCAACGTGGCATCACCGAAGAGACGAGTCAAACTTTTAAGCTCGGTTTCGCACCTGACAGTTGGGAAGCGCTGTCGACTCATCTGCGGCAAAAAGGCGCGACGCAGGAGCAACTTGAGAAGAGCGGTCTGGTAGTCAAGAAAGATGAAGGCGGATCGTACGATCGATTTCGCGGGCGGCTGATGTTTCCGGTGTTCGATGCTCAGGGAAAACCGATCGCTTTCGGCGGCAGAGTTCTTGATCCGGAAGGTGAGCCGAAGTATCTGAATTCGCCGGAGACTTCGGCGTATGTAAAAGGTCGCCATCTTTACGGTCTTAACCTGACGCGCGATGAAATTCGGCGGGCAGGCTTCGCGATTCTGGTCGAAGGTTATCTCGATCTGATCGTCCCTTATCAATTCGGAGTTCGTAATGTGGTGGCGAGTCTGGGCACCGCGCTTACGCCCGAACAGGTTAAGCTGGTGGGTCGGTTTGCGCGCAAGGTAGTGGTGAACTATGATGGTGATCGCGCGGGCGTGCAGGCGGCGAAGCGGGCGATTGAAACGATTCTGGCAGAAGACATAGAAGTAAAAGTTCTGGTCCTCCCGGACAATGCGGATCCTGACGAATTCATCAGAAACACCGGCGTTTCTGAGTATCAACGACGCCGCGGAGAGGCACAGCCCCATATACAATTTGTGATCGATCAGGCGGTACGGGATCGTAACCTTCACAACCCGGCTGATAAAGCTGCGGCAGTCGAGGAGACGCTCCCGTTTGTTCGCGCTGTGCACAATCGGATCCAGAAGCGCGAATACTTTGACATTGCCATGGACAGCCTGCGCGTGCAGGGAGATCAACGCCGCGAACTGTGGCAGCAGGTCAAAGGCGGTGCAAGCACCGATGCGACCGCCGTTCAAAGGGTAATCACGCGAGCCATTAAGCCGTACCCTGCGGAGGAGGATCTGTTGGGTCTATTGTTGGCGAGCGATGAGTTGCGAAGCATCATTCTGCCCCGCCTCGAGCCGAGTGACTATGAAGGATTGGCGACCGCGCCGATTTTTTGTGCGATTGCGGAACTGGTGAGACAGGGCAAGGAAATCGGCTTTGCGTCATTGAGCGAAGCAATAGCAGATGACTCAACATCGGCAGAGATTTTGCCGCGAATAATGATGAATGAACTGGCTGAGTCCTTCGATGAATCATTGGCTCGCGCGACTGAAAATCTAAGAACTCTGAAACGACTGCGGGTTGAGCGCGCAATTCAGGAACTTGCACCGGAACTTGCTCAGGCACAGCGAGCGGAAGACACGGAAACGCTTTATCGCTTAGCAATGGAAGAACTCGAGCTGAAGAAACAGCGAGATGCTTTGCTGGTGCGGTCGGAATCAACCCAGACTCATTAATTCTTTTGGGCTCTTATAAACAGGAAGAATAATCGTGGCTATTGAAGAAAAAGATCGAGATGACGTGATGGATCGGCTGCTGCAACTCGGCGGTGACAAGAAATTTCTGTCCTACGACGATCTGAACCGCGAATTGCCCGAGAATGTTGTTTCGCCCGACGACATCGAAGACGTCCTGCAAAAACTGGACGCGTCGAACATTCATGTGGCGGATTCCGACGAGCGCTTGATCGAACAGGCAGCGGCGATCGCCACCGATGATGACGAAAGCGAAGAGGATCTTGAACTGGATCTCTCGGCCGGTGCGTTGGAAAAAACCAACGATCCGGTGCGGCTGTATCTGCGCGAGATGGGCGTCGTGCCCTTGTTGACTCGCGAAGGCGAAGTCGCGATCGCCAAACGGATTGAGCGCGGTCAGATCAAAACTCAAAAAGCGATCGCCCGCTCCCCAATCGCGGTTGGCGAGTTGGTAAAGATGGGCGAAGAGCTGGCGGCCGGAAAGATGAGCATTCGCGAGGTCGTTACCTTTTCCGAGCAGGCGGAACTCGCCGGCGAGGAAGACAAGGCCGACGAGTATCGCGAATGGACCATCGAGGGCATCGAAAATATCAACAAGCTTTTCAAGAACGCATTGAAGGAGTGGGCCAAGCTCCGCACCGAGATAAAGATCACGCGCGGTAAGAAAACCAAAAAGCTCACCCGCCTGCGTCGCAAGGTTGGCCGGCTGCGCATCGAAATCGCCGACGAGATCGGCCGTTTGAATATGACCGAGCGGACCCGTCAGCGCCTGATCAATTCGATTCGCAACGTGCAAAAAGAGGTCCGTTCCGCCGAACGCGAACTGTCGACTTACAGCGATCGGCTGACCAAGAAGCGGCTCAAGGCCGACGACATCAAGCTCTATAAGAAACACGTTTCGACCGCCAAGAAGCGTTTGCAACTGGTCGAAGAAGAGCATCACATTTCCCCGGTCGAGGTGAAGCGATGTCTTCAGGCCATCGTCACCGGCGAACATCATACGGGCCAGGCGAAACGCGAACTGGTTGAAGCTAATCTTCGTCTCGTCGTTTCCATCGCCAAGAAATATACGAACCGCGGCTTGCAGTTTCTTGATCTGATTCAGGAAGGCAACATCGGTTTGATGAAGGCCGTCGACAAGTTCGAGTGGCGACGCGGTTATAAGTTCTCGACCTACGCGACCTGGTGGATCCGGCAGGCGATCACGCGCGCGATTGCCGATCAGGCACGCACTATTCGCATCCCGGTGCACATGATCGAGACTATCAATAAACTGATTCGCACTTCGCGCGCGCTGGTACAGGAGTTGGGCCGTGAACCAACCAGCGAAGAGATCGCGAAGAAGATGGACATTCCGGTTTCGAAAGTGCGCAAGGTCCTTAAGATTGCCCAGGAACCAATCTCGCTCGAGACTCCGATCGGCGAAGAAGAAGATTCACATCTCGGCGATTTCATCGAAGACAAATCAATCCTGAATCCTTCGGACGCAGTGGTCGCGTCAAATCTGCGCGAGATCACTGACGAGGTTCTGGCCACGCTTACTCCACGCGAAGAGAAAGTGATCAAGATGCGCTTCGGCCTGGGCACGACGGGATCCGAGCACACACTCGAAGAAGTGGGCCAACACTTCGCCGTGACCCGCGAGCGCATTCGTCAAATCGAAGCCAAGGCGCTGAGAAAGTTGCGTCACCCCTCGCGCTCGCGGAAGCTCAAAGCATTTTTGGAGACAGTTCAGCACGGATAAGTATTAAGCCCTCTCCCTTTGGGAGAGGGTTGGGTGAGGGCTTAGCAAGGAAGAGACTCTTTTTGTTTTCTGTCTCGCTCAAACCCTCACCCCTGGCCCCTCTCCCAACGGGAGAGGGGAAGAAGCGAATTTATGAAAAAGATCGTCGAAAGCTACAGACGTAGACTCGCCGCTGAAGACGGTTGGGTGTTAAAGCGCGGGGCGCAATTGCGAATCGCGCTTTGCTATCCGAACTTCTATTCGATCGGCATGGCGAACCTTGGCTTTCAGGCGATGTATGAAATCTGCAATAACATTACTGACGTTTCATGCGAGCGAGTCTTCCTGCCAGACAGCGCCGGTAGCATGCGGGGCGCTAGCCCGACTGTCAGGGAGGGCTCATCTAATGATCATCGACGCGACGGCTCTGGGGACGAGGGAGCCCTCCCTAACGGTCGGGCTAAGGCCCCGCGTCATCCGCGCGCCGGTTCTGGCTACGATGTGCGACCGAACCGCAGTGGTGATGCCCCGATTGACGAGATGCGTGAGTATGAAAGAACGCGCACGCCTCTGCTTTCACTCGAATCCCACAGTCCGGTTCGCGATTTTGACGTCGTCGCTTTCTCGATTTCATTCGAAACCGATTACGTCAATATGGCCCGCATGATGCAGATGAGCGGCGTGCCGGTCTGGTCGAAGGACCGGACCAGACATGATCCCTTAATCGTAATGGGCGGCGCCTCGTCGTTTCTGAATCCGGAACCGATTGCCGACTTCACCGACGTAATTGCCGTCGGCGAGGGTGAAATCCTGGGACCAAAACTCGTCGATGTGATTTTCGAGAATGGCTCCAAAGAAGAAATTCTGACGGCGTTGGCGCGTCAGGGCCGTGGGTTCTATGTACCTGCCTTTTACGAAGTCAGTTATCACGACGATGAGACGGTCGCTGCGTATCGAGCGACGGAAGACGGCGTTCCCGCGCGCGTTGGCCGGGCGATTTCGGCTGAGAATCCAAAGGAAGGCAGCTTGCGCCGCGCCATTCGTCGCGAGCAAAAAGATCTTATCGATCAGTTGAGACGCGATGAAGTCTTCGCGCCCTCGACAACCATCTTCGCGCCGCAAGCCGAGATGGGCGATCGTTTTCTGATCGAGATTTCACGTGGCTGCTCACAGGGTTGTCGTTTTTGTTGGGCTGGTTACAACTACTGGCCGCCACGGGTCGTGCCCGCGCGCGACATCCTGGCAAAAGCGCGAGCGTGGCGATCAAAGACCGACAAGATTGGTTTAGTTTCAACTGCCGTTTGCGACCATCCGGAGATCAGCGAAATCCTTCAGGGCTTGCGTGCCATGGATTATCGCATCTCGGTTTCTTCCCTGCGCCTCGATCAAATTTCCGATGAACTGCTCGACGCGCTGGTTGAATCTCGCGATCAGCAAATCGCGGTCGCTCCTGAGACGGGATCCGATCGCCTGCGTCGCGTCATCAACAAAAATCTTACCAACGACGAGATCGTCGACATCTGTGGCGCCGTGTTCGATCGCGGCATGCTCACCATCAAGCTTTACATGATGGTTGGCTTGCCGACGGAAACAGATGAAGATCTGGAAGAGATGATCGTCCTGGTTGAGCGCATCAAAGACCGCATGCTCGAAGCCGGCAAGCGCTTTGGACGCGCCGGCAAAATCATTCCCTCGCTTAACGGATTCGTGCCGAAACCGAATACGCCATTTCAATGGGAACCAATTTGTGAAGAAAAAGAATTGAAGCGTCGTTTGAAGTTTGTCAGCAAAAAACTCGCTCGCATCCCCAACGTCGAAGTGCGCGCCATGTCCGCCCGTATTGCTCACGAACAGGCATTATTCTCGTCGGGTGATCGGCGAATTGCTCGCGTGATCGAAGCAACCGCGCGGCTCGATGGCGATTTGAATGCCGCGATTCGCGAAACTGCCGTCGACTTGCATTTTCACACGAGCCGTCGCCGCGCCTTTGACGAAATTCTTCCGTGGGACATTATTGATTCCGGAATCTCTCGCGATTTTATGCAGCAGGAAGACGAACGCGCGCACGAAGCTCGCTCAACGGCTCCCTGTCCGTCTGTCAATCAATGCACGCGCTGTGGGGTCTGTCCGACGACCTGGCTGGGCGAGGCTCCCGCCGCACTGGTTCAACTAAAAGCATTCGCAACTGCCGCACATCCCGCCGTCTAGTGAGAGACGCGCACCAATGCTGACTTGGAGCAACCGCTTCTACAGTTGGCTTTCTTTCAGCAGATAAACGTCTAAAGATTTGCGTAGCTTTACTTCGTCAGAAACGTCGTACTCTGCGCGGTGTAATCGAATTCGTAGTTATAAGTGTAGCCGGGAAATGAAATTGGACGTGTGAATTGGACGCGCACGGACATCCTCTTATCTTCGATCGTGGGGGTAATCACAGCCTCAGGCGGAACGTGATAATCGGGCTCGCTCTTTACCAACTGATCTCTGAGCCAGGAAGTGCTGTTGCCCTGCGCTGTCCCCTGGTTAACCATGTTCTGCATCACATCTTTGAAGTAGTACGCGTCGACGGCCACTGGAATGTAAAGGCAACCAACGTAAATGATCACTCCAAAAATTATGATAAAGACTATTAGTTTCAGACGCGCGCCGCCACGTTCATTGTTCGTGATTGTCATAAGGTTGGATAACTATCTTCAGTAACTGTCGCTTTTATCAAGGGGTTTGCAAACCAGCACGCAACGCTCTGCGTAACGCGCGCGTGCTGACCTCGCGGCCATCGACGATTCGCGCGCTGCCAATCGCATCGAGCAGAACCCACCTGATTTGTCCGCCGACCGACTTTTTGTCGCCTTTCATTGCACGAATCAATTTATCAATTTCTACGTCGTCTGCGGGCGGCAATGGGCCGCACGCGCGGACCGCGCTGCGCAACAATTCTAACTCGCCAGGCTTCAGCATGCCTAGACCCTTTGAAATCTCGGCAGCGACGATCATTCCGTGGCCCACCGCTTCACCATGACGGAAGCGCCGGTAATTCGTAACGGCTTCCAAAGCATGCGCCGTCGTATGACCGAAATTCAATATCTTTCGCGAGCGTCGATCGGTGCGGTCGGTTGCTTCGCGCTCATCGCCGGCGACTATCGCAGCTTTGAAGCGGCAGTGCGCCGCGATCGTGGCGGCAACGTCGATGCGCACGCCTCCGGCGTGCTGCACACTGGAAGCGTGCGTACCGACACGTTCCAGCAATCGAACAGTTCTATCGAACAGCTTTCGATCGCCGGCCGCTCCCTGCTTGATCGCTTCGCACCAGCCCGCCGTCAGTTCCCGCTGCGGCAGAGTCTGCAGAGTGTCGGTGTCGATCAGAACCAGACGTGGTTGATGAAAAGCTCCTACCAGATTTTTTCCGGCTCCAGTGTTAACGCCGGTCTTGCCACCAACCGAAGCATCGATTTGCGCCAGTAGTGTTGTCGGAACCTGGATGAACGCGACCCCGCGCAAGTAAGTGGCCGCCGCGAAGCCGGCCAGATCCCCGACGACTCCGCCGCCCAATGCGACCACTGCATCATTCCGCTCTAATCCGGATTTGCTGAAAAACGTAATCGCCTGTGCCAGCGAGCGCATTGACTTATGCTGCTCGCCATCTTTCATCAACCAAACGCTAACGTCAAAGCCTGACGAGCGAAGCGCGTGCAAAACTTTCTCACCAAACAGATTAAATACTTTTCGGTTCGAAATCAGCGCCGCCCGGCCTGCGCCGGGGCCCATCGCCTTCCGCCCGGCTGCGCCGATGTCGGCGATTAAACCGGATCCAATTCTGATTTCGTATTTGATTTCGCGCGCCGGCACGCGCACATTAACAGTCTGCACGGACTGAATGTATCGCGTTTGGTGTGCGGCGCGTCAAGTTTTCGCACAAATGGCCGCATCTTGATGGAAACGCCCGGACATTGAACCTTTTTCTTTGTAGTCATCTCTGGAATTCGGGGCGCCGGGAGTTTAAACTTCCCGAATACTCAACAGGCGTGGCCCGTTGCCCGGACACGTCTCATTTTTGAAAGGTAAACAACGATGTCGCGAAAGAGTCTCTGGCTTGGCCTCATAATGGCCGTTATGGTCGCGTCCCTGCTCTCATTTCACGTGGACGCGAAACCGAAGAAAAAGAAGTACGTAACCCCATCAGGACCCCCGACGCTTTCGCTGGTGGCGGAACCGATGGTCATCAAGGCCTGCGAGGACAGCCACGTGCAGTTGGCAGCGACCGCGCGCGCCACTGACGGCGCCAAGTTGCGCTATCGCTGGACCGTGAATGGAGGCCGACTGAGAGGCGACGGTCCCAGTCCAAACTGGGACCTCGCGGGAACACAGCCGGGCACCTATCAAGCTGTCGTCGAAGTCGACGATGGTCGCGATCTTAGTTGCGTAGCTTTTTCATCGATTTCAGTCGTTGTGCTTGATTGTCCGCCACCGCGAGCTCAGCCAGTCTGTCCGACGGTCAACGTCTCTTGTCCCGAAGCCACAGGCGAAAATGCTCCGGTGACGTTCACCGCGAATGTGAGCGGCGGAACGCCGGCGCCCGGTACGACACCAAGCTTCAACTGGACCATCTCAGCCGGCCGCATCACGAGCGGTCAGGGAACGCCGAGCATCACCGTCGATACGACGGGCCTCTCGGGTCAGACCGTGCGCGCGACTTTGGACATCATTGGTTTCGGCACGCCGTGTCCCGCAAGCTGTTCGGTGTCCATTCCGATCATGAACAAGCCGCGCAAATTCGACGAGTACTATGACATTGCCAGGAATGACGAGAAGGCGCGACTGGATAACTATGCGATTCAATTGCAACAGGAACCAGGATCGCAGGGTTACGTGATTGTCTATCCGTCACGCAAGGCCGGCGGGGCGCAGGCGCAAGAGCGGTCACAGAGGATCGTTGACTACCTCGTTAATACGCGCGGTATTGATACGCATCGCGTCACGACGGTCATGGGTCCAGCACGCGAGGGTTGGGTTGTCGAATTGTGGGTCGTTCCCGAAGGCGCGCCGCCTCCGGTGCCACAACGATAAGAGCTTCCCTAAGCTGGTTCTTGAAACACGAAACTGCGGTGCTTCGGCGCCGCAGTTTTGCTTTTAGGGTCTCTCACCGTTTTTCGAAAAACGACGCGGCGGCCTTTTCAGTTTCTTCCGGCGTCTGCTCCTGCAACTGCTGATTGATGCCCCAGTTATGACCAAAGGGATCGAGGAACTGGCCATAGCGCGCCCCCCAGAACATGTCCTGGACCGGCATGACGACTGTCGCGCCGCGCGCGACCGCGAGTTCAACGATGGCGTCGGGATCGTCCGTCATCAAGGTGATGCGCACGCTGGTGCCACCAAGTGTTTGCGGCGTTTTGCATGAGCCGCCTTCCTCTGGTCGAAACTCGTCGCTGACAAAAAATTTGTGGCCGTCGAGCATTAATTCGCCGTGCATCAGACGCTTGCCATCGGGCGCCATCATGTTATGCCCCTCTTCGGCGCCGAACACTTCTTTATAGAATTTCAACGCAGCCATTCCGTCGCTGACAATCAGGTGAGGAATAAATTGATCTTCTCGCGGCATTGGTTACCTCCAGTAAGAAACCGTAGAGCTGACACTATACACCAACCTCAGGAGTGAGGCGCTCTACCCAAAACCTGGCCGGCCGCGAACTCCCACCGCTGCCTCTTTGACGGTACTGCTGTACTTATGTATATTAGTACCTTCGCAAAAAAAAGGAACAAAAGGACAATCAAAGAGCGTTATGAAAAAAGCTAGGACCCGGACAAGCGCCGCAATTAGCAAAGGGGTACTCATCGAACGCGTGCAGACCGGTATCCGGATCGAAAAACGTCTGCTCAAGGTCCTGAAAGCACTGGCTGAATATCACGATCTAACGCTGGGCGATCTGCTGGAAGGCATTGTGCTACATGCCTTTGACGGCCGCCATCCGTTCAGCGAAGAAACCCGGCGCCGGATCGTCGATCTGAAACAGATTTATCGGCTGGATCTCAATGCCGATGCGAGTCATCGATTGCTGGAAGCGGAAAACAAGCAAGGAAAGCCGAACGCGAAACGCGCCGTCAAAGGGAAGAGATGATGGTTTCTATGTCAGATGAAGAATTCATTCGCGCATTTGAAGCCTGCACGCTTCCGGCTGACCGTTTCCATCATCCGGAACACGTCCGCGTGGTCTGGTTATACCTGCACCGATATTCAGTGCTGGAAACACTCGCGAGGTTCTGTGAATCTCTCAAGCGGTTTGCGTCTGCAAATGGCAAGGCCACTCTCTATCATGAAACGATCAGTTGGGCGTACGTCTTCCTGATTCATGAACGAATGGCCCGGAGCGCTCGCGAACAGACCTGGCCGGAGTTCATTGATGGGAACATTGATCTGTTCGATTGGCAGACCAGCATTCTGAAATCGTATTACCGGGATGTGACGCTTAAATCAGAACTGGCCCGGAAGACATTTGTCCTGCCGGATCGATTCGAACCTCATAGTTCACACGGAGATGCTGAGGTGCAGTAACGATCGAAATCAGTTTTAACCGCGATCGCGTACAAACAAGGACATTTCCCAAACGACGTTTACATTTTGCTTCGGTTCGCTGTTAATTTCTTGGGTGCGATCAACGTCCAGGCCTCGTGGATGTGCAAAGCCAGTTCCTTATCGCTAACTTGATCGACTTCTATTCCGATCCAACCACGGCAACCCACGTAAGGCGGACTATAAAACTTATTCGGCGCTTTCTTGATCAGCATTTCCTGAATTCCAATTGCCGCCGGGACCGTCACCGCGACGTGGCCATCGTCGTGATGGTTGTTCGAAAACATGGCGAACACTTTCTTTCCGACGAACCAGGTTGGTTCGCCGTGCGAGATCTTTTCCCATGTTTCAGGCAGCGCCAGACAAATGCGTCGCACGCGTTCGATCTGGCCGGCGCCAGGAGACTTTGATTTGGTGCCTGGTTTCATTCGCTTTTTAGTCCCAACGGATCCTTGACGTAACATCGGGGGAACTCCGGTTCGTCTTTCCGAGATTATTACTCATTCGGTGATGCTCCTCCCATCTTCGCATCCGGGTCATTCCTGTTCGTCAGGAACATCCAATCCGCCGTAGGCTTACCGGTCCATGCCCACACGATGTAGTCCACTCTGGGCGGTTCGCCGCCGGTTTCCCGCAAGCGCGCATTAATCTGACCGCGATGATATTGGCTGTGAAGCGGCACCTGCAACATCATTTCAGCGAGGCTAATTTTCTCGGGTGCGCGGCCAAGTTCGCGTTCGACAAACTCTGTCCAGGGGAGTTGCGCGGGTCTTTGTATCACTTCGTCGGTGAGCGCCTGAAAGTGCGCGAAGACTTCCGGGTAGTAAGTTTGCGCCCAGGCGATCAGCGATTCCGCGTCATCGAACGTGGGATACGGCAAGTCGCGCGGTTCACCACGCCACGCTCGCAGGAACGCGCGTTGGACCAGGTGAAGATGATAAAAGAGATTGCGGAGCTTTTCGTCGCCACCTGCATCCGGTGAGGCGAAGACTGCCCGCCACACGGAAGAGTCTGCCCACTCCATGTGCCGGTAAAGCTCGCTGAGAAAAACCAAATTCATTTGCTTATTCCGGCGCTGAATAACTTGATCTCTTGCGCGTCTTGCGTCAGCTTCATCAAGCGATCGAATTTGAAACCGATCTTGTTGAGCAGCCTGGCCGAGGCTTCGTTCTCAGGGCTCGTGATTGCCAGCAGTTTTTCAATTTCGAGCTCGTCGCGCGCGTGGTCCATCACGGCCGCGGCGGCTTCGCAGGCGTAACCCTGGTGCCAGTAAGCAGGCAGAAAAGCAAATCCAATGTCCGGATCGGGAAGAGTCTCTCTCTTCAATACCCCGCAGATGCCGATCGGAGTCGTCTTCATTTTCAATTCGACCAGATACAAGCCAAAACCGTGCGCGTCATAGCTCTTCACTGGTCCATCGACGATATAGCGCCGCGCAGCGTCGAGATCGCGCACACCTTTATCGCCGATATAGCGAATGAATGACGGATCGTTGAGTAGTTCGAGAATGAACTCAGCGTCGTTGTCCGGCGACAGATGGCGCAGTCTTAAGCGTTTGGTTTCGAGAATGATCAATGTCTGCCGATGATACCCGGGACTCGTTCAGTGCCAAAGCGTCGACTTACTGGTAATGTCTCAACCTGAGGGGTGAGGTCAGTACCGGGAGCGGTAGCGACCGGGTCGCGGTTGATTTCCGATACGTTACCCGGTCGCTATCGCTCCCGGTACTGACTGCATCACGACAACATGAACAAACAACTATCGGCCATTGAAAATTTTCGTAGGCTGCACGAATCAGGGTGTTTTGTCCTGCCGAATCCGTGGGACGCGGGCTCGGCAATCTATCTTGAACACCTGGGCTTCAAAGCACTGGCGACTACATCTGCGGGCTTTGCGTTCTCGAAAGGATTTGCGGATGGGCCGGCGCACGTAACGCGCGATCTGGATCATTTTCGCGAGATCGCGGCGGCGACTTCATTGCCGGTCAACGCGGATTTTCAGAACGGATATGCCGACAATCCCGACGGAATCGCAGCCAACGTGAAGGCATGCATCGCAACCGGCGTCGCTGGTTTATCGATTGAAGACAACAGCCGTCAAAATGATCAGCCGCTGTACGATTTCGATTTGGCGGTTCAACGAATCAAAGCCGCGCGCGCCGCAATCGACCAGTCAGCCATTTCGGTTTTGCTGACGGCGCGTTGCGAGGCCTGGCTAGTCGACGATCCCGATCCGCTCCGCACCTCGCTCGATCGTCTCGTCGCCTTTGCCGACGCTGGAGCTGACTGTCTCTATGCTCCGGGTGTCAGCGCGCCTGACGACATCGCTCAGATCGTGAAAGCCGTAGCGCCCAAACCGGTCAACGTTTTGGTCTCGTCGAATAATTGCAAACTTACCGTCTCTCAACTTGCCGATGTGGGCGTACGCCGCATCTCTGTCGGCGGCGCGCTGGCACGAGCCGCGTGGGCCGGATTCATCAAGGCCGCGAAAGAGATTCATGAACAAGGTTCGTTCGCATCGTTCGCGGATCTCACACCGTTTGGTGAATTGAACGATCTGTTCGCGGGTCGATCGTGAAGACCGTGAGGCGTCCTCTCTGTGGCTCTTTGTGTCTCTGTGGTGAGCTATGCTGTCAAGACATTAACCACAGAGACACCGAGAATTCGCAGAGACACAGAGAGCCTAAAATCATTTCCGCTTCGCTTCCCACCTGGCCGTAAAGCCTTCGGTGTGAAATTCACCGGCCAGCTTTCCGTCTTTTATCAAGCCCTCAACGGCGATCGATTCGTGATTCTTGAAATCAAAAATCAGGACTAGTCTGCCGTCGGCCCACTTACCTTCACGCACTGTCCCCGGGCCGGTATGTTCTGAATACACGGTGCCCGTTACTTTCGTGCCGGCGAGCTTGAGATTGAATGTCGCGGGTGTGGTCGTGTCGTGTACAAAGAACGAAACATTCCACTCGCCTGAAATCGGATCGGAATCTTCGCTCGCGATCGGTGCCGAGGTGGTCCGTTCATTACCCATGAACGCGGCATGATGCTTTGCGATCGCTGAACATGCGCTCAATAGAATGGTGGCGAATATCATCGCTGCTAAAACTGCTGGTGTTTTCAATCTCATCTGGTTCTCCTTATTCGGTCATAAATCTGTTGCACAAAAGGTAACGCTGAGTCTCTGACAAAGATTAACCACAGGTCTCGCAGAAAAATCGCTTACTGCCGAGTTAATGGACAAACGCCTTTTTGATGTTCAAGAATTGGGGCGATGGTGAGAAAGAAAAACCTTGATCGGCGCACACAACGCACGCGGCACAGCCTGACCCACGCCATGGTCGAGCTGGTTACGGAAAAGCGTTTTGACGACATCACCGTCCAGAACCTGATCGATCGCGCAGACATTGGCCGGTCGACTTTCTACACGCACTTTCGCGACAAAGAGGATCTGTTTCAAAAGAACTGGGAAGGCTTTGTCGATTTCTGCGCGCAACAAATCATTTGGGAGAAAGCCGGCAAAGGCTCATTCATGCCCATAATTTTTCTCTTCGACCACCTGAAAGATGTGCAGCCTTTCTATCAGGGCCTGGTGCGTTCGCGAAAGATCGATCCACTTTTCAAAAGCGGCACGGACCAACTAAGCCAGCGGATCGCTGAGGCTTTGAAAACAAGAGCGAAACACGCCCCGTCAATTCCGATTCCGGTGCTGGCGAATTATCTTTCGAGTGAATTGTTTGGGCTGCTGAAATGGTGGCTCGACGAGCGTATGCCTTATCCGCCTGAGCGCATGGACCAAATCTTTCACGATCTCGTCAATCCAACGTTGAATTCCGTACTTAAGTAAGCGCGGTTGCGCATTCGCTTATCGTACGGCAGAACAAACCACCGCACGCATTCTCGCCCGCACGGGCGCGTCGCCGCATTGAGCGACAACCTGTGAAGCGATCGCGTCTTCGATGGCGGGAATTTGCGACTCGTCGCGCTCGCGAATTGCGGCAATGACGGGATTTCCGTGGACCAGGCCCTTCGTGACCTCGGGCGCGGACTGTGCGACCGCAGGAAGAGATACAATCGTGGATTCAACGTTGCGAAATCCGGCTTTCGTCAACAGCGTCCGAATGTTTTCAATGTCGTGAAACGAAAATGGAATCTTGTAAAAGCTGGGAGGGTTGTCGTCAAAGAATTTTGAAATGACAGTGTGGGCAATATGCGGCAGATCATTCTCTTCGATGGCGTCCCACACGTTGAAAAGAAAGATGCCGCCAGGTTTCAATACGCGGTAGATTTCGCTCGCAGCCTTGTCCTTGTCCGGAAAAAACATGACGCCGAACTGGCACACAACTGCGTCAAAAGACTGGTCTTGAAAAGGAAGTTCGGTTGCATCCGCTTGTTTCCATTCAATTCCTTCGGAATTTTCTAACTTCTGTCGGGCAAAGCTAAGCATCGCCTCGTTTAGATCGGTCGCGATGAGTTTCGCGTAGGCGGGAAAACGCTCGCGCAACCGTCGCGTCAAGACACCGGTGCCGCAGGCGAGTTCGAGGACCGATGCGTCCTTCGCAAGATCGAGCCGCGCAACCAGATCATCTGCATAAGGCGCAAACAGAACCGGGCCCAGATACCCATCATAATTCTCCGGAATCGAGCCTACAAAAGCTGCGTTATTGCCAAACATTTCTAATCCTCTCACCGGCTACGCGGTACATTATCGGGAAAACCATTCTTCGTTCAAGACTCTATGCAGTTCGCCGAATTCGCAGTAGAATCCCGCTCGCCCTTGAGCAGCTGGGCAATTTGCAAGAAGCGCTCAACATAATGCTCGAGCAACTAATCGAAGCCTGGCGGATAAATCACCACGTCACGCTCAAATTGCTTAAGGCGCTGCCGGATGAAGCGCTGCACGCAACGCTGTCGACGCGTGGCGGCCGCGACGTGGCACGTCAGCTTGCGCACCTGCATGAAGTGCGCGCCGGTTGGGCCGAGACTACAACGAAGGCGAACCGCGAAGCGAAGCTGCCGCATTTCGCGAAAGGTGAATCGCCTGCGAAGAAGCAATTGGCGGCGGCACTCGAAGCATCAGCCAAGGGAATCGAAATAACGATTCGCGAGTCGTGGGCCAGGGGCGGCAAGGTGACCAGCTTCAAACGTGGATTGATTCCGCTGATCGGCTACTTGATCGCGCACGAGTCGCATCATCGCGGCAGCATCCTGCTGACGTTGAAACAAACCGGCCACAAACTCGGCGATGAGCTGAAGTGGGATTTGTGGGATTGGAATAAGTTGTAATTTAACGCAAGGAGATCTGGATCTATGCCGACCAAAAATCTTTCGCGCATGCTGTTCATTATTCTGATGGTCGCTACAGCTGCGCTCGCTCAAACTCCGCGCCGCCCGCTCAAGCTCGACGATCTCGCGCGTTTTCGCAATGTGGGTGATCCGCAGGTTTCGCCTGACGGCCAATCGGTCGCCTATACCGTCTCAACCATCGATGCGAAGGAAGACAAGGGCAGCACGCACATCTGGATGACCGGCTGCGACGGCCGAAATGATCGCCAGATAACATTCAGTAACGACAGCGAAGGCTCGCCGCGCTGGAGTCCCGACGGAAAATTTCTGGCCTTCACTTCGTCGCGCTCGTCCGGAAAACCAGGTGTCAGAGGTAGTCAGGTTTGGCTGCTGGATCGCAGCGGCGGCGAAGCTTATCAATTGACTGAGTTGAAAGGAAGGCTGGCGGGTTTTGAATGGTCACCCGATTCGAAACGTCTCGCGCTCTTGATTGGAGATCCCGATCCTGACGCGCCCGATCCAAGTGCGACGCCCGTGCCGGGAACGCCGCCGAAGCCCCCGAAACCGATCGTGATCGATCGCTATCGATATAAGCAGGACGTGCAGGGCTATTTATTATCGGGCCGGCATACGTACATTTATCTCTACGACATCGCGACGAAAAAACTCGATCGATTGACGAAGAGCAAATGGGACGAGTCGTCAGTTTCGTGGTCGCCCGATGGAAGCATGATCGCTTTCATGAGCAATCACGCCGACGATCCCGATCGGGATCCCGCAGCGCAATTGTTTGTCGCCGACGCTAGACCCGGCGTTACTGAAAAGTCCTTGACGAGCGCAGACGATCGCGCCAGCCGCACGCGTCCCGAATGGAGTCCCGACGGAAAATGGATCGCGTTCCTCGAAACTGACGAGAAGAAGTACGGCGCTTATAGCATGGAGCATCTCGCGATCGTCCCCGCCGATGGCTCCGCACCCTCGAAGCGCGTTGCGTCGAGCGAGGCCCTCGACCGCGGCGTTTCACAACCCCGTTGGAGCGACGATGGCAAGAATATTTACGCGGTGGTGACGGATGACATGTCCGTCTACGGCGCGCGTATTCCGGTGGGCGCGGGCAGTGCGGTTGCGATCACAGATAAGCCCATCGTCCTGGGACCGCGTCATAGCGCGGGACAATGCGCGGTGGCGATTTCAGGCGACGATAACCGTCCCAACGAGATTTATTCCGCAAGTGTCGCCGGCAGTAAATTGAAGTTCCAACAGCTCACTCATCAGAACGACGCGCTGATGGCCGAACTTCAGATTGGTCAAACTGAGGAAATTAGTTTTAAGAGCAAAGACGGCACGGACGTTCATGGCTTGCTGACTTATCCGGTCGGTTATGTGAAAGGAACCAGGGTGCCGTTCCTCTTGCGCATTCATGGTGGACCAAACGGACAGGACCAGCATTCGTTCAGTATCGAACGCCAGGTGTTTGCGGCCAATGGCTATGCGGTGCTGGCCGTGAACTATCGCGGCAGTTCTGGTCGCGGCCAGAAATATTCGCGATCAATTTTTGCTGATTGGGGCCACTACGAAGTTGAAGATTTGGAGGGCGGTGTCGAACGCGTGATCACAATGGGCGTAGCCGATCCCGATCGCATGGGCGTGGGTGGTTGGAGTTATGGCGGCATCCTGACCGACTACATGATCGCCACCGATCCGCGCTTCAAAGGCGCGACCAGCGGCGCGGGCACGGCGTTCACCGTCGCTTTCTACGGCACCGATCAATACATCATTCAATACGATTACGAGATTGGCCCACCGTGGAACCCCAAATCCTGGGAAACCTACGTAAAGATTTCTTATCCATTCCTGCACGCCGATCGCATCAAGACACCGACGCTTTTCTTAGGCGGCGAGCGCGACTTCAACGTGCCTGTGCAGGGCGGTCAACAGATGTATCAGGCGCTGCGCAGTCTCGGCATCGACACTCAACTCGTGATCTATCCAAACGAATTTCACGGCATCACGCGGCCGAGTTATGTGAAGGATCGATATGAAAGATATCTCGGCTGGTACGACAAGTATGTGAAGAAGAATGCGCCGCTGAAGAATGTAGCGGAGGGTGGCACGCCTTAACGCGACGCTTCAGTTAGGGGCGGGCTGCCCGCCTGTCGGACGAGAGATGCGATACAGAACCGCTCGCGGTAGCGAGCGGGTTTGACCATCGCGAAACAAAAGTAGATCAAGGGTACACTTTAACCTGCTTGCCACCGCAGGCGGTTCCGTAGATTAGAATCGGTAATCGACGAAACTATTTGTCAGTCGGGAAAGATTCCGCGCGCACAGTTGGCGAGATTCTTTTGCAATCTCTTCATGCAAGTAGCACGGTCGACGCCCTTGGCGATGCAATCTTCGAATCGCTTAACACAGGCTTCGATGCATGCCAGGTTTGGCGGCGGAAAAGAGGCGGCGGCCTTTTTCGCCGGCTTCTTGGCGGATTTTTTCGAAGCTTTTTTCGTCGCACGTTTGTTAGCCATGAGTTCTGACTCCTTAAGAAAAATGTCTGATCTTGGGTACTGCTGCAGTCCTGACGCACCGGAATCAACAGCTTGCTAAAAGACTGAACGCCTTTTGGCACAGCAGATTATCAGTTTGCGCGTTAAAGCATGCAGACAATATTCCGAGACGCAGCACGAGTCAACAATTTTTTCTCCGAGACGAGCGGAAAACCAATGTCCAAGACCCTCCTCTATCGTCTGTTCGGTGTCGGCAGGATGCCGGCGCAGTGGCGCACAACAATCGAATCAGAAGGTGTTGTCTTGTTTGACGAAGGCATTGGCGGTTCGATCACATATCGCGATTTCAGCGCGCCGGGGCGACGCTCATCCTGGCGGAAAGTGGCTTTTAGTGGGTCAATCGCCTTGACCAAAACTCGTCTGCTCGCGCTGCAGTATGCGAATCCGGCGATCGATGTTCCGCTCGACGACCCGCGCCTTAAGCAGATGCAATTCTCTGTCGAAGGTGAAGACAAGTTGTTGGTGGTCTTCAACGCAAACCTGTTTCATAGCGATTGGTCCGGCACGATTGAGTATCGCTTCCGCACTGAACAGGCTCCCGCTTTCCTGAAGGGTTTGGGGAGATCTTAGTGTTGGATTGATGCGACCAAATTAAAGACTTCACCACGAAGACACCAGGACACAAAACCAAAAAAGCACCAGCAGTCATCATTTGGTTTTGAGCTTTGTGGTTAGTATCTTTCTGGTTAATGTATTTTTTGATGAAGAGAATCTTAATCGCACTTCCGTTGGTTGCTTTGGTTACGCTCGCTTTCAGCTTCGCGGTCGCCCAGACAACTTCACTGACGGGTGATTGGACCGGCGAATCAAAATGCTTCGGCACCAATCCCAGTTGTCATGACGAAAAGATCGTCTATCACATTTCGGTCGATCCGTCGGATTCGACGAAGGTGAGGATCGCGGCCGACAAAATCGTCGACGGCAAACCCGATCCGATGGGCGTGACCGATCTGAAGTACGATTCCGCCGGGCAAACCCTGGCGGGAGAACTGCAGAATTCGCGATATCGCGGCGTCTGGGAATTCACGGTCAAAGGGAACGTCATCGAAGGCGGACTTTATGTTCTTCCTGAGCGAGCTACGGGGCGAAAAATACGAGTACAGAAAAATGAATCGATCAAAAAGGAACCATCAATGAGCGAGCACGCAACCGGAACTTTCGAAGTAAAGATGACACCCGCGGACGACAAGTCTGACGACAAAACGCTCGGCCGCATGACGATCGCCAAGGAGTGGCACGGCGATCTGGAAGGGACCAGCACGGGTCAGATGTTGACGGGCGGCGATGTGACGACCGGCTCAGCCGGCTACGTCGCGATTGAGAAGTTTACGGGGACCGTCAAGGGCCGCAAGGGAAGTTTCATTCTCCAACACAGCGCCACGATGACTCGCGGTGAAGGTCAATTGACGATCACGGTCGTTCCCGATTCAGGCACAGATCAGCTAAAAGGAATCAGCGGCAAGCTGGGAATCAAGATCGAGAATGGCAAGCACTCTTACGAGTTTGACTACAGTCTTGAATAACATCCTCGAGCCGACTAAACGCATTGTTTACTCGTTGCCGATCTTGCCGCTACTGCTGATCTCTTCCTGTCAGAAACAAGAGCGGCCGGTGCAGACTGCGCAACCAGTCCCGGCGTCATCGACCATTCCGGCGCGCCCGCCCGGATATCCTCCGCCGGTGATGAACCGGCCCTACCCGGCAACCGGGGTCGTGGTGCTAATCAATCGCAAAGAGGGATGGATCGAGATCAATCACGACGAGATCAAAGGATTGATGCCCGCAATGCAGATGGAGTTTTGGGTCAAGGACAAGTCGTTGTTTGATAATGCAATGGCCGGCGACCGGGTCGACTTTACAATCGTAGAGACTGAAAAGGGCGAGTACCTTACCGAATTGAAGCGAGCGACAAACAAGGCACGTTAACATTGCCGAAACGGGGCCTTAGCCCGACCTGCGCTTGCTAAGTCGCTGGCTGCAAGTGAGGACGCTCGCGCTCTAATCAATAGCGCCCCTATTCGTCGTCACCTCGCCAATATTTCTGCCTGAGCCAGGTATGCATGCGCCTGTCGCCAGTTTATCGCAACAGTGTAAGGAGCGGTCTCAAGAAATACTGCATCAGCGGATGAGCGAGATATGTCGCTTAAAGCGAGCGCCGAAACATTTACTACGCGCGGTTGATCCACCTGTCGCCACCAGTACGCGCCATCCCGAAAGGCGTCGAGCGCGTTTCGGAGTTTCATCTTCAACTTACTCGCGGGCATGCGCATGATGACTGGTTGTACTTCACGTGTTACTTCGGTCAGCTCCTGCTGAAAAGTCTGTAATGAAACGCGCGCCAGTTTGCCGTTCTCCTGGAAGTCTCCCAGCGAGCGATAAACGATCACGTCCCGCTCTAAACGCTTCAGCGCCGCAATCGCCCGGGCATTCCCGTCGCTGTCTGCCACTTCGCTGGTTGATTGATGGACGCGCGCAACTGCCTGCGCCCTCATCGTCGCGGAGCTCAACAGCAGAGTGATAATCGCAATAATCAGTGTGAGTCGGTTCATCTAATTTCGGTCTTATCGTGAGACTGGGGGTCCCACAATTCCTGACGCAAATCGGCAAGAATCGTGCCTACCTTACTTTCCCGTCATTTGCTCAAAACAGCTGTTCGAGTTTGTTCTTTCGCCAAGGCAGATCAGGATCAAGGCGGAAGATGCCGGGGACATGCCAGCTGCCATTTCGTACGCAGCCGCGCCGCAAAAACGGACGACTATGAGATCAACATTGCAAGGTCTAGAAACTCGCAATATGATGCGCCTTCCGAATCGGTTCCAGCGTTCTTGCCACGGAGACCGGAGAGGCACAGAGAAAGATGAGAATGAGTAGACGAAGTTCTGTTGTTAGTTTGTACTCCGTGTCTCCGTGTCTCTGTGGCTAATCATCAAGCGAGGTCTGGAAATGAATCGTCCAAATGAAACTGAATACGCACCTTATTATCAGGGCTATGTCGATCAGGTCAGCGAGAACGACATCGTGCACGTGCTACGCGGCGAGCTCGACGAGCTGGATGTTCTGCTCTCGCGCGTGGCTCCCGATAAAGAAACATTCGCCTATGCCGAGGGCAAATGGACCATCCGCGAAATCATCGGTCATCTGATTGACGGCGAACGCGTCTTTGGTTATCGCGCGCTGTGCATTGCGCGCGGCGAGAAACAAAACCTGCCCGGCTTTGATCAGAACGATTACATGTTGACGGCGCCATACAACCACATCGAGCTCGAAGACCTGTTGAGCGAGCTGCGGCTGGTGCGGCTTTCGAATATCGCCATGTTTCGCAGTCTGGATGAAGAAGCATGGAACCGCGTAGGCACTGCGAACGGAAATGAAATCACGGTGCGAGCACTGGCGTTCATCATGGGCGGACACGTGCGCCACCACATGAACGTGCTGAAGGAGAGATATTTGTCGAATCAGGTCAGCTAGTTACTTCACGGTATGAAATGGTTCGCCCCGCAGTGTCCGGTCGACGAGAAACAGCAGCTTTGGATCGAACAATCCAGCGCATGGATCGTCAAGCAATTTGAAATTCAAGCACGTGAGGTTGTTGTAGTTCTTCCGACCCCGGAGTTCTTTCCCGATACCTATCGGGCGGAGGAAGAAGATGTCGATGCAGTGCTGAAGAGAGTGTGCGATTACATGAGAGTTAGCCGTGATCGCCTGGAACTGGAGTTGTTCTCGGACAAGAGCAAAGAGATGCGCAACCATCTGCCAATGTTCGAATCGTCAGGACGCGGCGCGGCCGGAGAATATGTAAGCAGCGCTGGGCAAATCAAGATCCGGATTAGCACGGACCATCTAGACGATCCTATGAGTCTGATAGCCGTGATCGCACACGAACTCGCACACGTGTTGTTGTTGGCTGATGGCAGAATCTCAAGGGAGCGAAAGGACCACGAACACCTGACGGATTTGCTAACGGTGTGGTCGGGTCTCGGCATTTTCACCGCTAACTCCACTTTCAAGTTCAGGCAATGGAGTGGCGGATTCAAGCAGGGTTGGGAATCAAGACGACTTGGTTACCTGACTGAACAAATGTTCGGTTATGCGTTGGCATGGTTTGCATTCACCCGGGGCGAGCGAAGGCCGGCCTGGTCAACGTACTTACAAGGAAATAGCGGACACTATTTCAAGGCCTCGATGCGCTTTTTAGAAAAAGCGCGGGGTTCAAGGTCGACATGAACTTGATTCGCACATCCATCAAGCTCTTTGTGCTGGTTATTTCACTCGCATTCGCGGCGCCAATTCTGGCACAGCTGCCGACTCGCGATTATCGCCGCTCTCACGAGCGGCAGATCATCGATGAGTTCACGCGCCTGCTGGCGATTCCCAACGTCGCTTCTGACAAAGAGAACATCCGCCGCAACGCTCAGTTCATTTTCGAGATGATGCAGCGCCGCAGTCTGAATCCGCAGTTGTTCGAAGCGAAATCAACGAACACTCCCTCGGCAGTGTACGGCGAATGGAAAGTGGCCGGGGCGAATCAGTCGGTAATTTTTTATGCCCACTACGATGGCCAGCCCGTCGATCCCAAACAATGGACGGCGTCGCCACCGTTTCAGCCGACCTGGAGATCGGCGGCGATGGAAGCCGGCGGACAAATTGTGACGCTGCCGGCGAATGGGGAGATCAATCCTGAGTGGCGCCTTTATTCGCGCTCGTCTTCGGACGACAAAGCCGGCGTGATGGGCATCCTCACGGCGTTCGACGCGTTGCGAGCGCAGAATGCGAAGCCATCTTTCAACATCAAGTTTCTATTCGAAGGTGAAGAAGAAGCCGGCTCGCCGCATCTCGGCGAGATCATCGATCTGCACAAAGAGTTGCTGCAATCTGCCGCCTGGATCATTTGCGACGGCCCGGTGCATCAATCGGGCCGCAAGCAGGTTGTGTTTGGCGTACGCGGCGATCAGAACGTTGACGTCACTGTGTACGGCGCAAAGCGGCCGTTGCACAGCGGCCATTACGGCAACTGGGCGCCAAACCCCGCGATGACACTCGCGCGTTTGCTGGTGTCCATGAAAGACGATAGTGGTCGAGTGACGATTGCCGGTTGGTATGACGGCATAGAACCGCTCGGCGAGGCAGAGCGACGCGCCATCGCGGAAGCGCCGGCTTACGATAATGAGTTGAGATCAGAGCTGGGCTTGGCGCGGACCGAAGGCAACGGAAAAAGTTTGATGGAAGTAATCAATCTGCCGTCGCTCAACATAAACGGTATCAGCAGCGGCGACGTCGGCGCGCTGGCCCGCAACGTGATCCCGACGACTGCGACTGCGGTGCTCGATCTGCGTTTGGTGAAAGGAAACAGCTATAAGAAACAGGTCCAGCATCTGGTCGACCATATTCGCAAGCAAGGTTTCTTTGTGATCGATCATGATCCGACGGACGCGGAAAGAAAGAGTCACGCCTTGATTGCGAAAGTGTTTGCGCGCGCCGGTGGATATGACGCGGAGCGGACGCGCATGGATTTGCCGATTTCGATGGCCGTTGTCGATGCCGTGCAATCGACGTCGAAAGACAGAATCGTAAAGTTGCCGACCTCTGGTGGCAGCTTGCCGCTTTCAATCATCACTGATCGTTTGAAAACAGTTACGATTACCGTGCCGATTGTGAATTACGACAACAATCAGCATGCGGAAAACGAAAACCTGCGGCTGCAAAATCTTTGGGACGGAATTGAAACGCTGGCAGCGGTGATGATGATAAAGCCGAAGAATTGATTTGGAGTGCGGCGGCTTGACGCCGCTTTTCATTCGTTGCGTCTTGGCGTCTTTGCGTGAGTCCACACCTGGCCAGATAAAAAGTGAAAGACCAAAGCGCCGTCCAGCCGGCGCACTCCAAAAAAGGGGCACCAAATCTATGGAAAATAATTATTGGCCAAAGCCGCCACTAACACTTATTGCGCTGTTGCTCATTCTGCTCGCTGGCGCCGCGACGTTCGCGCAACACGGCGGCAAGGCGGAACCGGGGCGCATTGAATTCAAGCGCGGCACAACCAGCACGACGGTCAGCGACGTGGTTCGTGGCGATGAAGAAGCCGAGTATGTGCTGGCGGCGAAGAAGGGCCAGCGACTGATCATAAAGCTGACTTCAGTTCCCGTGAAGTCATCAGTCTTTCAATTGCTCGGTGAAGACAACGACACGCTCGGGCTCGAACACGATGCGAACTTTGATATCTCAATCGTGTTGCCAAAGACGGGTGATTACTTCATCAACGTAAAGCGGCCGACGGAAGCGAAAGGCACATCAAGATTCAAATTGACCGTGACGATCAGATGAAAAGATGCGCGGAACATTAGGCAAACTCTTGTTCGGTTCGATGGTACTTTCCCTAATCGTGTTTGCCGTCCCGGCGGCGCAGAATCCTGCTGCTAATTCACAAACGGTCGAAGTTCCAATTACCGAAGTCGAACTGGGCTGCCGGCTACAGTGGCGCAACCCGCTCATCATTGGCGACGATCAGGCCCTGCAGAAAGCCCTCGACGAGGGAAGCACCAACTACTGCAAACTCGATCGGAATCTCAAGATCGATTTTCAGAGGTACACGCTTATCCTGTTCACTGAGTTTGCCGATTGTCAGGCCATGATTAACGCGCGGGTCACAAAAGACACGGCGAACAAACTATATGTCGTGACGCTGGAAGAAAAGTATGGGGGCTGTCGCGGGATGACTGCGCACAGTTTCTCTTTGCTGGTGGAAAAGCTGCCACCGGACTATTCAGTTCACTTCGCCGAACCCAAACGTATTAGGTGAGGTAGCGAAATGCGAAGAATCATTGTTTACGTTGCCACCAGTGCCGACGGATTCATCGCGCGCAAAGATGGCGCGGTTGACTGGCTCGATCGGCCGCGCCCAAAAGGCAGTTACGAAATGGGCGAGTTCTTTAAATCGATCGACACGATCTTGTTGGGACGAAAAACCTACGATCTGGCGGTCCGCTTTCAGAAAGAGGGGAAAGCGATCCCGAGCATGGGCGACATAAAGCACTACGCGTTTTCTCGGAAGCCGCCAAAGAAAGTCATGGAAGGGTTCGAGTTCGTGAAAGAACCGATTAAGAAATTCACCAAACGTCTGCGCGCGCAGAAGGGCAAAAACATTTGGATGATGGGCGGCGGCGGTATCATCGCCTCATTCCTCGACGCAGGCGAGATCGATGAATTCATCATTCATATGATTCCCACATTTATCGGCGAAGGCATTCCGCTCGTCGCGCCGCATCATCGCACGGTGCCGCTGAAATTGTTGTCAGTGAAAAAGTTTTCTGATGGAGTCGTGAGGTTGCATTACTCCGTGTCAGAAGCCCGACGTTGAGTAAGGCGCGCAAGGAATAGTTAGTGATGAGAGGTGGTATAAGTTCGTGATAGTTCGTGTGAGTTCGTGGTTATTTCGTTTGACATATTTGTAACCACGAAACCACACGAAAAATAAAATCTTCACAAAATCGGATTGCTCTTTATGCTTCGTCTGCATTCATTTACGGCTATCTTTTTGGCTGTGATTCTGATTGCGTGTTCATCACTCGCTCAGGATCAAACCCATCCGACCTACGAAGTCTACGCGTTGAGCTATGGCGTCTATCCTGACTTTCCCGTCTCCGCATTGCTCACCGGCGCAGACAAAACGCGCAAAATTGATCTGCAAATGATGATTTGGCTAATCAAAGGTCCCGGCGGAAAAAATATTCTCGTCGATACCGGTTGTTATCACGAGAACGTCGTGAAGGGAAAAGGGATCAAGGATCTCATCAAGGCTTCAGACGCAATCGCCAAGCTTGGTCTCTCAGCGGCAGACATCACGGACGTGATCATCACTCACATGCACTGGGATCATGCGGACGGCATGGATCTGTTTCCCAACGCGAAGATTTGGATCCAGAAGGACGAATACAGTTATTACACCGGAGCAGCATGGCAAACGGGCGGCAAATCCGGAGGCATCGAGCCGGATGATGTGCTGACGCTTGTCAAACTGAACACCGCACACAAAGTGAACCTGGTCGACGGAGATGACCGCGAGATCATCGACGGCATTAAGGTCTACACCGGTGGCCGTCATACTTTTGCGTCGCAATACGTCAGCGTTCGCACTGCGAGCGGGACAATCGTGATCGCTTCCGACAACATGTACCTTTACGAGAATCTGGAGAAGCACGCGCCCATCGCGCAGACCTTCGACGCTGAGTCAAATCTCAAAGCACAGGATCGAATGAAGCAGATCGCGTCGCGGCCCGATTTGATCGTGCCGGGACATGATCCGATGGTGTTTGTGAAGTTTCCCAAACCCGGAAATGGTGTGGCGCGGATTCAATGAGAGTCGGAAGCCCGACCGTGAGGGAGGGCCGGATGGCGTAAGTTCAAGCATGAAGCACATTGATTGTAGGCCAGTCTGTTTTCGTCCCGTAGGGACGAGATGTTTATAGAAACGTCGCTCGAAATATTTCGTGAGCCCGTTTACGGGCGGCATATCATGTCGCTCCTAAAGGAGCTTCGGATTTGTGGTCCGATTGCAGTGCTATGAACATTCTGCCGCTATGCGGCTCAGCGTGTCGACTGATGTTTTTCCTCACAAGTAATTGGGCTTACTTGTCGCGAGCCTTGAATTTTACGTGAACTACTTTCTTAACCGGCTTTCTTGCTTCGAAGTCAACTAACGTACCCTTCTTAGTTTTGAACTTAACCTCGACCGGTTTCTTGACCGTCTTGTGCGCCTCGAATTTCACTTGATGTTTCTTTGCTTTAGCCATGGCTTTTTCCTCCCGATTGCACTTGCATACTAATGCTACGTTAATGACAAAGCTCGTCTTTGAGTTTTTTCATCGCCTCTTGCTCGATTTGGCTCACCCTAGGAGCCGAAACTCCCAGCTCAAATCCGATTTCCTGGAGCGTATGCTCTTCTGAAAGACCAAGCCCATGATGCATTTTCAAAATGACCTGTTGACGTGATGAAAGGCGGCTCATTGCCTTTGCCAAATGCTGCGCGCGATCTCTTTTTTCAAGAGATTCGGCTGGCGTTGGTGCATGCCAGAGCGAAGGATAGCTGAAGGACAACGTTTCCTCCGTCAATTCATCTATCGGAACCAACGCCTGAGAAATCACAAGTAATTCCCTCACACGGGTCTCCGATAGTCTCATCGTACAGGCAAGCTCCGCCGTTGATGGCTCCCTTCTCAACTCTTGTGCAAGTTTACCTCTGATTGCTCTCATCCGTTGCAACGCTTGATACTCGCGGTAGGATAAACCGACGGATCGTACTTCTCGCCAAACGGCCCTCTTGATTGCATCTTCGATCCATAACCATGCCCAAGTCTCGAACTGCGCGCCTCGTCCGCTGTCATAGGTTCCAAACGCCTTGACTAGCGCAATTCTGCCTTCCTGCATTAGATCGTCCATCTCAATGCCCGACCGCAAGTGGCGGCGAGCAATCGTGCGAATAATGCCTTCATTAGCTTTGAGCATTGCGACCATCGTCTCATCGTCGGGCTTTGACATTCTTATCTCCACAAAACGACATAACTCATATTGTTAACGCTGAAAATGCCTCACAATTCAGTCGGAATAACTAGAGGAGTTTGCAATTTCGGAAGCAAGTCAACCGCAGGTAGGGGAGCCCCTACGTCTTGATTGCCCATGCGCCACATCGCTGTTTGAAGATCTCTCACATGTTCCTCGGGCGCCATCAATCCAAGTAGATGTTTGATGAGTGTCGCCGTTCTGCGCCTTGGTGCACGTGCGACTACCAACCTTCCGGCCGATATGGCGATTCCTTCCCACGCAGGGTCTGCAAGGTCCCATTTGATCTGTGAAAGTCCTTGCTTCAGGATTAGTTCCCATTTTGTCGGGAATTGTTGTATTGCGGCAGCCGCGGCTTCGGCCAAACATTCGATCCCCAGCATCGTCGCGAAAAGGTACCTAGATCGCAGATCCGCCGGCTTTAATCTCCCGTCTTGTAATAGGGCCATATCAGGAAGGGATGGGAAAACAACATCGTCCCACACATGAAGCATAAAGCTCTTGCGTTCTTCACGCGTCGTCAATTCCGCACTAATCGCGTCAGCGAGCGCACACGTGCAACCGTAGAAAGTCGAAAGCGTTACAAAGTACGGCGATTTCGACGACAGTGACAGGTTAGAGCCCGTGAAGCCGACGCGCTTACTAAGGTAGCGTGACTCTCTCGCGACGTCCCGCGCTAGGATCGCTTCCTCTTCGCGATGTTCGAAAAGAATATTAAGCGACTTCGGCGTTGGCTTTGCGTGCCGGTTGAGATCCGAGAACAGCTGCTGTGTGTGTTTTAGGTTACGATGCGGAAGGATGATAACGGCGATCCGTTCCCTGGCCAGTTCTGGGCGCTGCTCTACTGCAATCTTGATTGAGGATAGGCGGTGCTGCCCATCCCCTACTTCTAGTGTCTCAGTGCCGTCGAGTTCGATCCAGCCCGATCCATCGTCATTTTCTTTCTTGAACCGCACTTCATGTGTCGGCTCTCCGTGCCGGACGTGCTCTACAACTAGCGCACCATAGAAGTGATCAGGATTATTCAGCAGATATGGCACCATTTCCTTCTTCACTCGACCTGAGTTCAGTTTTCGCTGGGTTAGAAGCTCAGGCGGCCAGTCATCCGGTGTCTCGCGGTACTTCACATGTCGCGCCACTTCACCGAGGCCCATCGTAGTAACGTAATACTTGGTATTTCCCATTTGCGCTTCAGTGGCTTGCAATCTAATCATTGACCCGCTCCTCCAATACGTACGTAGAATTCAGTGACAACGTACGCAGATACTATTTAGACGTACGTTCATCTGTCAAGGTTATAGCACGATCCGTAAACTTTATTAAGGGCTGATTTGAAGCTGCTTCGGAGAACCTAGCGGGGCGGTGTCTTACACGTCACTTGGAGTTCGGCGCGAGTCGATTGATCTGGGTCAAGCCTCGGCCGGTTTTAGTTTCTTCGGCAGTTTCTTCGCAGCTTTCTCGTCAGGCGGCGGGCTTTCTTCCTTCGTCAACTTATTGATCAGAAACTGCTGGATGAAACCGACGATGTTGCCCACCAGCCAGTACAGCAACAGCCCGGCCGGCGCGCTCCACAAAATATAAAGCATGAAGAGTGGCATGCCGACCGCCATCATTTTTCGCTGCAGCGGATCGGCTGAGGGCTGAGGCGTCAACAACTGCAAAACGATCATCGAGCCGGCGAAGAGAATTGGCAGCACACGCAGGAAGTAAAGAAAATAAGGCTCGGGTCCGGACAAATCAGGAATCCACAGAAACGATGCCTGGCGAAAATCTATCGAGATCGTAATCGCACTGTAAAGCGCAAATAGAAACGGCATCTGAATCAGCAAAGGCAAACACCCGCCGAGCGGGTTTGCTTCCTTCATCAGGCGCAGTTGCTCCATCTGCAACTCTTTCATCCGCGGATCGCTCTGCTTCATTCCTTTCAGTTTTTCCTGCAGCTCTTTCATCCGCGGCGCGTACTTCTGCGCCTTTTTCATCTTGCGCGACGACTGCCACTTGAGCGGGAAGAAGAGCGAATAAATAAAAATCGTAAACAGAATGATCGCGATGCCATAGCTTCCGGTGAGCTTTTGAAGTTTTTGGATCGACCAAAGAATGGGCACGGCCAGAAAGCGGCGCATGCTGCCAAGGAAACCGTAGTTAATGACCTCGCCCAGATCGACCGCCGGCCCGCCGAGCTGCTTCACGTCTTCACTCGCTGAGCCGAGCAGCCGGTGATCTTTTGGACCAACGTAGATTTCAATCTTTGATCCATCCGCGGCGACCGGAACGAATCCTGTAACTAGAAAGCGCTGTTCAGGTTTGCCGTTAGTCTGGTGTTCGTAAGGAATGGTGCGGTATTCGAGGCCCGTTGTTTGTCGCGCCGGTACGGCCACCATGCTGAAATAGGTATCATCCACGCCGGCCCACTGGACTGCACCATCGATCGCGTCACGGTCGACAGGTTTGGTAACCGGCGCTTTCAGACCGACCCATTCGAACAATGAACTGAACACGCCGTTGTTGCGCTTATCGGCGTGAATCTGCAGGGCGTTGATGCGGCTCACGGCGCCGTTAACCGAGGCGATGCCTTCCGGCGCGTAGAGATAAAAACTGTAGTGATCGATGCTTTGATCGCCGATGTTTGGCCCAATCACGATCTTGGCGTCGGGCACCGGTTGATTGTTGCGCGCGAGTTTCAGTTCAACTTGTGCGACGTATCGATCAGCAAAGAATGTGACTCGTTTCGTGGCGTCCAAGCCCGTCGCATCATCGTGAACGACGAAATCGATCTGTTTCGACCCGTCGGGGATATTGATCGTTTCATCGCCGCTACCAGCGTTGGGGCCCACTGTTCGGTAGTTTCTATTCGCGAGAGCGCCATCAATCGCAGCATCGCCCGTCGTGATTTGGAAGGGCCGAAACAGTTGATCGGCCGCGACACCCGTTGGTGGCGTGGCAATCAATTCGAGCGGCTCTGGTTTGTTTTTGGTCGACGACGCAGCAAAGAGATCCCGTCCGGTGTTCTTGTTCCTCTTGATGATCCAACTGGTAGCGACCGCGCCGCGGGTATCAAAAGTGGCTTCGTATAAAGGCGTGACGATGTGCAGCTTGCGTTGCGGCATGCTGTCCGGTGTCGGAGCCGGAGATGCTGTTGCCTGGGCTGGTGCTGGAGTCGCGGTTGCCAGGGCCTGGGGGCTTGAAGAAGCCGACGGTGACGCAGTTTGCTGAGCATTCGCGTTCGCATTGGCATTCGGCTGCGGGGCCTTGGGCGGCGGAAAAAGATAAGTCCAAAGAATAAGTACGGCCGCCGAAGCGACCAACGCGAGGATGAATCGTTGCTGCTGTTTCATTATGGAGTGCGGCGGCTCGACGCCGCTTTTTCATGTTCGTGTTTGGTTATTTCAACAAAGCGGTGACAAGTCACCGCACTCCAAATCACTTCACCGGATCATAGCCACCCGTGCTGAATGGCTGGCATCGAAGCAATCGCCAGATTGCCATTCCGCTTCCGCGCACAGCGCCGTGTCGTTCAATTGCTTCGCGCGCATATTCGGAACAAGTCGGAACGAAGCGGCAAGACGGCGGTAACCAGGGCGAGATTACTGCTTTGTAGAGCTTCAAAACCGAAATCAAAATAAACCGCATCGCTTACTGCTTTATTCCCTCTCCCTTTGGGAGAGGGTCAGGGTGAAGGTTTACTGCCGCCACCCCATAAAGTTTTTCCTTCTCCCGCACCGCGCAAGCACGAAGAGTAAACAGAAAATTAAGGGTTGTGTGCGCTAGACCCTCACCCCAGCCCTCTCCCACAGGGAGAGGGAGTCAAAATCAACTTCGCCCCTCACCTCGCGCGACTTGTTCAACGATCCTACGAAACTCGGCAAAGCGAAGTTCTTCTTCAGACTTGAGCAGAGACCGCTTGGCGTTAATGACCCAATCGTATCTGCGTTCCAACCCGCTCAGTTCATCTGCGCTGCGGCGAAAGAGTTCGCGCAACAAGCGGCGCGCGCGATTTCGATCAACCGATTTTCCCACCGCCTTGGTTGAGGCGGTCACTCCCAGCCGGTGATGATCCAATTCGTTCTTGCGCAAAAAAGCGGCCATCAAACGGCCGTCATAACGTTGCCCTTCGGCATAGATTTTCTGGAATTCGGCGCGCGCGCTGAGGCGACATCGCTTAGGCAACGCGTTACTTCGTTTCACCAGCGTCACCATTTAATTCAAAGCCGGTCGATTAGTAGTGCGACGGGGTCAGTCGTTTGCGGCCTTTGGCGCGGCGGCGCTTGAGCACCAACCGGCCATTCTTGGTCGCCATGCGGGCGCGGAAACCGTGCGTCTTGGCGCGGCGGCGATTGTTCGGTTGAAAGGTTCGCTTCGGCATAGTTAAGAATTCTCCACTTCAAGGAAAAGACCTAGCCTAATGGCCCACGAATATGATGTCAAGGCAGGAGCAAAGCGTGCTTGACGCGTCGCAAAATCGCGTGTTAGCCTTCAAAGCTTTTGGCACACATGCAGTTGGGCACTGTATAACTGAAGACCCTGATCAGTCTTTCAGTGAAGCCGAAACTTCAGATCAGCGGTTTCGGGATCTGAATCAAATCCCAGCTAAACAACTTATGCCTTTCGCGCTCGGCTTTGCCGAAAACTCAATTCAACTTGTGCCTGACGGCACGTTGATCCTGCACGTCATCATCATCCTGGTGATGATCTATGTGCTGAACGCCACGCTTTACCGGCCCGTCAATCGGATATTGGAGTCGCGCGAGAAGCGCACCCGCGGCCGTCTGACTGAGGCGCAGGAGATCATGCAAAGCGTCGGTGAAAAGGTCGGCGAGTACGAACGATCTTTGCGGCAGGCGCGCGCCGAAGCCTATGCGCAAACCGAAGCCCAACGCGCCGCCGCGATGAAGGATCGGCAACAGAAATTAAACGAGATGCGCGCACAGTTGACGCAAACAATCGCGCAGGAAAAGAAAACCGCTGAGCGGCAGGCCGGTGAGGCACGGGTCACCCTGGAAGCTGAGTCGCGGCGTCTGGCGCGCGAGATTGGCAGCCGTGTGCTGAATCGTCCGCTCAGCGACGCATAGAATTCATTTAACCGATGTTTCTTTACCTAAATTTCGCTTTTCAGGACCCGCGCTGGTGGGATTACCCGGGCTTTGAACTTTGGAAGTTCGTCAACCTGGCGATCTTTGTGATCGTCCTGGTTGTCGCCCTGCGAAAATTTTTTGGCGTTCCGGAAATGTTCCGCAACCGAAAGGAAAGCATTCGGGCTGAGCTGGAGAAAGCGCGCACCGAGCGCGACGCGGCGCTGGCCAAATTGAAAGAAGTGGAAGAACGTTTGGCGAGTCTGGATAGTCAGGTCGCTACGATCAAAGAACGATCAATGATTGAAGCCCGGGAAGAGCGTGAGAGGATCGCGCGTTCTACTCAGGACGAGATCGCCAAGCTAACCGCACAGGCGCAACGAGACATTGAGAACGCCGGCACGGTTGCCAAAGCGGATTTGCGCCGCTTCACTGCCGAACAAAGCGTGCGATTGGCTGAGGAAATGATCAAGCGTGACATCCGTCCGGATGATGATGCGCGCCTCTTTACGCGCAGCATCGAAGAAATGGGAGCCACGCGATGAGTGTACAAGCGGTTGCCCGGCGTTATGCTTCGGCGCTGGCCGATGTTGTTTTGGCGCGCAATGAAGCGCGCGAAGTTCAGGATGAATTAAAGACCTGGGATGAGATGCTGCAATCCAACCCGAACCTGAGAGAAGTGTTTGCCAACCCCACGGTAGCTCTGGATAAGAAGCGCGCGGTCTTGAACCGGCTGATAGAAATGGCCAAGCCCCGTCCCACGACTGCGAATTTCCTAAAAGTTCTGCTGCAAAATCAACGGCTGACGGAACTCGGTGAGATCAATCGAAAGTTCGCGCAGGTCCTCGATGAACGCGCCGGAGTCGTGGCCGCCACCGTAACCACGGCGCGCCCGGTGGCCGCGGCAGCTTATGAGCAACTGCGCGGGACGTTAGCCGGCTTGACTGGCAAGCAGGTCCGCATCGACTTCGTTACTGATCCGGAATTGATCGGCGGCGTGGTGACGCGAATCGGATCCACCGTCTATGACGGATCGGTGCGCAATCAATTGCAGCAGGTTAAGGAAAAGATGATCGGATGAAAAGCTGTCCTTTGTGCTTTGAACTTTGTACTTTGACCCTGGAGTGCAGAGACTCACTTTCAAAGGAGAACTAAGCACAAAGAACCAAGTACAAAGTACAAATCATGGAACCAATCAAAGCAAACGAAATTAACGAAATCATTCGGCAGCAGATCGAAAACTTCGAGGCGGGCGTGACCGTTGCCGAAGTCGGCACCGTGATCAAAGTCGGCGACGGCATCGCCGAAGTACACGGACTTGAAAAAGTCATGGCGGTCGAACTGCTCGAGTTTCCGCACGACGTCCGCGGCCTCGCGCTGAACCTGGAAGAAGACAAGGTCGGCGTCGTGCTGTTCGGTGATTTTCAAAAGATCAAAGAAGGCGACATCGTAAAACGCACCGGCCGCATCATGCAGGTGCCCGTGGGCCAGATGCTGGTCGGTCGCGTCGTGGATGCGCTAGGAAATCCGATTGACGAGCGCGGCCCAATCATTACCGAAGAATACAATCCGGTCGAGCGCATGGCTCCCGGTGTGGTCGATCGCCAACCAGTGAAAGAGCCTTTGCAAACCGGGTTGAAAGCCATCGACTCGATGGTGCCGATCGGCCGCGGCCAGCGGGAGCTAATCATCGGCGATCGACAAACCGGAAAGACTGCGGTCGCGGTCGATGCGATCATCAATCAACGGGGCAAAGACGTTATCTGTATCTATGTAGCCATCGGTCAGAAGGCTTCGACGATCGCACAAATCGTAAAGACGCTTCAGGATTTTGGGGCGATGGACTACACGATCGTGGTCGCGGCCACCGCGTCCGACCCGGCGGCCATGCAGTATCTCGCACCCTATTCCGGTGCGGCGATGGGTGAGTACTTTCGCGATCGCGGCCAGCACGCGCTGACGATCTACGATGATCTTTCGAAGCAAGCAGCGGCGTATCGTGAAATTTCTCTGCTGCTGCGACGGCCTCCAGGTCGCGAAGCTTATCCTGGCGATGTTTTCTATCTTCACTCGCGCCTGCTTGAGCGCGCGGCGAAACTTTCAGACGCGAAAGGCGCTGGTTCGCTCACCAGTCTGCCCGTCATCGAGACGCAGGCCGGTGATATCTCGGCTTACATTCCAACGAACGTGATTTCAATTACTGACGGTCAGATCTTTTTGGAGGGCGACCTCTTTAACTCCGGCATCCGGCCGGCCATCAACGTCGGCAACTCAGTTTCGCGCGTAGGCGGCGCGGCCCAGATCAAAGCGATGAAACAGGTGGCCGGCACTTTGCGCCTCGACCTCGCGCAATACCGCGAACTCGCGGCTTTTGCCCAGTTCGGCTCGGACCTCGATAAGACCACGCAGGCCCAACTCGCGCGCGGACAACGACTGACTGAAATTCTGAAGCAGCCGCAGTATGAGCCAATGGATGTTGAAAAACAGGTGCTAATCATCTGGTCGGCCACGAATGGTTTCACCGACGATGTGGCCATCGAAGACATCCGCAGATTCGAAACCGACCTGTTGAGTTTTATCGAGAATTCACACCCCGGGGTGCTGCAAAAGCTGCGCGAGAAAAAAGCAGTTACCGATGAGGTGCAAAAAGACCTCGAACAGTCTTTGAAAGATTTTAAGGAAATGTGGGCGGAACGAGCTCAAGCCGTGGCGGCGTAACGAAATCACCCACCCGCTACCGCAGGTGGTACTGACATGGCCAATCTCTTAGACATTCGCCGGCGAATCAAGTCGGTCAAGAACACGCAGCAGATCACCAAAGCCATGAAGATGGTTTCGGCGGCGAAGTTGAAGCGCGCGCAGGACCGGGTGATCAATGCCCGGCCGTTCGCGAACAAGATGACTGAAGTGCTGGCTGAAATCGCCAGGCACACACCAGAAGATTTTCATCATCCGCTCCTGGATCAGCGTGGCGACGAACGTTATCTCGTAGTCTTGATCACAGCCGACAAGGGATTGTGTGGCGCCTTCAATACGAACCTGCTGAAAGCCGCCCAGGTATTTGTGAAAGAGAATCCCGGCAAGCAGATTGAATTCCTGACCGTGGGGCGGAAAGGGCGCGACTTTTTCCGCCGGCGCGCCACGCTGGCCGGCGAATACGTGGGATTGACCGGCAAAGGCCGCGTTGATTTTTCAGAAGCTCTCGAAGTTGCGCGTGACATCATCGCGCGCTTTACCGAAGCCCAGGAAATCGACAAGGTCTTTCTGATCTTTGCTGAATTCAAAACGGTGCTGACGCAGCGAATTGTCGTCGAGCAACTGTTGCCGATTTCGCGAACCGCGACCCCTGAAGCGGAGACCGCTGTTGATGCGAATGCAACGGACTACATTTATGAACAACCACCGGCGGAAATCTTCACGCGCTTGCTGCCGCGGCTGGTCGAGACACAAATCTTTCGCGCGTTGCTTGAATCCGTGGCGTCGGAACAGGGCGCCCGGATGACAGCCATGGATGCCGCTTCGAAGAACGCAGGCGACCTGATCTCATCGCTCACGCTGAACATGAATCGCGTCCGGCAAGCGGCCATCACTCGCGAAATCATCGAGATCGTTTCCGGCGCCGCGGCGTTGTAATTATCGTCCGTCGCCTCTATCGCCCGGCCCACGCCGCGGCCGCATTTCATCCCGCATCTGCCGAAACTTCTTCCACTGATCCGGAGTCAGCACCTGTTGCAGTTGCTGATCCGTCTGCTGGCGAATGTCATTCACTCGCGGCTCTGATTCTTTCCGCAAAGCCTGCAATTGTTGGCGCGTATTGCCGAATATCTGCTGCACTTTTGTCTTCTGATCCGCGTTGAGTTGCAGACGCACCGCCATCTGTTCAAAGCGATCGGACGGCGCTTGTGCGCGGCGGGCCCATGCGCGATAGGCCCCCAACGCCAGCATCCCGGCGGCGAAACCCAACACGAAGATCAAAATCGCGGCGCCGCGAATCTGCCATTTGTTTCGTGATGCACTGTCCATCTTACTTGCCCTCATCATCGTCTGCGTAAATCGCGTTGATGACTTGATCGTTCGTCATTTGGTTGTTGTCTTGATCCTGATCAAGGACAACCGTCTCGGCAGAGGACGGAATGACTGCTGCTATCTGTTGACTCGTTGCATTGTTGGCCGGCGCTACAAACGTCAGCACTGCGAGCGCCGCGGTCGTCGCCGCCATCGACGCCACGATCGCGCCAGTCGCATTCCACAGCCCCCGAAAACTCCATGCGCCGGCTGACGCCTGCTGTTCGCGCCACGCAGCCAGCACTCGCGTTTCAAAGAATGGATTTGCGTTCAGGGTGTGTTGGGCCGCTTCGCTGGTCCGCTCCTTTATCAGCAGCGCGGAAAATTCGGCAGCTGCAAACGCTCGTTCGCAATCAACGCAGGTTGCCGCGTGAGCCCGAATTGTCCGCAACTCGATATCGGAAAGGCCCGCGAGCGGCGTGTCATCGAGAATGTCTGTGATGTGATTGTCTTTCATAAGTCACCTGCTGGGAGCGCGGGCATCCTGCCCGCATCGGCGGGCGGCACCCACTACCTTTAGTTACGCCCTAGCAATTTCTCCAGAGCTTCTCGCGCCTTTTTGCGCGCGCGAAACGCTCGCACTTTAACTTTCGATTCCGACCAACCAGTCACTTCAGCAACTTCGTTCACCGAAGCCCCTTCTCCGTCGATCATCGTCAACGCCAGTCGATCTTCCACCGGCAATGTAGCCAGCAGACGCTCGGCCAGGTCAGTTGCAATGACCTTCTGCTCTGCATCCAGCGGCTGGGCCCTCGATGAGTCAGACACTCTTTCAAGCCATTCGGTTTCATTGTCACCCAAATTCGACGTCACCAGCTCCGGTCTTCGCTTGGCGGCGCGCAAAATATTCAAACAAGTGTTAGTGGCAATCCGGGTCAGCCATCCTTCCATCGACCCGAGGCCGGCAAAGCTTTTCATTTGCGCGAACGCTTTCAAGAAAGTCTCCTGGGCGGCGTCTTCCGCCTGGCTGCGATCGCGAAAGAACCTGTGCGCCACGTGAAAGACTCGGGGGCTGTACCGGCGCACGATCTCGGCAAAGGCAGATTCATTTTCTGCACGTGCAAGACGCGCGAGTTCAAGATCCGGGGTTTGATCGTAGCTGTTCGACAGAAGCGCTCCCTTTGGAGTGCGCCGGCAGAGCGCAGCGGCGACGGCGCTTTAGATGAACTCTCATCATTTGCCCTCTGCCGGCACAACAACCAACTGGAAGCGCGATAAGTGGATACCGAAGACAAAGCGCCATCGTCGCTGCGCTTTGCCGGCGCATTCCAAGTGGTTATTCGTTGTCGCGCGGTCCACCCTCGCCGCGGCGTCCGCCATGAGGAGCTTTGAACTGCGCTTTCAACTGATCGAGCTGCGCCTTCTGCTCAGTTGTCAGGACGGCCAGCATCTGCTGATGAAGCGCAAATCTCGCGCCCATCGCCTTTGCCTGCAGGCCTGCCATTTCCGTCAATTTCTGAGTAGCCAGCGCTTCATTGAACGTACCGCCTTCACTCGCCTGGCGCAACTCCTGCCGCTTCGCCCGAAGCTGCTCGAACAGCGGTTTGTTGCTTTCCATAGAGCTTTGACGGATTTGTTTCATCTTCGCTTTCTGATCGTCCGTTAGATTCAGACGAGCAAAAGCATCTCCATGGGATCCACGCCCCATCCACGCGCCCCGCTGTCCCTGACCACGATGTGTTTTCACGGACTGCGCGACCGCAACTGAAGCGACTATTAAGACAACAGCAGAGAGAGAGGCTATTGCCAACAACTTAACTTTTCCAAGTTTTTTCATTCCCGTTACTCCTTGTTTTGAATGCGAGGCCCTTAGCCTCTCACATCGCCAGACACCGGCCCGTCAAGATCCGTTACAAAGCCTCAGAAGCCTGACCGTCGCGTTCTCCCCCTGCCCTTAGGGACAAGGCGGGGTTAGGGTGTAAGGTTGTGTTAGCAAACCCCCCATCCGTTACCCCTTCCCAACAGGAGAAGGGGAATTCAGTTGCCCTCGCGAACCCTCAGACTTCTGACACCCTTGTAACGAGAGTAGGGGTCCCGGTGTCTAGCTGGTTAGTGCCGGATTTGTGCGATTTTCGCCGGCACACTTTGATCGAATCACAGGAAGAACCCATGTCAACTGAAATCATTAGCGAACGGCCGCGCATTAGCGGATTGAGTGCGGGAAGGATCACCGGCTGGTTGAAGTCGGCTTCCCGAAAACTGCTCACTAAAAAGAAGCAACTAATATTTGGAGCAGCCGGCCTTGCAGTTCTGGCGGTCGCCGCTTTCTATTATTGGGGCAATCAGGCCAGCACAGCCCAATACCTGACGGCTAAAGTCGAACGCGGCAACCTGCGCAATACGGTTACCGCAACTGGAACGTTGCAAGCTGTCACTACCGTGCAAGTCGGCAGTCAGGCGTCGGGAACGATCTCTTCGTTGTCGGCCGATTACAACTCAGTCGTGAAGAAGGGCCAGGTAATCGCCCAACTCGATCCGGCTGTTTCAAAAGCTCAGGTCGACCAGGCACGTGCCAACCTGCAGCAGGCCCAGGCAAGTTTGCAGCAAGCGCACGCTGCCGTCTCGAATTCGCGCGCGGGTGTTAGTGATGCCCAGGCACGCGCGCAGGGCGCTTCATCAACAGCGCAAAATAATCAAGCTGGTGTGGTCGGAGCGCAGGCGAATCTCGCGGTATTGAAGGCCCAACAGGACGACGCGCTCAGTCTTTTGAATCAACAGGAATCGTTGCTTAAGAGCGGCGTGATCGCACAACGCGATGTCGACGTCGCCAGGACTGCTTATCAAACTGCGCAAGCCAAGTACGATCAGGGTGTGGCCGAATTGGACCAGGCAAAGTTGAGCCAACAGTCGGCTGCTGGTTCCGGTATCGCTTCGTCGCAGGCGCAGGTACAGCAATCGCAGGCGCAGGTGCAGCAATCTCAGGCGAGCGTAGCCGCAGCCGAAGCGCAGGTTCAACAGGCCCAGGCCGCACTGCAGCTCGCCCAAGTTAATCTCGCGCACACGACAATCGCGTCTCCGATCGACGGCATCGTCGTCTCGCGCGACGTCAGCGTGGGCCAAACGGTCGCGGCCAGCTTGTCCGCGCCGACGCTATTCACGATCGCAAATGACCTGACCAAGATGCAGGTAATCGCAAACATCGATCAGGCAGACATCGGCCTGGTTGAGAATGCCAAGTCGGTAAAGTTCAGCGTCGACGCTTTTCCGGGCAAAGACTTTGACGGAAAGATCGAGCAGATGCGACTGAATCCGCAGACCGTTCAGAACGTCGTCACTTACAACGTCGTGATCGACGTCGACAATCCCGAACAGAAACTAAAGCCAGGCATGACCGCGAATCTGACGGTAACGATCGATGAGCGCAACAACGTGCTGAAGGTCGCGAACGCGGCGCTGCGATTCATGCCTGCGGATGCCACTGCTCAAAAAACGACGGGCAGTAATGCAAACGGGCAGGGACGCCGGCAAGCGAACGCCAACGGCGCAACTGATGCGACTTCCAAATCTGGAAGCGGCGCCGATGTTCAATTCGCACCATCGACCGCACCTGTACTGGCCGGTCAAACGCGAAATGTGTGGGTGCTTGGCCAGGATGGCACGCCGCAACGACGGCGAATCAAAGTTGGATTAACCGACGGCGCTGCAACTGAAGTAGTCGAAGGCAACCTGGTCGAAGGTGAAATGGTAATCACGGGCCAGACGCTGTCGAGTAGCGCCAGCAAGCCGGCGAACACAAATCAGACGTCAGCTCCAGGATTCGGCGGCGCGCCTAGAACCGGCGGCGCTGGCGGCGGCGCAAGAAGAAACTAACTTCATGGTTGTTCGTGTGGGTTCGTGGTTAGTTGTTTAGGTTACGAAATACGCAACCACGAAAACACACCAAACGCTTACGCCCACGAAAGAAGAGAAAAAGTCATGCAAGCAATTCAAGAAATCACAATAGCGAATCCGAGCGCGGTTGGATCGATTGAAATTCCCGAGACCCGCGTAGTGATTCAGTTGGACAACATCCATAAGACTTACACGATGGGTGACGTTCAGGTGCATGCGCTGCGCGGAGCCTCGCTGACAATTCGCGAAGGCGAGTTCGTCGCGATCATGGGCGCGTCAGGTTCCGGCAAGTCGACGACGATGAACATCCTTGGCTGCCTCGATCGGCCGACCAAAGGAACCTACATTCTGGATGGCCAGGATGTATCTGAAATGTCGAAAGACGAACGCGCCGACATTCGCTCGCGGAAGATCGGCTTTGTGTTCCAGGGATTCAATCTGCTCTCGCGCACGTCGGCTCTGGAGAATGTCGAGTTGCCGATGCTGTACGCCGGTGTTAGCGGTGCGCAACGTCACGAGCGCGCGATGAAGAGTCTGGCGGCAGTTGGTCTCGCGGGTCGCGAAGAGAATAATCCGAACCAACTGTCAGGCGGTCAGCAACAACGGGTCGCCGTAGCGCGCGCCCTGGTAAACGATCCGGCATTGATTCTCGCTGACGAGCCGACCGGAAATCTCGATTCGCGCACGTCGGTTGAAGTGATGGAAATCTTCCAGCGTCTGAATCGCGAGCGCGGTATCACGCTGGTGCTGGTAACGCACGAACCTGACATCGCGCAATACGCTCAGCGCATCGTCGTCTTCAAAGATGGAAAGATTCGAAAAGACTTTCAAGTCGAAGATCAGCGCGATGCGGCGGAAGAGCTAAGGAATCTGCCGGCGATAGAAGAGGATGAAGATGAATAAGTCCCATTTGTCCCAGATGTCCTATGTGACATATAGGACTGATGGGACACATGGGACGGATGAGGACGTATGGATCTCTTAAACATTATTCGTGTCGCCTTTAGGGCGCTGGTGCGCAACAAGATGCGCGCCGCGCTGACAATGCTCGGCATCATCATCGGTGTCTCGGCGGTCGTGGCAATGGTCAGTATCGGCCAGGGCGCGCAAGCCACCGTTCAGGCGCAGATTGACAGCATCGGCACCAACCTGCTGTTCGTCAGCGCGGGAGCGCAGAACGTTGGCGGCGTGCGCAGCGGCACCGGCGACAGTGGGACAAACACTCTGACCGTAGAAGACCTCGATGCGATCAAACGTGAAGTGCCGAGCGTTTCCATGGTCACGCCGACTGTGAATGCGCGCGGCCAGTTGGTCGCCGGCAATACGAACTGGAATACTTCGATTCAAGGCGTAAGCGAACAATATCCGGACGTGCGAAAGTGGTCCGTGCAAAGCGGTGAGTTCTTTACCGACGCAGATGTCAAGACTGCCGCGCGCGTGCTCGTCATTGGACAAACGATTGCCGACAATATGTTCGCCGGCGCCGATCCGGTTGGCCAAACAATTCGGGTGCAGAATCTTCCATTCCGCGTGGTCGGAGTGATGGTGCGCAAAGGCCAGGACGCGCAGGGACGCGACCAGGACGATGTCGCATTTAGTCCCTATACGACTGTGCAGAAGAAAATACTTGGCAGCCCGCGTCTGCAAATCGCCTACGTCTCAGCGGTATCACCCGATGCAACGTACACGGCGCAACAACAAATAACGGAATTACTGCGCCAGCGTCATAAGCTAAACGCCAACGATCCCGACGATTTCACCGTGCGAAACATGTCGGACATTGCGGAGGCAGCGAATCAAACCAACAACACCATGACGATGTTACTGGCGTGCATTGCCGGAGTTTCGCTGCTCGTGGGTGGCATCGGGATCATGAACATCATGCTGGTATCTGTTACTGAACGCACGAGAGAGATCGGTATTCGCATGGCCATCGGTGCGCGCTCATCCGCGGTCCGCAGTCAGTTCCTGATCGAATCAGTCGTCTTGAGTTTGACCGGCGGTCTGTTCGGCATTCTTCTTGGCATCGCCGTATCAGTGGCTATCCCGCGGATGCTGGGTTGGCCCACTTTGATATCGACCATGTCGATTGTCGGCTCAGTGATCTTCTCAGCCGCCGTGGGAATATTCTTTGGCTACTATCCTGCGCGCAAAGCCGCGGCGCTCGATCCGATTGAAGCGCTGAGGTATGAGTAGTTCGAGCGGCGTTTATTGATGCACTTTGAAAGGAGCCGTGAACTTTATGCTGGGAGCGCGGACGCCCCCGTCCGCACCGCGCCGACAGCGCGAGGTATTCGTTAGCAAGATAAGATAGTTTCGCGCTTCGCGCTCATTGCGGACGAGACGTTCGTGCTCCCAGCAAAATGAGGCTTCCTATTTTTGCAACTGCATCAGCATCCAGCCAGCAACTCTACTTGATCTTCTTCGCGTGATACTCGCGCCCGTTAATCCTCAGCACCATTTCGATCACCTGGCCGCCGGCATCTTTCACGAATACGACCTGGGTATCGTGCAGAGGATCGAAGAACTCTCGGTCCGATTCGGCCGACATGGGTATGGGATCGAACTTGCCAATTCCGGTGTTGGCTAACTGCAGCATCAGAGTGTCACGGTCAACGAATATCGTGGTAATTCTGCCCGGTCGATCTTCATATTCTCCTGAGTAAGCGTTCAGTATGGCTCTATCTACTTTGACAGCCGTGCGCACCCTGGGAACCTCGTATTTCTCGCCAAAAACAATTGCCGCCAAGTCGTTACCGGCTCTGATGATTTGAGAGTTCTCAAGATTGCTTAGGAGGACTATCAAAACTCTCTCGTCTGGAAATCTGGTGATCATGGCCGAGAATCCCGGCACCCCGCCGGGATGAGAGACAGCGCGGCGGTTGAACTGCTTATTGACAAACCAGCCGTAGCCGTAGTTGCCGCTCACCACCGTCGTCATCGTATCCTGAGTTTTCGCCGATAGGAATTTTCCGTCATTGAGCGCCTGATCCAACAGCATTAGGTCGCCGGTCGTTGAATAGAGCGCGCCCGCCGAGAAGGGCTGCGACTGGTCGATGTAAGCCGCATTAAAAAGCGTGGCGCCTTCGCTCCGGTAACCAGCCGCGCGATTCTTAATAATCGGATCGTGATTGTCATAGCCGCTGCCTAACATCTTCAATGGCTGAAAAATGTTTTCTTTAAGAAACGCTTCATAAGATTTGCCGGAGGCTTTCTCAATCACCTGAGCGAGCAGGATGTAACCGTTGTTGTTGTAATCAAACTTCTCGCCGGGCTGAAAATCCGCCGGCTTGTTTCTGAAGCTTTCGATCAGTTGCGGCAGCGACATCGGCATCATTGCCGTCTTTAGATAAACGCCGGCCGTGTCGTGTTTCGCCAGGCCCGAAGTGTGACTGAGCAAGTTATGGATGGTTATCGGTTGCCAACTCGCCGGACAATCGCCCACGTACTTGCAGATCGAATCCTGGAGACTCAGTTTGCCGCGCTCTAGCAAGAGCATGATCGCAATAGCCGTGAAAACCTTGGTAATCGACCCGACGCGAAACTTTGTTTGCGGCGTGTTCGCTACTTCGAGTTCGATATTGGCCATTCCATAGCCTTTGCTCACGAGGACCTTACCGTTTTGAGCGATCAAGATCGATCCGCTGAACCAACCAGCTTTGACCAATGCGTCCATGTACTCGCTGACTTTCGGGGCGATGTCCGCTCTAAAGGCCTGCGGTGTTTGCTGAGAGTCAGTCTTACGATCAGTGCCGATCGCTGTTTGAGCATTTAGACTCAAAGAGAAGTGCGTGAGAGTTATCGCGGCGAGCGAGAGCAACACAAATCCCTTCTGCAATGCAAACAGGTGCTTCATAGCAGCCTCCGTCAAAAAATTTTGTGTAGTGGCTAAATTAAGGTGTACCGCTTACAGCCAGCGGCTTGTCGTTTCTGAATTGCGCCCACAGATAGTGCGCGCCCATCCAGAACAGAAAACTGACGACGTATCCCAGCAAGGTAGCTCCTACTTTGAAGTTGGGAGAGAGGCGGCCGCCAACAAAGGCGAGCGCTAACGCAGGCACGGCGTTAATGATGAGAAAAGTCCAGAAAGCAATTCGCAGCGGTTTTAGCCTGGTGATTTTCACCAGCAGGAAAACTATTAAGTTGCCTACGACTCCGGTAGTGACCAGCGCGTCCAGCGCATAACCAAAGATCAAAATCGAAGATACTTCGTGCCTTCTTCCGTACGTCAACAGGAAAAACGCCATGGCAATTATGGCGATGGATCCAATCAGCGCCAGCGCGTCACTGCGAAGGTTTCTCACAAAAGCATTTTCCTTTCTCAGATGTTCGAGGTGCTCTGCCGGCGCAGTGCGCGCCAAATCGAGTAGCGTTCGGAACCATAAGCGCGAACTTCCAAAAACATGCGGTCCTGCGCCCGCGTCCCGATGACAATCGCGAAACAACTGCATCATCTGACGCCCGTAGTCACGGCGGAAACCAATCGGGTAAGCCAGCAATAAGAAACGGTAAATGCGTAGCTGGATTGGCTCACTCTCCGTCCCGGGCGATCTTGAATTGTTGGTGGCCAGTTCGTCCATTCGCTTGCCTTAGGCTTTCGAAAGCAGCTTCTTGCTGCGCGCACTCTTCACCAATTTCGCCAGTCGTTCGGCTTCCGCACGCGCCACGCGAAATCCAAAATCGGTCAGTCGATAATAGCGGCGACGCTCATCGTCCAATTCAGGATCGGGCCTGTCGTCAGTTTCTTCGATCATGCCGTCAGCCAGCATCCGCTTGATCGATCCGTAAAGCGTGCCCGGCCCCAGACGCACCTTCCCCTCGGTGCGCTCATCGACTTCCTGCATGATGTGATACCCGTGCCGCTCTCGATCGGCCAGCGCGAGCAGGATATGAAACATAGCCGGCGTCAGCGGCAGATAAAGTTCAGGATCTGATTTCGGTTTAGCCATTTATAGAGCGTATATCAACCGTGGATATATCGTGCGCCGATATAGTAGTAGAGACCGGGAATTTTCGTCAAGTGTTATTTTTCGGCTGAGTAGTAATGCAGCTTCAGAGTCGGGAAGCCTCATTTCGCTGGGAACGGACGTCTCGTCCGCACTGAGCGCGAAGCGCGAGATAATCAAATTCTTATTTACAAATGCATCGTGCCTGTGGGGCGCATGGCGGACGGAGACGTCCGCGCTCCCAGCACGGAGTGCGTGGCTGCTCTCAAAGTGAATCATCAACTCTCGGCCGGTCTGACTTGGCTAATCTGCCAACCGACTGCATGATTGTCTGAGACTATGCACTCTCAGCCCACCGGCCCGCGCCAGAATTCCAGCCAGGTTCCGTCCGCAAGCAGTCGCTTCTGGCGATACTTGCCGCTGATACTTTGGGCGGTGTTGATCTTTATCGCTTCCGGCAACGTCCTCTCGGCGGCGCATACTTCGATCCTTCTGCGCGCGGTGCGATGGCTGTTTCCAAATGTCCGGGATGAATCCCTGGCGGTCCTTCATCTACTGGTGCGCAAGGCCGGTCATCTCACTGAATATGCCATCTTCGCCACCCTCGCCGCGCGCGCATTTCGCGCCTCGGCGCACGACTTACTTCGCAGACATTGGTTTTGGGTTTCTTTGTTGCTCGCGATTGCGTACTCGCTTACAGACGAATTCCACCAGAGTTTCGTGCCGTCGCGGACCGCCTCGATTTATGACAGTTTGATTGATTCGGTGGGCGCGTTGATTGCCCTCACAATTATCTGGTTACGCCACCGGAAATCAGCACCAGACGGCCCGCGGGCGACCGAGGCAACTCTGGTTTCTTGAACATTGATTCGACGTTCCGCGTATAATAAGTTTGCGAAAAACGCTAAGGAGATCAAAACCAAATGGGAATACTTGACCGGCTCAGCCCGAGCGCACAGTTCATCGAAGTCATCGAATGGCTCGACGATTCCAGCGACACAATGCTTTATCGCTTTCCCGTGCGCGATCAGGAGATCAAAAACGGCGCGCAGTTGATTGTCCGCGAATCACAAGCGGCGGTGTTTGTTCATGAAGGACAGATCGCGGACGTCTTCGGTCCGGGCCGCTTCGCTATCGAAGGCGGCAACACGCCGATTCTGTCGAAGCTCGGCGCGTGGAAAACCGGATTCAACTCGCCGATCAAGTCCGAAGTTTATTTCGTCAACACGAAACAATTCACCGATCGCAAGTGGGGCACTTCCAATCCAGTCATGATGCGCGATGCGGATTTCGGCATGGTGCGGCTGCGTGCATTCGGCATCTACTCGATGCGCGTGGGGGACCCGCGTGAATTGATCAAACAGATCGCCGGCACCAACGCACGATTTGTGACTGAAGACATCGAAGGGCAACTGCGACGGACCATGGTGAGCGGCTTTTCAGATGCGCTCGGTGAATCAAAAATCGCGGCCCTCGATCTCGCTTCAAACTATGATGAGCTGAGTCAGTTCGCGAAACAAAAATTACAGGATGAATTCAAGTCGCTCGGTCTCGAGCTTACCAAGTTCGTCGTCGAAAACATTTCGTTGCCGGAAGATGTCGAAGCGGCGATGGACAAGCGAACGTCGATGGGCGTGCTCGGGGACATGGGCAAGTACACGCAGTTCGAAGCCGCACAGGCCATGCGTGATGCCGCACAGAATCCGAGTGGCGGCGCCGGATTAGGAGCAGGACTCGGGGCAGGCTTCGCGGTCGGAAATGTAATGGCGAATGCGATGAGTGACGCGACCCGGCCGCGCCCGGCCGCGGCCAATGAACCCGTCGCCGCACCTTCGACGCAAAAGTGCGTGAAGTGCGGCGCGTCACTACAGGCGGGCGCAAAGTTCTGCAGCGAATGCGGAACGTCGCAGGTTCCCGCGAAGTGTTCGAATTGTCAGAAAGAACTGCCGCCAGGCGCAAAGTTCTGTAATGAATGCGGAACGAAGGTTGGCTAGTCGATTCTTCTTCTCGACGTGAACTGAGGCCGGGCGCTTTGCGTCCGGCTTTTTGTTAGCTCGTCACGCCAAGTGTTATGCTTGGCCACCCCAGTTAATCTAATCGATGTTCAGTAAGTTCAAAACTCCTCGCCGTGTAGTTATCACCGGCATGGGCTGTGTAACGCCGATTGGCATCGGGCGTGAAGCATTTTGGTATGGACTGCAAAACGCCGAGAGCGGCGTTCGTCGCATTGAATCCTTCGACATTTCCAAGTCACCCGTAAAGATTGCGGCGCAGGTTCGTGATTTTGATTGGGAAGCGCAACTCACCGCGAAAGATCGCAAGCACGTGCCGCGCACGGTTCCGCTCGCGCTGGCCGCGGCGCGTGAAGCATTCATAGACGCGGGCATTGCGGTCGAAAATCTTTCGCTGGAAGAACGACAACAGATCGGCGTGCAGATCGGGACGGGCGGCGGCGGGCTTCCATTTGTCGAGGACCACTACGCGATTTGGTACAACGGCGGCTCGCATTCAAAAGCGAGTGTTTACATCATTCCGGCCGCGACCCACGGAACCTTGTCGAGCGAACTTTCGATGGCTTTCGGACTGCGCGGCTTGTCGCATGTCATCTCGACCGGCTGCACGAGTTCGACTGACGCCCTCGCTTACGCGGCGCAGCACATCGCGGTTGGCCGGCAGGAAGCAATGCTCGCGGGCGGCGTCGACGCGCCGCTGGCGCCCGGCATTCTCGCCGGATTTAATTTGTTGACTGTATTGACGACTGAGTGGAACGACGAGCCAGAGCGAGCCTCGCGTCCGTTCACGCGCAATCGATCGGGCATGGTGCTTGGTGAAGGCGCGTGGATTTATGTGTTGGAAGAATTCGAGCGGGCGAAAAAGCGCGGTGCAAATATCTATGCCGAAATCACCGGTTATGGCTCGACCTGCGATGCGTATCATCGAGTGCGCCTACAGGAAGGTGGCGATGAACCGGCGCGCGCGATGGCCCTCGCAATGGAAGATGCAGGCATCAATGCCGGCCAGATCGATTACGTGAATTTGCACGGCACATCGACGATGTTGAACGATCGAATTGAGACTAACGCGCTGAAGCTCGCGCTTAACAGCAGCTCTCATCGCATCCCGATGTCGGCCACGAAATCCCAGGTGGGCCATCCGCAAGGCGCGAGCGGCGCAGCCGGCTTGGGCGCCGCCTTATGTGCGATGAACGCAGGCGTGATTCCGCCAACGATCAACCTCGACGAGCCTGATCCGGATTGCGATCTGGATTACGTTCCCCTCGAAGCGCGCGAAGCAGATGTGCGCATCGCTCTCTGCAACTGCATTGGATTTGGATCGAAGAACAGCGCGCTGGTCGTGCAAAAGGTTTAATCCGCAGATTCACAGATTGCACCGATTAGCGAAAGAAATTCAGCCACGAAAATGCACAAAAGGCTCAAAAAGGGCCGTAGAAGCCGCTCATGTCTATTTATGCTTCTTGTGCCTTTTTGTGGCTATTGATTTTCTCATCTGTGTAATCTGCGTAATCTGTGGATGATTGTCATGTTCGAGAAGTTTCGCCAACGCAGCCTTGAACCTGAGAACCTCGATAAAGGTTCCTATACCCCGGAAGAATACGAAGGCTGTCTGGTCGAGCTGCGACGCGTAAACGAGTGGTTGGGTGATGCGAACGCGCTGCGCGATTCGTTGTTCAAGGAAATTGGGCAAAGAGACCTGCGATCGTTTTCCGTGCTCGATGTGGGCGCAGGCTCAGGCGAATTGTTACGGGTGACCGCGAAATGGGCACGTGAAACCAGTCGCCAGGCTTCGCTCGTTGGTCTCGAGCTAAACGAAAGATCGGCGCAAGCAATCCTCGACGAGTCGTCTGACTTCCGCGAAATTTTTTCGGTCCGCGCGAGCGGATTCCAACTGCCGTTTGGCGACAATTCGTTTGATTACGTGATTCAATCTTTGACATTGCATCATTTTGACGACGCCGGCGCGGTCAAGATCTTGCGAGAGATGGCGCGCGTTGCGAAGCGTGGGATCTTTGTCATCGATCTCAATCGCAACCCCATCGCCTATTTTTTCTACACCACGATCGGTCATCTGTTCCTGCACAATCGTCTGATTCGCGAGGACGGCGCGCTTTCGATTCTGAAAAGTTTCAAGCCGGAAGAGATGGAACAGATCGCAAAGCAAGCGGGTTTGCCGAACGCGAAAGTGGGAAAACATTTTCCCTCGCGTTTGGTTTTGAGTTCGAGCACAAACGGTAACCTAAACGTTTAGAGCGCGCACTTGTGCGAGCCGGCGGGACAAGTCCCGCCTCTAAACAATTAAGAACATCTTATGAATCCGTCTTCTCATTACGATGTCATCATCGCCGGCGGCGGTCCGGCGGGCGCCAGCGCGGCGATTCATCTCTCCATGAGTGGCGCGCGTGTCTTGCTCGTCGAGCAAAAAAAGTTTCCGCGTCCGAAACTGTGCGGCGAATTCATTTCTCCGGAATGCGCGATCCACTTCGAGCGGCTGCGGGTTGCGGACGCTATGTCGGCTGCACACCCAGCTGACCTAGCTGCCACGGTTTTTTATTCTCGCAGCGGTAAGAACGTTCGCGTGCCAAGTTCCTGGTTCGGCGCCACTGGCGTCGCGCTCGGCCTGAGTCGCGCGGAAATGGACGAGCGTCTTTTGCGTCGCGCTTCGGAAGCGGGTGCACAAGTGTTGGAAGAAGCGCACGCAAACAGCGTCATATTCGAAAATCAAACAGCGCGCGGAATTACCATCAGGCAAGGCGCACGTGAAACAACTTATCATGCGCCAATCATTGTCGATGGAACCGGCCGCACTCGCGCATTGACGCGCCGGTTAGCCGCCAACGCGAAGCGCGTCCGACGCGAGCGGGCGCCGATGGTCGCGTTCAAGGCCCACCTCGAAGACACGCGCATCGAACCGGGTGCATGCGAAATCTATTTTTATCGGCAAGGCTATGGCGGATTAAGCAGCATCGAAAAGGGCTTGAGCAACCTTTGCTTCATTGCCTCCGCACGCGACGTGCGCGCGTGTGGCGCAGATGCGGATCGCGTGATGCGCGAGGTACTTTGCAAAAATCAGCGCGCCGCCTTCACGCTCAAACGTGCGCGGTTGAACGCAAACTGGCTCGCAGTCTCGCTCGAGGGGTTTGGCAGAAGTTCCGTAGCGCCCACCAACGGCCTCCTGGCAATCGGCGATGCTGCTTCGTTCATCGATCCATTCACCGGAAGCGGCATGCTAATGGCGCTCGAGAGTGGCGAACTGGCCGCCCAGGCCATCGGGGAGTTTCTCAACCACAGTTCGCGCATCTCGAGTCTTGATCAGTTGCAAACCGCCTACACTGATCGATACCGGCAAACCTTTAAATCAAGGTTGACCGTCTCTTCCTGGTTGCGCAAAGCTGCGTTCGTTCCAGGTCTCGCAGAGGCCGCAATCGCTTTCTTCGGGGCGAGCGATCACCTTCGCCGCAAGCTCGCGCAAGCCACGCGCGGCTCGCGACCTGAAACTTCTGCGGCCGTCACGCGTGTAAGATAACGTGGCTCCCTCGCAATGGCTTGGCGTATGAGTAATAGTTCTTGCCACACGAGTGGATTTAGGGTACAAACTGCTCGTCTCCGGTTAAATTTGCGTAGAGACCGCGTTCAATCAAGAAACGGCCGAGATGCAAACCTATCGAAGTTTTCATAGTAGCTCGCCCCTCACATTGAGCAACCCAATCGGCTTGTGATGATCATTCAATCGCATTTATACAGCGTAAGAGTGTAAGACTGTCAGCAGAGTTCAAGGCTAACTTTAAAGGAGAAACGAAGATGTGTTGGTCCCTTACCCGATGGTACAAAAGGTCTCTGCAGGTTCTGTTGGTTTGTTTGGCGGTGGCCTAGTATTT